>WBZP01001823.1_pt1 | contig 25436 bp, 19 predicted proteins | sample 5204301 | NCBI WGS metagenome assembly WBZP01 (sample SAMN12412401, study PRJNA552823) | activated sludge metagenome | isolation source: activated sludge from nitrification reactor of wastewater treatment plant... | place: USA: Pennsylvania | collected 2017 | reverse complement strand
ATAATTACTGATTCTCATTTTATTACCAGAGGAAGATTTGGTCGATTAGCTGAAGCTGTGGCTAAACATCCTTCGTTAATCGGTATCGGCCTGGCCGAAGATACGGGCTTGGTCATAAAAAACTGCAATGATTTTGAAGTGATCGGCTCAGGCATGGTCATAATTTTTGATCCCAATAAACTTCAGCACAATAATATAGAGATCCTGGAAGAAGGTACACCCATGACACTGACCAATCTGACAACACATGTACTGGCCAATGGTGATCGATTCAATATTGATAAAAGATCTGTCAAAGTGCTGCCTATGGAAGCGGATTTTGTGAAGCATTATTCTTTGTAATCAAACCATGGATGAAAAGATTACTTTTTATTTCGATATTTTTTCTTAACTATTTTGATGTATCATCACAAGTAGTAATCGGCCCTGAAGCAGGAATTTATTATAGACCGTACACATTAAGAGGAATTGCTAACTCAATTGAGAAAAAAGAATTGGATTATTACTTGGGAATTGGGTGAAGTAAAACTTATGTCTAAAATCTATGCTCATAGTCATTTGGCTTATATATTTAGACAAAGCACAGAAGCAGCTTCTGAAATTCATACGCACCTACCTGATTTGAAAAGTGGTCTGTTTACTAATAAGGAGATGTATATTAACTTAGATGTTCTTTATTCAGTATTAAAAACAAGTAAAATAGGGTTAGGGTTGGGTATCTTACATAAATTAGATTCCGAAGTACAAGAAAATTACTTTAATAAAAATACAGTATTAAGTCATTTTAGTCCAGCATCAATATATAATATGTCTTTGGTAATTACTAATAATTGGGGAAGATTAGGTTTAAGTGCACGATATTTTTACCAATTTAAGTCCGAAAATCTTGATAGTAATCACTTTAGGATATTGGATGACAGGTCTGGATTTACCTTAGGATTTAATTACAAGCTATTTGGATATAAATAAATAGGTAGTGCTGATACCAAAAAATTGAGAGATTTATATCCCCTTTACCATCATGCTCCACCATATATCAACACATCATTTTCGCCACTGGACTTTCTATATCCTCTGTACATACCTTCAGTATTGAATGGCATGGAGATATTGCCAAAAGCATCCACTGCGATCAATCCTCCGTCACCACCCAATTTTAAAATACGGTGATGTATTACCTCATTTGCTGCATCTTCCAATGACAACCCTTTATATTCCATCAGACAGGAAACATCATATGCAACTACCCCTCTGATAAAAAACTCTCCGCTACCGGTACAACTGAAGGCACATGTGTTGGTAATTGGCGTTAAATTTTATATGGACAAGAAATCAATTAAGGTAGTGCAATTGATCCAGCGATTTAATAAAAATCCCTAAAAATTAAATTATACTTTCATTTTTGAAGTTATATGCTGCATGATCTTTATAGCTTCATTTATAGCATCTATAATTTCCTTGTCTCTATAATTTTTATATGTAGTTGCGTTAATGGCATGCTCTCCATGACTAACATTGACCGAGTAGGCAAGCGCGCCTGAGGGCAAAAAAGCTAACAACGGCATTTTAAACACATGAGCTATTTGATGTAATCGTTCTAATGTAATATTCACTTTACCATTTTCTATTGCAGAGTAGCTCCCAATGGTTATGCCAAGATCATCAGCCATAGCTTGACTAGTAATACCTTTGTCATTACGTATTTCTTTAATTCGATTAGCAACGAGTTGATTTATATTCATTTATTAGAGCTGTTTTTTATTTCGTGTTTTAATTAAAATGTATCAACAGTCAAAATTATATTTGTTAATACATGTAAATTATGGCATTTCTGTATAAACATATGGCAAAACTAAAATTAATTTTGAAATATTATATACTAATTTTTACATTTTACCATACTTTTGATTATTGAACTATTGAAAGCATCAAAATGAAGGATACTTTAAAATATGTTTGTATGATTTTTTAAAACGGTAGGCTATTCGTAAAAAAATCAAGATTTAAATTTTTTATACAAAACTATTACTTAATTGATGTAGGCCTAAAAAGTTTAGTTTATATTTTATATGTAAAAAATTTTATTCGAATTTAAATTATAAATAATTAGGAAAATGAAAATTAGATTAGTATTTTTATTATGTTTTTTTATCAGTATTGGACCAGCCAATTTTGCGCAAAATGGAAATGGTAAATTAAATACAGATTGTCCGTATATTAATATGACATTAAGAAATTCAAACAATTTATTGAATTCGTATCAATTAGATAATTCATGGTTTGGAATTATTGGTTTACATCCATTTACAATAGAAGATATAGGTGGGTGGAACTCTTTTATATCATTTTTAAAATCAGATCCTAACATTTCTTTTGAATACAAAGATAGCGATGCAAGTAGGTTATTTGAAGGTAGCTATCATCTTTATCAACAATATTATAAAGGTGTTTTTGTAGAGGGCGGAGGCTTTAAAGTTTTTACAAACACAGAAAATGTTCAAGCTATCCAGGGACCTCCTTGTCCAGGATGCCCACCTATTGATCCATGTGATTTAATTGAAATGATTTCCCCAAATATTTACGAAAATATAAACATTACTGTTAATCCGGCAATAAACCCAAATGAGATTTATAGTATTTTGAGCGTCCCACAAATAAATATAATCAATGCTACAAAACAAGTAATTAATTTAACAGATAGTAATTTTGATTATCGTTTGATTTGGAGTGTAAGTTATAAAGATTTATTAGGAGAAGTTACTACTGCTAAAATAGACGCGAATACTGGTGAGATAATTACTCAAAAACCATTAAAACTATACAAAAAGGCACCGATAAGAATTGAATCGAATCTTCGATATATTTGTGATGAGTTAAATGATATGAAAATAGGTAATGATACACATCTTAGAAACAACAGGATAAAGGTAGTTGATTTAGATGTCCAAGATAAATTTGTAACTTGGAATGATAGTGATGTACCTACATCACCTAATGATAGACCTTGGAATTGTGTTACCAGTTCTTGTAATTCGAATTGTATTGATGCTGCTGTTCCAGCTTTTGAACTTTTCTACAATGCTGACTTAATAGTGGAGTATTTGGCAGAGTATTATAATATTAATATGACCAATGTAAATCTTGCTTTTAATAAACAGACTCATAGCTCTTATGTGTATGAAGATGGTGGTGCTCTTGCAGGTATTAATTCTTCCTTTTTAGTTTTTGGTACATACCCTTCCTCTACCTTTAATCGTCCTTTTACGAACTTCGAAGTTGTAGCACATGAATTAGCACATGTAATATTACTTAAATATTTAAAATATTCTACATTAAATTCTCATTCGCTTCATGAGGGTTTGGCTGATATTTTTTCGATATTTTTGCAATATAAAATAAAAGGCTATTTTAACTGGCTAATAGGTGAAGAAGTTTTTGGTAATAATTTAGCAAGTAATTTAACAAATACTCCTCATAATTGTGTAAGTAGTTTTACAAATACAATAGACCCACACGATGCTGGTCATGCATTAGGTCATTGGTATTATTTATTAGTGAATGGTAGCCCAGCTCACTTTATCAACCGTATTAATCAAGATATATTATTTGATTTAATATTAGAATCATTAAATGGGTTAGGAACACAAACTCCTAATTGGAATGATTTGATGAGAGCCACTTTATCAACAACAGCAAAAAAATTTGGAACATGTTCTGATAAATTCCAATCCATAGCAAGAGCATGGGAAAAAATTTGTGTACCCACTGGTGTTCCCTCAGCTGTTAATCACAGCGCTCCTTGTACCAGTATTGATGGTCCAAATTGGGTATGTGAGGAAGATGATATCTTTAGCTTTTGTATTGCTTCAAATGCAGGAATTAATTTTGATTATGGACGATGGACAATACTTGGTCAAAATAGCACATCTTTTAAATCACTTAAAGGAATGATAGGCAATACTCAGGAAGGAAGTAGTTGCCTTAAGATAATTGATATACCAAAATTTTCATATTATCCACAAACTATTACTGTTCAGTATTATAATAGTCAAGTTGGAAATAAAATATCTAAGACCATTCGAATTATTGATTGTAATCGTGACGATCCAACATGTAATGATTTTTATGGTTATTTAAAGCCAGATATTTCAAAAATTGATAATGAAGAATTATTTTTCTCGGATGATATAAATATAAATGTTGAATCAAGAAATTCAGATGCTGATGAAGATCTGCGAATAATAATATATGATTTGATGGGAAATGTTGTCCATATTCCTAAGGATCAATTTTTTGATATTAAAAGTAATCTTCCTCAAATATTAATTTTAACATATTGGAATAAGGAAGGAAACATGATTAAATCCAAAAAAATCCTAAAATTTTAAATTAGTAACAATTGGAGATGTACTTTTACATCTTCAATGAAATTATTATTATATTTTATCATATGTATAAATTAATTTTAACATCTATATTAAGCTTCTTAACTACGAACTTAATATCACAAATAGTAATCGGCCCTGAAATGGGAATATACTATAGACCATATGGTTTTAGAGTAGTTTCTAACTATGTAAAACAAAATAAAGTGGAATATTATGCAGGCATAATAGGCGAGGTAAAATTAATGACTGGATTATTCGCTCAAACCCGAATATCGTATATATTTAGAAATGGTGCTGAATCCGGCCTTGTGAGAACTTTTAACCCGGATTTAAAAGATGTAATATTGTCAAACAAGGAAATGACACTAAACATGGATGTATTATACGAGCCTGTAAAAAACAGTAAAATAGGTCTTGGTTTAGGTATGATTCATAAACTAAATTCTCAGGTTCAGGAAAATTTTTATAATACCAATTCGATAATAAAATATTTTAGTCCTGGTGCTTATTATAATATGTCTGTGGTATTAAACCAAAATTGGGGAAGAATTGGATTAAGTGCGCGATACTTTTACTTATTTAAATCTGAAAACATTGATAGCCTTAACGCAAGGATAATGGACGATAAATCCGGATTTTCATTAGGGTTTAATTACAAGCTATTTGGATATAAATAAATAGGTACTGCTGATACCTAAAAATAGAGAGATTTATATCCCCTTTACCATCATGCTCCACCATATATCAACACATCATTTTCGCCACTGGACTTTCTATATCCTCTGTACATACCTTCCGTGTTAAATGGAATGGCAATATTGCCCAAAGCATCCACTGCAATCAATCCTCCGTCACCACCCAATTTTAAAATACGGTGATGAATTACCTCATTTGCTGCATCTTCCAATGACAAACCTTTATATTCCATCAGACAGGATACATCATATGCCACTACCCCCCGGATGAAATACTCCCCGCTTCCGGTACAGCTTACAGCACATGTCGCATTATTGGCATAGTTTCCAGCCCCTATGACCGGACTGTCGCCTATACGCCCCCATTTTTTATTGGTCATTCCTCCGGTAGAAGTAGCTGCTGCTACATTGCCGGACATGTCACAGGCTACCGCACCAACTGTCCCGAATTTTGATTCTTTTTGTATACTATGGTCCAGCTGAAATGAGTCACTTCCTTTTATTTCCTGCCATTGTTGAAATCTGAATTCATCATAAAAATAGTCTTCATTTTCTATCGGATATCCCAATGATTGTGCAAACTGTTTAGCCCCTTCAGCAGCAAGAAATACATGTTCCGACTTCTCCATCACGTCTCTTGCGAGCAATATTGGATTTTTTATACCTGAAATCAAAGAAACTGCCCCTGCTTTAAGGTACTTTCCTTCCATAACGGAAGCATCCATTTCGTGATGACCTTTTGCAGTAAATACACTTCCTTTGCCGGCATTAAAAAGAGGATTGTTTTCAAGTAATACGACTGAGGCAGTCACTGCATCCAACGCTGACCCGCCTTTGGTGAGTATTTCATAACCTGCGTCAAGTGCTGCCTGAAGTCCTGATGTATATGCAGCTTCCTTTTCAGAAGTCATCTGTCCCTTGAGTAACGTGCCTGCTCCGCCGTGGATGGCTATCGAATATTTATTCATACATTGATTTATAATGAAAAAAAACAGTTAAGTTGGAAAACTACAAACCAAAGACTACTTCTCCATTGACTTCCTGCTCTTTAAGTCTTGTCACCAACTCCAATGCATCCGGTATTACATCGCTGCAAACTATAATGAGTGAACCTTTGACTGCATTTTTAACCGCATATAAGATGGCTTCCTTTTCAGATGGGATAATCATTGTTTTTTTATCGGCATGTCTGGATTTAATTCCATTGTTTATCATCTCTATAAGTTCATGTTCTGTTTTGCCCCGAAGGTTTTTATCCTGTCTGATGATGATTTCATCACACATTTCTGCAATGATACTTCCCATTTCTGTATTATCTTCTACTCTTCTGTCACCAATTCCGGCTATGATTCCCACTTTTTTTGTCGCATCAAGGTTATCTGTAAAAACTTTAAGAGCATTCAAACCAGCCGGATTATGAGCAAAATCAAGCAAAACCCTAAAATTATTAAATTGAAATAAATTCAGTCTGCCGGGAGTCTGTGCAGGAGAAGGAATAAATGTTTCTAAGCCAGCTTTCATGTCTTCGATACTTATACCCTGCACATCAGCGGCAATAATCGCTGGTAAGATATTTTGAATCATAAATGTCGCTTTGCCTCCATATGTAAGAGGAATCAAGTCCGCCTTCATCACCCTCATTTTCCATTCACCTCTGCATAGTGTTACATATCCGTTTTCAAATACTGCAGTTATACCGCCCTTGCGTTGGAGTGCTTTAATTCTTAGATTGTTTTCATCCATTGAAAAAAGGGCCAGATTTGATTTTATATTGCGTCGCATATCATATACCAGGTCATCATCTGCATTCAAAATGGCATATCCAGCGGGCAGTACCGTTTCAGGAATGACTGCTTTTACCTTGGCCAACTGTTCGAGGGTGTGTATGCCTTTAAGGCCCAAATGATCTGCAGCAATGTTAGTTACTATACCTACATCACAATTCGAGAAAGCTAACCCAGCCCGTAACAAACCACCTCTGGCGCATTCGAGTACTGCAAAATTAACTGTTGGGTCTTTTAATACAAATTCAGAACTGGCGGGACCTGTACAATCCCCTTTCATTAACATACGATTTTGGATATAGACGCCATCACTGGTGGTGTATCCTACCCTATATCCATGCATTTTTGCCATATGTGCTATTAATCTGCTGGTCGTGGTTTTTCCATTTGTACCTGTTATGGCTATTATAGGAATTCTTCCCGTGTCTCCCTGCTTGGGAAAAAGTTTATCAACTACCGGTGCGGCAACATTTCTCGGTAATCCTTTGGTGGGTGCAAGGTGCATCCTGAAACCCGGACCGGCATTTACCTCAAGTACAGCTCCTCCCGTTTCCGACAAAGGTTTACTGATATCACTGGTCATGATATCAATACCACAAATATCCAGATCAATAATTTTTGAAATTCTTTCTGCCATAGATACATTTGCCGGATGCACTATGTCTGTTACATCTTCGGCTGTTCCTCCGGTACTTAGATTGGCTGTGTCTTTTAATATCAATCTCTCACCGGAAGGTATGACTGAATTTTCTGTGTAACCTTTTGCTGCTATGATGGTCTGAGTAAGTTGATTCAGGGTGATCATGGTCAGAACATTTTCATGTCCGTATCCTCTTCTGGGATCACTGTTGACTTCATCTATCAATTGTTTTACCGTAGATTTTCCATCACCGATAACATGAGCAGGAGTTCTTTTGGCGGCGGCAATCAATTTATGGTTAATGACCAGTAGTCGGTAATCTTCTCCCGTTATAAATTTTTCAACAATAATTTTTTGTGAAACCTGTTTGGCTGCATGAAACGCTTCTACTGCTTCTTCATAGGTATTTATATTTACTGTAATTCCTCTGCCGTGATTACCATCAATAGGTTTGATGACCAAAGGATACTTTACATATCTGCAGGCGGCTTCAAGGCTGCTTTCTTTACTTATAATCTCACCTTTAGGCACTTCTACTTCAGCCTGCATCAGCAAAAATTTTGTGTCTTCCTTATCGCACGCTATTTCTACACCTATACTGCTCGTTTCACTGGTCACCGTTGCCTGTATTCTTTTTTGGTTGGCACCATAACCCAACTGACAAAGTGAATATTTATTGAGTCTGATCCACGGTATACCTCTGGCGGCAGCTTCTTCAACGATGGAGCCTGTACTAGGTCCCAATCTTTCAGCTTCCCGCAGCTCTCTCATTTTTTGTATATCCGGTTCCATGTCGTATTCTTCGCCTGAAATCAATGATTCACATATACGAACGGCAGCCTCCGCAGCATATTTACCTGCATTTTCTTCAAGATAAGAGAAAACAACATTATAAACACCTTTTTCACCATAATCTCTTGTACGACCGAATCCGGTATCCATTCCTGCCAGAGTTTGTATCTCAAGGGCAATGTGTTCAATGACATGTCCCATCCACGTCCCTTCATCTACTCGCATAAAGAAACCTCCTTCACACCCTTCAGAACATCTGTGAGAATACATGCTGGGAAATTTATTTTTTAAACGATCGCTAAAACCATCTATAACGTTGGTTGGCTTTTCTTCCATTTCTTCAAGATCAAGCACCATTACAATTAACTTATAGCGTCGTATAGACCAATAATTTGGTCCTCTCATAGCGTTGATTTCTCTGATTTTCATTGATTTGTTATGATTTTAGTATGTCAAAATAAAGGTAAAAGCCACTTAATTCATTGAAATAATCAATAATAACGTGAATGTACAATAAATTTATAGTTGGAATTGTATAATATTCTTCTTTATTTTAAAGAAGTAAATGGTCGGCAAATAAATTTTTAAAAGCTTTACTATAAAGTTGGAAAAGATCAAATAAGATCAAAATATTCTGATGGGAATGAGGACCATTTTTATAATCTGAAAACGTGAAGTCCGCTAGTCTAAAATCAATATAAAACAGCTAATCCAAAGCGCCAAGCATCCTTTTTATTGTATTGATCATCCTGGAAGCATAATTTTCTGAAACCATTGCCTCCTGTTCATCCCATGGACTTCCGGTTTGTAAATAAAGCTTAGAAAAATGATTGGCAGTCATACCCCATTTCATCAGAAAAGTATTTCTCCCCTTATTTTTCTTCACCCTCTTGGTTGATTTTGAACCAAAATGATATACCAGACTATTGCCCACACCTTTGAAATGTCTAACTCCTGCCTGATACAATTTCATGCTAAAATCCGGATCTGAATACATGCCCGGACTAAACTCTATACTTAATCCTCCCACGAGATCCCACATATCTCTATGAACTACATTGGGAGGCCAGGTACTTCCTTTCCAATCAGGCCTGAAGTACTGGTGGTATTCGTTTAATAATTTTTTTTTCTGAAAATCTGACAGCGTTTTACCGTAATTTCCAAAAGAAATACATTTATTTCCTGTGTCATCCGGCTCAATCATGGTAGAAGATAACATAAACCTTTTATGTCCAATTTTTTGTATTTCCAATAATAAATTTTTATCCCAGTCAGGTAGAAAATACATATCGTCATTGGCATAAATAATGTAGTCTGATTTTACAAGGCTTCTGGCGATATTGAGTGCATAACATATACCTATATTTTCTACAGAATGTATAAAGTCAAATTCGTTTTGATTCATAAACCATTCCAGGGTACCATCCTTACCATCATTAATAATAACAATGGGCTGAATTTTAAGTATCGAATTTTTTTTTATACTTTCAAGACAATTTAAAATAAATCCAAGATTATTCCAGGTAGGAATGAACATTGTGAAATCAAAGTTACCATCTTTAGTTATTTCGAACTTTCTAATATTTTCTATCATTTAATAATATTTCCGCCACGAAAGTAGGTAATTAATTGCAATAAAACAGGATATTATGAAGTGTCGTTTGCACTTTGAATGTGATTTATCTGTATCTTTATGACTTTAATGCAATCATAAAATTTAATATCATGATCAGAAAAGCAACAGCCGTTTGGAAAGGCAGTGGAAAAGAAGGACTAGGTCACTTAACTACCCAAAGTACTGTATTAAACCAGACACAATATTCTTTTAATACCCGTTTTGCTGATGGCATCGGCACAAATCCGGAAGAACTAATTGCTGCCGCACATGCAGGATGTTTTACCATGAAATTGAGCTTTAACCTATCGGGTGCAGGATTTGTTCCCGACGAATTGGAGACCACCTGTAATATCAATTTTGAAAACGGGGCTGTAACTTCGTCTCATTTAGTCTTAAAGGCTTGTGTGGTAGGAATCGATTCAGAAAAATTTGATGAATTAGTAAAAGATGCTGAAGCCAATTGCCCGATTTCTAAATTACTCAATACCACTATTTCTGTGGAGTACACGCTGAACTGATTACCACCCTAAGTGTATAATATCGCCAACAGTGACTTTACCTTCTTTTGTACACATCATATTCGTTCCAAAAAGGACACTATTGCCTGACTTCCTGTAAGTATTCAAGACTTTCAGTGTTTCATTATTGGAAGTGCCTGTCGATTGGTCAATGGTTACAATGGTACATCTACCACAAGGCTTCATATTTTTGAATACCGCTCCGCCTATAGATATGTTTTCCCACTGATCCTCTTCATGGGCAACAGTGGTAGTGACAACAATATTGGGTCTGAACCTGTTCATTGGTACTTTTTTTTCAAGTTTTGTATTGAGATTATTCAGGCTTTCTTCCCCAGCAAGAAGATATGGGTATCCGTCTGCCAGACTTACTGGAATGTCAATGTGTTTTAATGTGCTGTAGTGATTCCTGGATAGTTCTGATTTAATTTTAACTAATTTGATTTTTCTACCTAGCTGATCTGAAAACCAATCGCCAGCTAATTTGCTCACTACTTGTGTTTCGGCGATGTCATCCCAAACTTTTGTAGAAATTATCTCCCCCGTCATTTCCTTCAAATCAAATGAGATACTTTCTTTTTTAAAGTGAACAGATAAAGAATCTTCATTGATTGCAGGAATAAACAATGCCATCTGAGGTATATCTCTTTGGGTCAAAAATACATTATTTTCATCCAGAAGCATCCATCTCCGATCGTTTTCAAAACCGGCTTGCATTGCATTGGCCTGCACGGTGTTAATTCCTGCCAAACTCTTCACCGGATAAATCATCAAAGAAGAAACTGCTCTTGTCATAACAGTTGGGGCTGACCAATAAAAACTTTGATTTCGGGGGATAGTTTTACTTCTACTCTTACGATCAGATCATCCTTCATACCGGCGTTTGTTTTTTTATGCAAAACAAAAGTAGTTTTTATGACATTTAAAAACAGTTTGAGTGATTTATCTTCTTTATGTGTTTCGAGCAATTCTTTAATCCTTTCTTCACTAAAATCATCAGTTTTTCCTTTTAATTCAGCAAGCATACAAGGACTTAGTGACATCGAAATACCAAAGGAGGTCATTTCAAACCCTAATGCCATAAGTTTAGGTAATAGTTCTACCCACTCTTCAATGATTGAAAGGACTTTATCTCTTGTCTGCTCTTTTGCTTCTTGAAATTTTTCTTTTGCTGCATCATTAAGTTCCGACGCCTTTTCGACAACTATATCTCCCGTTTCCTGAAGTGTTTTTAAAATATTTTTTAACATGCTGATAAATTTAAACAGCTAATTTACTTCAATAGCTGTCCTGATAATCTCATTAATTCCAAATGTGCTATTCTTGCTTCAAAAGCAGAAGTAATTTTTCTGAATTCAACATCGACAAGATTAAGTTGAGCTTGCCTTAACTCAAGCGCATCAATTGTTCCCAATCGCATTTTTTCTGTAGTAATATCCAAATTTTGTTCCGCAATTCTGATATTTTCTTCTTCGATTTTGGTCAACTCCCGAGCTGTAAGATAATTATTATATAAAGTAAAAAGATCTGTTTTGAGGGACAATGCGGTTTGTTCTTTAGTAAGTTTACCCGTTTCTATACCTAATTTTGCCACTTGTATCTCTCTCTTATTATTCCAACCGTTAAAAATATTCCATCTTCCGGTAAGTCCGTAAGACAATCCAGCGTTTTGATTAAATTTGAGAATACCTATTTCTGCTTTCAATCTACTAAAATTATACCCAAGATTTAAGTCAATTGTCGGATACTTATTGCCTTCCCATAATTTTACATTTAACTCTGAAAGTCTTATATTTTTATCGGCCATCTGTAGCATTAGATTGCGTTGAGCAGTCATTTCAGATAACTCCTGAAAATCTACATCCTTCTGATTGTCCGTTAATGTCGAAATGTCAAATATGATTTCAGGCGATCTTCCCAATATTTCGTTCAGTTGTATCTTGGTTGTTTTTAGTATCAGCTGCTGTCTGATCAAAGCAGAACTATCCGCATTAATATCTACTTTCGCCTGAAGAACAGGTATGCCGGAGCCGGAGCCAACATTTTTTTTGAGTGATGCAAGTTCATATCTCTCTTTAGATATTTCAATTGCTTTTTGAATAGTTTCAATACGTCTTTGATGTTGTTCGATATTATAATATACAGACATCACCTGACTTACTGTATTTTCCATTTGCAACCGGATATTAAGTTCCCCTAAGTTTTCTATTTCTTTTAACCTGTCTCTGTTTACAAACATGCGCATACCGTCAAATACTGTCCATGCTAATTGAATATTGGCATTTATATTACTGGTATTTACACCATTTCCTTCTCTTGTATCACCACTAAAAAACTCTTGTCTGGTATTATTGATATTATAACTATTGCCAAAATTAAGTGCTACCTCGGGCAATAGGCCAGCATTACCTATGGTATTGTTAGTTTTGTTTATTACAGCATCATTCATTGCAATTTTTACATTGAAGTTGTTTTGCAATGCAATTCTGACAGCTTCATCCAGACTTAATTTCTCCTGTCCGGCTGCTCCACTTAGGGACAGAAAGAAAAATGTGAAAAAAAGAATATTAACGCGCACCATCTTCGTAAACTGTTTTATTGCGGGATAAATATGTATATAATGCCGGGATAACAAAAAGTGTAAGTACCAAAGAAAACATTAAACCACCAATGATCGCTATACCCATGGAAACCCTTGAAACTGAGGCCGCCCCTAATGCAAGTGCTATCGGCAAAGCGCCCAGTACTGTAGCAAGGCTGGTCATAAGTATAGGTCGTAATCTGGATATTGCTGCTTCTTTTACCGCTTCAAGTGACTTAAGTCCTTCTTCTTTACGTTGATTGGCAAATTCTACGATCAATATACCATTTTTTGTGACTATTCCTATTAATACAATTATCCCTATCTGGCTGAAAATATTCAGGGTTGAATCTGTATACCACAATGCAAGTATAGCACCTGCCAGAGCAAGAGGCACCGTAAACATGATAATCAAAGGGTCAATAAAGCTTTCAAACTGTGCCGCTAATATTAAATACACCAACAACAAAGCAAGTATGAATGCAAACAACAATGTAGATGAACTTTCTTCAAATTCTTTTGATGGCCCCGACAGGTCCGTGGAATAATTATCATCCAATATTTCCCCCGCTATATCTCGCATGGCCTGTATTCCCTGACCCAAAGACACTCCCGGTGAAGTACCTGCAGATACTGTCGCCGACACATATCTATTGAATCTATATAGCTGAGGTGGATTACTTTGTTCTGACATGGTAATCAGATTATCCAATTGTATCATTTCTCCCTTATTACTGCGAACATAAATGGACTTAAGGTCTGCAGGTTCATTTCTATTTTCCTTATTGGCCAGACCTATTACCTGATACTGTTTACCATCTTTAATAAAAAACCCCAGTCTTTGTTCTGCAAAATATAGTTGAAGGGTCTGTGCTATATCCATTACAGATACGCCCAATACCTGCGCGCGATTTCGGTCAATATCGATTTTTAGCTCAGGTTTGTTAAATTTTAAATTAATATCAACTGCCTGAAATGCTTCATGTTGTCGTGCTTTTTCCAAAAAAGGAGGAATGGCCTTTTTTAACATATCAAAATTGGGTGCCATAATGACAAATTGGACCGGAAGTCCTCCTCGTCGGTCACCAATCGTTTGTTCCTGATTTACAAAAACTCTGGCATCTGTATATTTTTTCACTGTTTGAGCCAGTTCATCTGCAATTTGCATCTGAGACTTTGTCCTGTTTTCAGCTTCCACCAAAGATATTCGCACAAAACCAGTATTTGAAGCCTGAGAAGCCCCGAATCCTGGAGCGGTTACAGAAAGGATGGCATCTTTTTCCGGTATTGCTTCTACATCGCTTATCAACTTCGTAAGAAAGTTATTCATAAAGTCAAATGATGCTCCTTCGGGGGCAGTGGCATTTACACTAAGTCGTCCCTTATCTTCCATTGGAGCCAATTCGGTAGGTAATCCTTTTCCAAGATGATAAATACTCCACGAAGATAAAAGCATTATTAAAACAGCTATCCACCTGATTCTAAAAAACCATGCCAATCCTTTACCGTAAAGATTTGTCATTCCAACAAAAAACCTTTCTGTAAATCTATAAAAAGCGCCTTGATTATCTCCATGTTTAAGCAAATTTGCACTCATCATGGGTGTGAGAGTTAATGATACAAATGCAGATACCAAAACAGCACCTGCGACTACGACGCCAAACTCTCTGAATAATCTACCAGTAAGCCCCTGTAAAAACATGATCGGAAGAAAAACGGCCACTAAAGTTACGGTAGTGGAAACAATAGCAAAAAATATCTCTTCTGAGCCTTTAAAGGCTGCTTCACGAGGAGACATACCTTGTTCTATTTTCTGGTATATATTCTCTAAAACGACTATCGCATCATCTACTACAAGTCCTGTTGCCAGTACAATTCCCAATAAAGTCAGGATGTTGATCGAAAAACCGGCCATATACATGATAAAAAATGCACTAATCAAAGAGATGGGTATGGCAACAACAGGAATCAGGGTTGATCGCCAGTTTCGAAGGAATAAAAATATGACCAGCACTACCAGACCAAATGCAATTAATATAGTTTCTTCTACTTCGCTGATGGCCTGTTTTATACCTTTAGTAGTATCCAAAGCCATTCCCAGTTCAAGATCGGCAGGTAAATCTCTTTTAATATATTCCAGTCTTTTGAAGAATTCGTCTGCAATGGCAATATAATTTGCGCCGGGTTGTGGAGTTACAGCGATTCCAATCATTGGTATTGCTCCGTTACCCCGCAACAATGACCGCTCATTTTCGGGTCTCATCTCTGCAATACCAATATCTTTAAATCGAATAATTACCCCATTATTTTCTCTGATAATCAAATTATTAAATTCATCTACCGTTTCTATCCTTCCGACAGTTCTGATGGTCAATTCAGTATTGTCCCCATCAATCCGCCCTGATGGCAATTCTACATTTGCGCTGGTTAATGCATTTCTGACGTCCACTGGAGTTATGCCCAATCCAGCAAGTTTTGCGGGATCCATCATTAACTTCATGGAGTATCTTTTCTCTCCCCAAATACTTACACTACTTACTCCTGGTATCGTCTGAAATCTTTCTTTAAATAGATTGTTGCCAATCTCCGAAAGTTCGAGCAATGAGCGTTGAGTACTTTGAACGGTAAGTGAAAGTATAGGTTGTGCATTTGCATCTGCTTTACTTACAATAGGAGGATTGGCATCCGGCGGGAGATTACGCAGCGCTCCTGAAACTTTGTCTCTGACATCATTGGCAGCTGACTCGAGGTCGACTTCGAGATTAAATTCAACAGTAATTGTGCTCCTTCCATCACTACTTGTTGAAGTAATTGCTTTTATACCATCTATACCATTTACTGCTTGTTCTAATGGTTCTGTTATCTGAGAAATAATGACATCCGAATTTGCTCCGGGGTAACTTGTACTAACAGTAATAACGGGAGGATCTACACTGGGATAATCTCTTACCCCTAGATAAAAGAATCCAATAATTCCAAATAGAACTATTAAAACAGACATTACAGTAGCTAGTACCGGTCTTTTTATACTGATTTCTGATAATCTCATCAGTTACAATTTATTGAGCCTGATTAATGATGTTAACTTCTACCGGCATTTTCGGCTTAAGCTGAAGAATGCCTGAAACAATAACTGTATCGCCATCATTTAATCCTTCCAGTATCTGAATTTCTTTTTCTGTCCTGATTCCGGCTTTTACCGGGACACTTACTGCAACCGCACCTCGTTTTACAAAAAGTTTTGCTCCACTAATATCCGGAATATAGGCAATGGTAGGCACCATTTTTACTTTAGTCTTTTCACCTACAGAAATATTTATTTCAGCAAACGACCCGGGAAATAATTTTCCACCGGGATTTGAAAAGGTCGCCCTTACTTTTGATGTTCGAGTATTCTGATCTATTTTTGGTTCCTTTGCATATACGTTTGCTTTATTTATAATACTGGACCCAGCCACCTTAAAATCTACCATTGTCCCTTGATAAATCAAATTATTATATTTTTCAGGTATAGAAAATTCCAGTTTCAGAGGTTGAGTGTTTTGGATAGAAGCTATAACCGTACTTGAAGATATTATTGCTCCAGGACTCACATTTTTAAAGCCTATAATACCGCTAAATGGTGCCGTTATTCTCGTTTTACTTATATCCACTTTAATAATGTCTACATTCGCTTTGAGTAAATTAAGGCTAGTAAGCTGAACATCGTATTCTTCTTTGCTGATGGCATTTGCAGCTAAAAGTTGTTTCATCCGGCCCTCTTTTTCTTCAGCCATTTTGATTTCTATATTCAGTTTTCGAACCTGAGCTTGCAGATCATCGTCATTTAACTTTACCAGCAACTGACCATCTTTTACAAAAGTGCCTTCTTTAAAATAGATTCCGGTTATTTTTCCTGAAATTTCACTTTTTATTTCCACTTCTTCATTGGCAATAATGGTTCCGGTCGTACTAATGGTCCCGGTTGTTATTTCTTCGTGCGCAATGATACCGTCTACTTTCAGCGCTTTTTGTTCAGTTTTTGGGGTAGCTTTTGTACTATCAACTTTTTTTTCTTCCTTTTTACACGAAATAAAAACAATGCTGAACAAAAAGACTATTTTATAAATACTCATAATGATTTGGATAATAAATTAGAAACTACAATCTTATTTAATACTAAAATGTTCATTTCAAGGCGAAATTTAGGTCATCTCAATAAAATTGGCTTTTCCATATTCAAAAATAAACATAAAAATAATTTGGTAAATTTATTAATATTACTTTTATATTGTGTGATTATTATCAATTAACTTTATACAATCTGTAAAAAATATGCATAGTAAAGACATTAAACCTGAATTACCTGAGCAAGAAGTTATCATAATAAATAAAGAACTATCTATATCTGAAGCACTTTTTCCTGTGATTATTTTGGTAGGATTGCTGGCGTATAACATTTTTATCTTTGGAGACAGCGCTTTAGGTGGGAGTAATCAATTTATACTTATCATAGGTGCAGCTGTTGCGGCAATAGTCGGTTTCCGTAATAAAGTATCTTATCAACAAATGATGGAAGAAGTGGGTCATAATGTTAAATCTACTTCCGGTGCTATCCTTATACTTTTAATGGTTGGGGCACTGTCTGGTACATGGTTACTCAGTGGTGTTATTCCATCAATGATTTATTATGGTTTACAAATCCTTACACCTGGTATTTTTCTAGCTGCATCATTGGTCATATGTGCTATTGTTTCTTTGGCTACAGGAAGTTCATGGTCAACTTCAGCAACTGTGGGTATTGCACTTATAGGCATCGGACAGACCATGGGAATAAATCCAGGTATGACTGCCGGTGCAGTGATTTCAGGTGCATACTTTGGCGATAAAATATCTCCGCTATCCGATACCACAAATCTTGCCTCTGCTATGGCCGGTTCTGAATTGTTTGATCACATAAAATATATGTTGATAACCACTGTACCATCTATACTTGTAGCTTTGGTTGTTTTTCTGATTATTGGCTTTAATATTTCAGCTACAGGATCTCCGGATATTTCCGACAAACTTAATGCTATTGATGCTGCTTTTAACATAAGTCCCTGGCTTTTTTTAGTGCCGGCAGTAGTAATTTTTCTGATTATAAAAAAAACTCAGCCTTTGGTTGCGCTTTTGGCAGGTGCACTGCTCGGTGGTATAGTCGCAATTATAGCTCAACCAGAAATCGTCGTAAAAATAGCCGAGGGCACTACGCTTGATTTTAATACCGCATACAAAGGCGTTATGAAATCACTTACTACTAAAACGTCAATAGAAACCACAAATCCGGAATTAAATGACCTTTTTTCTGCCAAAGGAATGGAAGGAATGCTTGGTACGATTTGGTTGATATTATGTGCCATGGTTTTCGGTGGTGTGATGGATGCTATAGGTGCTTTGGCTCGGATCAGCCAGGCATTATTGAATATGTTTCATACTGTTTTTGGTCTTTTTGCCAGTACTGTTTTGTCATGTCTTGCCATCAATGTTACAGCATCTGATCAATATCTTGCTCTGGTAATCCCCGGAAAAATGTATAAAAAAGCATTTCAAGACAAAGGACTGCATCCCGTAAATCTGAGCCGTACACTGGAAGACACAGGAACCGTTACTTCAGTTTTGGTACCATGGAATACTTGTGGTGCATACAATGCTGGTGTTTTGGGAGTACCGACAGTAGATTATTTCATCTATGCCATTTTTAACTGGATAAGTCCTTTTATGACGTTAACAGTTGCAGCTTTAGGTATAAAAATAAAACAACTCACAAAATAGAAATATAGTTTTGCTTAGGAAATGGCGACATTCATTCTTGTGTTTTACACAATATCCATCTAAATGATTGATTGAACACTATGAATTATTAAATAAGCCAAGGCCATAAAACCAGAAAAGACTTCTAATAATTTCTAAAGGAATGAACAATCCAAAACAAAAGAATTTAAAAGAATTGGGGCTTCAATTTAAGCGCATGAGCATATTCAAAATTACATCATAAGTATCTAACCTTCAAAATTGAACACACTTTAATTTATCAAACTGACTTTTTAACGTACTTGGTTAATATTACAATATGTTGATCATTTACACGGCCCTCAATTTGTTCTGGATTATCATGGACCAATGTTATTCTTCTTACAGGTGTTCCTCGTTTAGCGATAAAATTGGCCCCTTTTACATCCAAATCTTTAATCAAAACTACTGAATCTCCGGTTTTCAGAATATTACCATTGCTATCTTTATGGACCGAGTCATCTCCGGCACTAGCTTCTGCCCACTCCAGCGTTTCATCGTCCAAATAAATCATACCCAACAGATCCTGCGCCCATTCCTGATCACTTAAAACTTGAAGCATTCTATAAGAGACAACCTGCACAACAGGAACTTCAGACCACATGCTCTCATTTAAACATCTCCAATGTGTAATATCTATTATTTCATTATTTTCTATCTGATCATGGCATGTGTTGCAAATTGCTACTTGTTCATCAACATGATTGCCGGTTTTTGGTGCAACTACAAAAGGAAAAAGTTTACCTCCGGCTCCGCAAATTTCACATTTTGATCCGCACCGTGCTGTTAATTCTGTGGATAACAAACTCATTGATTGATTTTTTACTGTTGCAAAGATAACATTTTTAATTCCTTTTGTTTAGAATTATCTTGATATTGTCCAGAACTTACGGGTTGAAAAAGCATTCTTTTATCTGTCCAGCCATTTTTTAAACGCCGGTGCTTTCTCTCTACTGATGTCCACTTCCAACTTCAACGGGTGTATCAAGGAGACTGTCAGTTTTTGGTTTTCATGAGGTTTTACACTATGTATGGCATTGATGTTAATGATAGACTGACGATTGGACCTGTAGAATTGTTTGGGGTCGAGCAATTCTTCTACTTCCTCGAGAGTTGCAAAATCAAGCATATACTTATCACCTGTAAATGTGTAGATAAAATTAATACTTTCTCTACAAAAACAAGCAATTTCAGATACTGATATTGGAATCCATTGTTTTCTATGATTGACAATAAATTTTTCCTTAAATCTGTTTTTAGTCGAATCAGGATTTGATATTAAATTAAAAAGGTCTTTGAAGTTTTTTGGGTATTCGGAATTACTATCAATGATTGCTCTGGATTTATCAATCCCCTTTTTTAGTTCTTCCGCATCTACTGGTTTTAAGAGATAGTCGATACCATTGACTTTAAAAGCTTGTATGGCATATTCGTCATAAGCGGTGGTGAAAATAATAGGACATTTGAGATCATATCTTTTAAATATCTCAAAACTAATACCATCACTCAATTGGATGTCTGCAAATATAAGATCGGGCTCTGCGTTTTCCATAAACCATTTAAAGGCCGTCTTAAGACTTGGCAAAACTTGAATTATTTCGATATCTTCAGCTAGAGTCGAAATTTTATATTGGAGTTCTTTAGCTATAAGTTGTTCGTCTTCGATGATTAATGCTCTGATCATGAGAATTTGGTTAAAATTATATCAAAGGAATTTTTACGGTATAAAAGTCTTCAGATTTTGTGATGATCACTGGTCTTGGACTTAAATATTTGTATAATGAAATCATACTATGTTGACCCTGTTTATTACTGGTTTCTACAAAACCCTTTGTCTGCAGAATGTTTTGAACTACCAGATAATCATCCTCAATGTACATACTGATCAAAAGTGGTGTATCTTCGTCGGCTATATTATGCTTTATTGCGTTTTCTACCAGATTTTGTAAAGTAACGGGAGCTATTTTGCGGTAGTGATATTCTTCGGAGATGTTTACACTTATATGCAAACCATCACCAAATCTTGTTTTTTGCAACTGGTTGTACATATCAACAAACTTTAATTCATCAATGAGAGGTACCGTTTCATTATCTTTGTTTTTTAAGATATATCGATATACTTTGCTCATTTTATCCAGAAAATCTCCAGCCTGTCGCTGATCTATTCTAATAAGGCTACTTAAAGATGTGAGGGAGTTAAAAAGAAAATGTGGATTGAGATGTTGCTTCAGGTTTTCGTACATGACAGCCGTTTTTTCCTTTTCGAGGAGTTGGGCTTTTGATTTTAATTCATAGACTTGTGTTTGTTGGTCTACTCTGTATCTATAAAATATATAAATGAATGCTCCTACCAGAATAACAATAAAAAATAAAAACCATTTCGTTTTAAAAAATACCGTATCCAATAATACAATTACCTTTTTGCCATCAACCTTTTGCCAATTATTATTTATAGATGATGCTTTGAATAAAAATGTATATTGTCCTCCTGGAATGTTGGTAAATACAGCTTTAGGATCTTTTGTATAATGCCAGTCATTCTCAAAACCTTCAAGCTTGTATGCATACCAAGTTTGTGAAGTATGGGTATAATTAAGGGCAACAAGATTAAAGCTAAATGAGTTTTCATCCGATTTTAGATGAATCGAATCATTATTGCTGCTTTCATTGATGCTAAAATATTCTTTTCCAAAAACGGAGTAGCTCTTGATGTAATAATCCAGATTTGTTCTTTTTTCTTTCCACTCATTTGGGTTAAAAATTATAACTCCGTTATTGGAAGGAAAAGCAATTTCATTATTATTTAAATATACACCAGCATGTTCGGGAAATCCTACTGAAGGCAAACCATCTCCTTCTGAAAAAATCGTAAAATGATTTCTTTTCTGATTTAACATCATCAATCCACCAGATATTCCTATCCATAGTCTATCATCATGGTCTATAGCTAATGGAGAAGCTTGATTACCTACCAGCCCATTTTGATTATTAAAAGATGTTATTTTATTGTTCACCACATCTATCCCAGATATACCGTTGAATGTACTTACCCAGATGACACCGCTTTTATCTTCTTTGATATCAATCACTTGATCACCTATGATTCTTCGTTCGGAGGCTTCGGTAGTGGTATATAATCTTGTCAATAAAGTCATTTTATCATATCTGATCAAGCCTTTTTTTGCCAAAGAAATCCAAAGTCTTTGCTTACTGTCTTCATACACATAAGATGTAGGAGCAGTTTTAGCAAATTTTTTGAGTTGTGGATGGTGGCTGATATTATTAAATTTTTTATACCTGGTATCATACCAATAAAGTGCTGCTGTATCATTGGTACAAAACCAAATATTACCACTTTTATCATTAGTAATAGCATTATAAAATCTCAGTGGCAAGTTACTCTCCGGAATAAATTCCATTGTTTTTGTTTTATTATCATATCTGTTTACTCCGGCACCGGTCCCAATCCAAATATTATTTTCTTCATCACATAGTAAGGTCCTGACAAGATTGGAGTAGATCACAGGCTTTTGACCTTTATCGTTTCTCCAAATATCATATGATTTATCTTTAGTATTAAATTTGACGACACCATCATGTGATCCTATCCATATATTTCCATTTTTATCTTTTGTGATACCGCGGGCCACACTTCTGTTTCTTTCATGGAGTCTATCAGGAAATGGCATCAATGACTTAAAAAAATTGGCTGATGGATCAAAGTAATTGACACCAATCACATCACCACCTGCCCATATGAGGCCTTCCCTATCTTCAAACAAACATCTGTGATAATTTCCGGAAGGGCTCGATGGAAGGTCACTGTTATATAAATGTTTATTAAAGACATTTTCATTCTCATTGTATTCCAAAATTCCGTCTATCAACGTAGAAACCCAAACTTTGCCTTTGTGATCAACCAGAATATCTGTGATATTGAGCGCTTGGGTGAAAATATCGGAAGTTAAAAAGTGATCAAATATTTCTAAAGTCTTTAAGTCGGGCAGCAATTTTAGTAGCCTTGTATGTCCATGTGTACCTATCCAGATATTATTTTTATTGTCAATATCTAATCTATAAATACTGATCTCTTGCAATATTGGGATCTCAATTAGCGAAATAGTATGATCAAGTAAATTAAAAATAAGCAAACCTTTATCGCTACCTATATAAAGCAAATCATTTTTTTGGGTGATATCATAAAGTCGGACATTTTGTAATTCATGATATTTTTTTTCGTTTGATTGACTATAGAAAAATGTATTGTTGGTAGTAATATTGTGCCTTACAAGTCCATTACTTGTAATTAAGTATAAGTTTTCATTGTTTCCTTCCAGGATAGTATATACATGTACATCTTTCAGTGCAGGTATTCTTATAAAAAGTTGATTATTAAAATCATATCTTACTAAACCGGTTTCATATCCTATCCAAAAGTTACCTTTGCTATCAGAGAATAATGCTTTAGGTTGACTGGGATATGGGCTCAGTGTATCGCCGGGTATGTTGGTAAAGTGTTGTATATTTTTTCCATCAAACCTATTAAGTGCTCCTACTGTTGCTATCCATATAAAACCATATTTGTCTTGTCCCACAGCTCTGACAATTCCATCATTCAAACCATCATTGACTGAAAGTTTTCGGAAATTGTACCCGTCGTACTGTGCTATAGATGATGAACAGAATGACAAAATACAAATGATTGTAACAAATACACTTTGTTTCATACTCGTTTGAATTTCTTGAATCTGCAACCTTCTAATCTATTTTGATAACAAAATATGTTGATTAATAAAATTCCATAAAATTGATATGAAATGATATACGGGAAGAAAATACTATTATAACTTTTGTGAACAATTATATTTTCAATATAGGCGAAATGGCGAAAAGATTCATTTCGTCTCCTGTATATGGTAAATATTGTTTTAAATAAAAGTGTCATATGCTGCAAAATAAATACTCTTATAAAGAAAGAATAAATTTTGACGTTAAAACGAGTAAAAGGATATCTAAAGCGTGGTAAATATGAAATGAAACGAATTATTGCATTTGAGTATAAAATTGTTACTTAAACCTTAACTGTTTTCCATCATCACATTTGCCAATGACTGATAACAAGAGATCCATGCATTTTCGACATCCTGATTCCATTCTGCACCTAATCCTTTTTGAAGTGTCCACAACAAAGCATTTCCTACCATCTCATAATGAGCAGGTTTTACACCATAACCTGTATGTCTTTTAGACATAGCCACAATATCAGAATTATCTATATTTGGATGATCCAGATTCATGATAATTGACGAAAGCATATCTACAAGTTTGATGTATTGTTGATTCATGTCAGATGGAAACAATTTTCGGATAGATGGATGATCTGTAAAAAGCTTTGTATAAAAAGCATCTCCAATAATTCTGGGGTCAATACCCATCAAAATTTTCCATGTCTTTTTTACCAGTTTTATTTGTTCAGGTTTCATTTTAATTGATTGAATATATTAATTAACCAGTAACCGCCATTTCTGCAGATTCTTCGCCACTATTGATGGCTCCTTCCATAAATCCTTGCCAATCTGCCAGGTGCTCTCCTGCAAAATATACATTCTCAAACGGTTGTTTTAAAGCAGGCATGACTTCAAACCATTGGTTTTTCCCATAAAAAGCATACGCACCACTAGAAAATGCATCCTGACCCCAGTAATATATAAGATCTTCAGTGACATATTTTCTGACATTTCCGAAAGCGGGTTTTAGTGCATTCATAATAATGTCCAATCTTTGAGATTTATTGACCGAAGCAAGTACATCTGCTTTGTCACCCGTCGCATAACACATGAGTACTCCTGTCTTACCTGATTGGTTTTTAGTGCCGTGATAAAAATAATGCGCCGGCGTATCAGTCAACATATCAAAATCATCTCTTTTCCATATTCGCTCTGAAAATACTACAGGAAACTTTCCGATTCGGGCATATTGCAACTCATGTAACGCATCATTCATCTGGTTAGGAAGGCCGGGTTGCCAGTCAATTTTTAAAAGAGAAAAAGTGGGAATGGCGCATATCATTTTTTCGGCTTCTAATGTTTTTCCATTGCTGCAAATTACTGAGACTCCTTTTGACCCCTTTTGCTTTACGATTTGGACGGTATGGTCAATAAGAATATTATCTCTTCCCACTTGATCAGCCATTTTTTCAGCCAATTTTATGTTTCCTCCTTTTATTTTTAGATCCATTTCGTTTTTTTCACTACTTTCTGCATATTCAGCAAAGGCAGCATATGCAGACGTATGTCGAATGCTCTCCCCAAAATCTGTAGAATCCATCAGATCTCGGAGCAGTAAATCATTGCCGGAAATGCCTTGGTGAGTAAGATATCGCCACCAGTCTGTTTTATCTAATTTTTTACGTTGTGCTTCTGACATTTTTTCCCAGATAGCCACTTTATTTTTCCAAAATTTTTCCATTTCGGGACTGAAACCCCATTTTCCAGATTTACTATGTTTTCCACCCAATAAGAGATCTGTTTCAAATTGGTTATTTTCTAATGTCAATCCGAATTCTTTACAAAGTGATATCACTCTTTCATGAGAATTCCCTACCCATTC
>WBZP01001822.1_pt1 | contig 25437 bp, 27 predicted proteins | sample 5204301 | NCBI WGS metagenome assembly WBZP01 (sample SAMN12412401, study PRJNA552823) | activated sludge metagenome | isolation source: activated sludge from nitrification reactor of wastewater treatment plant... | place: USA: Pennsylvania | collected 2017 | reverse complement strand
AAGCACCCTGAGGTGCGGGGGGGTCAGGCGTGCGACGCCAGGGTCTGTCCCCATTGCTGAGCTCGCAACTCTTCGCCCGGTGCCAGCGGCCCTTGAACGTCGGTGACGAAGAAGTGCTCTGAGTCGGCAGCGATCTCGAACCCTGCCCTCTTCAGCCGCTTGGCAGAGGTATGCGACGCGTGGTCCATCTTGGTCAGCAACTTGGGATGATCCATGCGGGTGTCGAAAGTCACCGCACGCGTGGCCGTGCCGGGACTCACGACCTCGAGCCACTCCCGCAGACCTCGGCCCTGGGACACGAGTCCGTTGTCGGCCTGTCTGGCGGCGTCGGCCCTGGTCTCGGGGCGGGGTAGTCCGAAGCCGTGGTTGGGTCCGCCGGCGATCACCAGCGAGACGTCGGACGAGATGGCATCGGGTGCCTGTCCCACTTCGACGCAAGTGACGGCAAAGGATTGGGATTCCACCCCCGCTGCGATCGCCTCGGCGACGCGTTGGGCGTCGCCGAACATGGATTCGTAGACGACGAGAACTGTCATGTCGATCACCCTCGTCTCCACGTTACGCCTAGGGTGGGGAATCGTGAAGGTGGTGATCGCGCCCGACAAGTTCGCCGGCTCGATGGACGCCACCGAGGCCGCCGGCGCTTTCGAGCGGGGTTGGCGGTCGGTGCGACCCCACGATCAGGTCGAGCGGGTGCCGTTGTCCGACGGTGGTCCTGGGTTCATCGACTGCCTCGAGGCCTCACTGCCCGGCCATGTCCACACCATTGGGGTCACCGGGCCGAAGGGAACCACCGTGGCAGCCCGCGTGTTCGTGGCCGAAACGACCTGGTACATCGAGGCAGCGCAGGCCAACGGCCTGCATCTGGTGCCGCCCCGCGAGCGGGATCCATGGCGCTCCACCACGGCCGGGGTGGGTGAGTTGGTGCAGGCCGCGGTGTCGGACGGGGCGCAGCGCGTGATCGTGGGGTTGGGCGGCTCGGCGACCAACGACGGCGGCGCAGGCATGCTGGGGGCTCTTGGCGCCCGAGCGTGGGATGCCGCGGGCGCTCTGGTGGACCTGACCCTGGGTCCGGCAGCGCTGGTCGGTATCGCTTCTCTCGGGCTCGATCCGGCGCGGCAGATGGTCAGCCGCCTCGCCATCCTGATCGCTTCGGATGTCGACAATCCGCTGCTGGGCGTTGCCGGCGCCAGCAGGATGTTCGGACCCCAGAAAGGCGCGGACGATGTGTCCGCACTCGAATCGGCACTGGCCCACTGGGTGTCGGCGTGCGTGGGGGCCGGGGTGCCGGAACCGCTGGCGCGCTCGGCCGGAGCGGGTGCCGCCGGCGGCCTGGGGTACGGCCTGCTGATTCTGGGCGGACATCGGACCTCGGGAATCGATCTGGTCGTCGACGCAGTAGGGCTGCGCGCCAGGTGCGCAGACGCGGACCTGGTCGTCACGGGAGAGGGGCGGTTCGACGAGCAGTCGCTGCACGGCAAGGTGGTGACCGGCGTCGTCGAAGCCGCGGGAACCACCCCGGTACTGGTGATTGCGGGCCAATCGGACTTGGCGCCGGACAAGTGGCGGCGGGCCGGGATCGCGCGGGTGGAGACCCTGCGAGAACGCGCCGCGTCGACCGACGATGCGATCGAACACGGCGCGTCCCACATGGAGTCCGTTGCGGCGGCTGTGGCCGCTGGGATCAGTTCTGGCCGGAGGCGTCCGGGGCCCCAGAGCTGACCGCGGTCCGGAGGTCTGTGACGTCCGGGGACTGGGCCTTGAGAAGGTCACGGATCTCGCGCAGCAGTGCGGTCTCCTCGGCCAACTCCTCCTCCTCGGGCGTCTTGGCGAACCGGTCCTTGGCGGCGTTCATCGGGGCCACGAAGATGAAGTAGACGACTGCGGCGGTGATCAGGAACGTGATGATGGCCGTGATGATCAGGCCCAGGTTCAACTCCTGGCCCTGCGGAATGCTGATGGTTCCACCCACTCCGTCGCTGCCGACACCGAGCAGTCCGAAGATCACGTTGATGACGGGTTGGATCAGTCCTGTCGTGACTGCGGCAACCAGCGCGGTGAACGCGGCGCCGATGACGACGGCGACCGCAAGATCGATGACGTTGCCCCGCAGGATGAACTCCTTGAAGCCCTTGAGCATGATGAATCCCTGTTCTTGTCGATATGTGCGATGTGTCTGTGTGGTGCCCGGCAAGCCGGACGCCAAACGTCACTGGCGGGGTAGCGGCAGAATGAGACCCGTGTCACCTCAACCGTTGTCGATCCGGGCGGCTGTACCTGCCCAGGACTGCGATCAGATCCTGGACATCCTCGGACCGGTGATCGCAGCCGGGGCGACCTACGCATTCCCGAACGGAGCCGACCGGGAGCAGATCCGCGTGTGGTGGTTCGATCCGGGTCATGAGGTGTTCGTGGCGGAAACCGGCGACCAGATCGTGGGCACATATTTCCTCAAGGCCAATCAGTCGGGCCACGGTGACCACGTGGCCAACTGCGGCTATGTCACCGACAGCGCGGCTGCCGGGCGGGGCGTGGCCTCGGCCATGTGCCGTCATTCCCTGCAACGGGCCCGCGATCGGGGATTCGCCGCGATGCAGTTCAACTTGGTGGTCAGTACCAACCAACGCGCGGTTGCGCTGTGGCGCCGCATGGGTTTCGACATCGTCGGCACGATCCCGCAGGGCTTCCGAGACCCGGAGGTCGGTCCGGTCGACTGCTTTGTGATGTATCGCACTCTATGAGCAGCGGACGGAATTGGTAGCGTCCCGGAGTCTGCTGCTCCAATGGGTGGCTATGGCTGCCACCGACCTCAGATCCACTCCCCGGTTCGCCACCGTCTCACCAGGCCCCTATCCGGTACTCGTGGCGGTGTTCGTCGGTCTGCTCATCATCAGCAACATCGGGGCCACGAAGTTGATCGCCTTCGGGCCGCTGATCACCGACGGGGGGGCGTTCCTGTTCCCGCTGGTGTACATCGTCGGCGACGTCATCAGCGAGGTCTATGGATTCACGGCGGCACGCAGGGCGATCCTGCTCGGCTTCGGAATGTCGGTATTGGCGGCGGTCACGTTCCTTCTGGTGCAGGTCTCCCCTCCGGCAGACGGATGGCCCAACCAAGAGGCTTTCGAGGCCGTCTTGGGCTTCGTGCCCCGCATCGTGGCGGCCAGTGTCGCGGGTTTCCTGGTGGGCCAGTTGCTGAATGCCTACGTTCTGGTCCGGATCAAGGAGCGCACCAAAGAGAAGAACCTGTGGCTGCGGCTCATCGGGTCCACCGCGGTGGGTGAGTTGGCCGATACGGTCGTCTTCTGTTTCATCGCCTTTTACGGCGTGATCACAGGTACCGAGTTCCTCAACTATGTGATCGTCGGATACATCTACAAGACGATGATCGAGGTCATCCTGCTGCCGGTGACCTATCGCGTGATCGCCATGGTCAAGCGCCGCGAGCCGTCCTACGGCTGACCCCGGTTGGGCCGGTAACCGCCCAGGAAGTCATCCTGGAACGCATCGAAGTCGCCGGCGACGATGCTGTGTCGGATGCGGTCGACAAGTCGCACGATGAACCGCTCGTTGTGGATCGTGAGCAGTGTCGAGCCCAGCATCTCCTTGGCCTTGAACAGATGGTGCAGATAGGCGCGGGTGTAGTTGGCGCAGGTGTAGCAGTCGCAGTCCGGATCGATGGGTCCGAATGATCGCCGGTTGGCCGCCGTCACCACGTTGAACCGACCGTCCGGGTGATAGGCCGACGCATTGCGGGCCACTCGCGATGCGGCGACGCAGTCGAAAGTATCCGCGCCCGCTGCGATCGCGGGGAACAGGTCGTCGGGCTCCCCGATGCCCAACAGGTGGCGGGGCCGGTCGGCGGGCAGTTCGTCGGTGACCCAGCCGACGATGGTGCCCAGTTGGCGCTTGTCGAGTGCCCCACCTATGCCGAAGCCATCCAGGTCCAGGGCCGCCAGGTCTCGTGCGGCCCGACGTCGGAGGTCCTCGTATTGAGCGCCCTGGACCACCCCGAACAGTCCCTGGTAGGGCCGGTGGGTCCGATCCCGGGTGAGCCGTTCGTGCTCTGCCACGCATCGCACCGCCCACCGCTGGGTGCGTTCGACCGAGTCCTGCTGGTACTGGCGGGTGTTCATCAGCGTCGTGCACTCGTCGAACGCGAAGATGATGTCGGCACCGATCTGGTGCTGCACCTGCATCGACACCTCGGGGGTGAACCGGTGCATGCTGCCGTTGAGGTGGGACTTGAACGTCACCCCGTCCTCGTCCACGTGGGCCAACCGGTCCTTGCCCGCGGCCATGACTTCGTCGGACCTGACCGTGGCGGAATCCATCGCCAGGACCTTCTTGAAACCCACCCCCAGCGACATCACCTGGAACCCTCCACTGTCGGTGAAGGTGGGCCCCGGCCAGTTCATGAATGGACCGATACCGCCGGCCTCGTCCACGATGTCGGAACCCGGTTGCAGGTACAGGTGGTAGGCGTTGGCCAGGATCGCCTGGGCACCCAGGTCGGCCATGGACTCCGGCAACACCGACTTGACCGTGGCCTTGGTGCCGACCGGGATGAACGCGGGTGTTCGGATCGGCCCATGGGGCGTCTCGATCACGCCTGCTCTTCCACGGCTGCCCTCGCCCAACGTCGCCTCGGTGCGGAACGGCAGACGGGTCACGGGGTCATCCAACCAGGCTCACCACAGTTCGGTGCCGGGCGGCCCCTTGTAGGGGCCTTCGATGCGGCTCGTGGGCCAGTCGCCATAGAACGAGTTCTGCAGCGGGGTGACGGCCTCGCCGTCGACTTCGCACAGGTCCACCCGCTGCGGATAGAAACAGATCGCGTCGATGATGGCCTCGTATCCCGGTGCCGGGTGGTGGTACCACCACCCGGCACTGCGAACCACGGGTCCACCGTCTGGCAGGACCAGGTCGGCGTAGTTCGCGACGCCCTTGTATTCGCACACCGTACGTTTGTCCGATTGCCGCAGCAGGTCCAGGCGGACGTCCTTCGCGGGGATGTAGTAGGCGGGGGCATGGGCTGTCTCGAGCAGTCGCATGCTACGGGTGGTGTCCGCGATCACCATGTTGCGGTGAACCACGCGCACGTGCTCATCCGACGGCTCCACGGCGGGTGGTCGGGGATACGACCACACCGATTCCAACTGGTCACTTGCCATGATCGCAGCGTCAACCGCATGGGTCATGGCCGCAAGTCGGAGCCGCTGCTAGCGGACGTCGAGCAGATCGATGATGAAGATCAGTGTCTTGCCCGACAGTCGGTGCCCGCCACCAGCAGGCCCGTAAGCCAGTTCTGGGGGAATGATCAGTTCGCGACGACCGCCGACCTTCATGCCGGGGATACCGTCCTGCCAGCCCTGGATGAGTCCGCGCAAAGGGAACTCGATGGACTCGCCGCGATTCCACGACGAGTCGAATTCCTCCCCGCTGTCGAACTCCACGCCCAGGTAGTGGACTTCGACCTTGGCGCCTGGGGTGGCCTCGGTGCCGTCGCCCACGACGAGGTCGCGGATGACCAGTTCGGTGGGAGCGTCGCCGCCGGGGAAATCGATCTCAGGTTTTTCCATGACGTTGATCCTCTCATTCCCGGGTCCCCGAGGTGAGGCGGCCTCGGGGTGGTGCGGGTTGGGACGCGGGCTCCCTCTCGATCGGAGGGTGGGTCCGCGCGACCCAAGCGCCGTACCGTGCAGCCAGAGGACCCGCCGACAGGCCGTGGGCGAAGACGCTCAGGAGTACGGTCACCGCGATGGTGCCCACGACATCGGGTATGACCGGGTTGGTGTCGCCGAGTTCTTCGACAGCCAGCAGCGCGAAGATGATGGACGCGAGCCCCCGAGGCCCGAACCAGCCGAGGAAGGTCACGGTGGGCAGCCGGAATCCCGTGCCCAGAAGCGACAACCAGACCGGCACCAGGCGCAGCAGTGTCAGGGTCGCGACGGCCAGGACCACCCACTGCCAGCGGAGTCCGGTGTCGAACAGGACGAGCATGAGTCCGCCGCCCAGGAACCAGACGCCGAGGCTGAGCAGGTCAGCGGCGATCTGCAGCAGTGAGCTGGAATCAGGTTCCTCGCGCAAAGATGTCGCCCCGGCCCCGAACACGAGACCGCCGACGAATGCCGCGATGAAGGCGTTGCCCCCGGCCACCTCGGCCAATCCCAGCAAGAGCATCGGCACCATGAGGACGATGATCTGACGGCCCTCTGTGGTGCTCCAGCCCCGGGTTGTCGAGTGATCTATCAGCCACGAACTGATCAGGCCGACCGCCAGGGCCAGAGCGATGGCGATGATCACGGGCACCAGTCCTATTGCCAAGAACGTCTGCTCCGACTCTGGTGCTGCCGCAGTTGCCAGGCCCGACAGCGCGAGCAGGACGATCGGAGTGGCCATGCCGTCGTTCAGACCGCTCTCGACATTCAGTGCGCGGCGCACCCTGATGGGGACCACCGGGTTCAGAACCGTGGCCGCGCCCAAGCCGGCGTCCGTGGGGGTCAGCGCTGCGGCCAGGAGCAGGGCCCCCAGGGCGCCTAGGCCGGGGAACAGCGCCCACGCGGCGCCGAACGTGGTCGCCAGTGCCAGTGGGAAGCCGATCGCCAGCAGACGCAGGGGCAGTCCGTAGTCCTTCACCAAGCCGGACAGCCGAACGGTCGCTGCGTCGTGGAACAGCACAAGCACGAGGGTGACCTCGGCCAGTAGGTGAACCGCGCCCAGGTCGATGTCGGCCTCGTCAGCGAAGTGGAACACCACGAACCCGGCCAGAAGCGACAGCATGGGTGCGGACAGGTTCCACGAGGCGGTCCGGCGCCCGAAGACCGCATAGATCAGGACCAGTCCGGTCACCAACGTCAGCGCGGTACCCGTCATGGCCGCAAGTCTAGAGCGGCTTCACATAGCCGATGCTGCGCAAACGGTCGCTCAGGCGCCCCCAGAAGCCCTCTTCCGGTCGGCCCCGCTCTTCGCGCCGCTCCGCGCGCGTCCACCGCCACCTGATTGCCACGAACCAGATCACAGTCAGCGCGATGTCGAACAGGATCAGCCCGAGCCAGTACGTGTCCACAAGGTGGCCCAATCCGAGGGCTTGATCGAGGACGGAAAGAAACCCATCGGTGCCGGCGAAGCCGCCGCCGATGATGATGAAGCCCAGGATCGCGATGGGGACGGTCTTGGCCAGTTCGTGGGCGATCTCTTCGTTGCAGTGCGCCAGAAGTCGGGCGCCGCCGATCACGGCGGCAGTCGCGACGATCACGTCTTCGGCGGTGCGATCGGTGGATGCGGCTGACAGAAGGACGAGGAACATGATCATCCAGAAGCCCACGATGAAGGGCGTTGTGAACAGATAGCGAAGCACCCCCGCCCAGGTGGCGAACGGGGGCCTGTCCGCGGGCCGGTTCACAGGCAGCCGCGGTTTCTGCATGGTGCGGTAGACCAGCCACAACAGCCAGGCCAGAAGGGCCATACCGGCGCCGAAGACGACGACGTCCGCCATGTCGCCGTCGGCCACCAGCTGGAAAGAACCACTGGACAGATCGATCGGTGCGGGCTCGTTCATGCGCAACAGTGTGCCGCTCGGGCCTCTGCCCCAGGGCTGTTTCGGTAGCGTGGCGTCATGCTTGACATCACGTATCCGCCGATCATCCTGAGTGGCCATGGGCTCTTCAGGCTGCTCAACCTCAAGTTCGACATCGTGGGTGGGGACAACCTGCCGCGCGCAGGCGGAGCGGTGTTGGCGAGCAACCACGTGTCCTACTTGGACTTCATCTTCGACGGATTCGCGGCGCGGCCGTCGAAACGGTTGGTGCGTTTCATGGCCAAGAAGTCGACGTTCGACAACAAGGTGTCCGGGCCGCTGATGAAATCGATGCACCACATCCCCGTGGACCGCGCCGCCGGTGCCCATGCCTTCGACCATGCGGTCAGCGCCTTGCGGGACGGGGAGGTCGTCGGCGTGTTCCCCGAAGCCACGATCAGCCAGTCATTCGAGTTGAAGGACTTCAAGACCGGCGCCGTGCGCATGGCGGCAGAAGCGGGTGTGCCGGTCGTGCCGATGATCACTTTTGGGGGGCAGCGATTGTGGACCAAGGGGCACAAGCGGGACATGGAACGGGGTTCCCTGGTGGCGCTGACCCTCGGCGCGCCGATGGCTTTCGACATCGATGACGACCCGGTCACAGCGACAGCCGAACTCAAGGCCGCGATGCAGGTGCTCTACGACGACACGATCGAGCGTTACGCCGACAAGCCTCCTGCTGGTACCTGGTGGTGGCCCGCCCGGTTCGGCGGTGGGGCCCCGACTCTGGCGGACATGCAGGCGCAGGAACTGGCCGAACAGGAGGCCCGCGAGCGGCGCGGCTGAAGGGGCACGACGGCCGCCGGGGCGGTAGCGTCCGGTGCCATGACGGTCTCGGAAGTGATTGCGGGCGCGACGGAAGTCTTCGGCGCGGACACGGGCGGCGGGGCGCCGTTCGTCGTGAGATCTCCGGGTCGTGTGAATCTGATAGGCGATCACATCGACTACAGCGGTGGTCTGGTGCTGCCCATGGCCTTGGACCGCGGGACCATGGCTGTGGTCCGGCCCCGCAGTGACGATCTCCTGCGTGGGTACTCGGCCAACTTCCCCGGCTGTGGTGTCATCGAGGTCCGTCTCGCCGACACTGCATTCGATGCATCCCGGAACTGGTTCTCGTACGTGCTCGCCGTGGTCGACACGGCGATCGACTCGGGGCTGCGGGTGGACCACGGCTTCGACATCTACCTGTCGGGGTCCATCCCCGACGGTGGTGGCCTGTCCAGTTCGGCGAGCGTGGAACTGGCGGTGTCCATGGCGCTGGAGCACCAGTTCGGGTTGGGATTGACGGCCACGCAGTGGGCGCTGCTGTCGCAGCGGGCCGAAAACCACTACATAGGGGTCGCCTCGGGGATCATGGATCAGTTGGCCATCGCCGAAGGGCGCGAGGGGATGGCGATCCTGATGGACTGTCAGACCTTGGAGTGCACCTATGTGCCTATGCCCACCGAGCGTTGCACGGTGGTCATCGCCAACACCAAACACCGGCGTGAGCTGGCGGACTCGGCCTACAACGACCGGCGCGCCGCCGTAGACGCGGCACATCGGATCCTCGACGAGGTCCTGCCTGTCCCGCTGCCGAACCTCGTCAGTGCATCCGACTCCGATCTGGCGGTGGCTCGGCCGCAACTCGAGGCGGCCGGCGTCTGGCGCGAGGCACGGCACTCCGTCGGCGAGCAGCGGCGAGTGGTGGCGGCCGCCCACGCGCTCGCGGCCCAGGATCTGGCCACCATGGGCAGTCTGATGCGTGAGTCCCACGAATCTCTGCGCGACGACTTCCGTGTGACCGGCGAGTACCTCGACGCGCTGGCCGAAGCCGCATGGGACACGCCCGGGGTGATCGGCGCGCGGATGACCGGGGCCGGCTTCGGTGGCTGCACGGTGAATCTGATCGAACCCGACGCAGTCGAGGAGGCCGTTGCCGGGATCGCCCGACGCTACGCGGCCACCACGGGTATCACTCCCGAGATCTTCGCGGTCAGGCCCAGCGTCGGGGCCCACGTGGTCGGCACAAACGATTGACCCTGGCCGCCGAAGGGCGCTGTGACGGCCCACGGCCGCGCGAATGGCTTCGTGATCACAGACCAGTCACGGCGCCGAGCGGAGTTCGCCGGTACGGTCAGGGAGGCCACGGCGATCGTGAAGCGATTCGGGCGCCGCGAACTACAGCATTCCGCCCCAGGGATCCCAGCCGACGTCGGCCACGATGCGTGCGGCGGCGCGGGCGTTCCACTGGGGCGCCAGTACGTCTTGGCCCGGGATCCCGCCGGCGAACTGCAGTGTGCCGCCGTCGTTCAGTTGGAACAGCCCCCAGTCGTTCGTGCCGTTGGTGTTCGTGTCGTTGACCACGTTGGGCAGCAGCCGGCTCTCGCGCCACGAGATCCGTAACGCGCTGCGCCAGGCGGCGTTGCCCAACTGCTTTCGGAATGCACGCCGGATATGCAGGGCAGACACGACCTGTACGGGCATGAGTTCGGTCTGGTCCATCGCTTCGCCGATGATCTGGACGGCTTTGGCGCCGATCATCGGGAGCTTCTGCTGGGCCTGCGGCCGCAACTGCTCGGGCACGGCCCGCGGCGGCATGGGGTAGGCGAGCAGATTGGACACCGCGGGAACGGTCGGTGCGGACTGAGCCGCCTGGGCGGTCGGCATCGCGACCACCCCGGCAACGACTACAGAAAGTGTCATCGCCGTAACGATTCGAGTTGGTCGAGACACGCCGGTCAGTCTTGCGCGGTTTACCCGGCCTTGTCTGGATAAAATCATAAATTCAGCTCCGCCCACACTGGGACTCTTCGATCCTGTGTCGTCCCCTGGGGCTCGGAACTTTACTCAGATCGTCCCGACCTGGCCAATTTTGTACCGGTTCGGGTGGATGTGGGTGCCGATGCGCCCGCCGTGTTGTTGTCCGACGGATACGAGCCTGTCGACGGTTCGCGCCGACCCGGCGATCACGAGCCATTCCTGATTGCGCAGCCTGCCCACTGCACCCACCTTGCGGCCATCGGGGGAGTGGATACCGATCCGGGCTCCGACATAGCGGTTGGAGTCGAAGACGACCAGTTCGGTGCGCTCGTGCCCCGTAGCGGTCAGCCAGTCCCGAATCTGGTCACTGGTCACCCAGGACTCGTCGTTGTAGGACACCACGACGGTGTCGGCCCGCACCGAACTGAGCAAGGTGGCCAGGGCGGGGGCGAAGGTCTTACGGCTGTTGAACGGGCTGCGGTCGGTCCGGTCGCGCAGGTCGACGCGCTTGCAGGCCACCCCGTAGTGCTCCGGGGAGTCCCAGCGGATCAGGGTGTTCCAGATGTGGTAGTTCGACTCGTAGCGGTGCTGGTTGTAGGGAGGGTCCAGGTATGCCAGGTCCACGTGCGGCAACGACTGCGCAACGGCCAGTGCATCCCCTTGGACCGCGGCGCCGGCGCCCGGAAGCAGCGGCGGTGCCATCAGGGTCAGCGGGCGAGACGATCGCGGGGCCCAGTTCTTCAGGTACGCCATCTGGAGGCCGGTGGTCGAGTCGACCCGGTCCGCGGCGAGCATCAGCGACGTGAGCAGGATGGGATACCAGGAAGTGTCCCGGTAGTCCTCGATGGCGTCCCTGATCGCGTCGATCCGTCGCCCGTTGTGCTCCTGGAAGAACCGGGATTGCCGGCAGAAGGTTTCCGTCACGTACCCGTCTCGGCCAGGGAGTCGATCCAGTCGCTCGAGGATGCGTCGCAGTTCCTCGTGGTCGATCTGTTCGGAGTCCATGGCGATGAAACACTGCGCCAGCACGAGCGAGTAGTCCGCCGCATCAGCTGCCGTCACCGTGATGCCCCGCTGCTTCCACACCTGCGCGACGCGCGTTGTGCCTGTGAAGAGGTCCACCGCGGTACGGGCCCCGGCCGCCTCGGCGAGATCCGCCAGGGTGGGCGCGAGCCGCCGCTTGGAGCCGAGGTACTTGATCATCCATCCGCCTGTCGCCCGTGGCTGCTGCGCCCTTCGGCCATTCAACACCGTCGCCCTTGGAAGTTGGGTGTGCCGCACTACAGTGGGCGCATGGACGATGACGAACTCGCCAAACTGATGCGCGAGATCGAGCAGTTCGACTCCGCGCCCGCCAGTCCGCCGGCCAACCAGTCCGCTTCCCACCCCCAGGCCGAGACTTCGCAAGAGGTCGCGACGCGTGACGGCAGCGGAAAGGGCAAGTGGGTGGCCGTCGCCGCGGCCACGAGCGGTGTCGGGGGACTGGTCGTGGGGAGTGTGTTGTGGTTCATCCCGTTCGTGAATGGACCCTCCACAGCCCTGGGGGCCGCCCTCGGCGGAGCAATCGCGGCTCTTGTCGGGCAGCCGCCGAAGTGGCTCAAGTGACCACCGCCAGCCCCCTCCCCCGTGGGGGGCTGCGCTCCTGCGTGTTACCCAATCGTCACTGTGTGCAAACCCATGGGGGCCTCAGCGTGCCTGTGGTCGCCGGTCCCGAGAGGATCGGATGGTGAATCACGAGTCGACCGGGGTGCCGCCGCGTAACAGCGCCGAAACAGCGGCGCAATCGGCAGCAGATACCACTGGGGGCATGAGCCCCCGCGTGAGCCCGCCCGACACCGAGGTCGTGGCAACCGCGGTGCAGCCCTTCGACGAGATGTACGACCTCGCTCACCGGCCACGCTCGACCCACGCGGCGCTACTGGGGGCCTTGGAACGGCTCGGCCCCGATGGCATGCTCGAGCGCGGCCGTTTGCGTGATGCCTACCTCGACCAGCAGGGCATCACGTTCACCCTGTCGGGGCGGGAGCGCCCCCTGCCGCTGGATCTGGTGCCGCGCATCCTGACCCCCGACGAGTGGACCCAGGTCGAGGCCGGGGTCAAGCAGCGCATCCGTGCTCTCGAGGCCTTCCTGTCCGACCTCTACGGCCGTCAAGAGGTCCTGTCCGACGGCATCGTGCCGCGACGCCTGATCATGTCCAGCACGCACTTCCACCGCGCTGCCGCCGGTGTCGACCCACCCAACGGTGTCCGAATCCACGTCGCCGGGATCGACCTGATCCGCGACGAGGTCGGCCAGTTCCGTGTGCTCGAGGACAACCTGCGCAATCCGTCGGGAGTCTCGTACGTGCTCGAGAACCGACGAGCACTGGCCCACGTGCTGCCGGAGGTCTTCGGTGGTCATCGGGTGCGTCCGGTAGAGGAGTACCCGGAGCAGTTGCTCAATGCTCTTCAGGCTGCTGCGCCCCGAGGGGTCGACGAGCCAGAGGTAGTGGTCCTGACACCGGGCGTCCACAACTCCGCGCACTATGAGCACGCGTTCCTGGCCCGGCGCATGGGCGTGGAACTCGTCGAAGGTCGCGACCTGTACTGTCGCGACGGCTTCCTGTGGATGCGCACCACGTCGGGACCCCATCGCGTCCATGTCGTGTACCGCCGCATCGACGACGAGTTCCTCGACCCACTGCACTTCCGGTTCGATTCCGTCCTCGGCGTTCCCGGGATCTTGAATGCCGCGCGATCCGGTCACGTGACCATCGCGAACGCCGTCGGCAACGGTGTGGCCGACGATAAGGCCGTGTACCCGTATGTGCCCGACCTGATCGAGTACTACTTGGATGAGAGTCCGATCCTGCCCAACGTGGACACCTATGACCTACAGGACCCCGACCAACGCAACTACGTGCTGGAGCGCATGGATCGCATGGTCATCAAGCCGTCGGACGCCTCCGGGGGCTACGGCCTGCTGATAGGCAGCAAGGCATCGGCCGAGGAACTCGACGCCACGCGGGAGAAGGTCCTCGAAGACCCCCGCGGTTGGATCGCCCAGCCGGTCGTCACCTTCTCCACCGCCCCCACCGCGGTGGACGACGGCCATCTGGGACCCCGCCACGTCGACCTACGGCCGTTCGCAGTCAACGACGGCGAGGAGATCTTCGTGTTGCCCGGAGGGCTCACTCGAGTCGCGCTGCCCAAGGGTTCCCTGGTCGTGAACTCCAGTCAGGGCGGAGGCTCCAAGGACACCTGGGTGCTCGAAGACGACGACGGCGACGACGGCCGGCCTGTGGCACGCCCCGCGAGGCGGGTGCGCCGCACGCCCACAAGTGGGATCGCGCGGTCGCACGCACCGCGGCCGCATGACGACCGACAGCGCCAGCAGGAAGGCCAACAGCAACAGCAAGGCCGACGGCCCCCCGGCGGCGAGGCCGATCCATGCTGAGCCGTATCGCCGAGTCGTTCTTCTGGATCGGTCGCTACATCGAGCGGTCCGAGGCCACCGCGCGTCTGCTCGCCGAACACCACCAGTTGCTCATCGAGGATCGAACGGTTCCGGAGGACGTGGCCTGCGCGATCCTGCTGGATTCCTTGTCGCTGCCGAGCGTGCCAGTGGTCGACGCCCCCGGACTCGTCGGGGCTGTGATCGGGACGACGTCGGACTCCTCGACCATCGTGGGCGCGATCGCAGCTGCCCGTGAGAATGCCCGAAGCATCCGCGACCAACTGTCCGGCGAGGTGTTCGAAGCTCTCAACGCGACCCACATCGCACTGAGTCGAGGAATGGTGTTCGCGGCCAGCCCAGGGGTCGCCCTGCAACGGGTCATGGAGCGCCTGCTCGTGGTCAACGGCGTCATCGAATGGACGATGTCGCGCGACGAGGGATACCTGTTCCTGGCGCTCGGCCGGGCTCTGGAGCGCATCGACATGACCGCGCGGTTGCTGGGTGTGCGCCATGACCAGCTATGGCCCGAGAGCGGACCGGTCGCGACGTTGCGTGCATCCGGCGCACTCAGCGCTTTTCTACGCACACGGCACCCGATCGACGGTGACTCCGTGCGCCGCTACCTGGTGCTGGACGACACGTTCCCCCGTTCCCTTCGCGCCTGCGCCGAACAGGCGGAACTGGCCGTGCGCGGCCTTGAGCGGCTGGGAGCCAGCGACGGTGGCGACCTGCTGCGCGAGGTCGGAATGCTGCGCTCCCAACTGGAGTACGCGGTCGAGCCCTCGCCGGCCGAGATCGATGTCCTGGCCGGAAGGTCGCAGTTGGCCGCGCTTCGAGCCAGCGACTGCGCCACCCGCGGCTTTTTCCACCAGGCCGGCACGATCGTGTGGAGCCACTGATGTCAGGGCGCAGACTCAAGATCACCCACCGATCCGGTTACCGCTACGTCACCGATGTCCACGCCTCGTTCAACGAGGTCCGCATGACACCGGCGGAGGTGGGCGGCCAGATTCTTCTCAACCACGAACTGCAGATCGAACCCCGCGGTGTGGTCTACGCCTACGAGGACTACTGGGGCGCGATGGTCGAGGCATTCGACATCCATGAGCCGCACAGAGTTCTCGAGATCGTGGCCGTGTCCACCGTGGAGACCCCCGGCGGCCACCCGGCGGCGCCCGGTGCGTCATGGGACGACATCGCCGCAACCGCGGTCAAGGACCGGTTCTGCGAGTTCCTGACTCCCACCGACTTCGTCGACAACGCCTGGTTGGATCCCTCGCGGGTCGACCTGCTCGAGCGGCTGCGCGCGCTCGGCACCCCCATGGAGGCCATCGAGGCGGTTGTGGCCGAGGTCTACTCGCGGATCCGGTACACACCGGGGGTCACCTCGGTGCTGACGACGGCGCAGGAGGCCTGGGCCACGGCAGAGGGTGTCTGTCAGGATTTCTCGCATGCGTCGCTGTCGATGTTGCGGTCGCTCGGAATCCCTGCTCGCTATGTCAGCGGTTATCTGCACACCGAGGACGAGGCCGTGGGCGAGACTGTACTGGGCGAAAGCCATGCCTGGATCGAGGCGTGGTGTGGCGGATGGGAGGCGTTCGACCCCACCAACGACCGAAGAGTGGCGTCCGCCCACGTCAAGGTGGCGTCCGGCAGGGACTATCGCGACGTGCCCCCGCTCAAGGGCCTGTACGCCGGCGGTGGTTCCGAGGACTTGGGCGTCGTCGTCGAGATCACACAACTGCCGCCCGATGAGCGACGCAGTTACCGCTGGTGAACCTCAGCGGGTCAACTGATACCCAGATAGTCGGCCATGCGATCCAGCTCCGCGTCGAAGAACGGGCTCTTGGCTGCCTTCTCGTCGGCGACCACGTTGTGCACGTGGCCGAACAACTCGAACGAGACCGCCCCGAACATCAAGGTCCATGACATGAGGGCGCGGATCACGAGTTCTTCGGGCAGGGCCACCTCTCTTTCGGCCAGCAGGGTCGCCAGGGGCGCGACTGAGCGCCGCTCGGCGGCGGTCGGTACCGGCAGATCCGGCACAACGCCAGCAACGGTGGCGTCCACAAGGATCGTGATCAGCAGTTCGGTCACTCGCGACGCGGGAACGATCGTGTCAGGGGGGGCTTGGTATCCGGGAACGGGAGTTCCGTAGATCAGTGCGTACTCGTGCTCGTGGGCCAGGGCCCACGAGCGGATCGCTCGCCCGATCGTGCGGAACCTGCGTTGCAGCTCCTTGCGCGGAACGGCTTGTTCTTGCGCGGATACGTGATCGGCCAGCGAGTTGTAGGCGTCGACGATCAGTTGGGTGAGCAGGGCATCGCGGCTGGGGAAGTAGCGGTAGATCGCTGAGGACGCCATGCCCAGTTCGCGGGCGATGGCTCGCAGTGAAAGTGCAGAGGCCCCTTCGGCTGCCAACCGTGCCCTGGCCGAGTCCAAGATCGCGGTCGTCAATTCGGCGCGGTTGCGCTCGCGGATGCCCATCGCGGTCTGCCCGGTCATGGCCCCACCTTACTGGAATTCCAGAGCGGTGACCAGAAAAGAGAGCAGTGCTCTTGACAGAGGCAGGGGTGGGAGGGCAGAGTCTGAAGTGAGAGCAGTGCTCACCACTCAGGGCACGCGCCAATTCGATCAACAGGAGCGTTCACATGTCGAAGCAGGTTGTTTTCGGAGCCGGACCGATCGGCCGAGGGATCGCCGAGATCTTGGCGGCGTCGGGCGTCGACGTCGTTCTGGCATCACGCTCGGGCCAGGGTCCGACGGTACCCGGAGTCGTCCGGGTCTCAGTCGATGCCGCAGACAAGGCCGCGGTCGCCGACCTGGCCTCTGGCAGCGAGGTCATCTATAACGCCCTCAACCCCGCCTACCACCGATGGGTCACCGACTGGCCGCCCATGGCGGATGCCCTGTTGGCGGCCGCCGAGGCCAGTGGCGCCGTGCTCGTGACCGTCTCCAACATCTACGCCTACGGTCCGGTGCCCGGCCCCATGACCGAGGATCTGCCGCTGGCGGCGCCCGGAAAGAAGGGCCAGGTGCGAGCGGCCATGTTCGATCAGACCCTGGCCGCGCACCGCGAGGGTCGGGCCAAGATCGTCGAGGTCCGCGCCAGCGACTACATGGGACCGGGCGCCGAGAGTCACATGGGCGACCGCGTGGTTCCGCGCATTCTGGCGGGCAAGTCCGTCAAGGTCGTCGGTTCGGTCGATCAGCCCCATACCTGGACGTACACCCGCGACGTCGCTGCACTGGCCGTTGCCGCTGGTGGCGACGAGTCCTCATGGGGTCGTGCGTGGCATGTTCCATCCAACCCGCCGCGTTCGCAGCGGCAGGTCGTCGCCGATCTGGCTGCAGCCGCCGGGGTTCCGGTTCCCTCGGTCAGCCCCTATCCCGGATGGCTCATGTCGGTCATGGGCGCGTTCAGTCCCACGATCAGGGAGCTGAAAGAAACGAACTACCAGTTCGAGTCCGCGTTCATCATGGATTCAACGGATGCGCAGGGGCACTTCGGTATCGAGCCCACGCCGTGGGAGACGGTGGTGCGGGCGACCCTGGACTCGTTCCGTGAGTCGGTCGCTGTCTGACGGGGTTCGGTCAGCCGACGATGACCTGGCGCTGCGCGCGCAATGCCATCACGAGGGCGATGATCCATCCGACGATGGTCCAGCCGAGCAACAGATTGATCCAGAAGACGCCCCAGTGAGGGACGTCGCGCACGGCGGCAATTGCCCAGGGCAGCATGTAGCCCGCGGTCAGGATCGCCACGATGATCGCCACCACCTTGGTGGTGGTCCAGGACGGGTTCTCGGGTTCGACGCGCATCTGACTCATGGCGAACAGTGTAGGGCTCCGGCGGCTGGAATCGGATGCGGGCGCCCAACGCCACTACGCTGGTGGGCGTGACTCCCGAAGATCTTGCACAGGCCGTGGCTGCTGCCGTGGACGCCGCCGCGGCGGCGAACGGCTTCGAGTTGACCGAGGCGCCGCAGGTGCGGGTGGACCGCCCCCGCAACCGCGAACATGGCGACTACGCCACCAACGTGGCCATGACACTGACCAAGAAGGTCGGAGTCCCACCACGGGACCTGGCCACCATGATCGCTGACCAGTTGCGTGTCGCGCCGGGGATCCGCTCGGTTGACATCGCCGGCCCCGGATTCATCAACATCGAAGTCGAGGCGGCATCGCAGGCCGAACTCGTGCGCACGATCGTCACTGATGGCCAGGCCTACGGCACCACCGACACGCTGGCCGGCGTCGCAATCAACGTCGAGTTCATCTCGGCCAACCCCACCGGTCCGTTGCACCTCGGGCACACGCGCTGGGCCGCGGTGGGCGACGCCATCGCACGTGTGCTGGCCGCCGCCGGCGCCAAGTCCGACCGTGAGTTCTACGTCAACGACCGCGGTGTCCAGATGGACAAGTTCGGCGAGTCGATCGCCGCGGCCGCCGCCGGGCAGCCGGCTCCCGAGGATGGCTACCACGGCGCCTACGTCACCGACCTGGCTGCGCAGATCCTTCGAGATCACCCTCAGTACGCGGAACTGCAAGGCGACGAGCGCATGATCGCGTTCCGCGAGGCCGGTTATCAGATCCAATTGCAGCAGCAGAAGGACGTCCTCGAGCTCTTCCGCACCCACTTCGACGTGTGGGCCTCCGAGCGCGCCCTGCACGCTTCGGGGGCCGTCGAGCGCGGCCTGGCAAAGCTGAGAGCGCAGGGCCACGTCTATGAGGCCGACGGCGCGGTGTGGTTGCGCACCACGGAGTTCGGCGACGACAAGGACCGGGTGCTGGTCAAAGCCGACGGCGAGTTCACTTACTTCACCAGCGACACCGCCTACTACATCGACAAACGCGAGCGCGGGTTCGACATCTGCCTGTATCTGCTGGGCGCTGACCACCACGGCTACGTCGGCCGGCTCAAGGCGGTGGCTGCCTGCGCCGGTGACGACCCCGACTACAACATCGAGGTCCCTATCGGTCAGATGGTCAAGATGATCAAGGGCGGCGAAGAGGTCCGCTTGTCCAAGCGCGCGGGCAACATCATCACGCTCGAGGATCTGGTCGACGAGGTCGGAGTCGATGCCGCCCGGTACTCGCTGATCCGCTACCCGGTCGACTCTCCTCTGGTCCTCGACCTCGACCTTCTGGTCAAACGTTCCAACGACAACCCCGTCTACTACGTGCAGTACGCGCATGCGCGGATCTCGTCGGTGCTGCGCAACGCCGCCGAGCTCGGGATCGACTGGCGGACCGGGCAGTTCCAGCCCGAACTGCTCGACCACGAGCAGGAGTCGGTGCTCCTGGGTGTGTTGGCCGAGTTCCCGCGCGTGGTGGGGTCGGCTGCGGAACTGCGCGAACCGCACCGGGTGGCGCGCTACCTGGAGAGCCTGGCCACGGCCTACCACAAGTTCTATGATTCCTGCCGGGTGCTCCCGCGTGGCGACGACCCGGTCGAGCCGATCAATGTCGCTCGACTGTGGCTGTGCGCAGCTACGCGTCAGGTGATCGCCAACGGGCTCGATCTGCTCGGGGTGACCGCCCCGGAGAAGATGTAGCCATGCCCGCTCATCCCGCCGGCCCGCGCCACGGTGACGTCATGGACGTCCATGGCGCGCCCCCGCGTCCGGACACGTCCGCGGAGTTGTTCGACGTGCATCCCGCTGTCTGGCCAACTGGTACCGAGAGGGGTCGCGACGGTGTCATGCTGATCGCCGGCATGGCCGTGACGGATGTGGTGCGCGAGACCGGCACCCCCGTCGTATTGCTCGACGAAGCTCATGTCCGCGCTGCCGCCCGCGGCTACGTCGCTGCCTACGCCGCGACCGGCGCCGAAACTGAGGTGTACTACGCAGGCAAGGCGTTCTTGGCCACGGCTGTGGCGCGCTGGCTGGTCGACGAGGGGATCCGGATCGACGTGTGCACCGGCGGCGAGCTCGAGGTCGCGTTGCGCGCGGAGGTGCCGCCCCACGAGATCCTGTTTCACGGCAACAACAAGAGCGAAGCCGAGATCGCCCGGGCCCTGGATGTGGGAGTCGGCCGGTTCGTGCTCGACTCCTTCCAGGAGATCGTCAGAGTGGCCGCCCTCGCCGAAGCGGCCGGGGTGGTCGCGCAGTGCCTGGTCCGGGTCACGGTCGGGGTCGAGGCCCACACCCATGAGTTCATCGCCACCGCACATGAGGACCAGAAGTTCGGTCTGGGCTTGAGCGACGGCATGGCGCGCGAGGCCGTCGAGCGGGTTGTGACTCTGCCCAGCCTGGAACTGGTCGGGCTGCACTCACACATCGGCTCGCAGATCTTCGACCCGGCAGGGTTCGAAGTCGCCGCCCGGCGCTTGGTGGGGTTCGCCGGCGATCTCGCCGGCGACGGCATCACTGTGGCCGAACTCAACCTGGGCGGTGGCATGGGCATCGCCTACACGCCGGACGACGATCCCCTCGACGTGAAGGTCATGGCTGCCGCCATCGTCGAGATCGTGGGCAAGGAATGCGACGCTGCCGGAATCCCGCTGCCGCGCCTGTGCGTCGAACCTGGCCGGGCGATCATCGGTCCGGCAGGGGTGACGCTCTACACCGTAGGCACGATCAAGACCGTCGACCTGGGCAGTGGCCACAGCCGTACGTTCGTGTCCGTCGACGGTGGGATGAGCGACAACATCCGCACAGCGCTGTACGACGCCGAGTACACGATCACGGTTGCCAATCGGGTGTCGGTCGCCGGGCCGATGCTGTGTCGTGTGGTCGGCAAACACTGCGAGAGCGGCGACATCGTGGTGCGCGACTGCTGGCTGCCCACTGATCTGGCGCCGGGGGATCTGCTCGCTGTGGCCGCGACCGGCGCTTACTGCCGGTCGATGGCGTCCAACTACAACCAGATGCCGCGTCCCGGTGTCATGGCCGTGACCGACGGGCGGCTCAGCACAGTTCTGCGCCGCGAGACTCTCGACGACGTGTTGGCGTTGGATCCGGGCGCCGCAGCGTCACCAGTTGATGAGTCGTAGGCCGTTCTTGTCCGTGAAGGACCCGACAAGGATGATGATCAGATCGACCAGCGCCCAGATGATCCCGACGATGCCGAAGGTCAGGATGCTCAGGATCAGCAACGTGACGCCTGTGCCCACCTTTCCCACGTAGAACCTGTGGATGCCCAGAAAGCCCAAGAACCAAGCCAGAAGCGCTGCCGCGAGGCGGCTCTGTGGGCTGACCGGATTGCCGTATTCGTCGACGGCCGGCTTGCCATTGGCGAACATGGGATACCCGCCCGGGCTCTGCATCACCACAGGCGGCTGGGGCGATGCGCTGTGCGGAGGCGACGTGAGCCCCGGACCTGGGGCTGTCGGGGGCGGGAGCGATGGGGGGGCGGGTGGCGGTGGGACCGGTAGGGACGGTTCCGGGACCGGCCCATCGGAGCCGCCGTTGTCAGGCAGGGGATCGGTCATCACCATTCTCCTTCGCTGCTTCTCCAAGGATCGTTGCGGGTGCGACGTCGAGATGCAACCACACATCGAAACACCAAGGTGGTGTCGCTCCCCGGGCAGTCGGTACCGGACGAGGTCGACCCGATGCCCCTTACCACCGACCGGTGCGCCCGATTGGGGCTCGGGCCCGCTGATCTGACACCCTAGGAACACGGCGTGTGCCGCAACCAGGAGGTGTCCGGTGTCCGACGAAGTAACCGTCGCGTTGCTCGGGGGTGGCACCGTCGGTTCCCAGGTCGCCCGGCTGCTCATCGAGGGGGCCGATGACCTCGCCGCCAGGGTGGGGCGGCCGCTGCGCCTCACCGGAGTCGCGGTGCGGAACCCCGACAAGTCCCGTGAGGGCATCCCTGCCGGTCTGATCACCGACGACGCGGCCGGACTCGCCGCGTCAGGTGTCGATGTCGTGGTCGAACTGATCGGTGGCATCAGCCCTGCCGATGAGTACATCCGCTCCGCGATCGCGGCGGGGTCGAGTGTGGTGTCCGCGAACAAGGCCCTGATGGCCGAGCGGGGCGGCGACCTGCATGGGGCCGCCGAAGCTGCCGGTGTCGACTTGTTCTACGAAGCCGCCGTGGCGGGCGCGATCCCGCTGCTGCGCCCCCTCGGGGACTCTCTGGCCGGCGACCGCATCAGCCGCGTCATGGGCATCGTCAACGGCACCACCAACTACATCCTGACCCGCATGGACGAAGAGGCCGCTGACTACGACCAGGTGCTGGCCGATGCGCAGGCGCTGGGATACGCAGAAGCCGATCCGACCGCCGATGTCGCCGGATTGGACGCCGCTGCGAAGGCCGCCATCCTGGCGAGTCTGGCTTTTCACACCCGCGTGACTCTGTCAGATGTGCACTGTGAGGGTATCGAGGACGTCACTGCTGACGATGTGGCGGCCGCGCGTGACATGGGTTTTGTGATCAAGCTGCTTGCCATCGCCGACCTGACCCCCGACGGAACCGGCATCTGTGTGCGCGTGCACCCCACGATGATCCCGCGAACCCATCCGCTCGCATCTGTGCGCGGCGCGTTCAACGCCGTGTTCGTCGAAGCCGATGCCGCCGGTCAGGTCATGTTCTACGGGCAGGGTGCAGGAGGTGAGCCAACAGCCTCGGCCGTTCTCGGCGACCTGGTCACCGCTGCCCGGCATCGGGTGTCGGGCTCGTTGGGCGCAGCGGCCTCCACCTACAGCGACGTCGAGATCCTCCCCATCGACGACGCCACGACCAGCTATTACGTCAACTTCCGTGTGGCTGACAAGCCGGGGGTCCTCGCCGAGATCGCCCGGGTGTTCGCCGACAACGGTGTCAGCATCTCCGGCGTCCGGCAGGAAGGTAGCGACGATCAGGCGAGTCTGATAATCCGCACCCACGCAGCCACCGACGGGGCCTTGTCCACGACCGTCGAGGCCGTGTCCGGGCTCGAGTCCGTGCGCGAAGTCGCCGGGGTCATGCGGGTCGTGGGCGACTGATGAGTACGGATCAGCAACCGAAGCAGCAGACCACTGAACAGTGGCGCGGCATCATGACCGAGTACGCCGACCGGCTTCCGGTCGGTCGCACGGTGGTGTCCCTGTGCGAGGGCGGTACCCCACTGGTCCATGCCGAACATCTGAGTTCGCTCGTCGGCGCCGAGGTCTGGCTCAAGTTCGAGGGCGCCAACCCGACAGGGTCGTTCAAGGACCGCGGCATGACAATGGCAATCTCGCGTGCAGTCGACGAGGGTGCCGAGGCCGTCATCTGCGCGTCCACCGGCAACACCAGTGCCAGTGCGGCCGCCTATGCGGGCAAGGCCGGGGTTGTGTCGGCGGTGCTGATCCCCGACGGCAACATCGCGATGGGAAAACTCGCGCAGGCGATCATCCATGGCGCGAAACTCCTTGCTGTCCAAGGCAATTTCGACGACTGCCTGATGTTGGCCCGAGACCTTGCCGACAACTACCCCGTCTCGCTGGTCAACAGTGTCAATCCGGTGCGCATCCAGGGTCAGAAGACTGCGTCGTTCGAGATCGTGGATCGGCTCGGTGATGCCCCCGACATCCACTGCCTGCCCGTCGGGAATGCCGGCAACATCACAGCCTATTGGCTGGGGTACCGCGAATACGTCCAGGACTCGTTGTCGACACAGCTGCCTCGCATGTGGGGATTCCAGGCTGCGGGGGCGGCTCCCATCGTCCTGGGGGAACCGGTGCCTGAGCCAGAGACGATTGCCACAGCCATCCGGATCGGCAACCCGGCCTCGTGGCAATCTGCTGTGGCTGCCCGAGACGAGTCCGACGGGGTCATCGAGTCGGTCACCGATGAGCAGATCCTGGCCGCCTACCGACTGCTGGCACAGCGCGAGGGGATCTTCTGTGAACCGGCCAGCGCGGCCGGCGTCGCGGGTCTGCTGCAGCGCAAGGACCAGGTTCCGGCCGGCAGTCGGATCGTGTGCACGCTCACCGGCAACGGGCTGAAGGACCCACAATGGGCGTTGGATTCAGCAGCTGAACCGACCGTGATCCCGGTGTCAGCCCGGGCGGCCGCTGAACACCTCGGTCTGGTGCGGTGATCCGGCCCGGCACGCGGGCCCGGGTGACCGTTCCCGCAACGAGCGCCAACCTGGGGCCTGGCTTTGACGCGCTCGGCCTGGCGCTCGGGGTGCGGGACGAGTACGAGGTCCTGGTCACACGGGACAGCGCCGTTACGGTGGCGGCGTCGGGGGAGTCGGCTACCGACATGCCCACCGGCCCTGACCACCTGGTGGCACGCTCACTGTTGGCGGCGCTCGAGCGCTTCGGTGCAAGCCCTGTGGGGTTCGCGCTCACATGTCGTAACCGCGTGCCCCAGGGACGCGGGCTGGGGTCGTCCGCAGCGGCGATCGTCGGGGGAGTGGCTCTGGGAGCCTTGCTCGCCAGAGGCGAGGTCGCCGACCTTGCGCGCAACGACCCTGAGCCACAATCCGGGTCGGGGTCGACGGCCGAAGTAGTGGCTTTGGCCACCGAGATCGAGGGTCACCCCGACAACGTCGCTGCGGCGGCGATGGGAGGCCTCACGGTCTCGTGGGTCAGCGACGACGGTCGCGGCCGGGCCACCGCGCTCCCAGTTCTTCCGGGCATAACGCCGGTGCTGTTCATTCCCGAGGCCACCAGCCCCACCAGTCAGGCGCGAGCTGCACTGCCTGACGTCGTGCCGCACGCGGATGCGGCCTTCAACGTGGGGCGCAGCGCACTTCTGGTGGCTGCCCTGACTCAAGACAGCGATCTGCTTCTGCCGGCGACAGAGGACCGACTTCATCAGCGACAGCGGCGCACGACCTATGCCAACTCGTTGGACGTCGTGGCGGCGCTTCGCGAGGTCGGCTGGCCGGCCGCCGTGTCGGGAGCAGGTCCGACGGTGGTTGTCCTGACTCGGTCGCCACAGGCCGCCGCCGAGGTCGGACGGCTGACGTTCGAGGGGTTCACGGCGCAGGTGAGCCAGGTGGGTACCGGGGTGCATGCGACACGCATTGCGGAGACGGTGTCCTGACCGGACCTCACGGCGTGTTACGGTGGTCACACCGCAGAGGGAAATGACGGGACTCATAGACGTCAGTTTCGCGGGAATTCGTATACAGAACTCCTCCCAGTCGCCTCCATCAGCGGTTCGTAACATCACCATCAGCGGTGCGAGCTATCTCGCCGCACCCGGACACCCAACTCGGAAGGATCACCCCGAGTGACCGAGACAATCTCACAGGAATCTGCCCAGCAGGACGCGCCCGACACCGGTGGGGCGACCTCCCGGTCGCGGGCCAAGGGCACCGGACTCAGCGGGATGCTTCTGCCGGAACTGCGCCAGGTGGCACAGGATCTGGGCATCTCCGGCGTCAGCGGTATGCGCAAGGGCGAACTCGTCGAAGCCATCGGTTCGCGCCGCTCCGGAGCCCCGCGGGTCGAATCCACCGACACCGGGGGCGACGCCCCCGACAACAAGGCCGTCGCCCCGTCCGACGAGTCCTCGTCCACAGTCACTGAGGCGCGTGAGCCCGGGGTCGCCGATCAGCGGGAGCACCCACAGCAGCGTGGTGATCGGCAGCAGAACGACCGGCAGGGCCGTTCCGATCAGCCTCGTCAGCGGCAGGACAACCAGCGTGGCGACAGCCGCAATGACGGTGGCCGCCAGGACAACCAGCGTGGCGACAGCCGCAATGACGGTGGCCGCCAGGACAACCAGCGTGGCGACAACCGTG
>WBZP01001821.1_pt1 | contig 25439 bp, 24 predicted proteins | sample 5204301 | NCBI WGS metagenome assembly WBZP01 (sample SAMN12412401, study PRJNA552823) | activated sludge metagenome | isolation source: activated sludge from nitrification reactor of wastewater treatment plant... | place: USA: Pennsylvania | collected 2017 | reverse complement strand
GGTATAGATGCGACAGCCGAGATCCTGCAGATCGACGAGCAACACGTCGAAGGTGCCCATCATCGCGTCGGTCGGCCGGCGTACCTCGCCGTAGAGACTGAAGACCGGTATGCCGTGCTGCGGATCGACGTAGTCGCCGGACTCGACCATGTTGTCCTGCTTGTCGCCCCGCAGGCCATGCTGCGGGCCGAAAGCCGCCGTCAGCGCGATTTCCGGCTGCACCGCCAGGGCGTCGACGGCATGCACCAGATCACGCGTCACCGACGCGGGGTGGGCGAGCAGGGCGACGCGCCTGCCGGCCAGTGGCCGGCGCAGCGCGGCATCCGCCAGCAGGCGGTCAAGTCCGAATTTCAGGGTGCTCATCGAATCTCTGCTGCTCATGACGCATCTCCAGCGTCTGCGTGAACCCATCGCGATGATGGAAATCGGGCTGTGCGACGGGATGCGCCAGGGCCCAGTAGCTGCGCTCGCCATCGCAGGTCTCGACGACGACGGAGAGGCCGAGACAAAGGAGCGGCGATCTCGGCAGCCAGCCTGCCGCGAGTGTCGTCGCCAGCGTCAGCGTACCCGCTGCCGGCACGCAGGCGATCGGCGGCACGGGGCCGAGCGGCAGTGCAGCGGATTTCCGGTAATCGCTGAACGCGTAGGCAGCCCAGGCACCGGAAGGGGAAAAATTGAATTCGCGGTAGGCCGTCGTCCCCGGAACACCGACGAAGGCCTCGCAGCAGGTGCGCTGCCAAAGCCCATCGGCCCGGATCTGCGTGCCGCTTTCGGGAATCAGGATGCGCGCCAGTGCATCTGCCGCACCATGAATGACGTAGCCGAGGCGCAGGCCGCCACCGGGCAGCGGCTCGGCGCCAGCGACGACGGAAATTCCCTCGGGGGCCGGCAGTGCCGGGTGAGGCTGCAGCCCGAGCAGATGGGTCGTGTTCGCAATCGGCATGGCGGCCATTGTAGACCATAGACCCGCCGGGCCGGTGCGGCGGCCACAACGCGAGCCGTGCAGGAATGCACGCAGGATGCGACAAGGGCGGATTGTTGGCAGAATGTCGGTTACCGGGGGCAGCACCGCGCCGGCACGAGACGCGCGGCAGCATGGGGGGCCGGATAATGAACGAAGAAAATCGCATTGCCATCGTCGAGGACAACGCGCCGCAGCGCCTGATCCTCACGCGCCTGCTCGAAGCGGGTCATGCCGTGCAGGCGTTCTCCTCCGGCGACGCATTCCTGGCGGCGCAACCGGATGTCGATTGCGTGCTGCTCGACATCGAAATGCCGGGGCTCGACGGATACGAGGTCTGTCGCCGTCTGCGCGCGAAGGTTTCCGGGGCCGGCGTACCCGTGCTTTTCGTCTCCGCCCACGATACCGCCCCCGAGCGCCTCACCGCCTACGAGGCCGGCGGCGACGACTTCATCACCAAGCCGATCAGTGCCCAGGAACTGCTGCACAAGGTCGCCACGCTGATCGCGCGCAGTCGCCAGATGCGCGAACTGGAAGCCCATTCGCAGGCGGCGCAGCAGGTTGCCTTCGCGGCAATGAGCAGCATGGGCGATCTCGGCGCCGTCCTCGAGTTCATGCGCCGCTCCGCCGCAGCGGAAGATCTTGCGACGCTCGCCCGGCTGCTGCTCGATGCCATGCACGCCTGCGGCCTGCGCGGCATTGCGGAAGTACGGGGCAACAGTGGCTGCTGCAATTGCGTCTCGGACGATCTCGCGACCCCGCTGCAGGCCTCGGTTCTCGACAATCTGCGCCAGATGGGACGCATCTTCGAGTTCGGCTCGCGCGCCGTACTGAACTACGCGCATGTCTCCCTGCTGGTCAATAACCTGCCGACCGATGATCCCGGAAAGGTGGGCCGCCTGCGGGATCATCTCGCCCTGCTTGCCGAGGCAGCGGACATTCGCGTCGGCGCATACGAGGCGCGAACGGAACGCTTGCAGCAGCGCGACAGCGCGACCGCCTCGCTCAAGACCCTGCAACAGGCGATCGAACGTGCGGCACAACGCAGCCGCGACAACCGCGAGCATATGCAGCAGCACGCCTTCGACCTGCTCGGCAATCTCGAGCGTTCGCTCGGCAACATGGGCCTCACCGACATCCAGGAAGGCTACGTGCGCGACACCGTTCGCGCAGGCGCCGACGATCTGCTGCGCCATTTCGACGAAGCGCGCTTCATCGAGAGCGACTTCGACGATGCACTGCACCGCCTGCATGACATCGTCGGGCGCGAGTAGCCGGTCACACGGATCCTGACCCTGATGAACACATCGCTCCAGGCCGCGGCGGCGCTCCGTGCGCTGAACACCCTTGCACTTCCTGCATCCGCCACCTGGCTGGCGCGCATCGACGACGTGCGCCAGCTTGCCGCGCTGCGCGCCGACCCGCGCCTCGCCGGCCGGCCGCGCTTCATTCTCGGCGGCGGCAGCAACATCGTGCTGGCGGGTGACTTCGACGGCCTGATGCTGCAGGTCGCGCTCACCGGGCGGGCCTGTGTCGCGGAGGATACCGACGCCTGGTACGTGCGCGCCGGTGCCGGCGAGTCGTGGCACGACTTCGTGCAATGGACGCTGGCCCAGGGCTGGCCGGGGCTGGAAAACCTGTCACTGATTCCCGGAACCGTCGGCGCTGCGCCGATCCAGAACATCGGCGCCTACGGACTGGAAGTGGCCGAGCGATTCCACTCGCTGCGGGCGATCGATCTCGTCGACGGCCAGGAACGCAGCTTCGCGGCGAGCGACTGCCGCTTCGGTTACCGGGACAGCGTCTTCAAGCAGGAAGGCTGGCATCGCGACGGCCGCTTCCTGATTGTCGACGTGACCTTCCGCCTGCCGAAGCGCTGGCAACCGGTGACACGCTACGCCGACGTAGCGAACGAACTGGCCGCCCGTGATATCGCGGCGCCCACGGCGCGCGACATCGCCGACGCGGTGATCGCGATCCGTCGCCGCAAGCTGCCCGACCCGGCTACGCTGCCGAACACCGGCAGCTTCTTCCAGAATCCACTGGTCGATGGCGCTGTTGCCGCTGCGCTGCACACGGCCCACCCGGCACTGCCGCAGTACCCGCAGGCCGACGGCCGCGTGAAGCTCGCCGCCGGCTGGCTGATCGAACAGGCCGGCTGGAAGGGGAAGGACCTCGGGCCGGCCGGCATGTACGAACAGCAGGCGCTGGTGCTGGTCAATCGTGGCGGCGCCACGGGCAGCGATGTCTGCGCGCTCGCGGCGGCCGTTCAGGCGGATGTGGCAGCGCGTTTCGGCGTCACACTGGTGCCGGAACCCATCTATCTCGGCATGGCGTAGAGGCAGGCGGCCACGCCGGTGGCGATGGCGTCCGCCATGCGTGCCATGCGTTCGGGATCGGAGAGTTGCAGCTCCTCGTCACGATGCTTGATGACGCCGGCCTCGAACAGCACCGCCGGCATCGTCGTCCGGTGCAGCACGACAAGATTGTCGTGCCAGTGCACGGCGTTTTCCTCGTCGGCCCACGGATGCTTCGGATAGTGGTGGCGCGTCGGCACGAAGCCGGCGAGACGCATGGCGGCGCCGATCGCAGAGGCGCAGCGGCCGCTCACCGTCGCTTCCGGGTTGCGCCGCGAAACGTGCAGCGAAAAGCCGGCATACCTGTCGCTGTAGCTCAGGCGCTGGCCTTCCCAGACCCAGAGTTCCTGTTCGTGCGCCGGCAGGGAGTCATGGTGCAGCGACAGGAACAGATCGCTGCCGCGCGCCGCATCGGGACGGGCAGACAGCGAGGCGATCCTGCCATCGTAGTTGATCGGTCGCACCGCGATCCCGCGCGCGGCCAGAGCCGCCTGCACGACGGGTGCCAGGTCCCGGTTGAAATGGTATTCGCCGCGGCCACGCGCACTGATCGCACCCGGATCGGCAAGCATGTGGCCGACGTCGAGCGCGACTTCGGCGGCCGGAGCCGGCAGCGCGAATGTCAGCGCCGCTGCCGCTAGAATGGCTGTTCTCATAAGCGGAAGTTTGCCATGACCTCGCGACTGATCCACTTTTCCGATCCGTTCCCCGCACCGGCGATCGACCACCCCGCCCCCGAACGCGCCATCGGGCCGCCCCCGCAGCGGACCACCTGGGAACTCCATGCGGCGCCCGCCGAAGGACTGTCGATCGGCGAATGGGCCTGCCAGCCCGGAAAATGGCTGATTGCCTTCCACGCGCATCGCCACGAGTTCTTCCATGTGCTCGAAGGCCGCTTGCGCATCACCGACGAAGCAGGCAGTGCGCGTGAGTTCGGCCCGGGCGACGCCGGCATCATTCCGGCGGGTTTCCGCGGCAGTTTCGAGGTCGTCGCGCCGGTCAGGAAACGCTACGCGATGGTGGATGTGCCGGTGGCTTGACCGTACCCGCCATCGTGCCAACAATGGCTGCATGAACGGCCCCGCTGCCGCCCCCGTAACTGTTGCCACCAGTTCTCCGGCCGGCACAACCGGGCCGGGCCTGCGCTTCGATTTCGCGTTGCCATGGGGGGCATCGCGATTGTCCGACCGTGGAGACGAGGCATGACGCAACATCCCGGAACTGCAGCAGACGATTTCATCCCCCTGCTGGATGATGACCACGGCGGTCACCGCAGCGGCATCGACAGCTGGCGCATTCTCGTTGTCGACGACGACAACGAGGTGCACGCCGCAACCGAGTTCGCCCTGCACGCGGTCCGCATCCTCGGCCGTCCCCTGATGCTGCGGCATGCCCACTCCGCCGCCGAGGCGCGCGAGCTGCTGGCCGGGGACCGCAGTATCGCCGTCGTCCTGCTCGACGTCGTCATGGAAACGGAGGACGCCGGTCTCTCGATGGTCGGCCATATCCGCGACACGCTGCAGATGAAGGAATGCCGCATCATCCTGCGCACCGGGCAACCGGGTTACGCACCGGAACTGTCGGTCTTCAACGAATACGACATCAACGACTACCGCACCAAGGCCGAGCTGACGCGTACGCGCCTGATCACGGCAATCACTTCTGCGCTGCGCTCCTTCGAGCAGATCCGGACGATCGCGGAAAACCGCCGCGGCCTCGAAATGATCGTGCACGCGAGCGCCGACCTGATGGAGACGCGGGCCATCACGGCCCTCGCCGAGGGGGTGCTGACGCAGCTGGCGGCGATCCTCAAGCTGCCGCTCGACGGCATCGTTTGCGCACAACGCGGCTCCCCTTGCGCCAGCGATCCCGACGGCCTCTACATCGTCGGCGCCACCGGGCGACTGGCTGGCCATGTCGCCGAGCCGCTGCACGCGATCCCCGACCTCGCCATCGTACGGGCCATCGAAACCTGCATCGCGGAAGGCCGCCATATTTTCGGCGACGACCATACGGTCATCCACCTGCGCAGCGGTCATCAGGAAGCGGCGGTCTATCTGAATACGCAGGCCCCCGTACCGACCAGCGACCGTCAGCTGATCGAAGTCTTCGCGGCCAACATGTCGGCCAGCTTCGGCAACGTCCGCCTGGTCGAGCAACTGCACCACACCGCCTATCACGACGGCCTGACCGCATTACCGAACCGGACCCGCTTCATCCTCGACCTCGACGAATTCGCCGCCCGCGGCAGCCCCGACGGCGTCGTGGCGCTGCTCGATCTGCAGCACTTTGCCGACCTCAACGACGGCCTCGGCCACGACGCCGGCAACGCACTGCTGGTTTCCGTCGCCAAGCGACTGCAGGCGCACATGGCGGGCACCGGCCGCATCGCGCGCGTCGGGGCCGACGTCTTCGGCCTGATCGGCCCCGAGACCCGCGTCAACCCGGAAGCGCTGTTCGACGCCTTCATGCCGCCCTGCGAAGCCGGTGAGCATCAGCTGCCAGTCGCAATCACGATCGGCTTTTGCCGGCCGCTCGAGAATGACCGGACCGGCATCTCGCTCCTCAAGCGTGCCAACATCGCGCTGAACCGCGCCAAGCGCAGCCTGCACAGCAGCCATGAATATTTCATCCCGGAGATGGAGGACAACACGCGCTGGCGTCTCGACATCATCCGCCGCCTGCGCGAGGATTTTCATCATGGCAAGCTTGCCGTCTGGTACCAGCCGCAAGTATCGCTCGCCAGCGGCCGGGTCGTCGGCATCGAGGCACTGGTGCGCTGGCCGGGTGATGACGGTTTCGTGCAACCGCCCGGGGTCTTCATACCGCTGGCCGAATACTCCGGGCTGATAGTCGAGATCGGTGACTGGGTGCTGGATGCGGCGTGCGCGGCCTTCCGCGAAATCCGTGGCCTTGCGGACGCCCCCGCCTACGTGGCGGTGAACGTCAGCATGCCGCAAGTCCGGCGACGCGGCTTCGCGCAGCGGGTCGAAGCGGCGCTGGCCGCAAACGACCTGCCGCCCTACGCGATCGAGCTCGAGATCACCGAAAGCCTGGCGATGGAGGAGCCGAAAGCGGTGGTGCACAGCCTGCAGGCACTGAAGGCGATCGGCCTGCGCATCGCGATCGACGACTTCGGCACCGGCTACTCATCGCTCGCGCACCTGCGCGAGATGCCCATCGACTGCCTGAAGATCGACCGGACCTTCATCAGCGAAATCGCCGACGGGCAGGGCGGCATGTTCGCCGAGACGATCATCGCGCTCGGCCAGAAGCTCGGCGTCGGCATCGTTGCCGAGGGGGTCGAGACCCCGGAACAGGCGGGATTCCTGCGTGGGCTGGGCTGCCCCGTCGCCCAGGGCTATCTCTATGCGAAACCGATGCCGCTCGGCGAATTGATGGGCTGGCTGCAGGCGCGCGCCGCGTCAACGGTGGACTAAGGCTACTCGCCGAAATCCTTCGCCGCCTCCCAGAGGACGAAGCCCTCTGACTCGCGCGCCGTCAGCTCGAGGAGCTCGATGAAGGGTTGCGCACGCTGGCCGAGGCTGACCGTGTTCGGATTCTCATCGTCGCCATCGGCGGGCGCATGCGCCGCACGATCGGCATTTGCCGCCTGTCGCAGGCGCGCAACGATCTCCGGGATCTGCTCGCGCGTGATCACGCCACGCGCCGTACATTCCTTGCCGGCCAGTGTCAGCAGGCGCCGCGCCACATCGGCGAACATCAGCATCTCGCCGGCCACGTTCGAATCGAATTTCACGAGCATGCAATCTTCCTCCACTAGTCTGCCTATTGTGTTCCATCGGTGAAGCGAGAACAATGAAATGGAACGTTCGAACCAAAAGCCTGACCGGCTACGGAGAGAGGAGGTCGCATGAGCGCGCTACCGCCGCCAACCTGCGAACTGGATCAGTGGGCACTCGCCGAAGCCGCCCGACGGCAGCGGGCGGGGGAGGCGGTCGCGGCAATGCTCGTCGGTGCCGGCGCGGAAGAGCAGGCCCTTCGCCTCGCGAAGCTCGGTGTACGGGTGCTGCTGCTGTCCGACCGTGACCCCGGCCATGCCGGCATCGTTCAGCGTCCGGTGGCAGACTTCGACGACATGGCGAGCGAACTCCCGCTGCAGCCCTTCGACCTCATCCTGTGCCAACGCGTCCTTTCCTCGCTGCGCTACGCGGAAGCGCGCATCCGGGTGCGCAGCCTGCTCGAGCGCCTGAGGATCGGCGGTAAGCTGTTCGTATCCTGCTACGGCATCCATTCCGAACTCGGCGACCACTACGCTGACGGCGAAAAGCTGGTCTGCGACCGTCATGCCCCCGTCAGCCCGGAACTGGCTGCGCGCTACGGCATCACGGGGCCCGTCTGCCTCTACTCGGAGCGCAATCTCTTCATGCTGCTGATGGAGTGCGGGGGCGCGATCCTGAAGACGTCGAGCAGCGCACTCGGGCACGTGCGCGGCGTCGCCGCCCGCATTTAGGGACTGGCGCCTGCGGTACAATCCCGCATCGCCGCATTGCACCTCGCCGCAGAACGCGCCTTCCTCCGCATGTCCGATCTCAAGCACCTCTTCGACAAGAACCGCCAGTGGTCCGAAGGCATCCGCCGTGACGACCCCGAATTCTTCCAGCGCCTGTCGCGCCTGCAGGAGCCGGAATACCTGTGGATCGGCTGTTCCGATTCGCGGGTACCGGCGAACCAGATCGCCGGCCTGCTGCCGGGCGAGGTGTTCGTCCACCGCAACGTCGCCAACCAGGTCGTACACAGCGATCTCAACTGCCTGTCGGTGCTGCAGTTCGGCGTCGATGCGCTGCGCGTCAAGCACATCCTCGTCGTCGGTCACTACGGCTGCGGCGGCGTCAAGGCGGCGCATCTCAACCTGCGCCTCGGCCTCGTCGACAACTGGCTGCGCCACATCCAGGATGTGAAGCAGAAGCACGCGGCGCGACTGGCCCCCATCGCAGACGACAAGGCCCTGGTGGACCGTCTCTGCGAGCTGAACGTCATCGAGCAGGTGCTGAACGTCTGCCAGACGACCGTGGTGCAGGAAGCGTGGAACCGCGGCCAGGAACTGACGATCCACGGCTGGATCTTCGGCCTCGACGACGGCCTCGTGCGCGACCTCGGCATCTCGATCGATGCCCCGGCCGCCGTGCAGGCGACCTACGAACAGGCGCTCGCCGCGCTGGACGGCGCCTGAGCGATGCACGGACATCGCGAAGAAGTACTCCTGGGGTACGCCTGACCGGCATGCGCATCGGCGTCGATCTCGGCGGCAGCAAGATCGAGGCGGCTGCCTTCGATGGCCTGCAGGTGCTCGCCCGCCGGCGCATCCCGACCCCTGCCGGCGACTACATGGCGACCCTGATGGCGGTGGCCGGAATGGTCGAGGCGCTGGAAAACGAACTCGGCCGCCGCGGCAGCGTCGGCGTCGGCACGCCCGGCGTCGAATCCGCGCAGAGTGGCCTGATCAAGAACGCGAACTCCACCTGCCTGATCGGCAAGCCGCTGAAGCGCGACCTGCAGGCATTGCTGCAGAGGGAAGTGCGCCTGGCCAACGACGCCAACTGCTTCGCGTTGTCGGAGGCGGTCGATGGCGCCGGCAGCGGCGCTGAAACCGTCTTCGGCGTCATTCTCGGCACCGGGGTCGGCGGCGGCATCGTCGTGCGCGGCGAACTGCTGGTCGGCGCCAACGCGATTGCCGGCGAATGGGGGCACAACCCGCTGCCGTCGCCGACGTCCGGGGAAGTGCCGTCGCCGGCCTGCTACTGCGGCCGCAACGGCTGCGTCGAGACCTGGCTCTCGGGGCCGGGGCTAGCACGCGATCATGCCGCCGTGACAGGCGAGGCACTGACACCGGAAGCCATCGTCGCAGGCGCAGCCGCCGGCGACATCGCCTGCGAGGCGACGCTGCAGCGCTACGAGGATCGCCTGGCACGCGCACTGGCCAGCGTCATCAATCTGCTCGATCCGCAGGTGATCGTGCTCGGCGGCGGCCTCTCGAACCTCGACCGGCTCTACACGAACGTACCGCGCCTGTGGGTGCCGCACATCTTTTCCGACACCATTGCCACCCGGCTGGTGAAGCACGCGCACGGCGACTCGTCCGGTGTGCGTGGCGCCGCCTGGTTGTGGCCCGAAAGCGACGCATGAAGATCCAGCTTTACACCGGTACGCCGCGCTACATCGGTGACGACGGCCAGTTCAGTGCCATCTGGAAGCAGCCGGCAGCCGGCCCGCTGCGCATCACGAAGGAGGGCATCGCCGGCGACGTGCAGGCCGACCGCCGCGTACACGGTGGCCCGGAAAAAGCGGTGCACCACTACGCCGGCGAGAACTACGCCAGGCTCGCCGCGCGCTTCCCGCAGATCGCCGATGCGCTGGTCGTCGGCAGCATCGGCGAGAACATCTCGACCTTCGGGCTCGATGAATCGTCCGTCTGTATCGGCGATGCCTTCCGCCTCGGCAGCGCCGTCGTGCAGGTTTCGCAACCGCGTCGCCCGTGCTGGAAGATCGACGCCCGCTACGGCCTCGGCGGCATCACCGCCTTCATCAACGAGAGCGGCCACACGGGCTGGTACTACCGTGTCCTGGAAGAGGGCGAAGTGACTGACGGCGACGAAATCACGCTGATCGGGCGACCGGCTGGCGCCGTTCCGCTCGCCACGCTGTGGACGACCTGGCACTTCCATCGCCCCGATGCCGATCGCCTGCGCACGATCGCCCACGCCCCCGGACTGACGCCGGCATGGGTCAAGCGGATCGATGATCGCCTCGCCTGGCTTGCCGCCAACCCGGCCGCAAGCAAAGACGCCTGATGCCGCTGCACAAGCTGTTGCTGCCCTTCGCGGCGGCCTACTTCCTGTCCTATTTCTTCCGTTCCGCAAACGCGGTGATAGGTCCGGAACTCGCGCGCGATCTCGGTCTGTCGGCCGGCGACCTCGGCCTGCTGACCAGCACCTACCTGCTCGCCTTCTGCCTGGCGCAGCTGCCACTCGGCATGCTGCTCGACCGTTTCGGCGCACGCCGGGTCGAGAGCGCGCTCCTGCTTGCCGCCGCCACCGGTGCCGCGCTCTTCGCGCTGGCCGAGGGCATGACCGGCCTTGCGGGTGCCCGCGCCATCATCGGGCTTGGCGTTTCCGCCTGCCTGATGGCGGCATTCAAGGCCTTCTCGCAATGCTATCCGCCCGAGCGACAGGCGTCGCTCACCGGCTGGATGATGACCGCCGGGGGACTGGGTGCGCTGGCGGCAACGGCGCCGCTGGAATGGCTGCTGCACCTTGCGGGCTGGCGCGAGATCTTCTGGCTGCTCGCCGCAGCGACGCTCGCCTCGGCCGCCTGGCTGTTCTTCGGCATTCCGGAAAACACGGCCCCCGTGCACGCCAACGAAGGCCTGGCCGCACAGTGGCGCGGCGTGCGCCAGGTTTTCGCCAGCCCGCATTTCTGGCGTATCGCCCCGCTCGGCCTGACGATGACCGGTGGCTTCATGGCCATCCAGGGACTGTGGTCGATGATCTGGCTGATGCAGGTAAACGGCTATTCGCGTGCCGTTGCCGCAGACCACCTCGCAGCGATGAGCTTCGCGATGTTGTTCACCTACATCGGCATCGGCCTGCTGTCGACGCGCCTGGCGCGGCGCGGCATCCCGCCGGTGCGCCTGTTCGCGACCGGCATCGCGCTGTCGATCGTGATGCTGGCACTGATCACGCTGGAAGCCCTGCCCGCGACGCACGCGCTGTGGATCGCCTACGGTGTCTGTGCCGGTTTCGGCACGCTCGGTTACTCGCTCACAGCCGCCGGCTTTCCGCTGCACCTGGCCGGCCGGGCGACGACGACCTACAACCTGATGGTCTTCGCCGGCGGCTTCGGCGCGCAGTGGGGGATGGGCCTGCTGATCGACCTGCTCACCGGAATGGGAAACAGCCAGGCCGGCGCACTGCGTGTCGTCTTCGCGACCTTGCTCCTGCTGCAGGGCGCGGCGTTCGGGTGGTTTATCGGCAGCAGGCGAGAATGCCGCTCGACAACAGGCTAGGCGGAGATCCGTGCCTTCCGCCGCCAGGCCACTGCGCCGAGGAAGCCAAGGCCGGCAATCATGAGCACGGCCATTTCCGGTTCGGGAACCGGTGCTGCCATCAGAACGACCTGATCGATCCGGTACTCGCGAAAATCACCGATCATCTGCGGGTTTGCCAGCGTAATGCTGTGATTACCCAAGCCAACCGTGAAGCTGGCCTCGTACACGTGCGACATGTCGGAATAGTGGAAATCGCTGCCCGGCCCGGTAAAACTCGCGATCTCCTGGCCATCGACGATGACCTTCAGAGGTGCCGGCTGAAAGCAATGGCAGCCGGTCGCCCAGGTCATGTTCAGGCGCAGGTTGAGAACGCCCGGGGCCTGCGTCATGAAGGTCGTTGTCACCGAAGAACCTTCGTTCAGCGCCAATCCGTAGTTTCCGGAGGCGACAGGGTACCGGTTCTGGTGATAGACGAACGATCGCTGGCCAATGCCATTGTCAGCAACGATCCAGTCGGCAAGCGCTTCGTTGGCCCCCGGATTCAGGTAGCGATAGTCGTTGGTCGCCATCCAGTAGGGGTCGGGCGTGAAGGAAAATCCGGGCTTCTCGAAATCGCCGTTGCTCAACAGATTCTGATTCGCAAGCGTAGCGTTGGAAAACAGTAGCAGCGTCGACCACAGCAAACCACGTAGAACAGTTGCAGACATTGGATCTCCTCGAATAGTTGTTGTTAAGCTGATCGGATCTGAAGCACCGATAACGCGGGCATCATCCTGTGTGCGTTGCCGACGGCAGCGAGTGCCGATGATGAAAATTGACGCCCGACGCCAAATGAATGAAATTGTCGCCAGCCAACCTGATCATTGAGCACCCGTATCGGTATGACCCCCCGGCGCTACGCCTTTTTTCGCAAACGCTCCGCCCCGGAATGACCCCGGAAAATATTCCGGATGAATTGTTACGAAAGTTAAAACTAATGGCAATAGCCCTGATGTACTAACTGTTACGGTATTTTTCGAATCGAATTCACGCTTTGACTTCTTTCGCTCCTCCGTGGAACTGATCAACCCGCGCACCTTCCTCGTCATCGCCAACCTGCTCGGCCTGCTCTGTGCGCTCGTGCTGTGGGTGCAGGCGCGCAGCTTTCCGGCCGACATCGAGGGACTGCGCGACTGGGCGAAGGCCGTCGTGCTGATGGGTTGCGCCTCCGGGCTCGCCTCGCTGCGCGGCGTGGCACCGGATGCACTGGCGGTCCTGCTGGCGAGCGCGATGCTGCTGCTCGGCGAGCTGTTCCTCGTTTTTGGCCTGATGCGATACACCGGTCGCACACCGAAGTGGCGACCGGCGCTCGATGCCATCCTCGGGTTGCTGCTATTGCTGGCATGGCTGACCTGGGGCAGCCACAGCTACCCCGGCCGCATCTTCATCATGTCGCTCGCACACATCGTCTTCTTCACGTTCTGCGCTTGGCTCTCCTGGCAGGCGCGTCCGGCCGGCTTCGGCAGCCGTTTCCTGACCGCCGGCTTCGTATTCGGCGCGCTCGTCGCCGCCGTCCGCATCGTCACGCTGTCGATGGCCGATGCGCAGGCCGAGGACATTTTCGACCGCAGCCTGATCCAGCAGGTTTTCCTCGGCGCCTTCTCGCTCGGCATCCTGGCCCTTTCGATCGGCTTCATCCTGCTCGCGAACGAACGCCTGCGCGACGAACTCGAGTACCTCGCCACCCGCGATCCGATGACCGGCGCCCTCAACCGGCGTGCCTTCTTCGCGCGCGCCGAGGTGGAATGGGCCCGCGCAACGCGCTCGCAGCGCGCACTGTCGGTGATCGTTTCCGACATCGATTTCTTCAAGAAGGTGAATGACACCTTTGGCCACCACGTCGGTGATCTGGTGATCAAGGATTTCGCGAGGCGCGCCGGCCACATGCTGCGCATTCCGGACATCCTCGCCCGTTTCGGTGGCGAGGAATTCGTCATCCTGCTGCCGGACACCGGCCTCAAGGAAGCGCGCCAGGTCGCCGAACGCATCCGCAAGGAAATCGAGAAGCAGCGCGACCGCACGCTGCCGGCCTACACCGTCAGCATCGGCATCGCCCTCGTCGGCGATGCGACGACAGGCATCGAGACACTGATCGCCGACGCCGATGCGGCGCTCTACAAGGCGAAGCAGGGCGGACGAAACCGGGTGGAAGGATGAGCCGGCCCGTCGCCGAAGCGAGCCTCACGCAGCGCGCAGCGCAGCATCTCGCCCATGTCTCCGCCGGCCTGATCGCGGTGCTGGTAGGCTATACCAGTTCCGCCGCCATCGTCTTCCAGGCCGCGCACAGCGCGGGGGCGACGCCGCCCCAGATCGCCTCGTGGCTGTGGGCCCTCGGACTCGGGATGGGCGTCACCTGCATCGGCCTCTCGCTTCGCTACCGCACGCCGGTGCTGACCGCCTGGTCGACACCCGGGGCCGCCTTGCTGGCGACGAGCCTGACGGGGGTCCCGATGAACGATGCCATCGGCGCATTTCTGTTCGCCTCCGCGCTGATGACGGCGGTCGGCATCAGCGGCGCCTTCGACCGCCTCGCCAGGCTGGTACCGAAGGCGCTGGCAGCCGCGATGCTGGCCGGCATCCTCCTGCGTTTCGGCACCTCGGCCTTTGCCGCGCTGGCCGATGCACCATTGCTCGTCGGCACCATGTTGCTCGCCTTCTTCGCCGGCCGTCGCTGGCTGCCGCGCTATGCCGTGCCGCTGACCTTCGCCGTCGGCCTCGTCATGGCCTTCACCAGCGGCAGCGTCGCTTCGGGAGAAATACGCTGGGCACTGGCCGCACCGGTGTTCACGATGCCGGGGTTCTCCGTCGCGACGCTGCTCGGCGTCGGCGTGCCGCTGTTCGTCGTCACGCTGGCCTCGCAGAACCTGCCCGGGATCGCCGTGCTGCGCGCCAACGGCTACACGACGCCGGCCTCGCCGCTGGTCGGCTGGACCGGTGCCACCGGCCTGCTGCTCGCACCGTTCGGCGGGTTCTCGTTCAATCTGGCAGCGATCACCGCGGCCATCTGCATGAGCCCGGAAGCCGACCCCGACCCGGCACAGCGTTACCGCGCCTCACTCTGGGCCGGGGTGTTCTATCTGCTCACCGGACTTTTCGGCGCCGCGGTAGCGAGCCTCCTTGCCGCCTTCCCGCCGGCATTGATCCTCGCCATCGCCGGGCTGGCCCTGCTGGCGACCATCGGCGGCAGCCTTGTAGCCGCACTGGCGGACGAGACGGAGCGCGATGCGGCGTTGGTCACCTTCCTGGTGACGGCGTCGGGACTGACGCTGTTCGGTATCGGCAGTGCGTTCTGGGGACTCGTTTTCGGGCTGGTCGTGGCGAGCGTATTGCGCCGGCCGTCCCCCTAGGCCCGGTTCTCGCGCACTCGCTGCTTTTCGCAAGGAGCTGACGGGGCCCATCACTGCGTGGCCGGTCGCTTGTTCAGATCGCTGCAACGCGGGCCCTGCGCCTAGCGCTGCATCTCCGCCAGCGCCGCCATCAGCCACGAACGCATCCCGATCACGATGGTGTAGGGCCGGCGCTGGTCGGGCGGCAGCTTCTGGTCGGCGAGGTGCTGGTTGGAAAAATCCTGTCCGATGCGCATCAGGCGCTCGCGGAAGGAGTTCGCCAGTCCGCGGCCGATCTCGCCGTGCACCACCATCAGCATTTCCGACTCGCCGTCGAAGCCGCCGGCGAAATAGTCGTGCAGCACTTCCTTGCGGAAGAAGCTCATCACCGGCCCCTGCGGCAGCCAGCGGAAGCCCTTGGCCACCTTGAGCCGGTAGCGGTTGCCTGGGCGCAGGTCGATGATGCCGATGCGGTCGAGCTGGGTCAGCGCCTTCACCAGCTCGGCCTCGGTCAGGCGATAGGTGGCGAGGATCTCTTCGGCCGGCAGCTGGCTCAACGCGCAGATCGCCACCGTGAGCAGCTTGCGGTCAGCGACCACGGCCTTCTCCTGCGCCAGTGTCAGTTCGAGCAGCAGCGGCTGCGTATCAGCGACGCGGCGGGCGAGGTCGGCGAAGTCCATGTTCAGCACGCGGCAGATCTCGTCGATACGCGACAGCGGCATGTCGCCGCTCTTCGAGAACATGCGCTTGACGCTCGACTCGGCCATGCCCAGTCGCTGCGCGACCTGCGCATAGGTGATGCCGGCCGTCTTCAGCTCGGTCTTGAGGAGAGAAACGAGATCGGCGGTGGTGCTCATGCGACGGCTCCAATCGAGAAAAGTATCGGATGAAGATACTACAGGCGCCCATCAATTGCACGTCGGCGCCTTTCCTTGTACCAGATGCTTTCCTTGCCCAAGATGCACACGTCACATCACGACGCACAAGGAGACGCATCATGGAAAGCACCGCAAGCCTCGCCCCCCGCAACGGCAACCCTGCAGCAGCCGCGACCACCGTCCTCGTCCAGCGCGACACCCGCGCCTGGCGCCTGCAGACCTGGATTTCCTTCGGCCTCGCTCTGCTCGTCTGCGGCACCGGTCTCGCCTGGCTGCCGGGCGCCGATCTCGATCGCGCCTTCATGGTCATGGGTTACGTGTTCTGCCTGTCGACGGCCTTCGCGCTCTCGAAATTCGTCCGCGACAACGCCGTCACACCCAGCGACACCCCGCTGTGGTCGCTGGTCGTCTGGGGCGGTTTCGGCGTTGCGATGGCACTGACCGGCTGGGGACTGTTCCGCATGGACATCAATCCGACGTGGAAGGCCTACCTCGTCGTCAGCTGGCTCTACCTGATCTCCGCCGCCTTCACGCTGGCGAAGATGCTGCGCGACGCCTACGAGGCCGAGCGCATCGAACGTGATCACGCACAACAGTAAGGAGCGCGTCATGACCGACCTTTCCCGCCGCCGCTCGCTGCGCACCGTCTGCGCGCTCGCCGCCCTGCCACTGGCCATCACCGCCACGGCCAGCCACGCCCACAACGGCGCACCGGAAGCCAGTGCTGCCTCCAGCCTCTCACTGTCGCTGCCGGTGGCCGTGCTGATTGCCGCGCCGGTCGCGTTCCTCGCCGCAGGTGTGATGCTGACCGTGACGGCTATCGATGTCTCCGCGCAGGGTACCGTCTGGGTCGTCCGTCGCGCCTCCGACGGCGCGACGGCCAGCCTGCGGGTTTCCGGGGAACTCGCCGCCAGCGTCGCGGTTGGCGTCGGTACCGCGATTTCGGTGACCGTGGTCGCGGCCGGCTGGCTGCTGTCGGTCGCCGGCGAGGTGCTGTGCATCGTGCCGAACGCGCTCGGCGAATCGCTGCTCTACAACGAACGGGTACGCTGATGAACGCCCCGCTGCGTTGCCTGCTCGCCCTCGTCGCCACGCTGCTCTTCGCGGGCAGCGTGGTGGCCGGTCAGCACTGCGAACCACGCCGGCCGACCGTGGCGTCGATGACGAAAGACCTCGAACTCGCGGCAAGCGTCTCGCGGCAGCTCGACGAACTGGCCGCGAAGGAGGGCGCCCGCGTCCTGGTGATCGCCCGTGCCGGGCAGAACCTCACGGAGTACGGGCTGCGCTGGTCGCACCTCGGTATCGTCTACCGCGACGATACGGCGCTCGGCGGCCGGGGCGCGTGGCGCGTCGTGCACAAGCTGAACCAGTGTGGCAGTGACCGCAGCAACCTCTACCGGCAGGGCCTCGCCGAATTCTTCGGGGACGGGCTCTACGCCCACGAAGCCGGCATCGCCGTGCTCGAACCGGCGCTGGCTGCCCGCGTGCTGCCGCAACTGAAGGACGACGCGCTGCTCGCCCGCCTGCACGAGCCGCGCTACAACATGCTCGCCTACCCGTGGTCCGGGCCCTACCAGCAGAGCAACCAGTGGGCGATCGAGACGCTGGCGTTGCTGGCCGAGCCAGCCGTCGGCAGCCGCATGCAGGCACGCGCCTGGCTACGGGCCTTCGACTACCGGCCGGCAACGCTGTACGTGTCGACGCTGAAACGGCTCGGGGCACGGATCGGTACCGCGCACATCGCCTTCGACGATCATCCCTTCGACCGGCGCATGGCCGGCCAGATCGAAACGGTGACGGTCGAATCGGTATTCACCTGGCTGCAGCGCGCGCGGCTCGCCGAAGCCCCGCGCGTGCTGCGCACCCGGGCCTCAGACCTGCGCCTTCCCGACGTCGCCCCCGGCGCTGCCCCCCGGCTCGAGCACGCCCAGATCGATCTGCTGCAGGCTGCCGACACGGCCGTCCTCGTGCAGATAGACGCCGCTGCGCCAGATCTGGCCGAGCGGCCGGTTGTCACCGTCGCGCAGCGCAAAGGGTGACCAGGCGCTGGCCAGATTCAGCGCACCGACGCCGGCCTCCTTGAGCGGCTGGATCTTGCCGTCCGGAAACCAGACCCCGAGTGCGGCATAGGCTGGGTCGGCTTCGTCGACCCAGCCGTTGCCGTCGGCATCGAGGCGGGCAAGATCGGCGAAGCCGTCACCGGCGTGCGCGCCGGTCGCACCGAACAGCTCGCGGCCGTCGGCAATGCGGCCATCGCGGTCGCTATCGAAGCACAGATAGGCGCTGCCGGCAGCCAGCTCGGGAATCTGCTCGACCTTGCCGTCGGCATCGAGGTCGAAGCAGAAGCGCTTGTTGGACAGGGCGGCGGCGTTGCCGGCGAAATTGACGACCAACGGATCCCTGAATTCGACGCGACCCTGTTCGACCGACTCGCGCGTGCAGGAGAAGTCGCGGCACATCGCCAGTTCCATATTGAAGGCAATCGCCCTGCCGTCAGCGGTCCGCACTTCGCCAGCGACGCTCACCGTCGTCTGCTCATGTTCCTCGAGATACTCCCGGGTCCGGGTCTGCCACTCGATGGCGCGACCGCCCCGGCGCGCGGCCGGCGGCAGTTCTTCCGGCAGGCGCTCGTCGCTACGGCATTTTTCGCCTGACAGCAGGGCCAGAATTGCCGCCACGAGATCCTGCAGCAGGCGCCGGATATCCTCCGTCTCGCGCTTTTCCGGCGGCACCTCGAGTGCCGCATCGGCCGCTCGGATGGCTTCGCGGAAGCTCACCACCGTGTCGCTCTCCCATTCCTGGCGGCGTGCGTAGCTGTGGCTTGCGTCGAGACGCACGCTCGATTCCTCGATTTTCATGATCCGTTCTCCTCGATTAAGGGAAACAGCGAAACGCAAGGGTCGTGCCATAGAGCGCATTTGCCGGCAGATCATTGCATGAGCCATTTCCGTGGAGTAGGCTCGAACGGTTAATGGCGAACGTCATGGCCGGCAAGGGAGACAGGATGGTTCAGGAGACGGTGCAGCCACTGGCTGACAGCGAACAGCTCGAACTCATGCAGCAGCTCGGGCGCATTGGCTACTGGGAATACGATCCCGCCAACGACAGCTTCATGCTGCCGCCCCCGTCCTTGCATTTGCTCGCGTCGATGCTCGGCACTTCGTCACACAGCGCACCATTGCTGCGCGAACTGATGTGTGACGCCGAGCGGCACCGTTTCCGCAACGCCCTCGAACAGGCCGTGAGCCGCCGGCTCAACCTGAACCTCGAACTGCAGCTGATGAACCTGCATGGCGACCGTGCGACGATTCGCGTCAAGGGGCGGCCGATCGAACATGACGGAAAGCTCCGGTTCGCGGGCACCTTTCGCGACATCACGTCGGAGAAATCCGTCGAATCGGAGCGCGAGGCGGTACTCAGTCAGCTGCATGCCGTCATTGGCGGCCTGCCCGTCGGCGTCACGGTGTTCGACGAGGACCTGCGCCTGCTCTTCTGGAACGATCACATCTACGACATCCTCGGGCTGCCGCAGGGGGCGGTCTACAAGTACGTGCGCTTCGAAGACCTGATCCGCTATCCGGCGGAGCGGGGCGAATACGGCCCGGGTGATCCGGCCGAGCTGGTCAGGGAGCGGGCCGATCGAGCGCGTCGCTTCGAGGCGCATCGCTTCGAGCGCGCCGCGCGTGACGGACGCACCCTGCGGGTAGACGGCTACCCCTTCCATTTCGGGGGCAGGGTCTCCGGCTTCGTGACCACCTATACCGACATCACGGAACAGAAACACAGTGCCTCCCAGATCGAGCACCAGCATCAGGTGCTGAAGACATTGATCGACAACTTTCCGGCCGGCATCTCGCTCTTCGACAGCCAGCTGCGCCTGGTCACGCACAACCCGCTCTTTCGCAGCCTGCTGGATTTCCCGGGCTCGCTTCTGGACAGGCCCGTCGTCCGTTTCGAAGACCTGATCGACTTCAACCTTGCACGCGGCGAGTATGGCGACGGCGATCCGGACACGATCAGGGATGGACTGCTGGCGCGCGCGCGCGATCCGCGGCACCATCACGTCGAGCGTACCCGTCCTGACGGCCGGGTACTGGAAATCATCGGTGCCCCGATTCCCGGCGGCGGCTTCGTCACCATCTACAGCGACATCACGGAACGCAAGCTCGCGGAGGAACGGATTCGCAGCCAGGCGCTGCAGGATCCGCTCACGCAGCTGCCGAACCGCATCCGTCTCAACGACCTGATCGAGCAGGCACTGGAACGTACCCGGGAACACGGGGAAGGCTTCGCCCTGCTGTTTCTGGACCTGGATGGTTTCAAGCACGTCAACGACTCCCACGGCCATGATGCCGGGGACGAACTGCTTCAACAGGTCGCGGAGCGCCTCAGGCGCACGGTTCGGGAAACTGATGCGGTGGCCCGGCTCGGTGGCGACGAATTCGTTGTCGTGCTGCGCGACATCGAGAGCGCCGAACGGGCCCAGCGGATCGCCGCCGACCTCATCGCGCAGATCACCGCACCGTTCGCGGTACGCGGTGCGGAACTGCGCATCGGCACCTCGATCGGCATCGCGATCCACCCCGGCCATGGCGATTGCCGGGAGTCGCTGCTGCGTGCCGCAGACGAAGCGATGTATCAGGCAAAGGCGGCCGGCAAGCGAACCTGGCGCATGGCGGGCGCAACCTCCTGAGCCAGGGTCGGCGTTTCAATAATCGAGCGGATCGACTTCGAGGTGCCAGCGCAGACGCGACGGCAGCTTGAGGCCGTCGACCGCGGCGCGCCATTCGGCCAGAAAAGCCTGCAACGCCGGCCGTGAAGCAGATTCGACGAGCAGTTGGCCACGCTCCAGATTGGCCAGCTTCGCCATGCGCATCGGTACCGGATCATAGAGCGTCACCGCCGGGTGCGCATCGCAGCCGGGCCAAGCCCGTGCCGTAGTCAGGAAAGCGATGGCGTCGGCCATCTGCGGGGCTTCGGCACGCAGCATGGCCTGGTGACTGTAGGGCGGGAATCCTGCCACACGCCTTTCCGCGAGCTGCGTGGCAGCAAAGGCCGCGTAGTCGTGAGCAACCACGGCGGCGTAGAGCGGGTGATCCGGGTATTGCGTCTGGACCAGGACCTCGCCCGGCAATTCGGCACGGCCGGCGCGGCCAGCCACCTGCATCAGCTGCGCGAAGAGGCGCTCCGGCGCCCGGCAATCGGCAGCGAAGAGTGCGGCATCGGCACCGATGACACCGACCAGCGTCAGCTTGGGAAAATCATGCCCCTTGGCGAGCATCTGCGTACCGACGAGGATGTCGGCCTCGCCGGCGTGAATGCGCTCGACCAGCGCTTCCCACTGCTTGCGGCTTTTCGCGACATCGCGGTCAGCGCGCAGGATGCGCGCCTGCGGGAAGCGCGCCGAGAGGAATTCCTCGAGTCGCTGCGTCCCCCGCCCGAACGGGTAGATGTCCTGATTGCCGCAGGTCGGGCAGGCCTTCGGGATGCGCGTCTCGTAGCCACAATGGTGGCAACGCAGGCGCCGGTCCTTCAGGTGGAGCACGAGGTTGGCGGCACAGCGCCGGCAGTCCGAAATCCAGCCGCAGGACGTGCAGGCCAGCACCGGCGCGTAGCCGCGACGGTTGAGGAAGACGAGGCTCTGTTCGCCGCGCACGAGCCGCTTTTCGATCGCTTCGAGCAGGATGCCGGAGAGGCCTTCCTCGGCTTTCTCCTTCCGCAGATCGATGCGCTGCACGGCCGGCAATCGCGATTGCGCGACGGCGCGCTCCTTCAGCGTGAGCAGCGTATAGCGGCCGCGCATTTCCTTTTCAGTCGCGTTGGCCCAGCTCTCGAGCGAAGGGGTCGCCGAACCGAGCACGATCGGTAGCTTGCGGTCGTGGGCGCGAAAGACGGCGACGTCGCGCGCCGAGTAGCGCATGCCGTCCTGCTGCTTGAACGAGGCGTCGTGCTCCTCGTCCACGATGATCAGGGCCAGGTCGGGCAGCGGCGTGAACACCGCCAGCCGCGTGCCGAGCACGATGCGCGCGCGACCGTCTGCTGCCGCCAGCCAGTTGCGCAGACGGGCCGCCTCGGTCAGCTCGCTGTGCAGGCTGACCAGCCCGGCCGCCGGAAAACGCGCCGCGACACGCGCCTCGAGTTGCGGCGTCAGATTGATTTCCGGCACCAGCAACAGCACCTGTCCGCCCTTGTCCAGCGCGTCGGCGATCAGGCGCAGATAGACCTCGGTCTTGCCACTCCCGGTTACCCCGAACAGCAGGAAAGGCTTGAAACCGGCACCGGCGGCACGGACGGCGTCGATCACCGCCGTCTGTTCGCCGGTCAGCTCAGGCATCGGCGAGGGCTGGGGCAACGCCTTCGCCACCTTCGGAATGCGCGGCGTCGGCGGATCGAGCCGCTTCAGGCCGGCGGGCAACGCCGAAAGCATGACCTCGCCGAGCGGCGCCTGGTAGTAGGTGGCGCAGAAGCCGGTCAGGCGGAACCAGTCCGCCGGCAGCACCGGAGCCGGCAGGAGTTCCTCGATCGCCTTCAACTGTGCTGCCGGCAGATCGCTCTCCTCCGGCAGATCGACGACGAGGCCGATCACCGAGCGGCGACCGAACGGGACACGCACGCGACAGCCGATCGCAGCCCGGGTCACGCCCGGTGCCAGATAGTCGAAACAGCGATAGAGGGGTACGTCGAGGGCGACGCGGACGATGCTCATGGCAAACATGATGACATCAGCGGGCAAATTTCGCTGCAGCGCAGCATTGGCGCGGGTTTCAGTTAGGTTGCGTTGTTCGCGCGGCTTCTTGAAAAGCACCGCAAACCATTGCACTGACAGGGAAATTTCTGTTGTTCACAATTTCTGTGGATAACTTTGTGGATAGCTGCTGCGGGATTTACGTAACTGCCCTGCCCACAAGGGGTTTTGTCACTTTGCTGTAAAAAACAGCACAAAATTAGGTGTGAAAAATCAAAGACTTAATAAAACGGCACTGATTTTACTAACTTTTTTCCCCGGCCACCGAAGCGGCCGGAGATTCTGTGCATAAGTCAAGCGCCAAAAGCCGGAAAAACCGGGTTTCAGGCAGATTTTTTACGCAGCTCGCGGCTGTAGGCGTGAACCGTATCGACCAGCGCCGTCACGCGGTCCGGCGGCGTGAATTGCGAGATGCCGTGGCCCAGGTTGAAGACGTGGCCGGTGTTGCCCGGACCGTAGCTGTCGAGCACCTTCCTGGCTTCGACCGCCACTGTTTCCGGGGAGGCGAACAGCACGTTCGGGTCGAGGTTGCCCTGCAGGGCGACGCGGTCGCCGACGCGACGGCGCGCCTCGCCGATGTCGATCGTCCAGTCGAGCCCGACGCCGGTGCAACCAGTATCGGCAATCGACTCGATCCACAGACCACCGCCCTTGGTGAAGACGATCGACGGAATCTTCTCGCCGTCCTTTTCCTTCTTCAGGCCGGCGACGATCTTCTTCATGTAGGCCAGCGAGAACTCCTGATAGGCCGCCGCCGACAGCGCGCCGCCCCAGGAATCGAAGATCATCACGGCCTGGGCGCCGGAGTCGATCTGCGCATTCAGATAGGCGATGACGGCATCGGTCGTCACCGAGAGGATGCGGTGCATGAGGTCCGGACGGTCGTACATCATCGTCTTGACCTTGCGGTAATCATCCGACGAACCGCCCTCGACCATGTAGCAGGCGAGCGTCCACGGGCTGCCGGAGAAGCCGATCAGCGGCACCGAGTTGTCGAGCGCACGGCGGATCTCGGACACACCGTCCATCACGTAGCGCAGGTGGTCGAAGGGGTCGGGTGCGGTCAGGTCGCGGATCGCCCATTCCTCGCTGAGCGGGCGCTCGAACTTCGGCCCTTCGCCCTCGGCGAAGTAGAGGCCGAGCCCCATCGCGTCCGGCACGGTGAGGATGTCGGAGAAGAGGATGGCGGCGTCCAGATCGTAGCGCGCCAGCGGCTGCAGCGTCACTTCGCAGGCCATCGCCGGGCTCTTGCAGAGGTTGAGGAAGCTGCCGGCCCGCTTGCGCGTCTCGCAATACTCCGGCAGGTAGCGACCGGCCTGGCGCATCAGCCACACGGGCGTATGGTCGGTCGGCTCCTTCAACAGGGCACGGAGGAAATTGTCATTGCGGGGTCGGGTCATGATCGGAAGCGCCGGAAAGATGCGGAAAGGCGGGAATTATCCGTCTTTTCCGCAGGGGCCGCCATGCGCTGGGTCAACGCAGGGCGTAGAACGCCAACCCGGCCAGCCCGCTGGCGAGAATGACCGGAATGACACCGGCCTTGAAGTGGAACAGTGCGAGCGCGGCAGCGATGGCGATGGCCAGCGCCGGCAGATCGACGCTCCCGGCCACTCCCTGTGGCAAGAGCACATGCCAGGCGAAGAACAGCGCGAGATTGAGGATGACGCCGACGACGGCCGCGGTGATCGCCGTCAGCGGCGCCGTCAGGCGCAGTTCGCCATGCGTCGCCTCGACCAGCGGCCCGCCGGCGAGGATGAAGACGAAGGACGGCAGGAAGGTGAACCAGGTGACCAGCGAGGCAGCAACTGCCCCGGCGATGAAAAGCATCTCGGGCCCGAACAGGGCACGTGTCTGCGCGTCGAAATAGCCGCCGACGAAACCGACGAAAGCGACCACCATGATCAGCGGCCCCGGCGTGGTTTCGCCGAGTGCGAGACCGTCGATCATCTGCGTCGGGGTGAGCCAGCCGTAATGCACCACCGCCCCCTGCCAGACGTAGGGCAGCACGGCATAGGCGCCACCGAAGGTCAGCAGCGCCGCCTTGGTGAAGAACCAGCCCATCTGCGTCAGCGTGTGGTTCCAGCCGAACAGCATCGTCAGTACGCCCATCGGCAGCAGCCAGAGGCCGGCACCGGTTGCTGCCACGATGGACAGGCGCGACATGCGAAAGCGGGCATGCGCGGGGGTCGGCGTATCGTCGTCGATCAAGGCCGGGGCGTGCGCCCCCTGGGCAGTGCCGTGACCACCGCCGGTGACGAACTTGCCGGGCATCATCCGCCCACCGATGTAGCCGAGCAGCGCCGCCGCAGCGACGATGGCGGGGAAGGGCACCGAGAGCGCGAAGATGGCGACGAAGGCAGCTGCGGCGATGGCCCACAGCACGCCGTTCTTCAGTGCGCGCGAACCGATGCGGTGCGCCGCGTGCACGACGATCGCGGTCACCGCCGGCTTGATGCCGTAGAAGAGGCCGGCGACGAGCGTCGTGTGGCCGAAGGCGACGTAGAGCCAGGAGAGCGCAATCAGGATCAGCAGCGATGGCAGCACGAACAGCGCGCCGGCGACGATGCCGCCGACGCTGCGGTGCATCAGCCAGCCGATATAAGTGGCGAGTTGTTGCGCCTCCGGCCCCGGCAGCAGCATGCAGTAATTGAGGGCATGCAGGAAGCGGCGCTCGGAAATCCAGCGGCGACGCTCGACCAGCTCCTGATGCATGATCGCGATCTGCCCGGCGGGGCCGCCGAAGCTGATGAAGCCGAGCTTGAGCCAGAAGCGGAAGGCTTCGGCGAAGCTGACCGGTGCCGGCTCTCCCTGAGCGCTCATTTGCGCCAGAAAGCGGGGGTCATCACGACGAGCAGCGTAAACAATTCGAGACGGCCGAGCAGCATGGCGAAGCTGCATACCCAGGTCTGGAAATCGGTGAGCACTTCGTAGGTCGTCGACGGGCCGACGACCCCGAGACCCGGTCCGGTGTTGTTGATGCTGGCGACGATGGCGGTGAAGGCGGAGATGATGTCGAGACCCGAGAACGACATGATCAAGGTCAGCGAGACGATGCTGACCATATAGACAAAACCGAAGGACAGGGCAGCGAAGAGGACGCCCTGCGGCATGACCTGATCACGGAT
>WBZP01001820.1_pt1 | contig 25442 bp, 19 predicted proteins | sample 5204301 | NCBI WGS metagenome assembly WBZP01 (sample SAMN12412401, study PRJNA552823) | activated sludge metagenome | isolation source: activated sludge from nitrification reactor of wastewater treatment plant... | place: USA: Pennsylvania | collected 2017 | reverse complement strand
GGTGGAAAAGGTGCTGATCGTGACGCTGAGCAGCGAAGCCTTTGCCGAGCAGCTGCTGTCTGGGCTGCTGGCGGAGCTGGTGGCGCTGCCGGAGGTGGATCGGGTGGCGCTGTCGGGGCTGAAGCCGCCACCGCCGTGGTGTGACAGCAAGTTCTGGCTGCGCTCGCTGTCGCGGCTTGGCGGTCTGCTGCGAGAGCAGCTGGACAAGCGGCTGTTTCTCGACTGCTACGTGGCGGCGCGGATTCTTCACCTGGGCGGCTGTCCGGCTCGGCCCGATCTGTCTCCGACCAGCAAAGAAGAGTCGAGTCGTGGTCGTGTCGCCTTCCGTTCCTGCGTGTATCAGCCGCGAGCGGACTGGGTGGTCGAATCAGCGGACACGTTGGCCCAGCAGCTGGCCGACTTTGCCGTCCCTGCGCGCTGTCCATTTCCGATCCATTAGGCCGTATACAAGTCGCCGATCTAAACGCTTTGCACTGTCAGGTGATTGTGGTGAGATTCGCACAACGACTTACCTGTCAGGAGCGTTGCAAATGGATTTACGACTCGCTTCGCGAAACTTAGCTTCTCTTGCTGCCTTGTGCGCCAGCTTGTCTTTCTCCTCCGTGGTGGAGGCTGCCAAGTGTCCGAACGTACACTTTGTGCTCGATCGCTCGGGCTCGATGGGAACCACGGTGCCTGGTGCCGGTCCTGGTGCAACGCGCTGGAGCGTGGCCAAGAACGCCATCAACAAGGTCGTAGAAAAGTGGGATGGTCAGTTTCCGATTGGCCTGTCGATCTTTCCGCCGATCGGTGGCAGTGGCTGCGGGTCAGAGTTTGTGACGCCACCGGCCTACAGCACCAAGGCCAAGATCAAGATGGCGATCGATGCCAACGGTCCGAACGGTGGCACTCCGTCGGGTAGTGCAATGCGCGACGCACAGATGATCAAAGAGCTGCGCGATACCGAGCGGAAGCAGTACATCGTGCTCATCACGGACGGTGGTCCTGGCTGCAGCGGCGAGCCCGATACCTGCAACGGCACCGCTGGACAGATCCGCAACGCGTTTATGGCGAGTCCCTCGATTGCGACCTTTGTCGTCGGCTTCGGTGGTGGTCTGAGCGCGAGCGAGCAGCAGTGCATGACGCAGATGGCGGACGCGGGTGGCAAGCCCGCCATGACGCCGGAAAAGTATTACAAGGCCGACAACGACGTGGAGCTAAACGCCGCGCTGTCGACGATCTTGGAAGTGATCACGGGCGGTGGCGACGTCGGCATGGGCAGCGTCTGTGACGACACCTGCTACTCGAACGGCTGCCCGACGCCTGGAGATCTGTGCGTCAAGGGCACCTGCAAGGCCAACCCGTGCGCGGGTCTTAGCTGCGGCGCCAAGACTTCGTACTGCTCAAGCGATGGATCAAACCCGGGCATCTGTGTCAGCGCTTGTACCAAGCCGTGCCCCAAGGGCATGCGCTGCACGATGGGAACCTGCGCGCCCGATCCCTGCCCGTACTTCTGCGGCGCCGGTCTGGTCTGTGATGCGGCCCAGAAGCGCTGCATTCCCGATCCGCTGTGTCAGGACCTGCCGCTTGAAAAGCAGTGCAAAGGCACGAGCCGCTGCCGAGGTGGTGAGTGCGTAGACGATCCGTGCCGCTGGACGCGCTGCCCAACGGGGACGCGCTGCGTCGCGTGGGATGGTAGCTGCGAAGCGATTCCGACCGATACGCCGACCGACCCGGAAAAGATGGATGACTCATTTGAGTCTGGAAACCGCGTGTCGGGTTGTAGCTCGGTGCCGGGTGGCGCGCGCACCGTCTCGCTGTCGGCTGCCGCGCTGCTGTTTGGTGCGATGCTGGCGACTCGTCGCCGCCGTCGTCCGAACTAGCGCACATCCTGCCTCTGTCTGATTCCTCGGAAGCGGGCGCCGCGACTCTGCGGACTGCCCGCTTTTTTCATTCATCCCCCAAGCAAACGACGGCAAGATAGTGGGACTTTGGGCCTGACGGCTGCGTCCGGTCCTGGGAAAGGGCCACGAGTTCATGGATCGACTGCTCGGCGGAAACCCACTTGCAGAGGGGCTGGTCGGGGACAGGCAGCCCGAACCATGCGCGATGGTGATCTTTGGTGCCTCCGGGGACCTGACTCGTCGCAAGCTGGTGCCAGCGCTGTATTCCTTGGCACGCGAGCGACTGCTGCCATCCGGCTTTGCGATTGTCGGGATGGCGCGGCGCGCGCTGCCGTTTGCCGAAGACATGCGCGAAGCGGTGAGCCAGTTTGCGCGTCGTCGCCCGGTGGATGAAGCGCTGTGGGAGTCGTTCGGTAGTGCCATCAGCTATGTGAGCGGCGACTTCGACGATCCGGCGGCGTATGAGCGACTGCGGCTGCACTTAAACGAACTGGATCTCCAGCGTGGTACGCGCGGCAATCGGATCTTCTATATCTCGACACCGCCGGAGTCGTTCGAGACGATCTTGCGACACCTGGGACAGGCGCAGCTTATCTCTCGCGGGGAGCGGCCCTTTACGCGGGTGATCATTGAAAAGCCGTTCGGGCGCGATCTGGCATCGGCAGAGCAGCTCAACCGCGTGTGTCTGGAGGTCTTGCGTGAAGACCAGATCTACCGAATCGACCACTACCTGGGCAAAGAGACGGTGCAGAACATCCTGATGTTCCGCTTTGCCAACAGCATCTTTGAGCCGCTGTGGAACGGGAAGTACGTCGATCACGTCCAGCTCACGGTCGCAGAGTCGATTGGCATTGAGGGCCGCGGCAACTACTACGACCAGGCCGGCACGCTGCGCGACATGGTGCAAAACCACATCTTTCAGTTCATGACGCTGATGGCGATGGAGCCGCCGGTCGCGTTTGAGGCCTCTGCGGTTCATGACGAAAAGGTGAAGGTGCTGCGGGCGCTGCGTGAGCTGCCGATGTCCGAGATCGATCGCTACACGGTGCGCGGTCAGTACTCAGCGGGCTTTCATCAAGGGCAGCCGGTGCCGGGGTATCTGGAAGAGCACGGGATTGCGCCGCAGTCGCAGACAGAGTCCTACGTCGCGCTGAAGCTGTTCATCGACAACTTCCGCTGGGGCGGCGTGCCGTTTTACATCCGGGCGGGCAAGCGAATGGCGCGCCGGGTGAGCGAGATTGCGATCACGTTCAAGCAGCTGCCGCATGCGCTGTTTTCGGGACCGATGGGGAAGCTGTCGCATGAGCCGAACGTGCTGACGCTGCGCATTCAACCCGACGAAGGCATCACGCTGAAGTTTCTGTCGAAGGTGCCGGGACCGACGATTGAGCCGCGTCCGGTGACGATGGACTTTCGCTATGGCACAAGCTTTGGCATCGAGCCTCCAGAGGCATATGAGCGACTGCTGCTCGACTGCATGCTGGGCGATGGCACCTTGTTTGCGCGCGGCGATGAGGTGATGGCTTCGTGGAAGTACTGTGATCGGGTGCTGCGCGGCTGGGCCGAGCGGGATGCGCATCGCAAGGTCGCGCTGCCGTCGTATGAGCCAGGCACTTGGGGACCGGAAGCGTCGGCGAACATGCTGGCACGCGATGGCCGGGTGTGGCGACGACCATGAGCCAAGGGGAAGACTTCCGCAAAGGCGAGCGTCGCGAAGGCTGGGCGGTTCCGCTCGATGCGGTGGCGGCGTTTACGCAAGGTGCGTCGGTCAGCGTGGCTCCTGAGCGGATCGAGCAAGAGCTTCTGTCGCTGTGGCGTCGCGCAAGTGAGCGGGCGCAGGCCAAGGGCGCGGCGTTTGCGGTGACGCGGGCTTGCCAGTGGAACCTGATCGTCCACACCCACGGCGAAGTGGAGCTGCTGGCGGCCAAGCAGATCATCGACATGGTGACGGAGAGCGTGCCGTGCCGTGTCCTCTTCCTGCATGAAACCGAAGAAGCAAGCGACGGTGGCCTGATTGGTGACGATGGCGCGCCGCTGCGTGCGTCGGTGGAAGCCAACTTTCGGGACAGCCAGAGCGGTCGTCGTGAGATCGTCGCTGAAGAGATCACGATCGAGACGCCACAGCTTCACTCGCGACGGCTGCCGGGGCTTTTGCGAGCGCTGCTGTTGCCAGATGTTCCGACGGCGCTGCTGGTGGGCAATCCGGCGCGTGATGTCGAGTGGCTGCGGCCCCTGTGCGGTGATGCGGATCGCTTTGTGTTCGACAGTGGACGGCTGTCTGGCTTCGCAGAGCTGGGCAAGGTGGCCCAGGTGCTCGACGAGCTGTATGGCGGGTCGAATGGGTCGGTCGAGCGGATGGACCTCGGCTGGCTGCGGCTGTGGCCGTGGCGACTGCTTCTGTCATCGCTGTACGATGCACCCGAGTCACGCGCGGGGCTTTCGTCGCTGCGTGAGATCGTGGTGCGCTACGTCCCAGGCGGCGAGGCGGCGGCGCTGCTGCTGGCGGGCTGGCTGATCGGGCGACTGCGGCTGGTGATGACCGGGACGCTGGCAGAAGATGGCTCGGCGCAGCTTCTGCCAGGCGCAGGTAGCGCGGTAACGTGTCCGGTTCAGCTTCGCTTGGGACTGTGTTCGCAGGGACGCAGCCCGACGGGACTTGTGGAAGTTGCACTGTTGCAAGGGGACGCCAGCTTGAGCGCGGCGGTGTGTGCGGACGGAAGTGGCATCCTGCTGAGCAGTCCGTTTCAGCCGCCGCGAACTCAGCCGATGCGGGGTCGGCCAGATGCGGAGCTGTGGGTTGCCGCATTAGGGGTTGGCGGGCGCGATCCGTTGATGTATGAAGCGCTGCGGCTCGGCGCGGCTTTGCTTTTGGGCGACGAGATCTTCCGTGAGCAACAACAGCCTGAGGTGCGATGGTGAGTGGACGAGCGCCCGAGATTTGGATCGGCGAAGACGGTGAGGCGCTGGCCCGGGAAGGTGTACGGCGAATTGTAGACGCGGCGCGACGGGCCATTTCCGCTCGCGGACGCTTCGTAGTCGCACTGGCTGGTGGCAACACGCCACGACGGCTGTATCAGCTTCTGGCCCAGATTGAGTCGATTGACTGGACGCGCGTCCATGTCTGCTTTTCCGACGAGCGGATGGTGTCTCACGACAGCGCCGAGAGCAACTACCGGATGGCGAGTGACACGCTGCTCAAGCTGGTGCGCGTGCCAACGGAGCACATCCATCCGGTGCCGACGGATCTACCGCTGGAAGAGGCGGCTCTGCGCTACGACCAGATTCTGCGAGACGCGCTGCCCAAGGATGAGCCTCGGCTGGATCTGGCGCTGCTTGGGATGGGCTCGGACGGTCACACTGCGTCGATTTTTCCCGGCTCGCGCCTTCTGGCTGGGGTCGATGATGACTTTCTGCTCGACGATCCCACGACGGGACCACTTCGCAGTGGTGTGCCGACGGCTTCGCTCGATTCGTTTGCGACCGAGCGACTGTGCGCGGCGGTGTCTGATGCACCCAAGCCGCCGGCTGAGCGCGTGACGATGACGCCGTACATGCTGAACCTGGCGCGTCAGGTGCTGGTGCTAGTGGCGGGCGATGACAAAGTCGCGGCGGTGTCGGCGGCGCTGGAGAGCGACGCGCGGGTGGCCGAGATTCCGATTCGTGCGATTGCGCCGACGGCGGGAGAGCTGGTGTGGCTGCTGGATCGCAAAGCGGGGCGTGCGCTGGGCCGTCCGCTGCGATAAAGAACAGCTGAACTTGGCCGCTGGGAGCCCGTGATGTCCGCAAAGCCTGTGACCTTCGATCTTCGTCTGTCTGTGCGCTGCTGGTCTGTGCTGGGTCTGCTCAGCGCGATGGGCTGTACCGACAAGCCACCGGCGCTCAAGCCGCCGGTGTTTCAGGACTCGTTTGAGCGAGCGGAGCTGGGTCCAAGCTGGCTATCGACCGCGCCCGCTGGAACGTACCGAATCGAGTCGGGCGAGCTGGTGGTGTCGAGAGCACGGAATCATCCGCTGTGGCTTGTGCAGAAGCTGCCTCGTGATGCGGTGATTGAGCTGGATGCGTACAGCAAGAGCCCCGACGGTGACATCAAAGTAGAAGCGTTTGGCGATGGCCAAAGCTTTGCAAAGACGGTGTCGTATACGTCAACGGCGTACGTGTTCATCCAGGGCGGCTGGCAGAACCGCCTGGGCGCGCTGTGCCGGATGGATGAGCACGCCGACGATCGCAAGACACGCAGCGATCTCAAGGTGGTGCCGGGACAGCGCTATCACTGGCTGATCGCGCGCAAAGACAACTTGGTTCGCTGGTATGTCGACGGCAAGCTGGCGCTAGAGATGGATGACTTGGCTCCGCTCGAAGGGCCGCAGCACAGCTTCTTTGCGGTGAACAACTGGGAAGCGGAAGTTCACTTCGACAACGTGGTGGTTCGTCCGTACTAGCGACGCCAGGCGAGGACGCTACAGCGGCATCAGCAGCGGACGGCTGGATCGGGAAGCAAGCACGAGCGCTTGTCCATCCGCGACGGTCGAAAGCTCGCTGCTGACGCCATCGCTGTCGGTTGTGCCGATGACCAAGGTCTGCTGCTGACTTGGGCCCGCGCTGCTGGACTCACTGACGCAAAGATAGCGCAGGCTGCCTTGACCACGCCGGGCGATCACGGCCTGTTCATCGTGGCTGATCGCGATAACGACACCGGGCGCGGCGTCATCGGGAACGATGCGTCGCAAGGTCTTGGCCACGACGGCAACCAAGACTTCGGCACGTAGCTCTCCGGCGGTTAGATAGGCTGGATCGGCGTCGTGTAGGTCGGCGAGGACCTGATGAAACAGCAGCTCGGCTTCGCTTCGTCCGCGCAGGTTGTCCCGAAGCTGAAGCGGCAGATCCGCTGTGTGCTGAGCGCGTGACTCGCTCGGGGCAATCTTTCCAACCACCGCCAGCATGAAGTGGTGATAGCGAAAGACGCCCTGGCCCACGTCCCCGATGGCAGCCAGGAGCTGATCGGTTCGCAAAGAGGCCAAGGCTCGGTAGGCTGACAGCTCTTCGTGACGACCGCGCTGAAGCAGGGGTTCCCCGCCAATGACAAAGCCGATGTCGAGCAAGACGGCCTTGTCGGGGGCGGCTGGCGGTTCGTCTGGGGCCACATCGGTCAGCGCTGCGGCGGGGATAAGGCCCGGGACGCGCGAAAGCACGCCACGTAGGCGCACGGGCTCACTGCTACGGAGGAGTAGGAGTCGTGACATGTCTTTGGTCTTAGCCCTTCACGATACGGCGGAAGCGGCGGCGTAGACAAGCCCGCGATCGCTGCGTGGATCACGCAAGACGGTGTCTGGCTGGTTTTGGCTCCCGAGAGATGGCAGTCGCGGCTTGACAGCCACTGGTCCCGAGGATGATGATTGAGCGAGATGTTGAAAACGATTTTCAATATTCGATTGTTGTTGCTGATCGGCTGGCTGCTGCCTTGGACTGCGCATGCAGAGGAAGAGGCGGCGACTCGACAGACGCAGCAGGTGGCGTCGCTCGTGGAGTACATCGCGGCGGACTATCCTGGGGCGGTCAAAGACGGCAAGGTGCTCGACGAAAGCGAGTATGCCGAGCAGCGCAACCTGCTTGAAGAGGCGAGCAAGCTGCTGCCGAAGCTGGGTGGGTCCGATTCCGATCAAGCGCGGCTTGTCGAAGCACTGGGGGCGGTGCGCGTCGCGGTGGAGACGAAAGCAGCCGGCGAGCTGGTGGGGGCGCGCTGTCGAGCGGTGCGTCAGATTCTCAAAGATGCGTACCGGCTGAAGATGGTGCCAGCGTCGAAGGTGTCAGCGGCTTCGGCGGCAGAGCAGTATCAGAAGCTGTGTGCGTCCTGTCACGGTGCGACGGGCCATGCAGAAACGGACGTTGCGCGCACGATGACGCCGCCGCCGGTGTCGTTCTTCGATGAAGAAAAGATGCCGAGCGTCGCGCCGCAGCTTGCGTTTCATGCGCTGACGTTTGGTGTGTCGGGAACGGGCATGGCGAGCTTTGACCAGCTGCCCGCACAGCAGCGCTGGAACTTGGCGTTTTACGTGGTCGGTCTGCGCCACGGAACGCCGGGGCAGGGCAAGCCATCGACGCTGTCTCAGCACGATGCGGTTGCGGGTCTGACGCTGGCGGATCTGGCGGAAAGCTCGGACCTTGAGCTGTGCCAAAAGCTGCAGGCGGGCGGACTGTCTGCGTCGCGCTGTCCCGAGGCGCTGAAGCTTGTGCGAACACAGACGCCGTTTGTGTCGAGCATCGAAGGCAAGCTGAACTTTGACAGGGCGCGGGCGCTGCTCGGCGAGCTTCGCGGTTCGGTCGAGCGGGGCGATGCGGATGCTGCGCAGCGACTGGCGATTGCGGCCTACCTTGATGGTGTCGAGCCAAACGAGGTGTCGCTGCGGGTGGAACAGCCCGAGCTGCTGCGACGGATTGAGAGCTCGTTTACCGGGCTGCGGCAGGTGGTCGATCCGAAAAGTGGCGTCGACAAGGCCGAGGTGATGCGCAAGATCATGGAAGCGCAGGGCTTGCTTTCCGAAGCGGAAAAAGGCGCGGGCGGACAAGTGGCGGCGTTTCTGGCGTCGCTGACGATTGCACTGCGGGAAGGGCTGGAAGTGGCCCTGCTGATTGCGGCGCTGCTCGCGTTTCTGCGCAAAAGTGGCCAGGCTCACCTGACGCGGCTGGTTCACCTGGGCTGGGTGCTGGCGGTTCCGGCGGGCTTTTTGACGTTTCTGGCGGTGGGCGCGCTGGTGTCGGGGGCTCAGCGGGAGCTGGCTGAAGGCATCATGACGCTCTTGGCGACGGCGATCCTCATCACGATGACGCACTGGATCATTGGCGCCAAAGAAGCGAAGCACTGGCTGGGCTTTCTGCGTCGGCGGGTGGAAGGCGCAGGCGAGCAAGCAGAGCTTGGCCAGAAGCTGGCGCTGATTGGTCTGTCGTTCTTCGCGGTGTATCGCGAGGCGGTCGAGGTCGTGCTGTTTTATCGAACGCTGCTGGTCAGTGCGGGCGACAAAGGTCGCAGCGACGTGATCTGGGGGGCGGTGCTGGGCGTGGTCGTGATGGTGGCGGTGGTGCTCATCGTTGGACGGATTGGTCGCAAGCTCAACCCGCGTCCGGTGATGCTGGTGAGCAGTGCGCTTTTGTCTTTGTTGGCGCTGATGATGACCGGCAACGGCTTGCACGCGCTGCAAGAGGGCGGCTATTTGGGGATGACGCCGATTCGACTGTTTGGCTCCGAGTGGTCGGGAATGCCAATGCTGGGCCTTCATCCGACGTGGCAAGTGGTGCTGGGTCAGTGCGTGGTGGCGCTGCTGCTGGTGGTTCCGTCGCTGATTCAGCGAGTGAGACGGCGACCGGACAGCGATACCTCGATGCCGTCGTCTGGGCAGGTGGCTGCATCGTAAGCGACGAGCGGGTTTGGGTCTGAAGGGCTGCACCTTCAGGACGGGCTAGCGATCGGCAAACAGGTGGTGGATGTCTTGTAGCTCGTCTTCGCGCAGCAAGGTCTGAAGACCGGCGCGGAGCCGTCGCAGCAGCCGTGGATCGTCGGTGGCAATGCTGTGCAGTCGTCGCAGCGGAATGCCGGTCAGCATCATCAGTCGGGACACGGCCAGCGAGCTGCGCTTGTGTTCCAGGTACGCGACGAGCTGCAAGGTGTGCGCGCTGAGCACCGCTGTGTCTTGTTCTCCCGCTTGTTCTAAAAACAGTCCGGCCAGGCCGTGTCCAAGCTGGCGATCTTCGTCGGTCAGTAGGCTGTAGGCTGCGTCGCGCATGGCGGCGGACCGAAAGCGGTATTCGTCATCGCCGGGGAAGCGACTGGGGGCGTGGGCTTCGATGACCTCGCTGTCGTGGAGCAGGCGCAGCCAGCGATCGATGGCCCCTTCGCCCAGGTCTGGCACTTGCGAAAGCAGCGCCAAGATGCCGCGACGCCAGAAGGTCTGTCCGAAGATGCTGGCCACGCGCAAGACGCGACGGGCACCGGGTTCTAGCTGCAGCAGACGCGCTTGGGTCAGCGTCAGCACGGTGTCGGGCAGCGAGTCCCCCTTTCCTTCGGCCACGGCACGAATCAGCTCTTCCAAAAACAGCGCGTTGCCTTGGGACTGCGAGACAATGCGTGAGACGGTGGCTTGCGCAACCTCGCTGCCCAATGCGTACTGCACGAGTCGCTCACAGGCGCGCTTGCCCAAGGCCCCGAGTCGAATGTCCTGCGCTTTTCCTGACCACAGCTTGGGATACAGCTTTTCAACATCGGGCCGTCCGAGCCCACAGACGAGCAGCGCACGCTCGGTCAGGTGACGCAGCGCCGAGTCAATGACGCGCAGCGACGGCTCATCCACCCACTGAAGATCGTCGAGCAGCACGAGCAGCGGTCGCTGTTCGCACAGTCGATCGAGCCACGCGACAAAGGCGCGCTGAAGCTCCGGCTGGGCTGGGAGCGCGTCCGTCGGATGCAAGCCGCAGGCGTGAACCAGCGTCTCTGGCAGCGTGGCATGCGGTTCCCAGAGCGTCCCGAGTCGGGTCGTAAGCTGCGCAAGCTGATCGCAAGCCGTCATCGTGCTTGTGAGGCCCGCCCACTTTCGTAGCATCCGGGTCAGCACGCCAAACGGCATCGAACCCAGCAGCGAGTCCCCGTGTCCCGACAAGATGGCAACATCGCGATGCTGGGCTCGACGCAGAAACTCTTGGCGAAGCCGCGACTTGCCATAGCCCGAGGGAGCCGACAGCAGCACCGCTTGGGCCTGCGACTCTTCGATACAGCCGGACAGCAGCGCATCGAGCACACCTAGCTCTTGCTCGCGACCGATGCATGGCCAGGGCTTGCCGAGGAATCGCCGCGACTCATCGGCTTCGTCATCGCGTCCCCACAGCAGCGGTCCGAGCGTGCCGGGACGGACCTCAAAGCTGCGATCGAGCAGGCCCGCACTGACGGGATCGAGCAAGATGCCAGGCTCTTTGGGACCGCTGGCTTGCTGTCGCCGTCGCAGGTCGTGGGCTGCGCGATCCAAGGCTTCTCCCATTGGCACCGCTTGTGACTGCGCGGTCAGGCCTCGGCCCGTCGCCAGCACCAGATCGAGCGCTGGCCAGCGTGACCACAAGAGCAGGGCCAAGCGGGCTGCTTCACGGACCAGATCCGTCGCACTTCCCGTTGATGACACGGTCGCAACCAGTGATCCATCGGCGAGCAGATCGAGGCTGGCTTGACGACTGGCCAGCTCTTTGCGAAGGGACGCGACGGCTTCTTCGCTGGGCAGATGGGGCAGGTCGGCACTGTCAGCGGCCTGCGGCACAGACGCGGACTGATCCGTGGAAGCTGAGACGGAAAACGACGCCAAGATGACGCTGTAGATGCGCTGCTCTCCGGCGGTCAGGACCCGTCGTGGTACGAGCTTGAGCCCGTCGCTGCCTGGGGTCTGCGCCACTTGTGCAAGCAGCTCGTCGAGAATTGGCAGCAGCGCGGAGGCGTCCGTCGGTCGATCCTTGGCTTCCTTGGTTAGCATGTGCACAAGCAGCGCTTCCAAGGCTTCTGGGGCCGCAGGGTAGAGCGAGCGAAGTCGAGGCGGCTCCTCGAACAAGATCTTGGTCAGCAGCGCCGCGACATGTTCACCGACGAACGGAGGCTTGCCGGTCAAGCAAGCGTAGACGATGCAAGCGAGGGCAAAGACATCTGTCGCGGGAACGGACACGCGCTCGCCTCGGGCTTGCTCGGGGGCCATGTATTCGGGCGTGCCGATGACAACGCCGGTTCGAGAGACGGACGGCTCGCTGCGACCGCGCTGGGCGATGCCGAAGTCAAACAGCGTCACTTGCGCAACCTGTCCGTCGCGAAGAAACAGGTTGCTCGGCTTGAGATCGCGATGAACGATCCCGAGTCGATGCGCGGCGGCCAGCGCGTCAGCCACGGTGCGACACAGCGTCATCGTCTCACTGAGCGACAGCGGACCGAGCATCAGTCGTCGGCTCAGATCGTGTCCGCTCAGCCACTCCATCGCCAGGTAGAGCTGGCCTTCGCTGGTCTGGCCGTGTGCGACGTAGGAAACGATGCTGGGATGGCGAAGCTCTGACAGCAGCTGGGCTTCACGAAAGAAGCGGCTTGGCTCGGACAGTGCTGACGTCGCCGATTGACGATGAAGCAGCTTGAGCGCGACGGGGCGATTGTCGGTGATGTCGCGGGCTTTGAAGACGACGCCCATGCCGCCTTTGCCCGCTAGATGTTCGACGGAAAAGCGATGAGCGATGACGCTCCCAATGAGCTGCTCAGGATTGTTGCCGTGCGACATCCGACGCGTTCCTTCGCCAAGGCCAAAGAGCCCTCAGCGTAGTGTAGCAGCGTGGCTAACGATCGGATGTCTCTGTGTTTTCAGCGGCTTGCGCTTGTCGCTTTTTGATCTTGGCGAAGGCTTCGCGATCGCGTGTGGTGACGGTGGCCAAGATGGCGCGGGCTTGCAGTGGGCTGCGGAAGCGCAGGCAGGCTTCTCCGCCCACTTCGGTCGGACGCATTCGGTCCAGCCACTCTTGATCAATCGCTTCGTCGAGCGCGCGATCGAGCTGCGACAGCGAAAACTGACCGGGAAGAAGCTGAAACAGCGCGCTTTCTCCAAATGGGCCGTCGAGCAAGCTGGCCGCACGCAGCACCAGGCGCGTCGTTGGTTCCAGTCGCAGCGCCCGGGTCTGCATCATCGCGACGACAGCATCTGCAGCGGCAGACTTCGGTGTCCGTACGCCTTCGGCCAGGCGCAGCAGGAACAGCGGGCGACACAGTGACTCGTGGGCCAGATCTTCACGCAGGCTCGGGGGACTGACCTCGAACATCTCCAGCAGCTTGTCTGCGGACTTGAGCGACAGTCGTCCGAGCCGCACGCGATCGGTTGGCAGCCCTTCAAACAGACGGGGCAGCAGCTCGTCGATCTCGGGTCGCGCCAGTCCCAGCAGCAGAATTGGCAGATCGACGAGTCGCTGGAGCGTGGCTTCCAGCACCGCGAGCGACGCGGCATCAATCCACTGCATGTTGTCGATGATGAGCAGCAGCGGCTGACGACGACTCACAGAGGTGAGGAGCGCACGGACAGCTTCCCCGATGGCGTTTGAGCCTGGCAGCGTCTCGGCGCGCTGACCAAACGGCAGGCGCGAGGGCGTAATCCGCAGCAGGCTCTGGAGCGTCTGACGATAGCGCTCGGCTTCTTCGGCGGGATAGTGCTGATCGATCGCAGCCTGCCACAGTGGACGCGGCAAAGGCTCGTCGCTGAGCAGCGAATCCGCACTGCGCAGCCAGCCGGTGATCGTCGCAAACGGCAACGCCGCTTGGGTTAGCTCAATGCTGGTGCGAAGGATCGTGCAGTGTTCGTGGGCTTCGTGGATGCGCGCCAGCACTTCTTCGCACAGCCGCGTCTTGCCGCTGCCCGGTGAGCCCAGGACCAGCACGGAGCGCGACACCTCATCGTCGCGGGCACAGCGCAGTGCGGTGAAGATGAGGGACAGCTCGCGCTCGCGTCCAATCAGCGGCAGCTTGCGATGTCTTCCCGTGGGGCCGGTTTGTGCGGGGCCCAGGATCTGACTTCCCGACGGCAGTGGCTGGAGATAATAGTCGTCACGCAGCAGCTCGGCGGACAGGCGATCGGTCAAGATCTCGCAGTGAAGCTGGTCGCTGAGCGCTTCGCTCAGAAGCTGCTGCGCCAGATCGAGCGCCGGTCCCGTCGCTTGTCGGTCATGTAAGACACACAGTCCCGTCGCCATCACCACCAGCCAGCGCGGAAACTCACTGCGCAGCAGCGACGCCGCTTGGGCCGCGCGTAGCACTTGATCGGTCGCTGAGCTAGAGTCAACCACCGTCGCCCACAGCGAGCCATCCGCCAGCACTTCACAGAGCACGCCCAGCGCGGTCAGCTGATCCAGGACCGGGCCGTGCTGCTCGCGAACCCGCCTGAGATCGAGGTGATCGACGGTGGACAGACCTTGCAGCTCTCCGTGCGGCGGTGCGGCCAGCACGATGGTGGCCAGGTGCTGTTCATGTTCCGACAGCTGAAGTGCGGGATGCTCACTCGACGCCTCGGGGCTGCTGATGGCGGAAAAGTTGATCTGGCTCAGTCGCTCATAGACCACCGACGCGCTCTGCGGTCGCTTGAGCGGATCTTTTTCCAGTAGCTGTGCAATCAGCTCGTCGAGCGCGGCGGGATACTCCGGGTGAACCTGACGCAACCGAGGTGCGGGATCAAACAGGATCTTGGTGAGCAGGCCGGTGATGTGATGGGCCGAAAACGGCGGTCGTCCGGTCAGACACTCAAACGCGACGCAGCCGAGCGCGAACAGATCGGCAGCCGGTGTGATGCTGCTCAGCCCTCGGGCTTGCTCGGGGGCCATGTATTCCGGGGTTCCGATCACCACGCCGGTTCGGGTCACACGCTGTAGCGCCAGTCCGCGTCGCGCCACCCCAAAGTCGAGCACCGTCGCTTCTTCCATTCGCCCGTAGCGCAGAAACAGGTTCGACGGCTTCACATCACGATGGATGATTCCGTGCAGATGCGCCACCGCCAGCACCTGCGCCACCCGTCGCAGCAGCACACCCGACTCGGTCGCCGTGAGCGGCTTTTGCGCAAGTCGCGTCGCCAGGTCTTGGCCTTCCAGCCACTCCATCACCAGATAGGCCTGCGAGTCGAGCTGACCGTGCGCAATGTAGCGAACGATGCCCGGATGTCGCAGCTCCGCCAGCATGCTGACTTCCCGATCGAAGCGCGCGACTTCATCGGGCTGCGTTACATCCAAGTTCAGCAGCTTCAGCGCCACAAGCTGCGAGGTCAGTAGATCGCGGGCCTTCCAGACCGTGCCCATGCCACCTTCCCCTGCCAGCGACAGCAGGGCAAAGCGACCAGCGACCGGTTGTGACGGGGTGTCGGACATCAGGGTCTGCTCACGCGAGGCAATTTTACGGGAGCTACGAGCAGAAGGAAATCCGCTAGGCGACCGCAAGATGGAGACGCTATCTTCCCGGCGTTTTTCCGGCGCTTGGCTTGTGCTTTCTTCGTCGGTCACTTAGGTGTTCGCTGCCATGCATGCTCCCGTGTTTGCAAAAATCACCACCGAAATCCCCGGTCCCACGTCCCGATCGCTGTGCCAAGAAGAATCCCAGTATCTTGCGCCAGGGATTCAGCAGATCTCGACGCTGGCGGGACTGGCGATGGCAGGCGGTGAGGGCGCGCTGCTCTTGGATGTAGACGGAAATCGCTTCATCGATTGGGTGGCGGGCATTGGCGTTGCGAGCATTGGTCACGGACATCCGGCGCTCGCGCAGGCACTGTTTGAGCAGGCAAGCCAGCTTTCTTCGACGAGCTTTGCGTCCCCCGCGCGGCTTGAGCTGCTGCGTCGGATCGTCGAGCACGCGCCGCATCCCAGCCTGGATCGTGTGCAGCTGTATTCCTCGGGGGCCGAAGCGGTGGAAAGTGCGCTGCGACTGGCGCGTGCCGCGACGGGTCATCGTGAGGTTGTCGCTTTTTGGGGCGGCTTTCACGGCAAGACCCACGGCGTGATCGGCTTGTGCGGCAGCGAGTTCAAGCACGGACAGCTTCCGATCCTGCCCGGACAGCACCTGGCGCCGTATGCCGACTGCTCGCGCTGTGCGCTGCGTCAGACGCCTGATACTTGCCAGCTTGCGTGCGTCGACTTTTTGCGCGATCAGCTTCGGCTGGCGACGGCGGCAGATGTGGCTGCGATCCTGGTGGAGCCGATTCAAGGCACGGCAGGCAACGTGGTTCCGCATCCCGACTTTTTGCCCGCGCTGGCGCAGGTTGCCAAAGAACACGGTGCGCTGCTCATTGCCGACGAGATGATCACCGGCTTTGGACGCACCGGATCGCTGTGGGCCAGTCCCGACGCTGGGCTTACACCTGACATCGTGATCTTTGGCAAAGGCGTGGCGGCTGGGTTTCCGCTGAGCGGACTGATCACCCGGAAAGAGCTGGCGGCGGCGCGTCCGTGGTCTGATCCCTCGCATTCGTCGTCATCGTTTGGAGGAAATCCGCTGGCTTGTGCCGCGGCCAATGCGACGACGCGGATCATCATCGAGCAAGACTTGGCGACGCATGCCAAGGCGGTGGGCGCGCAGCTTGTCGCGGGTCTTGAGCGGCTGGCTGCGCGGTTTCCCTCGATTCAGCGCGTGCGTGGACGGGGTCTTCTGATCGGCTTTGATCTGATGGATGGCCCCGTGCTGTGGTCCAAAGATCGCTGCGTGGCCCTGTTTCGAGCCTGTCTGGCGCGCGGGCTGCTCACGATGACCTACACGCCGAGGGTGCGGATCAACCCGCCGCTCGTCGTGAGCGCCGCCCAAGTGGAAGAGTCGCTGGCGCTGTTTGCCGACGCGCTCCAGGCCGTTTCGTAGCCGCGATGTCGACGAGCGGTGCGCTGGAAGCTACAGCGATCCGGGTCCAATCCGCGACACCACGCGCAGGGCAAGCTGCGGCGGAAGCTCTGAAAAGGCCAGCACTGGCAGCGCTTCGGGATGCGCCCCGAGCAGGACTTCAACGCTGCGACGGACATCGCGCTGACACAGCAGCACCGCTTCGGGCGAGCGCGCTTTGGCCATCAGCACTGAGTCGATGATCTCTTGGCGCAGCTCCGGTTCGATTGCAAGCCGCAGACCTCCGCTTGTGCGACGGGCATCGCGGAGGACTTCCTCGACATCGCTCGACAGCACCAACGCCGCGAGCGCGTTGTCCGATTCCGGCGCGGGGTTGCGCAGCAGGTGTCCCGACAACAGATGCCGACCCAGCCCGGCGCGAACCTGTTCCACGAGCGCATCGGGATCGGCGTCCAGCTCGGGCAGCTGCGCCAGCACTTCCAGCACCGCACCGATTGGCAGCGGCCACACTCGCTCGGCCAAGAGCCGTCGCAGCAGCAGCAGCAGCCGTCCGAGCGGCACGCGCTTTGGCACCACTTCCGACACCAGCGCCGGTCGCTGTTCGCCCAGCTCGGACAGCGCCAGTCGCAAGCCATCGAGCGTCAGCAGCTCTGGCACCAGATCGTACAGCCGATAGGTCAGCGTCGTTTGGGCCGCTTCTCCATCGGCCAGCGTGTGCTGGGTCAGGATCGCGCCGTGCAAGCTGATGCGTAGCTGTCGTCGCAGCTGTGGATCCGTCTGAAGCGTACAGCGCAGCGTCGCCAGCCCGACCTGCGTCAAGATCCCGTCGGTGATCGTCTGCGCTTGTTCCTGCGTCAGCGTCACATCGGCGGCGATCACAAGCTGAAGCGGTGATCCCTTCTCGGACGAGTCGCTGGGCGAGGCCGTTCCGCGCAGCAGCAAAAGCACCGCCGCCATCGTGACGAGCAGCACCGGCGTTTGGGTACACAGGCCCACCGTCAGCGTCAGCGTGCCCGCTTGGGTCACTGCGTCGCCAATGGGCAGACCACTTCCCGTCGAAAGCTGCACCGTCGCGACGACAAACAGACCCAGCCACAGCAGCACCGCCAGCAGCACATCGCCGCGAATCAGTCGCATGACACCGTCGAGCGCGCCAAACAGCTCGGCTTCTTGATTGAGTCGCTGACGGGCTTTTTGTGCTTCGACGGCTCCGAGCACACCCGCTCGTAGATCGGCATCGATGGCCGCTTGTCTACCGGGCAGTGCGTCGAGGACAAAGCGCGCACTCACCTCGGCCACACGCTCTCCGCCTCGGGCAATCAGCACGTATTCCGTCACCACCAGCGAGCCCAAGACCAACAGCGCGACCGCGGGTTCCGACCCGCCGAGCCCCGAAAACAGCGCGCTTGGCAGCAGCCCAAGCTGACCCGATGACAGCCCCAGCCGAGACAGCGCCAGCGTCAGCCCCAGCCTCGCCAGCAGCGAGAGCAGCAGCACCGATGGAAGCTGTGGCAGCCGCGTCGGATCACCCGCCCACACCGCCGCGCCCAAAAACAGTCCTGCGACGATCCAGCCAAGCAGCAGCAGCCCATCGAGCACCAGCGCTGGCAGCGGCACAATCAGCGACAGCACGATCAGGCCCAGACACAGAAACACTCGTCCGGGCGACAGCGACGCTTGTGGCGTAAGCCAGCGCGTAAGGGCAGCCAACAATCGGTAAAGCTTCTGCCGCATTACGCCCATCTTGGGACGGCGCGTGGGCGACTGTCAACGACGGCGCGGGAGCGAGCGCGTCATCGGTTTCCCTGGGCTGTGCAAACTGCGATAAAATGACTGCGCAAAAGACCGAGTGACCGTCGCATGAGCAGCTTCGCGCTGAGCTACACATCCGTCAAAGCCTGGGCCGAGCGACTCCGGCTGCCGTTTCGCGCCAGCGAGGAAGCGGGCCAGATTGCGGTGCGCTGTCGGCTGCTCGATAGCGACGTGCCGCTGCTCTTTATTCCTCGGCCAGAGCGCGACATGCTGACGGTGGCGATTACGCTGCCGTTTGTGGTCAAGTCCGAGCGCTTTGCCGCGGTGACGACTGCGCTTTCGACGCTGAACGTGCGGTCGTATATGGGCGCGTGGATTCTCAATCCCGAGCGTGGCGAGGTCTATTTCCGCATCACGCTACCGACGGTGGATACCCAGTTTTCCGATGAGTCGCTACGCTTTGTCGCGCGGGTGGTGATTGGCTCTGCCGAGGCGATGGCGCAGCCGCTGTTTGCGATCTCACACGAAGGTGCATCGCCCGACATCGTCGCCAAGGCCCGCACCCCGTAGTCCGCTTCCGTCGAAGCTTCGCCGGGTTTGCACGCAGCTACGTGATGCGCACCGGCAGCCTGCGTCGTCCGAAGGTTCCCGCTTGGCTCGCAAAGTGCCCGGCTAGCTTGTGCTGACAGCGCGGACACTGGCCTTTGTCGTCGAGCTTGTACGCCAAGATCTGATAGTAGTCGCGCACGATGAGCGGATCGCCGCAGCCGGGACAGAGCGTCGTGTCTCCGTCGATGTCGTGGACGTTGCCAGTGTAGACATGCAACAGTCCGCAGCGACGAGCGATGGCGCGTGCTTTTTGCAGCGTCTCAGGCCGAGTCGGCGGCACATTCATCATCTTGTAGTCGGGATGAAACGCCGAAAAGTGCAGCGGCACGTCGGGACGCAGCTCGCGCAAAATCCACTCGGAAAGCTCGGTCAGCTCGGCTTCGCTGTCATTGAACCCAGGAATCAGCAGCGTCGTGATCTCCGTCCAGACGGAGGTGTGATGAACCAAGTACTTCAGCGTCTCGAGCACTGGCTGAAGATGCGATCCGGTGAGCTTTTGATAAAACCGCTCGGTGAAGCCTTTTAAGTCGACGTTGGCCGCGTCCATCTTCGCGTAGAAGTCGGCGCGCGGCGTAGCGTGGATGTAGCCAGCGGTGACAGCGACCGTCTTTACGCCGACTTGACGACAGGCATCGGCGGTGTCCATCGCGTACTCGGCGAAGATGACGGGATCGTTGTAGGTGAACGCGACGCTGCTTGCACGATGGGCGACGGCTGCGCGCGCGATCTGCTCGGGGCTCGCCTGGTCTGACAGACGATCCATCTCTTTGGACTTCGAGATGTCCCAGTTTTGGCAGAACTTGCACGACAGGTTGCAGCCCGCCGTTCCAAACGACAGCACGCTCGAGCCCGGATAGAAGTGCGACAGCGGCTTTTTTTCGATCGGATCCAGACAAAACCCCGACGAGCGACCGTACGTCGTCAGGATCATCTGTCCGCCTTGGTTCTGACGCACAAAGCACAAGCCGCGCTGTCCATCCGCCAGCTTGCAGTCGCGCGGACACAGATCGCACTGAATCCGTCCGTCGGCCAGCGCGTGAAAGTAGCGGGCCGGATGACTCGATTCGGCAGGCGGACCCGATGCGCTCGGTACGTTCCTCATCGCTGCGGCTCCTGTTTCCACTTGTCGACGGTGTAGCGATAGACTTCCAGCTCTGCGCTATCGAGTTCGGGCGGCAGTCCCGCTTTGCGCAGCAAGTGACGATAGAACTCGTGGCGCTCGGGCAGCTCGTCCCAGACCTGCGGCAAAAAGGTTCCGCGTCGTCCGTGGTAGCGCAGCAGCACTCCGTCTACGCCGGGTCGCAGCGCGGCGATGGCTTCGGCGCGTGACTTCACCGGCAGACGCTGGAGCGGCGACAGCAGCGACACCTCAACCCGCAGCGCTTGTTCGTCCCCGATTCGAAGCGGGGTCGCGCGCGGATCGCGTAGCGCCGCCGAGACTGCATTGTCCGCGACATCTTGCAAAAGTGGCTGATGCGCTTCGAGGCTGCCAATACAGCCGTGCAGGACGTCGCTTCGGTGCAGCGTCACAAACGTCGCGCCTTCACACTGAAGCGTATCGCTCGTCGGTGGCTGCGCGGGCGGTCCCCCGAGCGCTTCCGCAATGCACTGTCGCGCGTAGGTACACAGCAGCTGTCCTTCCTCGTCACGAAGCATGAGCATCCTCGAACAGGGCGAACGCGCCGTAGCCGACGACGTGCGCTTTGTCTCCCGCTGTGTCGCCCGAGCTACGCAGATCCAGCAGATGCAGCCGCAGCTTTCGACGCCGAGCCACCCACAGAAGGCCATTGATGCCGACGCAGCCGCACGCCTGCTCTGGCGACAGCACCTCGTCTTCAGTCGGCGGATGCAAGATCGCCTGCGCGGTGTTCCGATCTTCCAGCTGTCCTTGCGGATACGGCAGGTAGTGCGACAGGTCCGAGCTGACCACGATCAGCGTCTCTGGCCCACCCCACAGCGATTCGAGCAGCTGTCCGACCTCTGCGACATCGGCCAGACCAATCAGCAGCGGAACCACCTTGGCGTGCGGAAGCAGCTTTTGCAAAAACGGAAGCTGCACCTCCAGCGCGTGTTCGTGTGCGTGCGCTCGTACACTGGCGACAACCTGCGGCACGGTCTGGAGCGCTCCGACATCGACCTCGCTGTCACCCATCGGCGTTCGCAGCACAGCGGCACCCGGCGACACCACGCCATGAACCGCAACGCGATGCGCGGGACCGATGAGCACCACTCGCTCGATGTGATGCGCCCCTTGCAGCAGCGAATACGCCGACGCCGCGATCGGCCCGGAATAGACGTAGCCCGCGTGCGGCACGATCAGCGCTTTGGGCCAGCGCTGCGGCAGATCGGACGGCGACGGCCTGGCATCGGCAAGCAGGTGCGTGACGGTCTCGACCAGCACCTCTGGTTTGTGTGGATAGAACATCCCAGCCACGGCTGGAGGTCGCACAGTCAGCATCACTTTACCTTGCCAATCGGGACCGAAGCAGGCAACCGCAAGTTCAGGCCGCAGCCCTTGCATCCGCTACGCGCGGGCCCGTTTCCGTCGGAAACGCACATAGAAACGCTGTCTTTTACGTGGATTGACACTCGGACAAAACTCCAGTACCGTTGCCGCGCTTGCCGAGATAACTGCTTTAGGCAATCCCCGGAAGGTGATATGGCTCTGCAATTCTCCCCTCAGGCCGACGCCAAAATCAGCGACATCTGTCGTCGCTACCCCAATACCCAGGCTGCTTGCCTGCCAGTCTTGCATTTGGCGCAAGACGAGTTCGGCTATCTGTCCGAGGACGTCCTCGAACTGGTGGCTGCACGGCTCGCGGTGCCGAGCTCGCACGTCTTCGGCGTCGCGACCTTTTACACGATGTTCCACCGTGAGCCGGTCGGGAAGAAGGTGCTGATGATGTGCACCAACGTCTCGTGCATGCTCACTGGAGCGTACGAGACGCTGCGCAAGCTGGAGCAGCGGCTTGGCATCAAAGCAGGACAGACCAGCGCCGATGGCGAGTTCACCCTGATCGAAGAAGAGTGTCTGGCGGCCTGTGCCGACGGACCTGCGATGATCTGCGGTGACCGCTACTTCCTTCGTCTGACCGCCGATAAGGTGGACGCGACGTTGGATGAGTGTCGCAAGCTGCCTGCGCAGCATGGTCATCACCCCCACAGCGACAAAAAGCACTAAACCATGCCGGCAGATCGCAACTTCAAGATCGTTACCCGTCTGTTTGGGGTTCAGAACTCGAACCGCATCGATGTCGCGATGGCAAACGGAGCCTACAAACGGCTTCCGACTGCGTTCGCGATGCAGCCGCAGGCTCTCGTCGATGAAGTAAAGAAGAGCAACCTGCGTGGTCGCGGCGGCGCGGGCTTCCCGACGGGCATGAAGTGGGGCTTTATCCCCAAGGGCGCGGACACCGTCTATCTCGTCTGTAATGCCGACGAGTCGGAGCCGGGCACTTGCAAGGATCGCGAGCTTCTCTTCTGGGACCCGCACCTGCTCGTCGAGGGCATGATCATTGCGTCGTATGCGCTCGGCTGCAAGCATGCCTACATCTACATTCGCGGTGAAATGATCCGCGAAGCGGCGGTGCTGCAAAAGGCGGTCGACGAAGCGTATGCCAAGGGCTTTCTCGGCAAAGAACACCAGACGGCGCTTGGTCCGTACAAAGTGGATCTGACGGTTCACCGAGGCGCGGGCGCATATATCTGTGGTGAAGAGACGGCGCTGCTGAACTCGCTCGAAGGCAAGCGTGGCTGGCCTCGTCTGAAGCCGCCGTTCCCCGCCGTCAAAGGTCTGTTTGGCAAGCCGACCATCGTGAACAACGTCGAGACGCTGATGAACATCCCGTTCATCGTCGAAAACGGCGGTCAGAAGTTCGCCGACGTCGGTACTGGCAAGTCGGGTGGCACGCGCATCCTGTGCATGAGCGGTCACCTCAAGAAGCCGGGCGTCTTCGAGCTACCGATTGGCATCACCTTCCGTCAGGTCATCGACGAGGTCTGCGGCGGTACTCACTCCGGCAAGCGAGTGAAGGCGGTGATTCCGGGTGGATCGTCGATGCCTCCGCTTGATCCGAGCGAGCTGGACGTTCCGATTGAGTTTGACGCGCTGATGAACGATCCGCGCATCAAGCCCGTGCAGTACAAGCCGGGGCACAACTTCGAGCTGGCGCCGGGAAAGCCGCTGCGTGCGATGGCTGGCTCGGGCGGCATCGTGGTGATGGACGAAGACACCGACATTGTCGCGGTGTGCGCGCGCATCATGCGCTTCTATGCCCACGAGTCGTGCGGTCAGTGTACGCCCTGTCGCGAAGGCACCGGCTGGATGTCGAAGATCTGTACGCGACTGGCGGATGGCTACGGTCAGCCGGGCGACGTGGATCTGCTCAGCTCGATTGCGTACGGCATCGCTGGCAACACCATCTGTCCGCTCGGTGAAGCCGCCGCGTGGCCGATGATGGGCTTTATCACCAAGTTCCGTCCAGACTTTGAGGCCCGCTTGGCGCAGAGCCGAGGGCTTCCTCCCGCTGGCTATCACGGAGCGCATCCATGATTGCAGTCGCAACTTCTGACCTCGCTTCGCTGCTCATGCAGGTGGCCCAAGTTCAGCCGGTTCCAGCTTCTTCGCTGACGCCCGCTGGCTGGACACCGGCTTGGGCATTTTGGATCCTGTCGGCGCTGGTGGTGGTGGGAGCCATCTCGACCATTGCGCAGCGCAGCCTGATTTCCGCCGTGATGTCGCTGGTCGCCACCTTCTTTGGTCTGGCCGGTCTGTACGCGACGCTGTCGGCGCACTTTCTGGCGGCGATTCAGGTGCTGGTCTACGCCGGAGCCATCATGGTTCTGTTCGTGTTCGTCATCATGGTGTTAAACCGTGATGAAGTGGAGCGCGTCTCAGACCGAGGTCTGCTCGACAAGGCAATTGGAGCGGGCGCGCTGGTCTATCTGGCCGTTCGTCTGGGTGAAGTGATTGCTTCGCCGGTCGGTCCGGTGTCGCGGATGAGCAAGCCCGCGCCGGAGTTTGGAACGGTTGCTAAGATCGGCGAGTACTTCTTCACCGAGTTCCTGTTCCCCTTCGAGGCCATCTCGATCCTGCTCATCATCGCGGTGATTGGCGCAGTGGTGGTTGCCCGGACCGTGGTTTCGCGTCCGACGACTGGCTACGAAGTGCCCAACGCTGCGGGCCGAGCCGGTGAAGGTGGCGATGATCATGCCGATGGCGATGCTCACGGCGCTCACGGAGGCCACTAAGCCATGCAGTTGCTTGTGCAGAACCTTCTATCCGTCGGCCTGCATCACTACCTGATCTTGGCGGTGGTGCTGTTTGGCATTGGAACCTTCGGTGTGTTTATGCGGCGCAATGCGCTGACCACGCTGATGTCGATTGAGCTGATCCTAAACGGCGGCAACCTGACGCTGCTGGCGTTTGCGCGGTCGCATCAAGACATGCGCGGTCAGGCGCTGGCGCTGCTCGTCATAGCGGTCGCGGCGGCGGAAGCAGCGATCGGGCTTGCGATTGTGGTCGGCGTGTTCCGTAACCGCCATAACACCAACATCGACGAGCTAAACCTGCTCCGGTACTAGTCCCCAGGAAAACAGACTATGACCGAGAACTTTCCTCTCTATCTCATCATCCTGCTGCCGCTCCTTGGGGCGGCGCTGAACCTGCTCTTTGGGCGGCGCTTCGGCAACACGTTCGTTAGCTTGGTGGCGTGCTCAGCGGTGGCTGGAGCGGCGCTCGTGGCAACGAAGGCGGTGCTGCTGGTGGCGTCGGAGCTTCCGGCGCGTGGTGCGCTTGTTGACCAGCTTGTTTCGGGAGACTGGATCGTCGCGGGTGACTTCAAACTACAGGCCGGGCTGATGCTCGACCGGCTGTCGTCCGTGATGGTGATGGTCATCACCTGGATCGCGCTGCTGATTCACATCTATGCGACGGGCTACATGGAGCATGAGCCCGACTTCGCGCGCTTCTTCGGCTACCTGAACCTGTTTACCGGCGCGATGCTGATCCTGGTGCTCGGAGACTCGCTGCCGGTGACGTTCGTGGGCTGGGAAGGCGTCGGTCTGGCCAGCTACCTGCTCATCGGGTTCTGGTATCACGAAGACAAGAACGCGACGGCGGGACGCAAGGCATTCATCGTCAACCGCATCGGTGACTTTGGCTTCCTGCTCGGCATCTGCTTGCTGTTTACGGTGGTGGGCACGGTCAAGTACGCGGACTTTGGCAGCATCGCCGGTCGTCTGATGACGCCGTGGTGGATGGGCTGGCCCGCTGGCTACTGGATCGCGATCCTGCTGTTTGTCGGCTGCTGCGGTAAGTCGGCGCAGATTCCGCTGTATGTGTGGCTCCCGGACGCGATGGCTGGACCTACGCCGGTTTCGGCCCTGATCCACGCTGCGACGATGGTGACGGCTGGTGTCTACGTCGTTGCGCGCTGCCACACGATCTTCGACACGTTCCCGGAAGCCGCCAAGATGACGGTGGCGGGCGTTGGCGCACTGACGGCTCTGTTTGCAGCGACGATTGGCATCGTGCAGCGCGACTTCAAGAAAGTCCTGGCGTACTCGACGGTGAGTCAGCTCGGCTTCATGTTCGTTGGCGTCGGTACGGGCGCGTACACCGCAGGCGTGTTCCACCTGATGACCCACGCGTTCTTCAAAGCTGGTCTGTTCCTGGGCGCTGGCTCGGTGATGCACGCGATGGGCGGCGAGGGTGACATCGTCAAGATGGGCGGACTCGGCAAGCACATGCCGGTCACACGCTGGACGTTCTTCATCTACTGCTTGGCGATTGCGGGCATCGTGCCGTTTGCGGGCTTCTTCTCGAAGGATGCGATCCTGGCTGGCGCGTT
>WBZP01001817.1_pt1 | contig 25467 bp, 20 predicted proteins | sample 5204301 | NCBI WGS metagenome assembly WBZP01 (sample SAMN12412401, study PRJNA552823) | activated sludge metagenome | isolation source: activated sludge from nitrification reactor of wastewater treatment plant... | place: USA: Pennsylvania | collected 2017 | reverse complement strand
GGATGACGATCTGCCCGTCCGGCGTGAGGTGGTCGTAGTAGGCCTTGAAGGCCTCGACGGTGTAGAGGTGATTCTCCGAGAGCGAAAGGCCGCCCGAGGCGACGGCCGCCCACGAGTCCACGAAGCCCATGAGCACGACGTCGAAGGCGCGGTCCGTGCGGCGGATGAACGTCCGCCCCTCGGAGAGCACGACCTCGACCCTCGGGTTCTCGTAGAGGTTCCCCGCGCGGGCGCCGAAGCTGCGGGCGAAGCTCAGCATCAGCGGGTTCATCTCGACGGCGGTGACCTTCGAGGATCCCGCCCCGAGCGCCACGAGCACGTCGGAGCCGCCGCCCGGCCCGATGACGAGCGTCTTCGGCGCGGGCGGCGCGACCCGGAACGAGTACGCGCGGTCCCACGCCTTCAGCGGGGCCGCGCTCTCCATCCGGCCGTCCCACTCGTTCACGTTCGTCCACGCGTCGGAGTCGATGTAGAGGCGGGCGAGGGTCGGGGGCGCGAAGCCGGTGACCGCGTCGATGCGCGAGTAGGCGTTCCACCCGGTGAGGAGGATCTTCGACCCGGGGGTCTCGGCCATGTGGCGGTACAGGCCCTTCGTCGGAGCGCTGCGGATGAGGAAGAGGCCGGTCCTCTGGTTGACCACGACGGCCGCCGCCACGGCCACGAGGGCGATCGCGGCCGGCACGCGCCAGCGCCGCGAGAAGGCGAAGGCCGCCGCGACCGGGGCGAGGGCCACGGCGAGGATCGCGCTCTCGCCGCCCAGCCACGACAGGAGGAACGTGACGCACAGGGCCCCGAGCGAAGCGCCGGCGAGGTCGGAGAAGTAGAGGCGTCCCATGTCCTGGCGCTCGAGGGCGAAGATCATCGAGAGCGCCATCCCCGCGAGCAGGAAGGGTAGGAGCGAGACGGCGAAGTAGAAGACGAGACGGTCGGGGTGGAAGGGCACGCGGACGATCAGCCACAGGGCGAGCGGGATCGACAGCCCGTAGAGGAGAGTCAGGAGAGCCGCGCGGTCGCGCGTGAAGGCGACGCGGCCACGGAGGAGGTGCAGCGCGAAGCCGCCGAGCCCCCAGCCGAGAAGGGCCACCGAGATCGCGACGAAGGCGAAGTGGTACCAGATCGTGGCGGAGAAGATGCGCGTCAGCCCGACCTCGAACATGAGGCCGGACAGGGTGACAAGGAAGATGCCGAGATACAGGCCCATGGGGTTTCGGTGCTCGTCCTCTCTCGTGATTCCGTCGCGCGAGGGCGCGGCGGCGCGCGGACGTTAGTGCCTCGACCGGCCGCCGGTCAAGCGGAGGGAAGGTCGACCCGGGTCGTGCCGGGGACCTCGAGGGCGAGGTCCGGCCCGTGGGCCTTCGCCGGGGTCTGGAAGCCCGGGGGGGCCTGGCCGGCGAGGGCGCGCTCCACGATCGCGAGCGCCGCGTGCGCCGTGTAGGTGTAGCCGTCGACGGTCGCGAGGAGGCTCCGCCTCGTCGTCCCGCGCTCGTCCTCGACCTCGCCCCACACGAACGCGCGGCTCCGCCGGCGCTCCTCGTCGGAGGGCCCCGCCGGCCCGGAGCGGACGCGGGCGAGGAGGGCCCGCCGCACGGACCCCGCGCGGAGGACCGGGCCGGCCACGCGGCTCGCCCGGGCGAGGAGGCGCAGGCCGAACGGCGCGGCGAAGAGCAGCTCGATCTCCGGGATCCCCGTCGAGTGCCACGCCGTCGTGACGTCGCCGAGCGGCACCGTGATCGCCAGGCGCGCTCCCTCGCCGAAGTCGACGCGGCGCGCGTGCCACCCGAGGGGCACGCGGGCGAGGACGCCGGCGCGGCGGACCAGCGCTCCCTCGCCGAGGCCCTCGACGGCCGTCGTGGCGGTGCCGCGGGACAGCCGGCCGACGCCCCCGTACGCGAGGGTCAGCCGCCGTGCGCCGGGGAGCCGCCGCGCGAGGTGCACGGCGAGGCCGTCCGAGGGCACGACGTCGAAGCCCGCGCCGGGCAGGAGCATCACCCCGCGCCCGCGCGCCTCCACGTCGCGGGCGGCGAGGGCCTCGAACACCGGCACCTCGCCCGTGATGTCGAGGTAGTGCGTGCGGGTGCGGAGGCACGCGTCGGCCATCGGCCGCGAGGTGCGCGAGAAGGGCCCCGCGCAGTGGAGGACGAGGTGCATGCCGGCGAGGGCCGCGTCGATCCGCGCGGGGTCGTCGAGGGCGAAGAGGCGCCGCTCCAGGCCCAGCTCGTCGGCGACGGCGCAGACCTCGGCCGCGCTGCGGCCGGCGAGGACGGGCCGGTGACCGCGCTCCTTCGCCAGGCGGGCCACGAGCCGTCCCGTGTAGCCGTTCGCGCCGTAGAGGAGCCAGGGGCCGGTGAGCATGGGCGTCGTCAGATGGAGATCGATCCCTTGCGGAAGTCGGTGCGGCCGACCCGCGCGTTCACGTAGGCCGGCCGGCCCTCCCGCCCGAGGCGGACCGCCTGATCGAGCGTCGCGGCGAGGTCGTCGCCCTCGCCCAGGCGCAGGCCGCGGGCGCCGAGGCCCTCGGCCGCGCGCTCGTAGTCCGTCGACGCGAGCACGGTGCCGACGTCGTCCTTGAGGATCTCGACCTGGTCGCGGGCGATCTGGCTCCAGCCCGCGTCGTTGCCGATCACCGCCACGACCCCTATGCCGTGGCGGACGAACGTGTCGGCCTCGGCCAGGCTGTAGCCGAACGAGCCGTCGCCGTACAGGATCCACACGTCGGCCCGCGGGCGGACGAGCTTCGCGCCGAGGGCGAAGCCCGCTCCGACCCCGAGCGTGCCGAAGACGCCGGGATCGAGCCACGACAGCGGGCGCCGCGGCCGCAGCACGTAGGACGCCGTCGAGACGAAGTCGCCGCCGTCCGCCACGACGACGCTGTCGTCCGCGAGGGCGGCGTCGACCGCGCGGCAGACGGCGAGCGGGTTGAGCCCGCCCGCCGCCCGGTCGCCGGCCTGGGCCGCGATCTCGGCGTCGCGCGACGCGTCGCGCGCGCGGAGGGCCTCGAGCCACCCGCGCCACGGCGCGCGCGGGGAGCCGGCCTGCCGCGCGAGGCCGGCGAGGAAGCGCTCGGGCGCCCCGGGGACGGCGAGCGTCGGCCGGCGGTTCCTCGCGAGCTCGGCCCGGCTGCGATTGGCCGAGACGAGCCGCGCGCGGCGGCCGATGTGGCGGCCGTAGTCGAGCCGGAAGTCGGCGGGCAGCCCGGCCAGGATCACGAGGTCCGCCTCGCGCAGCGCTTCCTTCCGGCGGTGGCGGAGCTGGAGCGGGTCGCTCGGGCCGAGGAGGCCGCGGGCCATCCCGGAGAGGTAGACCGGGACGCCGAGCGCCCGAACCGCCGAGGCGATCTCGTCGACGCGGGGCGCGTCGACGACCGACTGGCTGCCGACGAGGAGGACGGGCCGCTCCGACTCGGACAGCAACCGCAGGGCCCGCCGCACGCGCGCCGCGTCGGGCTCGGGCGCGGCGGGGACCGCCCCGGACGGCTCCGGCGAGTCGCCGCCGAAGAGCTTTCCCAGGTGGCGCGCCACGTACCACTGCTCGGCCCGCCCGCGCAGCGACGTCGCCTTCCCGCCCGCCTTCGCGCCGTACCACTCGCGCACGACGGCCTCCGGGTAGAGGAGGTCGACCGGCGCCTCGACGAACACCGGCCCGGGCACGGCGTCGGCGGCGATCCGGAAGGCCTCGTCGAGCGCCGGGGCGAGATCGGCCACGCGCGTGACCGCGGTCGCCCGCTTCACGTGCGGGCGCACGAGGGCCATCTGGTCGACGTCCTGGAGGGCGCCCCGGCCCCGCAGGAGCGTCGCCGTCGCGCCGCCGACGAGGACGAGCGGGGACTGCGCCATCTGCGCGTTCTTGAGGGCGGTGATCGCGTTCGTGACGCCGGGCCCGGCGGTGACCGCGGCGAACCCGGGAACGCCGGTGAGCCGCGCGACCGCGTCGGCCGCGAACACCGCGGTCGCCTCGTGGCGCGTGTCGACGACGCGCAGGCCGCGGGCCTTCGCCGCGACGAGGAGCGGCGAGATGTGGCCGCCGCACAGGGTGAAGACGAAGCGCACCCCGCGCCGGACGAGGACGTCGGCCATCCGCTCTCCGCCGTGCATGCCCTGGGACCGGTGCGGCGATGCTATCACCCGGCCGACCGCGGCTGGCGCCCGCGGCCGGCTCGGCGCATGCTCGCCTCGTGGGCGCTCCCGGCGACGCCGTTCCCGTCCTCCACCTCGACGACGACCTCGTCGTGGTCCACAAGCCCTCGGGGATGCTCGTCCACCGCAGCGGGCTCGACCCGGCCGAGACGCGCTTCCTCGTCCAGACGCTGCGCGCCCAGCTCGGGCGCCGCGTCTACCCCGTCCACCGCCTCGACAAGGGCGCGTCCGGCGCCCTCGTGCTCGGCCTCCACGCCGGCGCGGCCGCCGCCCTCGCCGCGGGCATCCGCGAGCGGCGGGTGAAGCGGACGTACGTCGCGATCGTGCGCGGCTGGCCCGGGGAGGAATGCGTCATCGACTACCCCCTGAAGCGGATCGTCGATCCGGCCGAGGAGCCGCGCGCCGCCCGCGACGGCGGCGCGTCCGCCGGAGACGAGGGGCAGCGGGCCCTCACCCGCTTCCAAAGGCTCGCGACCGCGGAGCTGCCCCACCGCGTCGATCGCTACCCGACGAGCCGCTACAGCCTGCTCCGGCTCGAGCCGGAGACGGGCCGGCGCCACCAGATCCGCCGGCACCTCGACCACGTCTCGCACCCGATCGTCGGCGACTCGACCTACGGCAAGGGCCGCCACAACCGGCTCTTCGCCGGTCTCTTCGGCGTCTCGCGGCTCCTGCTCGCGTGCGTCGAGGCGCGGCTCCCGCACCCGAGAGACGGCGCGCCGCTCGTCGTCGTGGCGCCCCTCGCGCCCGAGATGGCGCGCGTGGTCGCCGCCCTGGGATGGACGGACGCCCTGCCGGAGGGCTGGCGCTAGGACTTCGCGGCCAGCCACTCCCGCTGCTTCTTCAGGCCTTCCACCTGCTTCGCCGGCCGTTCGGCCTCGGGCAGGGACATGGCGTAGGCGATCGCCTCGTCGTACGCCGCGACCGCCCCGGCCTTGTCGCCCTTCTCCTGCAGCACCGAGGCCCGCGTCGTGAGGACGCGGATCTTCGCGCGGCCGGTGGCGAGCGCCGCCGCCTTCCCCGACGCGGCGAGCGCGTCGTCCCAGCGCTTCAGCGCGGAGTAGGCGCGGACGAGCCGGTTCTGCGGGTTGTAGTCGCCGGGCAAGTCCTTCGCCGAGGCCTCGAGCATCGCGACGGCCTTCTCGGGCTGGCCGAGCTCGAGGTAGGCGGTCATGCGGTGCGAGTCGAACACCGCCCGGGCGTCCGGCGTCGTGGCCATCGCCGCCTCGACCTCGAGGAACGCGGCGAGCGCGGACGCGACCGCCTTCGCACCGGCGTCGTCCTTCACGTCCTTGCGGGCCTGCAGCAGCGAGAGCCAGGCCCCGGAGCGGTCGTCGGCCGCCGCGCGGATGGCGGGGTCGGCGAGAGCGCGGCGGACCGCAAACTCCATCTCGACGATCGTCGCGCCGCGCGTCGCGTCCTCCTTCGGCAGCGACAGCGCGCTGTCGAGGCCGCCGAGCGAGACGACGATCGCGGACGGCGTGTGGCCGACGCGCGGCAGCGCCTCGCGCACGAGGGCGATCGCGTCGGCGGGCGCGTCCGACTGCTGGTGGGAGAAGAGCAGCGCCTCGACCGCGCGGTTGTACCTCGGCCCGGACGCCGGCAGCGTCGCGAGCGCCTCGCGGTACGCGACGGCGGCCGCCTTGTAGTCACGTGCCCCGTAGAGGTGGTCGGCCTTCGCGAGGGCCGCCTCGGCCGGAGTCGAGGCGGCGCCGGCCATCTTGTCGCGGGCCTCCTGGAGAAAGGTCTCGGCCTGGGCGACGGTGAAGCTGCCGACCCAGCGCAGGACGACCGACTCGTCCTTCGGGTCGACGACGAGGTACGTCGGCAGCGCGTCCGCCTCGTGCTTCTCGAGCACGGCGGCGTTCGTGGTGAGGTCTGTGTTCAGCTCGAGCCAGACGAACCGTCCGGCTTGGCTCGCGAGGGCCGGGTCAGCGAGAACGAAGGCCCTCATCGAGCGGCACGTGTGTCACCACGGGGCCCACGCCTCGATGAAGAGAGGCAGGGCGCGGGCGCGGGCGTCGCCGAGCGCCTTCGCGTAGTCGTCGGCGACGAAGGGCAGCGGGCGGGCGTCGCCCCGGTCGACGGCGGCCGCGGGCGAGGCCGCGGCGAGGCCGAGGACGAGGGCGAGGGGAGCGATTCGTCTCATGAAGCCTCCGAGGACGCCCGATCCTACCGCGAACCGGACGGCGGCTTCAGGCGGACAGGGTCTTCCCGATCCACCGGACGTTGTCGGTCACCTGCGCCGGGTCGCTCATGCCGACCGTCATCGCGTCGACGAGCCCCTCGCCGAGCACGTACCTCAGGGAGGCCTGGCGCTCCTCCGGCTTCGTCAGGGTGCCCGCGCCGAAGATCTTCATGCCGACGACCGTCTTCCCGTTCGCGCGGGCGCGGCGGAGGGTGGCCGAGACGGCCTCGACGGTGTCGTCGCACATGAACTTCTCGCCGCCGCGGTGGTTGATCCGGGCGAGGATCACGTCGACCCACGGCAGCTCGGCCGCCCGCTTGAGGGCCCCGTGGTCGTGGCACGAGACACCGACCGCCCGCACGGCGCCCTCGTCCTTGAGCTTCGAGAGCTCGTCGCGGACCCGCGCGAACTGCTCGGGCCACTTGTCGTTCTGCATGCAGTGGATGAGGCACACGTCGAGCATGTCGGTGCCGAGCTCCTTGCGGAAGCGGTCCACCTCCGCCCGCGCGCCGCCCGAGGGCTCGTTCCAGTCCTCCTTGTACGGCCACAGCTTCGTGAGGATCGCGTAACGGTCGCGCGGGACGCCCTTCACCGCCTCGCGGATGAAGGGGTGCGAGCCGTAGAGGTCGGCGGCGTCGAGGAAGCGGACGCCCTCGTCGAGGCCCGTGCGCAGGATGCGCGTGAAGCTCGGCTGGCCGAGCCGCGTGATGTCCGACGAGCGGCGGCCGCCGTTGAAGCCGGTGCCGAAGGCGAGGAAGGACGTCGAGACGCCGGTCTTGCCGAAGGCGACGGCGTCGGCGGCGCTCCGGAGCTTCCGCGGGGCCGACTCGAGCGCACCGGCGAGGCGGCTCCCGGCGAGGAACGAGGCGCCGGCGAGGGACGACTGGCGGAGGAACTGGCGGCGGTCGCTCATCTCTTCACCTTCCTCTTCGCGGCCTTCTTCCCGGCCCCGGCTGCGCCGACCGGCGCGTCGAGCACGTGGCGTACCCAGCTCCAGGCGGCCACGGCGGACGGGAAGCCGATCGTGCTCGCGGCGAGAGCCACGACCTGCTCGATCTCCCCGGCCGTCGCCCCCGCGTCGCGCGCCTTGCGGACCCCGGAGTGGACGGCTCCCTCGCGCCGCGCGCCGATCGCGATCGCGAGCTTGAGGAGGCGCTGCGCCTTCGCGTCGAGCGGCCCCGAAGCGCCCTCCTCGTTTGCCAGGTCCCACGCGCGGCCGACCCGGGGGAAGCGGCGGACGAAGGCCTGGTGGGCGGCGGGCGGACGGCTCTTGTCCATGGCCGCCCATGCTGCGTCGCGGCGGGCGGGAGCGTCAAGCGGGGAGTCGCGCCCGCGGCTACTTCACGAAGCGGTAGCCGAGGCCGACGACCGTCTCGACGTGGTCGCGGGCGGGGCCGAGCTTCACCCGCAGGCGGCGGATGTGCGCGTCGATGCTCCGCTCGTCGACATCGGCTTCCCATCCCCAGACGCGCTCGAGCAGGCGCTCGCGGGTGAGCACGCGCCCGGCGCGCTCCACCATGTAGCGGAAGAGCTCGAACTCCTTGTGAGTGAGCCGGATCTCCTCCCCGCGGAAGCGGACTACGAAGGCGTCGAACTCGATCTCCCAGTTCTCGTCCCGGTATCCCTGGGGCCCTTCCTCCTGTCCCGCCGAGCGCCGCAGCGCGGCCTTCGCCCGCGCCGCGAGCTCCTTGAGGCTGAAGGGCTTCACTACGTAGTCGTCGGCGCCCATCTCGAGCCCGAGGACGCGGTCGACCTCGTCGCCGCGGGCCGAGACGATGATGATGGGGACGTGGGCGGTCGTCTGCTGGCGCCGGATCATCCGGCACACCTCGAGGCCGTCCATGCCGGGGAGGTTGAGGTCGAGGAGCACGAGGTCGGCGCCCTTGCGGACGGCCTCGAGCCCCTCCTCGCCGGTGCGGGCGATGCGGCACTGCAGCCCGACGCGCTCGAGCTGGTAGGCCATCGCCTCGGCGATGTCGGGCTCGTCCTCGATCAGGACCACCCGCCGCCGGGTGTCCGGCGACGGGGGCGGGGCCGGACGGTCGTCCCGAGCTGTCTGCCCGCGGCTCATCACGACTTCTCCGTCCCGGCGTGGTGCCGCACGTCGCGCGCTTCCATGATGAAGATGACGTCCTCCGCGATGTTCGTCGCGTGGTCGGCGATGCGCTCGAGGTTGCGGGAGATGAGGATGAGGGAAAGCGCCCGCTGGATCGTGCCGGGGTCCGCCATCATGTACGTCAGCAGCTCGCGGAAGACCTGGTCCTTCAGCTCGTCGACCTCGTCGTCCCGCCGCAGGACGTCGCGGGCGAGCTCGGCGTCGCGCTTGACGAACGCGTCGAGCGCGTCGCGGATCATCTTCTCCGCGATCGTCGCCATCCGCGGGATGTCGATGAGCGGCTTGAGGGGCGGCTGGGGGATGAGGACCAGGACGCTCTCGGCGATGTTCACCGCCTGGTCCCCGATCCGCTCGAGGTCCGCGTTGATCTTCATCGCGGACGTGATGAGCCGCAGGTCCACCGCGAGCGGCGTCTGGGTGGCCAGGAGCTTCAGGCAGCGATCGTCGATGCTCATCTGCAGGTCGTTGATCTCGTCGTCCTGGGCGATGACCCGCGAGGCGTCGTCCTCCTTGCGGTGGATGAGCGCCTGCACCGCGCGGTGGACGCGCTCCTCGACCAGGCCGCCCATGGTGAGAAGCTGGTTGCGCAGGCCCTGCAGCTCGGCTTCGAAGTGATACCGTTCCATCGGTTCCTCTCGCTACCCGTCGATCATCCGAAACGGCCCGTGATGTAGTCCTCGGTGAGCTTGTCCTTGGGGGCGGTGAACATCTCGGCGGTGGGCCCGAACTCCACGAGCCGCCCGAGCCAGAAGAAGGCGGTCTTGTCCGACACGCGGGCGGCCTGCTGGAGGTTGTGGGTCACGATGACGATCGTGTACTTCTCCTTCAGCTGGTAGATGAGCTCCTCGATCTTGAGCGTCGCGATCGGGTCGAGGGCCGAGCACGGCTCGTCCATCAGGATGATCTCGGGCTCGACGGCGATCGCCCGCGCGATGCACAGGCGCTGCATCTGGCCCCCGGAGAGGCCGAGGCCGCTCTCGCCGAGGCGGTCCTTCACCTCGTCCCACAGGGCCGCCCCGCGGAGGCTCCTCTCGCACGCCTCGTCGAGGGTCGCCTTGTCGTTGATCCCGGCGATCCTCAGGCCGTAGACGACGTTCTCGTAGATCGACTTCGGGAAGGGGTTCGACTTCTGGAAGACCATCCCGACCCGGCGGCGCACCTCGATGACGTCGGTCGTGGGCGCGTTGATGTCGAGCCCCTTCACCGTGATCTCGCCCCAGATCCGCACGTTGTCGATGAGGTCGTTCATCCGGTTCAGGCAGCGGAGAAGCGTCGACTTCCCGCAGCCCGAGGGGCCGATGAGGGCGGTGACCCGGCAGTCCTCCATCTCCATCGAGATGTCGTGCAGGACGTGGTTCTCGCCGTACGCGAGGTTCACGTCGCGGCACACGATCTCGGCCGACGCGGGCCCGGCCGCGGCGGGGACCGCCTTCGCTGTCACCTCCGTCCGGATCCGCAGCCCGGTGTCGGGCGCGGTCGTCTTCATCTCGTCGTTCGCCATGCGCATGCCTCGTTCGTCCTCAGAAGGCGCCCGTCTTGTACTTCTCGCGCAGGTAGTTCCGGACCTTGATCGCGGTGACGTTCATGAGGACGACGATCAGGAGGAGGAACACCGTGGTCGTGTAGACCATCGGCTTCGCCGCCTCGACGTTCGGGCTCTGGAAGCCGACGTCGTAGATGTGGAAGCCGAGGTGCATGAACTTGCGGTCGAGGTGGAAGAACGGGAAGAAGCCGTCGACCGGCAGCTCCGGCGCCAGCTTGACGACGCCCGTCATCATGAGCGGCGCGACCTCGCCGGCGGCCCGGGCCATGGCCAGGATGAGGCCGGTGAGGATGCCGGGCGCCGCGGCGGGGAGGACGACGCGCAGGATCGTCTGGAACTTCGTCGCCCCCATCGCGAGCGACGCCTCGCGCATCGACCGGGGCACCGCGGCGAGCGCCTCCTCGGAGGCGACGATCACGACCGGCACCGTGAGGAGGGCGAGAGTCAGCGAGGCCCACAGGATGCCGCCGGTGCCGTAGGTCGGCGTCGGCAGGGCCTCCGGGAAGAAGACGCGGTCGATCGCCCCGCCCATGAAGTAGACGAAGAAGCCGAGGCCGAACACCCCGAAGACGATCGAGGGCACGCCGGCGAGGTTGTTCACCGCGATGCGGACGACGCGGACGAGCGGCCCCTGCTTCGCGTACTCGCGGAGGTAGAGCGCGGCCACGACCCCGAGCGGCACGACGGCCAGGCTCATGATGAAGACCATCATCACGGTGCCGAAGAGCGCCGGGAAGATGCCACCCTCGGTGTTCGCCTCGCGCGGCTCGTCGGCGAGGAAGGACCACAGTCGGCTCGCGTAGACCCGGGCCCGGCCCGCCCAGGACAGATCGTTCGCCGGGTAGGCGCGGTAGACGTCGAGGGCCCGCAGCTCCTTCTCCTGCCCGTCCACGGTCCGGAAGGTGATCGTCGTGCCCCCGACCGCCTCCATCCGCGTCGCGAGCTTCGCCTCGAGCTCGGCGTAGGCCGCCTTGTCGCGCTCCTCGCGCCGATCGAGGTCCGCTCGCTCGGCCGAGTCGTCGCGCGACGGGTCCTGCTTCTTCCGGTAGTCGAGCGTCCGCCGCGCGAGACGGATCCGCTCGAGACGGTAGTTCACGGCCCCGATCTCGTCCTTCTCGATCGCCTTCACCGCGCCGCGGTCGGCGGCCGCCTTCGCCACGAGCGCCGGAAGGCGGCCTCGAACGGCTCCGGGCTCCGTCGTGACGTCCTTCCCGCCGTCCGCGATCCTGACGGGCGTCCCGATGAAGGGTCCGTACTCGCTGCGCTCGACCAAGAAGAGCTCCCGGGGCGTCTCGCGTTTCGCCACGTCGGCCTCGTCGATCCATCGGAAATCGACGCCGTAGAGGTCGCGGTTGCCGACCTTCAGCTGCAGGCGGTGCTTCTTGAGGTGGTCGGGCTGGCCGGGGTTCGGAATCGCCTGGCGCTGGACCATTTCGCCCGCAACGCGCGCGCCGTCCTTCAGGGTGACGAGCTCGATCTGCTGCGGCCAGAAGATGCCGAGGCCGTTCGACAGGATCACCGCCAGCAGGCCGATGATCATGAGCAGGCAGATGCCAAGCGCGCTGCCCGTGAGCCAGATGAGGTGTTCGCCCCTGGCGAGGTTCTTTCGGAGGGACATCGTCAGATCGCCCTGTACTTGTCGCGGAGGCGCTGGCGCACGAGCTCGGCGACGGTATTGACGAGGAAGGTCATCAGGAAGAGGACGCAGGCGGAGAGGAAGAGGACGCGGTACAGCGTGCCTCCGTAGGGCGCTTCGGGAACTTCGACGGCAATGTTCGCGGACAGGGTCCTCATTCCGTTGAACGGCGACCACTCAAGGACCGGTGTGTTGCCCGTCGCCATCAGGACGATCATCGTCTCGCCGACCGCGCGTCCAAAACCGACCATCACCGCGGAGAAGATGCCGGGACTCGCGGTCGGCAGGACGACGCGCGTGGCGGTCTGCCAGCGGCTCGCCCCGACGGCGAGAGACGCCGCGGTCAGGTGCTGCGGCACGCTCGAGAAGGCGTCCTCCGAGATCGTGAAGATGATCGGGATGACGGCGAAGCCCATCGCAAGCCCGACCACGACGCTGTTGCGCTGGTCATAGACGAGCCCGAAGGCCGATGCGAGCCAGTGCTTGACGTCGTTGCCGAAGACGCCTCGCTCCACCGCCGGACCCAGGCCGAACGCGAGCCACGCGCCGGCGAGCAGCAGGGGCACGACGATGAACAGTTCCATCCCCGGTTTGAGCCGACGGCGAAGACCGTAGGGTAACCGGTCCCAGAAGATGACTCCCGCGGTGCCGGCGAGGGGCAGGAGGAGGATGAGCAGGAGGACGGGAACGAGGTGCACCTCCACCCGCGAGGCAAGCCAGAGCCCGGCGATGAAGCCGATGACGACGCTCGGCAGGGCGGCCATGATCTCAACGGTGGGCTTGACTCTGGCCTTGATCGTCGGGTGCACGAACTGCGACGTGTAGAGGGCCCCCATGACCGCGAGAGGGATGGCGAACGCGAGTGCGTAGAAGGTCGCCTTGATCGTGCCGAAGATCAGGGGAACGAGGCTCATCTTCGACTCGAAGTCGTCGGTCGACCCCGTCGACTGCCAGACGTACTCCGGCTGGGGGTACCCCTCGTACCAGACCTTCCCGAGCATCGCCCGCCACGAGAACTCCGGGTGAGGGTTCGCGAGAGAGTAGCGCTCCACCGTTCCATCCGCGCGCTTGACGAGCATGCCGTCGGCCCGAGGGGTGATGAGAGCGGTCTCGGCAGGCTGGCCGCCGGGGGGGAAAGCGAGCAGCGTTCGCTCGGAGGTGAGGTGCCGAAGGCGGACCGAGCCGTCGCGCGCCGCCGTTGCGAAGCTTCGCTCACGGACGGACGATGAGATGGAGAGGATGGCCGAGCCCTGACCGTCGAATTCGTGAGCCTTCACCATCTGCAGGTCCGCCTCGGGCCTCGGCCGGGCGCGGAACCATGCTGACACCCCGCCCTTTTCGTCCCCGACGATCACCGTGTTGCCGCCGAGCCCCCACTCGACCGACGTCAGGGGCACCGTGCTGACGCGAACGCTGTCGGTGAGCCGGGCGCGATCCTCTCCGATCTCCCAGTGATAGAGACTGCCGCTCGCCGTGGTCGCCGCGAGCGACCCCGGCCGGCCGAGCCGGACGTGCGTCACCGGATCTCCGGCCGTCGTCCGCAGCACCTCGAGTCGCGGCGGTGGAGCGGCCTCGCCCTCGGTCTCGGGCGACGGTGGCACGTGGGCGACGACGATCTCGTCGTCCGCGAGGAGAGCCGCAATCGTTCTGTCGCCCTCGGGCGAGTCCTGGCAGCTCAGGTCCCGGAGGGCACGCCTCTGCGGGTCGACCTCGAATAGGCCATGGTCGCGGACCTCCATCTCCAGGTCCTTGAGCTTCTGCTCCTCGAAGATCGGCCGGAACCGGACCTGGAACAGCGCCACCCTCCCGTCCGCCGTGCCGGCAGCGACGAGATCCCCCTGGAGGGTGCGCGAGACGGCCGTGATGGCGGTCCCGGCGAGGCCGGGCACAGGGGCATCGCGGTGGAGCGCTCCGTCCTGCGCCCGGAAGAAGCGCACGCGTCCATCGGTCGTGACGTCCCAGACGTAGCGCTGGTACTCGTCGATGCCGAGCGTGAGCGGAGCGGTGCGGGGAGCGCCCGCCGTGGTCGCGACGGGCGGGAGCGACGCGAGCCTCTCCGCCCTGGCTCCGCGAAAGAGGGGCAGAGCCTCGCCGAAGATGAAGACGAATATGAAGAGGACGCTCAGGATGATGAAGATGCCGCCGAGCGTGATGACCCAGGTTGCCGCCCGATCGAGCAGCTTGACGCGGGCGATCCGCTTCGACGCGGCTGCCATCCGTTCTCGTACGCCGAGGCTGGCCGTGGCCATGTGCGCTCCGAGGGAGTGAACGGCGGGCACCCGGGGCGGAGTTCCCTCCGCATCCGCCCCGGGCGCGACTTCACGGCTACTCGAGCTTCTTGAGTTCCTCGGTCACGATCGCCGCCGGCAGCGGATCGTACCCATCCTTGACCACGACCTCCTGGCCCTCCTTGCTCAGAATCAGCCTCAGGTACTCCTTGACGAGCGGGTCGAGCGGCTTACCCGGCGCCTTGTTGATGTAGATGAAGAGGAAGCGGGAGAGCGGGTACTTGCCGCTCGTGACGTTCTCGTAGGCTCCGTCGAAGTACTGGTCGGTCTCGGCGAGCTGAACCGCCTTGACGCCGGAGGTCTTGTAGCCGATGCCGGAGTAGCCGACGCCGAAGCGGTCCTCGGTGACGCCCTGAACGACGGAGGCCGAGCCCGGCTGCTCCTTGACCGAGTCCTTGTAGTCGCCGGTCTTGAGGACGTGCTCCTTGAAGAACCCGTACGTACCGGAGGCGGAGTTGCGGCCGTACAGGGAGATCGGACGGCTCGCCCAGTCGCCGGTGAGGCCCAGGTCGCCCCACGTCGTGACAGCCTTCCCACCGCGGCGGCGCGTCTTCGAGAAGATGGCGTCCGCCTGGGCAAGCGTGAGCTTCTCGAGCGGGTTGTCCTTGTTCACGTAGATGGCGAGAGCGTCGTACGACGTCCGGATCTGCGTCGGCTTGTAGCCGTACTTCGCCTCGAACTGGTCGATCTCGGTCGCCCGCATCGCGCGCGACATCGGCCCGAACTGCGAGGTGCCGGCGATGAGGGCGGGCGGCGCCGTGGACGAGCCCTTTCCCTCGATCTGGATCTTCACGTTCGGGTACAGCTTCCGGAACGTCTCGGCCCAGAGGGCCATCATGTTGTTCATCGTGTCGGAGCCGACACTGTTGATATTCCCCGAGACGCCCGAGGCCTTCTGATAGGCGGGGAGACCCGGGTCGAGCTTGACCTGCTGGGCCATGGCGGCGGCGGCGACCAGCGCGACCGACGCGGCGGCGAGAAGACGCTTCATGATTTCGCTCTTTCCTTTGAGCCCTTCTTGGCTCTCAACTCGTCTCTGTCCGAAGAGTCTGGCGATCCGAGGCAAACGCTCCGTTTCGGCCGCGTTAACTCCGCGTTAAATCCGGCGTCCGGGGGTGCCGCGCAGCCCGGGTCCCAGGCCACCGACGGCGCGCGCAGAGGTCGTCCCCCCGGCGCGCCCGGCGGTCTGGGGGTTGCGACGCAGCACCCCCAGGCCCTCAGAAGATGAACTGCGTCTGGAGCCGGAACTCCTTGCTCTTGGTGCCCTTGCCGGAGTTCGCCGCCTCGTTCTCGAGCTGCCGGAAGTCGGCCTGCACCTTGAGCGGGTGCTTGGAGTAGTACCAGCTGATCACGCCCCCGATCTCCTTCTGCTTGTCGTTGCTCTTGAGGTCGGTCGGATCGACCTCCGCGTAGCGGGCGGCGATCTCGATGTAACCGGGGCCGGGGCCGAGGTTGGGCGCCTTGAAGGCGTACGAGGCCTGGGCGAGGAAGCCCTTGTCCTTGAACTTCGCGCCGGCGACGGTGCCCGTGTACGGCTTCGACTCGCGGTTGTGGTACTCGCCGAGGGCCGAGAAGCCAGCGTACTTGAAGATGGCGTCTGCCCCCCACTGCGTGTTGTCGTTCTGCGCGGCGGCCGGCGTCGGGTAGGTGCGGAGGTCGTTCTTCAGGACGTTGCCCGCGACGGCGAAGAGGGCGCCGGTCGCCGAGTCGCCGAGGTCACCCTCGGTGAGGAAGGCGCCCGAGGTCCACTGGTTCATGCGGGTCGCGCCGACGACCTGCCACTGCACGCGCGCGGTGTAGAGGAACTTGTCGTTGTCGTTGACGCTCTGCGACCGGCCGTTGCCGTTCGAGATCATGGTGCGCCACTCGAGCTTCGTCGTGCCGAGCGTGCCCCACAGCGCGAGGCCGGTCTCGCGGCCCGGGTTGTAGCGGGCATCCGTGATCGCGCGGTCCACGAACTGCTGCGAGCCCGACGACGTGAGCTGCTGGCGGCCGTACGGCGCCTTGAACTGGCCAAAGCGGATACGGAAAGTCTTCTTCTTGCTGACGTCCCAGTCGATGTCCGCGTCCTCGAGGAAGCGGTTCGGCTGGGCCGTCGAGGCGTCGGGCCAGTTCAGTTGCACCTCGTACTCGAGCTCGGGCCGGAAGAACCAGCCCTCGAGCTTGAACTTGGCGCGCCGGATGCGGAAGGAGCCCCTGGGGTCGCCCGCGCTCTCCGTGCCCGCGAGCTTGATCGAGTCATCCGGGAGCTCGTGCGTGTAGAGCACCTGGATGCGGTTCGACATCTCGAGATAGAAGTTGCTGCCGATCGTCATGCGCGTCTTGCCGTCGCGCCACACGATGGCGAGCGGCGGGGTCTTGGCGCGGTCGACCTTCTCCGAGATGCCGTGCTTGAAGAAGAACAGCTCCATCGCCGTCTCGTTGTCGGCGTAGACGGTCTCGCCGTTCGGCCCGACCCCGATCTTCGTGATGCCGATCCCGGTCTCGCCCGACGCCTCGAAGCGTGCCGCCGCGGCGGCGTCGTTGAAGACGTAGAAGCGTCCGTCCTTCTGGAACTCCTTGTAGTACAGGCTGCCGATCGTGTTCGCGGTGTACGCCACCTGGGCCTGGACGTTGTCCACGCCGACGAGGGCCAGGAGCGCCGTGGCGACGAGCAGGGCTCCTCGCCGGAGTGTCGTTCGCATTGTCAGAGTTCCTCCATTGGAAGAGTTCAGCGACCGCGCGGGAGCGGGGCGCGGCGCGGTTGTGAATCTAGGGGGGGGCCGTGACGCCGCTGTGACGGGTGTGTGAACGGCAGGTTAACGATTCGGTGACGGCGTCAACACCCACGGATCGTTCGGCTTGGCGCCGTTTCGGCCTGTTTCGGCCTTGATCGCGGTCCGCGTGTTCGGCAGACTGGTCGCCATGACTCTCCCCGCGTTCGTGTTCCTCGCCGCCGTCGCCTCCGCCGAGCCGTCCGACACGCTCGTGTGCCGGGGCCACGAACCGGCGTGGAGCCTGAGCATCGACGGCTCCTCCGCCACTCTCCGGACGCTCGGCGAGCGCGGCACGATGCAGGTCGCATTGAACGGGCGGCTGCGCGAGGCGTCCGCCCGCCCGCTGTCGCTCGTCTACCGCGGCCGCGCCGACGGCTGGGACGCGGATCTCGTCGCGGTGATCACGCGCGAGGCCTGCAGCGACACGATTGCAGAAGCGGGCGAGCGGAACGGCACGAGCGACTACACCGTCCGCCTGTCCCTCCCGGATGGCGGCGTACGCCAGGGTTGCTGCGGACGCGCCGCGCCGCCGGCGGAGGCGGGCGCGGCCGCGTCCGGCGCGGCCGCGGAGGCGCCGCGGGGCGAGGTCGTGGCCATCACGCTGGCCGACGACCGCGAATGCCGGAGCACCGGCAGGGGCGCGACGCTCGCGTCGAGGGGACGCCGGCTCAGCTTCGACTGCGGCTTCCGGGACGGCGACCGGCTCGGGATCGTCGGCCCGCTCGGCACTTCCCCGAACGGCTTTCTGGTGGCCCACCGCGCCGTGATCGCGTGGCGCGAGAGCGGCAGCGCGGCACCCGATCCCGAGCCGGCGGCCGCTCGGGTCAGCGAGATCGCCCTCGCCGACGGCCTCACGTGCCGCGAGCCCGGGCGGGGGCCCGCGCTCGTCTTCGACGGCCGACGCGCCAGCTTCACGTGCGGAATGAAGGACGGCGAGACGGTCGCCCTTCTCGGCGATCTCGAGCCCGCCCCGGGCGGCTTCCGCGTGCTGCGGGCCCGGATCGGCGAGAGCGACACCGGATTCGTGGTCCGATCGTCGGAGATCGTCCTCCTGGCGGCGCCCCGCTGAGGGGCCGCCGGGGGCGAGTCACGCGAGTCGACACCGCGTCACGGAGACGTCACGGAGTGCGGCCATCTTCGACACCATGAATGAGAACCGCACGAGGCCCTGGCGCCGGCTCGCGTCCCTGCGCGCGTCGAGACGGCGCCACACGGAGCTTCCGCCTCCGCCCCGAGCGGCGATCCAGCCCGAGCCGCTGCCGCCGCTGGAGTGCCCCGACGAAGACCGGGAGTTCCTGCCGCACCCGCACGCGCTCGCCCTGCGGTTCGTGCCGATTCCCCGTCCCGAGCCGGCCTGACGCCTCCGGGCCCGTTCGGGCGGCGGTATAGTCCGCGGCATGCCCGAGCAGGTCTCGGACGCCGAGGCGCGGGTCGAACGGATCCTGAGGACGGGCGGCCTCGTCGTCGGGCCGCTGCTCGCCATCGCGGTCTACGCCGTGAACCCGGGCGGCCACCCGCCGGAGGCGCGGCGGCTCCTCGCGATCCTCGCCCTCACGATCGTGTGGTGGATGACCGAGGCGCTGCCGCTCGCGGCGACGGCACTCCTCACCACGGCGCTCACGATCGCGACGGCCGTCGCGCCCGCGCGGCAGGTGCTCGCGCCCTACGCGGACCCCGTGATCTTCCTGTTCATGGGGAGCTTCCTGCTCGGCGAGGCCTTCCACGTGTACGGCCTCGACGAGCGCGTGGCGCGCTTCCTGCTCGGCCTGCGGGTCTTCGCGCGCTCGCCGCGCGGCCTGCTCGCCGGCTTCGGGACCGCGTCCGCGACCATCTCCTCGATGCTCTCGAACACCGCGACGGCCGCGCTCCTCACGCCCGTCGCGACCGGGACGATCAGGCCCCTCGACGGGCGGGGCCAGAGCCCCCCCTCGCGGTACGAGTCGTCGGTGCTGCTGATGGTGGCATACGGGGCGTCGATCGGCGGGCTCGCGACGATCATCGGCACGCCGCCGAACCTCCTGACCGCGGGGATGATCGAGCGCCTCGCCGGCGTGCGCGTCACCTTCGCGGACTGGCTGGTGTTCGGCCTCCCGGTCGCCGCTACGCTGCTCGCCGTCGCGCTCTTCCTGATGCGCCTGACGCTCGCGCGAGGAGCGGAGGAGACGGCCGCCGGCGCGCCCGCGGCCCTTCGCGGTACCGACGACGGCCCGGAGCGTCGCGCCGGCGGGCGCTGGACGATCGGCGCGCTCCTGCTGGCGCTCGTCCTCTGGACGGCGCCGGCGGTCGCGGCCGGGATCTGGGGCCGCTCGAGCGGCGCCGCGAAGCTCCTCGACGCGCACCTGCCCGAGGCGGGAGTGGCGCTCCTGTGCGGCTCGCTCCTCTTCGTGGCGCCCGTCCGCCTGCGGCCGCGCCGGTTCGCGCTCACGTGGGACGACGCGCAGGGCATCAACTGGGGCGTCCTGATGCTGTTCGGCGGCGGGCTCTCGCTCGGCAGCCTCGCCGAGGCGACGGGGCTCGCGAAGTGGGCCGGCGAGGGCGTCGTGAGCTCCGGCCTCGCGACGAGCCCCGGCGGCCTCCTCTTCGTGGCGATCGCGGCCGGCCTCACGCTCACGGAGTTCGCGTCGAACACGGCGGCCGCCACGCTGCTCGTGCCCGTCGTCATCGCCGCCGCGAAGCAGGCCGGCTTCGATCCCGTCGCGCCGGCGCTCGGCTGCGGGATGGCGTGCAGCTGCGCGTTCATGTTCCCGGTCTCGACGCCCCCGAACGCGATCGTGTTCGGCACCGGCCGCGTGCCGCTCACTCGGATGATCCGCGCGGGCGTCCTCCTCGACCTCGCCTGCCTCGTGGTGCTGTGGTTCGCCGTGACCCTCCTGCGCCCGCTACTGCCGCACGCCGGCTGAGGTCCGGTCCGCGACGAGGCTGAGGCGGGCCGGGTCGTAGAAGAAGAAGTCGTGGCCGCGGTCGTTCATCATCACGACGAGGCCGCGGGGGAAGAGCGGCCCCAGCGGCTCGGCCGTCGCGTCGAGCCCGTCCGTGGCGTCGGCGTCCGTCGAGACGAAGCGCACGGCCGACGGGTCCGGCTCCATCGCGTCGGGGCCGGGCTTCGGGAAGACGGCGATTCGGCTACCCCCGGGAAGCTGGTCGGACGCGAGAATGAAGCCGCCGCCGTCCGGCCGCGCGTAGAGGGCCAGGCCCTCGCGGTCGCCGACGAAGCCGGCCCGGCCGAAGACCGCGACCTCCGCCGACCTGCGCGGATCGTCGGGATCCGCGCGCCAGACGTGGATCGCCCGAGGCTCCTCGGCGTAGTAGACGAGGCCGGCGGCATCGTCCACGGCGAGGGCTTCGACCTCGTTCCCGGCGACATTCTCACCGAGCTCGCGCACCTTCGTCGCCCGCACGCGACCCGCGCCGTCGTCTTCGAGCCGGTACTGCCAGACGCATCCGGCCGGCGGCGACTCCTTCCGGCTCACGAACGCGAAGACGGCGCCGTCGCCGGGACGGCGGTAGGCGGCGATGCCCATCGGCGCGCCCCGCTCGCCGGGCTCGCCCTCGAACACGCGGAGGCCCTCGGGCGAGGAGACGTCGACGAGCGTGCCGTCCGGGTCGATGCGGTACGCGCGCAGCCGACGCTGGTAGCGCTCGGTCAGCACCGCGACGTCGACGGAGCGGCCCCCGAGCCGCAGGCCGTACTCGACGTCGACGTTGTTCGGCCGGTCGAGGCCCGCGATGCGTTGCCGCACCGCACCGCGCAGGTCGAAGGCGACGAGCGCCCCGGCGGGAGCGGCCGTCTTGTTCGTGGCGAGGACCAGGCTGCGCTCGGGGTGGGCGCGGTCCACCCAGATCGCGGGGTCGTCGGCGTCTTCACCGGTCGGGGCGCTCACGACGACCGGCCGCGCCGGCGGCCTGGCGGCCGGGGCGGAGCCGCCCCGGCAGCCGGCGAGGAGAGCGGCCGCCCCGACGAGCGCCGCCGCGCCGCGCGCGGTCAGAAGTCCCACTTGAGGCCGAACGTGCCCCACCACTTGTAGTACTCCTCCTGGATCGGGCGGTTCGCGGCGCCCTCGTAGTAGCGCAGCGGCTCGTTCGTGAGGTTGTTCACCTCGACGTAGAGGCGCAGGCCGGAGACCACCCGCTGGCTGGCGGCCACGTCGAGCTGCGCGTGGTCGTCGTAGTAGACGTCGGTCGCCGCGGTGGCGCCCACCTCGGAGACGTAGCGGCCGTGGAAGTTGAGCGCGACCCGGCCGGAGAAGCCTGCCTTCTCGTAGGTGAGCGCCACGTTGCCGACGTGCTTCGACTGGCCGGGAAGCGTCGCCTCCTCCCCGAGACGGTCCGGGAACTCCGCTCTCGAGGAGCTGTACGTGTAGTTGCCGTAGAAGCCGAGCCCGTCGAGAGGCGAGGGCAGGAAGCTGAAGCGATTCTGCAGCGCGACCTCGAAGCCGGTGAGCGTCGCCGCGTCGCCGTTGCGCGGCTCGGTGACGTCGTACCGGTCGTCACCCACCGCTTCCCTCGACGTGAAGAAGTAGATGTAGTCGGTCAGGCGCTTGTGGAAGACGCCGCCCGACACGACCCCGACCGACGGGAGGAAGCGCTCGTAGAGGACGTCGAAGTTCCAGGAAGTGGTGGGCGCGAGCGCGGCGTTCCCCCGCTCGATCGTCAGCTCCTGCGGCAGGCGGATCTCGTAGGGAGCCAGATCGTAGTAGTTGGGCCGCGCGAGCGAGCGCGTGACGGCCAGGCGGACGTTCGAGGACGCGTCCGGGCGCCAGCGCAGGTTCACGCCGGGGAGCACGGTCGTGTAGGAGCTCGCCCCGTCGAGCGGGCTCGTCGAGACGTAGTTGCCCTTGCCGTCGTAGAGAAGGCGGTTCGCGGTGTAGTCGACGCTCGTGTGCTCCACACGGACGCCCGGCAGCAGCATAACGCTCCCGAGCTCGAGGCGGGCGAGGGCGTAGCCCGCGGCGACCTTCTCGGCGGCGTCGTAGTCGGCGGCGTCGGCCGAGGGGTCCGCGGCGCCCGCCCCCCACGTCCGGATGAGGTCGCGGCCCTGCTGCGGCGAGACGAACGGGCCCATCACGTAGCGACCGTCGATGATCGTGGTGTCCGGCGGGAAGCCGGGGTCGGTGTAGCTCGTCAGGAAGACGTTGCCGCTCGGCTTGAAGATCGTGGTGGTGTCGTTCCGGCTCTTCGCCTTGTCGCGGTACTTCGCGCCGATCTTGAGGAGGCCGCCGCGGCCGTCCGCCACGAACGCGCGCGAGAGGTTCACGGACGCCACCCAGTCGCGGTCCTCGGTGAACTTGACCTGCGTGGACTGCTGGTTGAGCGTGTACTTCGCGACGTCCTCGTTGAGCGGGTTCGCCCGGATGTCGTCGGGGTCGATCGAGTCGGGCGTGACGTTCGGAGTGAAGCTGACCTTGCTCTGGCGGAAGACCGTGTAGAAACCCTCCGGCTGGTTCTCCTCGGCGTGGGCCCACGACGCCGCGTACTCGACGCTCCACGCCGGAGACAGGAAGTTCCGGCCGCTCAGCTGGACGGACGAGATCATCTGGGTCTCGAGCCGGTCCTTGAGCTCGCGCTCGAGCCGCGAGTTGCCGACACGGTTCCGGAGACGGCGGCGGTACTCGTGGTCGGAGTAGTCGCTGTAGATGCCGCGGAGGACGAGCTGGCCGCCGTCCGGCGTGCGCACGTCGAAGGCGCCGTTCAGGCCCCATCGCTCGCGGTCGACGGTGTAGTGCCGGTTGTCGAGGTCGACGAGGCGGCCGTCCTCGTACGCCGGCTCGAAGTTGTGCGAGCCGCGGTCGGTCTTCAGGTAGCTGCCGGAGAGGACGAGGCCGGCCTTCTGGTCGGCGAAGCGGCGGGCGAGGAGCGCGCTGCCGCGGCCGATGCGGCCCTCGGAGATGTCGTTGTAGCCGCCCCCCGCCGAGACGAAGGCCCGCGGCCGCTCGGGAGCCTGCGCGGTGACGAGGTTGACGGCGCCGCCGATCGCGTCGGCGTCCATGTCGGGGGTCAGCGTCTTCGAGACCTCGATCGACTCGAGAAGGTCCGCCGGGATCACGTCGAGCGCGACCGAGCGGATGTCGCCCTCCGGCGACGGGATGCGCTCGCCGTTGATGGTCATCGAGTTGAGCCGCGCTTCGGTGCCGCGCACGAGCACGTAACGTCCCTCTCCCTGGTCACGCTCGATCGACACCCCCGGTACGCGCTGCACCGCCTCGGCCGCGTTCGGGTCCGGGAACGCCCCGATCTGGTCGGCGGAGACGACGTTCACCACGCGCGTCGAGCTCTGCTGCTGGTTGAGCGCGCGCGCCTGGCCCTCGAGGATCGGCGCCTCGACGGTGATGTTCTCGGCGAAGCCGCGCAGGCGCAGGCGCACCTCGACCTGCGGCGTGTCTCCGTTCGCGACGCGGATCGCCTGCGACGCGGGCTCGAAGCCGAGGTAGCTGACGCCGATCCGGCTCTCGCCCTCGGGCAGCCCGGCGAGCCGGAAGCGGCCCTTGGCGTCGGTGACGGCCTCGAGGCTCGTGCCTTCGACGCGAACGACGGCGCCGGGCAGGGCCCCCCCGGCGCGGTCGTCGACGACGACGCCGGTGACGAGGCCGTCGGACGCGCGGACGGGAGCGGGGAGCGCGAGCGGGACGAGGAGCACGGACGCGACGAGTGCGGCGCGTCGGGGCAGAGCGAGGGCACGGACGAGAGAGTGCATGGGAGAGACCTCCTGACCCTTCGCCGCGCGCGGACGGGCGGCGCGGGGGCCGAAAGGAAGCTACGGCGGCGGTGCGACCGCTCCATGACGGCGACGCCGGCGCGGATCGACGCCGGCGCGCCGTTTCGATGACGGCCTGGATCGCGCGATCCGGTGCATCGGGGCCACGCGTGGCGTGGCGGGCGGCGCCGCGGCGCGTCTCTCGGCGCGCCCTACCGGCCGGCGCGCGCGCGCTGCCACGAGGCGAGCAGGTTCGTCATCACCTCGGGTTTCGGCGGCTCGCAGATCTCGCCGATGTCGGACTTCAGCCCGAAGCGCTGGTAGGCCACGAAAGGGCTGCCCTCGGCGTTCACCGGGACGTCGGGGTTGCCCGGCCGGAAGCCGTGGTCGAGGGCGCGCCGCTGGACGGGTGCGCTCAGCAGGAAGTGCAGGAAGTGCTCGGCCGCGCGTTTCTCGTCCGCGCTCGACCACGGCACGTCGAGGACGTAGTACGGGTTGTCGTTCCACATGTTGCGCCGGGGGTACTCGACGTGCAGCTCGCCCCATCGACCCTCGGCGCTCTTCAGGTAGTCGATGACGACGCTCTCGTACACGAAGAGGCCGTCGTAGGTGCCCGGGCCGCGCAGGACCATGTCGCGCATCAGCGTGCCCGTCGAGTTGGCGAGGCCCGACACGCCGCTCTCGAACCCGGACATCCAGGCCTGGAAGCCCGGGGAGAGCACGTCCTTCATCTCCAGGGAGCGGGACTTGTCGTGGAACTCGTAGGCCATCAGCACGAGGGTGACGAGGCCGCTGTTCGACTCGTTCGGGTGGGTGTGGCCGAACTTGAAGAGGCCCCACTCCGGCCTCCCGGCCAGGCTGCCCCATCCGGTCCGCTCGTTGACCGCCTGGGCGACGGCGGCGAACGAAAGGGCTCGCAGCCTCGGCCGCAGCGCCTCGAAGCGCTCCGCCCACATCACGAAGACCATCGGGGTGAGGGCGAGGGCCTCCTCCTTCGCGATCGGCCCGGTCGGATGCTCGACCCTCCACTCCTGGACGAAAGTGTCCCGGTAGAGCGCGCTCGCCGGGGACCACACGTGCAGTCGCGTGTCACCGCGCAGGATCGCCTGCGCGGCTTCGAGCGACCCCATGGGCACGAGGTTCACCCGGATCCGCTCGCCGCCGCTCGTCTTCGCGAACTCCGCGGCCGCCCACTCCAGCCAGCGCTTCTTCTCCGTCCCGTAGGCGATCCCGATCTCGACCGCGGGAGCGTCGCCGAGCCGGGGCAGCACTCCGCCCCCGGATCCGGCGGCCGCCGACGAACCCGCGGCGCCGGCGGCCGCGCCCGGCCGCTCGAGCGCCGAGCGCAGGTTGGGCCGGAGGAGGAGCCAGGCGCCGTAGAGGCACGCGGCCACGAAGGCCGCCAGCACGAGGCGGCCGAGGATCGTCAGTCGCGGGGCGTCTTCACCGTGGGCCATGGCGTGGGCTCGCTCGTCCTCAGAACAGCGTTCCGATGTCGCGGAAGACCTGGCGGATCGTCTCCGGCCGGCCGTCGAAGGCGCGGGCCTGGGTGGCCTCGGCGATCTGCTGGAGCACGTCCTTGCGGGCGTCCTTCCCGTACGCGATCGTGAAGACGCGCACCGTGTGCCGCTCGCCGTCGAAGCGGATCCGCTGGAGCAGCTGGCCGAGGCTCGCGCGGCTGTCGCGGTCCTCGCCGTCGGAGAGGACGACGACGGCCGCGATGCGGCCTCCGGCCGCCGCTTCCTTCTCCTGCCGCTCGACCGCGGCGAGGACGGCGTCGTAGAGCGCCGTCCCGCCGTCGGCCGCCGTCGTGGAGAGCGCGGCGTCGACGCGGGCGCGGCCGTCCTTCAACGCGACCCCCTCGTCCACCCAGCGCGGCTCGTCGTTGAAGAGCAGGAGGCCGAAGCGGTCCTGGTCGGAGAGCGCGGCCACGAGCTGGCGCGCCCCGTCGCGGGCGCCCGCGATCTTCGCGCCGTGCTCCTCGTTCATGCTGCCCGACACGTCGAGGGCGAGCGTGACGCTCGCCGTGCGCTTGTTCGCGCGCCACAGCCGCAGGGCCGCATCGATCACATCGGCGGGCGGGACCTCGAGCGTCGTCTTCGGCTCCTTCGCGTCG
>WBZP01001816.1_pt1 | contig 25473 bp, 24 predicted proteins | sample 5204301 | NCBI WGS metagenome assembly WBZP01 (sample SAMN12412401, study PRJNA552823) | activated sludge metagenome | isolation source: activated sludge from nitrification reactor of wastewater treatment plant... | place: USA: Pennsylvania | collected 2017 | reverse complement strand
CGTGGCACGAGCGCTCGCTGGATCGCGAGGCTGTTCAGACATCGGAATGCTTTGGCTGGGCATGTGCGGACTCCTTCGAACAAAATCGGCGCTGCATGTCAGCCATTCCAAGTCGCATGCCAACCCGGTCCGTTACGCCACGCCCGCTCGGAATCCGCCAGGAAATCGCGTCCTTTCCGTCGGATGGCTGAATCGCCAGGCAGCGGCAACAGCCGGTCCGCCCATGGGCAGCGCCCAGACAGACCAACGCCCACAATCCCAGCTTGCAACTGCACTTCGCAAGTCAGCGGGTACGACGCACGAGTCCGCGACTCAGCCGGTGAGGCCAACCGAACCGCAGCGGAACTGTTCAGGGGAAATAGGAATCGAGAGGAAAAGAAGCAGAAGCCCTCGCGCTAGCCGCGAGTGGGTCCAGTGATGGGCTGAGGAGGCGGTGGGACTACATTAGAACCAGCGGGCGGCACTCCCAACGGAAGCGACGACGAGAAGTTCTGCGCAACCCCCCCGGGGCCACGACTGGAATTCAGAGCCGCCACTGCGCCTCGATGATGTTCCGCAGCGCCACCGCGCTTGGGGCCAGGAATCGGCTTACCATCGTCCTTCTTCGCGGAAGAAGACGATTCATCATCTGCGAGACAGTCATCCAAGCCGCTGCTCTCGCGGTCATCGGTTGACAAAACCCCTGCCTGGTTCCAACTGGTCAGCTTCGACATCTGAACTCTCCATAGCGTGGTACGTTCTACTTCGTGGTCACAGGAAACACGCACCGGAAGCCGAGGTTTAGCGGAACGTCCTGCGCCACTGCTGCTGAGCGACTGGCCCCCCGCATCACCTCTTGGCTCATCTCGTAGTTTCCCCCGCGAATCGAATAGCTGGTGCTTGACGTGATGGCGGCTTCTGCAATCGGCACCAGCGGATCTATGCAGTTTGAGTTTGAGCATCGCGGATACGGACTCACGAAGGGATCCAGTACCCACTCGAACACGTTTCCCCCCAAGTCATACACGCCCTGCGGCGTACGATCTTGCGTAGACGTACCAACATCGGCAGGCCGACCGAGAGGCTGCTGCTTACACAGTCCGTTTGGCCGCCGATCAAAGACTGCATGCTGACAGTCTGGCTCCTCATTTCCCCACGGATAGAGCCGACGTTCTGGACCACGCGCAGCCGCTTCCCACTGTGCTTCGGTCGGCAGATCACCGCCTCGCTTTTGACAGATTCGTCGGGCTGCTTCGTGAGTCACTTGCGTCATGGGACGGTTCTCATAGCCAGGACGGACTCGCAGTGCTCCGTTCACCAGCTCCAGACCACTCCCTATGCCATTTTTGTGCCAAATATCGAACAGTGGCGTAGTGCGACCATCCGGTTCCACCAACGAAATCTGCCGAGGCGGCTCGCCATCCTCTTGATCGACTTTCCATCGCTGTTGGATCGCGTTCAGCTTCTGCAAAAATAGCGTCGTGGTGACCTCGGTCGTGTCCAGATAGAACGGGCGCAGGGAAACAAGCTGTGTCGGAGCTTCTCGACGCAGAAGCTCCACATCACAGTTTTGAAGACCATTGACGCGCACGCAGTCGCGCTGTGCGGCCTCGATCTCGCTTGGGGTGGAACCCATCACCAGCGTCGTCGGAGGGATCAATACGGTGCCACTCGGGGCGTTTTGCGCAATGACTGAGAGTTCCGCTTCGCTATACTTCAGCGTCGACGAAACCCGAGTCTTGAACAGCTCAAAGCTTACGCCGCCCAGGGTCGGAATCAGCACGCAGCCCAGCAAGAACGCGAGCGTTTGATCCGAGGAAAGGAGTCCTCTGCGCTCTGGAATCTTATGTCCAGTTTCCAAGTGCGCGACGATTTCTTCTGCTTTGGGCCGAAAGTCTGGATGTTTGTCCAGCATCTCTGCCACAAGCTTCACGAGCGCGGCGGGCGCATCCGTCCACAAGCTGCGCAGCGATTGCGGAGGCCGATTGATGTGCGCGTCGATCCACTTGGACTGAGTCTGATCGGACACTTGATACGCGGACTGTCCGGTCAGAAGCTCAAACAGGATGAGCCCCAGTGAATAGATGTCCGTGCTGGCATCAACGGACTTTGCAGCTTCACACTGCTCCGGGGACATATAGCGCACCGTTCCAAGCATCGCTTGCGTCTTGGTCCACTGCGTCCCCTGCTGGTGCAGCAGCTTGGCAATGCCGAAGTCCAAGATCTTGACGCGAACGCCCAGAGGTGCGGACGAATCTGGAGTCACCATCAGGTTTCGCGGATTCAGGTCACGATGAACGATGCCAAGCTGATGAACATAGGCCAGCGTCGATGCAGTCTGGCGGATGATCTCAGATGCCAGCGGCGCGTCGAGCTTTCCGCCGTGTTCAGAGACAAAGTCGCGCAGCGTCTTGCCAGGGAGCAGCTCCATCGTGATAAAGAACGCTCCGTCGTTCAAGTCTCCCGAGTCAAACAGCGTCACAAGACCCGGATGTCGCGCTTTGGCCAACAGGTTCGCTTCGTTGAGAAAGCGCTGTCGACTGGTGGCTTCACCTTCCGATTCATCTTCAGGAAGCTCCCGAAGAAACTTCACGGCAATGCGGTTTTTGGTGTCCTCGTGAACCGCTTCGTACACCGCCCCCATTCCGCCTTCGCCAATCAGGCGAACCACTCGGTAGTTTCCTACGAGCAAACCGATTCGCGCATCTCCATCGTCTTTTTTGGAGCCACGGCCCATCAGCGTCTCAATCCCTTGCTGCGCATCCATCCCTCTTTCTCCCTTCCCTTACAACAAGCACAGCGCGTGCGGAAGCGGTTTCATCTCAATCAGAATCGTATTCAAGCTGGAAACATCCACTGCGTGCTCCACCTGTTCCAGCGAGCGCGCCCACTGCTGAGATCCGCCCGCGACAATGCAACCGTGTGAATCCACCCCAGCGATTTGAATATCCATTTGCAAAGCAGACTGCACAAGCGCACTAGGCGTCGCAAACGACAGCGTATTGACCAAATCATCAGAAACATCAAACTCCGCGCGGACCGGATCTTGATCGCCAATTCGCAGTTGAACGGAGTACTTCACCAGGCCAGGACTCTTATCGGGTTGCTGAAGCTTCAAATGCAGCATGGGACGATCAGATAACAGCCAGTCGAGCATTGCAGCTTGCTCGGCAGTATGACCGGACTGAGGAAGCCAGCGAACAAACACGCCCCACAGTGCAATCACCACGACAAGCAGGCGAGAAGACAGCGGCTGCCTCAGTTGTTCGCGTATCAAAGACCACAGCCGAGACGACGGATTGCGCATGAAGACTCCTTGAGCGCCGTGCAAGCAGAGTCCATGCCACGGACCGAAACTCGACGAAGTAATCGAGCCATGTCCTCGACACCGATGATGCGTTCCCCTGCGCGAAACCAGCAGCCCGCCCACTAGTGCCCATGGGCACCTCGGAAAAGTGCCCACTTGTCTGCATCTCGCAGACTTCGCGATACTGTCGGAATGACGGACAGCCCCACCAGAACGCGTCCCAAACAGGGTCCCGGCAAATCTGAGCGACGGGGATCGCCTCAACTGCGGATCGTGTACTCGCCCCAATATCACGGGCGAGCGATCTTTCCCTTGTTAAAGGGAACAACCACGATTGGACGCGCAGAAGGCGATGGCAAGATCGCGTTTCCTAACGACGATCTGATGTCGAAGATTCACGCATCCATCAAGGTGAGCGAAACCGACGGCATCATCTTCCTGAGCGATCACAGCAAGAACGGAACCTCGGTGGGAACGGTCCAGCTTCGTAAAAACGAGCTGTTACATCGCATTGAAGCGGGCGACATTCTGCGCTTTGGCAACACGATCGCCATCGTGCGTCACGAACCCGTAAAACCCGATGATGTCGCGATTCCGAGCTTGGTTGGAATTTCCCTGGTGATGCGCGATCTACGCTGCTTGATTGCCAAAGCGGCGGTGGAAGATGGCGTCTCGATCTTGTTACGCGGAGAGACTGGAAGCGGCAAAGAAGTGGTTGCGCAAGCCATTCATCAGCTAAGCCGCCGCAAAAACGGCCCGTTTGTCGCAGTCAACTGCGCAGCGATTCCCGAAACGCTCGCAGAGTCTGAGTTCTTCGGAAACACCCGAAACGCATTTACCAATGCAGCCACTCGTCGAGGCTTTTTCCGCGCAGCAGACAATGGATCGCTGTTTCTGGATGAAATTGGTGACATGGATCGACGGCTTCAGCCTCGGCTGTTTCGAGCGTTGTCCGAAAAGTCCGTCATGCCAGTTGGGTCCGATGAAGCGATTCCCACCGACTTTCGCTTGATTGCCGCAACGAACCAGCCGCTGTACGCGGAAGGACAGACCAACAACTTTCGCAAAGAGCTGTTTAGTCGCATCGCACAGTTTCAAATCCACATTCCGCCACTGCGAGAGCGAAAAGAAGACATCTTGCCGCTGCTGGCCCACTTCTATCCCGACGTCGTGAGCTTGCTGGATGCGGACTTTGTGCACGCACTCGTGCGTCATGACTGGCCGCTCAATGTCCGACAGCTCTTCAACATCTCACAGCAGCTTCGGATTGAGCGCGCAACGCAGCATGTCGTAAGGCTACTAGAGCAGCTTGAGAGTCCGAGCGGCTACGATGGAGAAGAGGAACAGCCAGGCTCTCGCGATGACACGCCGGTCAAACCCACCAAGTCCGAGCGCCGCAGTGATGAACACAAGCCACACGTCCTGCCATCAAAAGCGCAGCTCGTGGTGCTGATGACCGATGTCCAAGGAAACGTGTCACGCGCAGCGCAGGAGCTGGGCTGTGATAGGCGCTCCGTCCGTCGCTATCTTGCACTGCATGGCCTGTCGGCCAGCACCTTCCGAAAGCCCGCAAGCGATCCCAAAGGAAGCAAGCCCAAGCCAGACGAGCGCGAAGAAAAGGACAAAGAGGAAGAAGACGAGGAAGAAGACGACGACAAGGAATGAGACGCGCCGGATCGAGCGCACACCCTCGGTGCACGCTGCGACCCGGATGGACTCCGCATGCTCAAGAGCCTGTGTGTGAAGGCTCTTTTCTACGCTGCAAGCAGAGGACGGACGGAACTACTTTTTGCCAGCGCCGCAGCTCTTTTCGCCGCCGCAGCTCTTTTCGCCGCCACAGCCTTTTTCGCCGCCCTTCTTGTCGCCCTTGTCTTCCTTTTTGTCGGCATCCTTCTTGGCCTTGCCCGCCTTCTTTTCGGCCTTGGGAGCTGCCTTCGGAGCGTCTTCGGCGTTCGCGATCGAAACGGAAGCAATGCTGAGCGAGCCAAGAAGTGCAACCATCGCCTTGCTGTTCATGTACGTTCTCCTGCTTGTTTCTGGGTTTCGCAACGATCTGTGTGTGCGAGCACCACTGCCCGCCACGTCGTTCACAGATTCCTTTAGTAAGGTCTAGGAAGCGAAGGAATTGTTACGAAAAAAAATCGCACGTCGCACAGCCACAGCCAAGCCGCGCATCGGTCGCAGCACGCAGCAGCCGGTCTTCGTCCAAATGCAGTGTCTTTGCATCCAAATCAGGGCGCGGCTCGCACAAAAAGCCCCCGGAGCACTTCACAATCTCTGCTATGTTGCGAAAGCAGAGCGGGTGCTCGTTTCATGCTGAGCTGTCAAGACATCACGGCGCTGGTTTCGGACTATCTGGAAGGTCGCTTGACCTTCGGACAGCGCGTGCGGTTTCAGCTCCACTTGGGAATCTGTCGCGGCTGTCGGCGTTATCTGGCGCAGATGAAACAGACCGTGCAGCTCCTTGGCAAGATGCCCGATGAGCCACCGCCAGCGGACGTGCAAGCGCAGCTCCTTGCGCAGTTCCGAACCTGGAAGCGCAGTCCGTAGCGCGCAGATAAACAAGCACAACAGCGACGGAAGCAGAGACAGTCTCTGCGCAAAGTTCGCGCAGCCACACGCACGGACGGACTTACGTCTTCCGCAGGTGCTTTTCAAGCAGCAGGCGAACGTGAGTCCGGGCGCGATGCAGCAGCACGCGCTGGTTTGATTCCGAAATCTGAAGCAGCGAACAGACCGACGCTGCATCCAGTCCTTCCAGATCGCGCATGATCAACACCGCACGCTGCGCAGGGGGCAGAACCTGAATCGCTTCTTCCATCGCTTGTCGCGTTTCACGCCGCAAAAGAAGGACTTCCGGGCTCGCATCATCCCACTTGGGAGGCGGCGATTTCCAGTGACCATCGGCCCGAAAGGAAGCCAGCAGCTCCGGCGGTTGTTGCAAGTCATCTGCATCTAACGAAGAAAAGGGAGTCGTCCGTCCCTCTCGCTGACTGATGGTCTTGGCGCGATTGGTGAGGATCTGAAACAGCCAGACTTTGAAGCTGCTGCGCTGCTCAAAGCGATCGATTCCTTGCAGCACCGCCAGCCAGGTTTCCTGCACCACTTCTTCTGCGGACGCTTGGGTACGGACAAAGCTCCGCGACAGTCGCAAGAGCCGCGCATGATAGCGACCCAGCAGCGCAACGTACGCAGACTCATCGCCCGCACAGAGCTTGGGAATCAGCGCATCATCCGGCCACTCGGCGATGTCGGTAGGCCGATCAGCCATCACACACCTACTGTTTGCTCCACAGGAGTCCCGCTGCTTTGTGCCATGATCTGATGCGTCAGACGTTTGCGCTCCCACACGGTAGTCAAGTGCGTACGCGAAGGCAAGCATGCTGACATGCGACGAGGGATTCCATTGAACCTGCGCGTGTTGCGATCGCGGTGCGATTGGCTGTAACGATCGCGCGGCTGCCGAGACTCCTTGTGCGGGCAAGACGAGTGAGTCCTTCACTTCGTCACATCCACGACCCTCTTTCACGCTTGGAGCGACAGCGATCATGAAGACAACGACAGCGCTTTGCATGGGCCTACTGACCTTGGGAGCCGCTTGCGGAGAGACAACTTTTGTGGCGCAGGAGTCCGATCTCAAAGGATTTTCTGCATGGACACAGACCACAACCCCGAAGCAAGGCGGTGGCGCATCGGCTGCGCTGCTGGGCTCGGCGCACGATGCAATGGATTCCAGCATCACGCGCACGATCTACATCAACAACAACGCAACGCGCGTCGATGGTCAGTTTCCAGTCGGAACCATCTTGCTCAAAGCCCACACCAAAGCGGGCGTCATGACCGGCGGAACCGCGATGGCCAAGCGCGGCGGTGACTTCAATCCGTCAGCCAAAGGGTGGGAGTGGTTCATCCTCAATGCGAGCGGCGGAATCATGGCTCGCGGCGGAGCAGAAGTCCTAGACGGTGCATGCAACAGCTGCCACAACACCGCCAGCGCAACCGACTTTGTGTTCACGCGCTAGCGCGGATCGGAACCACGCGCGCGGTGCATCACAGACAGCACAGACTGAAGCGCATACAGCAAGAACACCGACTCGATGAGCAGGCCAAAGAGGACAAGCCACAGCCTCAGCGATGCGCCGTCATCGAGCGATAGAATCAGCGCAAACACACCGGCTCCTGTCCAAAGGAGTCGCAGCCGAAGGACAAACAGGAGCGAATCCTTTCGCAGCGGAGCCGCAAGGACAGAGGCTCCTGCTTGTGCAAACAGAGCCGCACCCACAAGTCGCGCCATCGTCGGGTCCGGCGGCACAGCCTGCGAGATGCCCGCGCAACACAGCATCTCTTGCGGATACAACAGCAGGAGCACCGCGCAGAGTGCATCGAGTGCAGCCAAGACCAGCAGCGCAGAGCGGAGTGCGGAAGGAATCATGTGCGTGCTCCTTGTGGGTGCGAGATCTGAAACCAATTCACAGGCGGCCAACCTTGCGCGATCTGCTGGCGATTTCTTCCGTCGCTGGATCGCGACACCTGCATTTTTGCCACAGCGTGACAGGAGTGCTTGGCAAGGCTGTCTGCTCCGCACAAAAAAACCCGCTGCGGAGCGCTTGTTTCGACCGTCCTGTGCCTACGCGAGCGTGGGTTTTCCTACTTGTCCTTCTTGTCGCTGTCGTCTTTGCTGCCGCCCTTTTTGCCCTTCTTTGCTTTCTTTTTGCCTTCCTTCTTCGACTCTTGCTTGGCATCACCCTCCTTGTCTGCGGCGAGCGCAGGCGTTACGATGTGAAGCGCAAAGGCGGTAATCAGACCGAGCACCAGCTTGTTCATTTCCACACTCCTTGATGACAGGTTTGGCCCTCCACCTGCGCTTCCCAAGGGCTGCACAAAGGAGGGCGGATGCAAGAAGGAGCAGCCCGTATGCCAACCGCGCGGAATCAGCCCGAAGCCCAGCCAGCGACAGACCCTGCGCGAAGCAAGGAAGCAGAGCCCACACAGGAATCCATCCGAACTGGTCTGTGGTGGTGCGCGCTGCTGCTGCTGGTGGCTGCAATTGGAGTGCTCGATCTAAAGACCGGACCGCGTGTGTCTTTTGCGCTGTTCTACGCGATTCCCATCACGATCGCAGCGTGGTATCTCGGCGGTGCGGCGGCACTTGTCACGTCGGTGGCAGCTGGTCTTGGACTGTATTTTGGGGATCTATCGCTGCGGGCCGATGCACTGAGTCCGGCCTATCTGTGGAACACCGCGATTCGTCTGTTTTTCCTCATCGCAGTGGGTGGCTTCACGGTGCGCGTACGCAATGATCAACAGCGACTGCGTGCGCTGCTTCAGACCGAAACTTCTGCCCGCATTGCGACGGTCGAGCAGCTTCGTCATCGCGATCGACTGGCGCTGGTGGGACAGGTCGCTTCGGGCATTGCCCATGAAGTAGGAACACCGCTGAGCGTGATTGTCGGACGGGCGCGGCTCATCACGGAAAGCGACTCGACGCTGGAAGAGTCTCGTCAGCACGCGGTCCGCATCATCGAACAGAGCGAGCGCGTCACCACCACGATTCGGCAGCTGTTGGACTTTGCGCGCCGTCGAGGACCACAGCGCGAAGAGGTGAACCTATATGATCTGCTGCGGCGGACGGTTGATCTGCTGTCTCCGCTCGCGAGCAAACGAAACGTCGCACTGCGACTGGAGCGAAGCGAAACCCAGTCCCTTGCGCAGGTGGATGCGACGCAGATCGAGCAAGCGCTGGGCAACTTGATCATGAATGCGGTGCAGTCGATTCGCGATCACGGAGAAGTACGTGTCCGTGTCCAGACAGCACACCGCGCGCCAGAAAACGCCGCAGCCAAGACCAGCGATCCGTATCTGGTCCTGATCGTAGAAGACAACGGTATAGGGATTGCAAAGGACAGCTTGCAGCGCATCTTTGAGCCGTTTTTTACGACGCAGCGCGCAGGCGAAGGAACCGGACTTGGACTGTCCATCACCAGCGAGATCATCGCAGATCACGGCGGATTCATTGAGGTAGAGAGCGAGCCATGGAAAGGGAGTCGATTCGCAGTGTACTTACCGAAGGGCAAGCTCGAATGAGCCAGGCACGACCGCGACTGCTGATCGTTGATGATGATCGCGCGATGTGTGAAGTGCTGGAGCTGGGACTCCGTAAGCGCGGCTTTGATGTGGTGTGGCACACTGATCCACTCGAAGCGCTGCGTGTCCTACCGGCAGAAAGCATCGAAGTGGTGGTGGCGGATCTGAACATGCCCGGACTGCGCGGAACCGAGCTGTGTACGCGCGTGCTGGCCAATCGTCCTGACGTTCCTGTGATCGTGATCACCGCGTTTGGGAGTCTGGAAACAGCCATCGCAGCCATTCGTGCAGGTGCCTATGACTTTGTCACCAAGCCGTTTGAAGTAGATGCGCTGGCGCTGGCGATTCAGCGCGCGGTGCAGCATCGCGCCCTGCGGGAAGAAGTCAAGACGCTGCGACGAGTGGTGGCGTCTTCCCAGCAGCTTGATGATCTGGTCGGAACCAGCGTGGCAATGCGGCGTGTGTTTGATCTGATCTCGCGGGTGGCACAGACAGATGTCTCGGTGCTCATCACGGGAGAAAGCGGAACCGGAAAGGAAATGGTCGCGCGTGCGATACACAGACAGAGTGCGCGCAGCCAAGGTCCGTTTGTGGCGATCAACTGTGCAGCGATTCCTGAGCAGCTGCTGGAAAGTGAGCTGTTTGGTCATACAAAAGGAGCCTTCACAGATGCGCGCGTAGCCCGCAAAGGACTGTTCCCAAAGGCCAGCGGCGGAACGCTGTTTCTCGACGAGGTTGGCGATCTTCCGCTTCAGCTTCAGCCCAAGCTCCTACGAGCCATTCAGGAACGCTGTGTGCGTCCGGTTGGGGGTGATGAAGAGATTCCGGTAGATGTCCGAATTGTCGCGGCCACCAATCGCGATCTGGAAGCTGCGGTCGAAGAAAGACGCTTCCGCGATGATCTGTACTTTCGCGTCAACGTAGTGCAGATCGGACTGCCTCCGCTGCGGAGTCGTGGTGGCGACATCTTGCTGCTTGCACAGCACTTTATCGAAGCGTTTTCCGCGCGACAGGGAAAGCGGGTGCAAGGGCTGTCTCCCCGAGCGGCAGAGCGACTCCTGGCCTATTCATTTCCGGGCAATGTACGCGAGCTACAAAACTGCATCGAGCGCGCAGTGGCACTGACTGTGTACGATCAGCTGGGTGTCGATGACTTGCCAGAAAAGATTCGTGATCATCGAACCTCGCAGCTGATGCTGGCCACACCGGATTCTTCAGAGCTTGTTTCGATGGAAGAGATCGAGCGCCGCTACATCCTGCATGTGCTGGACGTACTCGGTGGAAACAAAGCAATGGCGGCCCAAATTCTTGGGTTTGATCGTCGGACACTGTATCGCAAGCTGGAGCGCTACGGGCAGTCTCCCTAGCGTCTCTTTTTGCGCGTGCGCTATGCTGTGATGCGGTCTATTCCGCAGAGCCTGATCGGCTCTGTCCTCTTCAAAGAAGGAAGCGTGCGATGAGCATTTCCTTGATCGGTCCCAAAGGTACGTACGAGTTTCCGTGGATCCGTTACGCGCTGCTACGCGACAACATCCTTCACTATCTGGAACACGGAGTCTGCACGCCCGCGTTTACAGAGACGTACAAGATCGGCATCAGCATCGGTGGAAGTCCAGCGCTGCTGTCGGCCCAGAAGCTTCGTGAGGAGATCAGTCGCGCGCAGGCGCTGTGTCTGCTTCCGATTGATAAGCTCGCGATCAGTGCCCGAACGCTGGCGGTGCTGCGCTTTGAATCGTCACTTCCTGAAGGTCCACCGACTCGCGTGGTGGGCGTCGATCTGAACCTGCCGTGGCTTTCTAACAAGTCGCAGCAGCTGTCCGATGTCTTTGGCGATTTGGTGACTGCGCTCCTCGAAATCACCGAGGGAGCATCTGATTCCGATACCGTGGAAGTGGTCGAAACGTAAGCGCTGCAGTCCTAGAACTTGATGACCGATCCGTAGGATGTTTCGGTGTAGCTTCCGTCGCCCGCCACTGTGGAAAACTGTCTCTGCCACAGCATCACGCAGCTGCCAGCAAGGTGTGCATTGTACGAACCAGCGGCTCCGGTTGTCGGACAGGAGTGTGTCAGGTAGCCACCGCTTGGATTGAGCGGACCGCAGTTTCCGGTTCCCAGGCGCAGCTCAATCGACGAGCCACCACCAGCGACTTGCAGCGTAACGGGAGTCGTCGCTTCCGTGGTCGTGGCTCCGTAGGCTCCACAGCCACTCACGGCGTTACACAAGCGCGTGCGACGGCTGATCGTCATGGTTCCCAGCGATGCACTCGAAGCGGGCGGCACAAAGCGCGACTGCGCCTGCGTCATCGTCATCGGCGTATCCATACACGCGTTCAGATCAAAGGGATCGAGGCTTCCCGATGATGGCAGCGCCGGATTGGTTCCACCTTTGTATCCGACGGTCACAGAGTTCGAGACCTGGCCATCCGGGTTTCGGATCTGCATCGCAAAGCCCGTCCAGTACGTCGCATCATTGGATGTCGTAATACACAGAAGCCGAGGTGTCAGGTAGTTCCACGTATCGCGACTGAGCTTGCTCGGCAGCGCCAAGGGACCGTACGGAAGAAATCCGTTGCTCGTCCAAAACTTGTTTCCCGACTGAAAGTAGCGACCTGCGACAAAGACTCCGGTGGTTCCCGCACAGTTGTTTCCTAAGTAGGAATCGGTGATCTCGGGAGCCGGACAGTTGCCAAGCTGCTTCCAGTTGGTAAAGCAGTCCGAATCGGTAGGAATCGCAGGCATCAGATCCGCTGGAACCGCCAGATCTGCCGATCCGTCCAGGGCTGGTCCTGCCAGATCGCTCGTTTCGCTGACTGCGAAGTCGGACACAGCGTCCGTTCCTGACGTCGAGCCTCCCGAAGAACACGCCACGGTACATGCCAACAGACACACAGACACAGTTGGTCGCTTCATGGCTCCCGATGGTAACACCGGGCTCTGCTTGCGCGAACAGGCGGAAACAGAATCCCCGCAGCGCAGCTACGTAGGCAAAGGGAGTGGAATCAGCGGAAACAGAAGGAAGGAAGGGAGAAAGACTACAGGCGCTCAATCCGACAGAGGATCGCGGTGATGTTGTCGGTTCCGCCCGCATCGTTGGCCGCGCGAATCAGTCGCTCACAGCCGTTATCCAGATCGCTTTCGCTGCGCAGGATGTCGGCGATCTGCGGATCGGTCACCATGCCCGACAGTCCGTCGGAACAGAGCAGATAGACATCATCGATCTGCGGCAGATCGACCATCGTATCGACCTGCACCGATTCCTTCATGCCGAGCGCGCGGACGATCACGTTCTTTTGCGTAAAGCGTGCTCCGTCTTCGCCCGACAAGCGCTTCATCTTCATGTAGTCGTTGAGCAGCGAGTGATCTTCTGTCATCTGAATCAGCTGATTCCGACGCAGTCGATAACAGCGACTGTCTCCGACGTGCGCAATGATCACGCGATCATCACTGAAGAGAGCCGCGACGATGGTGGTTCCCATCCCGTGCTTTTCTTCTTCGCGCTGCGCCGTTTCATAGATGCGCTGGTTCGCGTGTTTGATCGCGATCGTCAGCCGGTTTATGTCATAGCGAGTGCCGGTATCCAGCTTAAATGGCCACGTCACAACCGGCTGTTCCAGCGTTGCGTGAAGGTATTCACCGACGCTGGCAACCGCCATTCCTGACGCAACTTCTCCACTGGCGTGACCGCCCATACCATCGGCGACGATGGCGACGCGCTCAAAATCGGGAATGAGGAAGCTGTCCTCGTTGTGCTTACGCTTCATTCCGATGTTGGTCTCGCCAGAGAAGCGGACCCGCATATTCCGCATGGGAAACGATGAGGACATGCCGGCTCAGCATATCACGCTAGGCCGTTTCGAAAACACCACCCTTTTGTATGCGTGACATCGCGCGGCGAAATGGCTGATTTTCCGTCGGACAGCGTAAAATGCGGGACCAAAGGACTCCGCTTTCGCACATGTCGGGAGTCGTCGGCGCAGGCCTGCTCCGCCCGCAGACTCATGCTACCTTGCAAGGCATGTTTGATGGTCTTCGCTATCCGCTTCCTTCCGACGAGAGCCAGTTCCTACTCTGCGTACGCTGCGGAGGAAAGAATCGCGTACCGCTCCATCGCGCGCTGCATCAGCCCGACAAAGCGCGCTGTGGTCGCTGTCAGTCGGTGCTGCTGCTGTCGCCCGATGCGCCGCTGAGCGTGTCCGCTGAGCTGTACCGGCATCCGCTCGATCAGAAAGCCACCGAAGCGCTGGAAGCGATCCCCGGTGTCAGCGCGATGCTGCGCAAGGTCGTCGAAGTCACCAGCGAGCGCTACGATCGCCTGTTCAATCAGTCGAGCTACGTGCGCGTGTCCGATCGCCAGTTTCCGCACCTGCAGAAGCTGTTTCAAAAGGCGGCGCTTCGCCTGGGCCTGCGTGAGCTTCCCGAGCTGTACGTCTACGGCAGCGGGGAGGTAAATGCCTACACCAGCGGCGTCGAAAAGCACTACGTGGCGCTGTCTAGCTCGCTGTGTGACTCGCTCAAGGAACCGGAGCTTTTGGCGGTGATGGCGCATGAGATGAGCCACATCCAGGCGAAGCATGTGCTCTATAAGACGGCGGCGCGGCTGTTTACGTTTGCGGCGGGAGAGCTGGCCAAAGCAACGCTCGGGATCGGACAGTTTTTGCTGATTCCGCTTCAGCTTGCGCTGCTCAAGTGGGATCGCTGCTCGGAGCTGACGGCGGATCGCGGCATGCTGCTGGCGACTTCGGACCCAGCGCTCAGCCTGATGGTGCTGGCCAAGCTCGCGTGTGGCAGTCGTCGCCTGTCAGAGCAGCTCTCTCTCGATGACTTTATGCAGCAAGCGCTGCTGGCCCGCCAAGCGCCCGAAGAAAACGTGCTCGATAAGATCTACAGCTTGATGCAGACCGCGTCGCGGACGCATCCGTTTCCGCTGTGGCGCGCGGCTGAGCTGTGGCACTTCGCCTGTCGGGGAGAGTATCTGTCGCTGATTCGGCCTCGTGACGAGGACAGCGAGCCAGCCCAAGAAGAACCGGGCGACATCCGCGACGCAGAGACCAGCGAGCCTCGCTAAGCAAAAACCGAACGGAATGTCAGCTTTTCGGCATCTGGTCGAATTTGCAATGAATCTTACAGACTTTGCATAAAACCAGCGTAGAGCGGCATCCGGTTTCGCGCTAAGATCACGTAGCCTCAAAAGCAACCATCATGAGCGCGCAGACAGGCCAAGCAGTCGATCCGAATCCTCTCATCGGCCAGAGCATTGGTAAGTATCGGATCGTAAAGCTGCTCGGTCAGGGCGGCATGGGCGCAGTCTTTGAAGCGCAGCACGAGACGATCAACCAGCGCGTGGCGATCAAAGTGCTGCACAAGAAGCTTACGTCCGACGAGACATCGGTCCAGCGCTTCATGCACGAAGCCCGCACCACCAGCCTGGTTCATCATCCGGGGCTCGTGAAAGTGCATGACTTCGGGCAGCTTCCCGACGGAGCTGCCTACATGATGATGGAATATCTCGACGGAGAGTCGCTGAAGTCTCGACTGTCCGCACGCGGCAAGCTCGACAGCCGAGACGCACTCCGCATCGTCCGCCAGCTCGCCGCCGCACTCGCCGTCGCCCACGAAAAGGGCGTCATCCATCGCGACCTTAAGCCCGAGTCTCTTGCTTCCGTCGGAATCGGCAACAGAGCTTCCCTCGGCCTGAGGAAGCGCACGCAGGGAAGCTGGCCCGCTTAGCGCAGCCGGTCGATCAAGCGACGCAGCGCATCGAGCTGAACCTGTCCCAGACGAGCCGCACGACCTGGAGTCCAGCCGTCGCGATGCGGGTGGTTGGCGGTGTCTTTGAACGGCTGCTCCAGCGTCATCGACAGACAGCCAAAGCGCTCGCCGACCCAGTTTGAGCCCATCGTCAGGTTCGCTTGTCCCGGCGGATCCACCGGATAGCCAAACTCTTTCTGGAAGTCGGGCGTCGCACAGATCAGCTCGTCGATGTAGCTGGCTTGCAGCGCAGCCAGACGCGGGTTCCAGCTCGGAATCCCGTCGGACCCCGAGATGAAGTTATACGGCAGTGCTTCGTCGCCATGGACATCGAGGAAGAAGTCGACGCCGGTCTGCTCCATCCGCTGTCGCACCAAAAACACTTCCGGGCTGCGCTCCAGCGTCGGCTCGGCCCAGGCGCGGTTTAGGTTCTGTCCCGCCGCGTTGTTGCGCAGATGACCGCGCACAGAGCCATCGGGATTCATGTTCGGCACGACGTAGAACACCGCTTTTTCGAGCAGCGCCTGCGACACCGGATCTTCTTCATCGACGAGCCGGTGAAGCAGTCCTTCGACCAGAAACTCTGCCATCGTCTCGCCCGGATGCTGACGAGCAATGATCCAGCACACCCGTCGGTCGCTCGTCGGCTGGCCAATGCGTAGCAGATCGATGTCGCGTCCATCCACAGACGATCCAAGCCGCTCTACCTGCACCTGGGGTCGACAGGCGATGTCGGCGATGAGGTCCGCGTGACGCTCCAGCGAATACGGCGCAAAGTACGCGTAGTAGACGCTGTCGTGTCGCGGCGTGTCGTGGATGGTCAACACCTTTCCGTCGAACGAGGTCTCGACGCGACCCCAGTGCTGACGATCGGACGAAACGCACGCGCGATAGCCGTGAAAGCCGTCGGGATAGCTGCTCTCGCCCGCGTTTTCGATGTGAAGAGTCAGCGCCGTACCGCGCGCACCTGTGACGCGAAAGTAGAACCACTGGAAGTGATCTTCTCCGGCGTCTTTGCGAATCCGCAGGCGCACTGAAGACGGGTTCTGTGCGTCGATGACTTCAATGTTTCCAGAGTCGAAGCTGCTGCTGATGTGCATGAGGCCCCGCACGTTACCATCTTGCCAAGCGAACGGACAGCGCTGCGCCGTCGGAACACGCGCAAGCGGAGCCAACAAAAACAGACATCACGGCTTCCCGCGCACTTCCAGCCTCAGCTTCCGCTGCGAACGCTGCGACGGGAAATGATGAAAACGGAGGAGCAGAAATCCTAAGCCCGACAACATCTTTTTGGTGCCGGACTCCGAAGCGCAGACCGGAGAACGAACCAAGATCCTCGACTTTGGGATCGCCAAGCGTAGCCAGATTTTTATCGTCGAAGAATTGCGGATTTGCGACGGCGAAGGGAAGTGCCGGGGAAGACTAGGCGTCGGTTGCGGCTGCTTCGTGCTCTGCTCGCTTGCGGAAGCCCTTTTTGGCCTTGCCGCCGCGCTGGCCGATGACCGCCATGTACTCGCGATTGGCACCAACGACAGCTCCACCTTTTTTGCCCGCGCGGGAGGCCTCTTCGGCATTGAACTGATGGGCGCGACCGTTGGCGTGAGCGGTTCGTCCGCCTTGCGCACAGATGGCTTTCAGCGTGTCACGGTCCATCACCGCAAAGCCACGACGCTGCTTGGGACGCTCCGAGGTTTCTGCGACGGACACTTCTTGGGCACTGGACTCTTGCATGATGGCTCCTTCAAACAGCTGGTGCGGTCGTCATGCTTGCGCCTGGAAGTCAGGGACAAGTCAGTGCCTTTTCCAGCAGTTCGGTAGGGCTTGCCACCGGGCGTGAAGCGAACTGAACACCGAACCAAACCGAACAAAAAGCGGACTGCACATCGACCGCTGGCACACGGAATCCTCACGCGCAGTTCCCCGCGATGTGCCGTCGGAAGTGGGGAAGGACTGCGAGACGTAGCGACGGGAAAATGGTTGGGATCGCCAAGGTCGTGGACCCGGACTCGGGTGAAGTGGCCAAGACCACCACCGGAGCGATCGTCGGTACGCCGATCTACATGTCGCCGGAGCAGTGTCGCGGTGGCATCACGATGACGGATCGCACCGACGTGTATTCGCTCGGGATCATCTTGTATCAGATGCTGTCGGGCAATCCGCCGTTTTCCGGCACGGGCGCGGGCGATCTGATCGCACAGCACATCATCGAACAGCCGAAGCCGCTGCATGAAGTGGCACCGCATGTCTCGACGGAAGTAGAGACGCTGGTGCACAAGATGCTGGCGAAGAAGCCCGAAGAGCGTCCGTCGATGAAACAGATCCTGAGCGAGCTAGAGCAGCTCGGGCTTCTAGCGACGGGAACGGGCGCGCAAGTGGTGATTGTTCAGCCGCCGCCACCGCAGGAACCGCCGAAGCGATCGATTGTGCCGCTCATCGGGGCGGGCGCAGCGCTGCTGCTGGCAGGACTGGCGCTCGGAGGTCTGACGCTGCAAAAGAACAAGCCGCAGCCTGCTTCAGCGACGATGGTTCCTGCTTCAGCGACGATGGCTCCTGCTTCAGCGACGACGGTTCCTGCTTCAGCGACGACGACGTCTGCGCCGCAGCCAGCGACGGTTCGGCTGTCTCTGCGTAGCGAGCCGCCCGGTGCGCAGGTTGTGCAAGTGACGGATCAAGCGGTGCTCGGACAGACGCCGTGGTCCGTCGAGCGCGCGCGCAGTCCCGAGACGCTGAAGGTGGTGCTGCGCCTTGCGGGATACGCCGAACAGACGGTGGTCATCGACCAAAATGAACCCTACGATCGAACGGTCAGCCTCGTCAGGCAGACTCCTTCGGTCGAGCCTTCGAGCGACAAACAGAATGCGCAGGTCAACCAGCAGCCAGAGCAGCAGGGAAATTCCGTCGCCAAACCCATCGCAAAGCCCGTTCAAAAGCCGGTCTGGAAAGCGCCCGTTCGGCCCGTCCAGCGGCCAGCGACGAGGCCCCAGCGTGACGTCGATGACATTCCGGTGGTTCGCTAGCGCGCTGCTGTTGTGGACGACGGTCGCTTCTGCGCAGACCAGCCCAGGTGCGCCGACGCAGCCCACAAGCCCGACAGAGTCAGCCCAGGCGGCACCGTCGGGAAAAGATCAGCGAAGCCTGAGAGAGGTGCTCGATAGCGCGACGAAGCTGTTCCAAGCGGGCAGCTACGACCAAGCGATCGTCGAGTTTCAAGTGGCGTACACCAAGCGACAGCTTCCGACGCTGCTCTTTAACATTGCGCAGGCGCATCGCAAGGCCGGTCACTGGTCCGAAGCGCTGGCACTGTACGAGCGGTTTCTCCGCGACGATCCAAAGTCGGCGCTGCTGCCCGAAGCGGAAGCCCACGCGGCAGCGATGAGAGCGCGTCTGGATGCCGAGCGTGCGTCGCAAGAACGGGAAGCCGCCGAGCGACTGGCGCAGCGTCGGGCCGAAGAAGCCGAAGCGATGGCCAAAGCACGCGAAGCGGAGCGTCAGAAAGCCGACGAAGCGCTGCTGCTCGTGGCCAAGCAAAAAGAAAAGCCGATCTACAAGAAAGCCTGGTTTTGGGGCGTAATCGGCGGTCTGGCCGCAGCGGGAGCCGTCACCGCCGGAGTCGTCATCGCCGTTCAGCAGCGCGAACCGAGCGCCGACCTGGGCGTGCGCGTCGTCGAGTTTTAACGATCTGTTTGCGGAAGGGGACGCTTATGAACTTCTCTGCTCGCCCGCGCGCTGGGACTGCGCGGATGCTGGCTGCGTCGGTGTGTGTGTGGTCGCTGGGGCTCAGTAGCTGCTCGCGACCGCCGACGGTGCTGGTCAGCGTCGAAGATCTGCCCGCAGAAACCGCGTCGCTGCATGTGCTGCCGCTGCACGCTGGGCTCGGGCCTCATGCCGAGGTCGAGCCGATCGATGTGCCGCTGCCCGCGCCGGGTCGGACGACGTTCCTGCTGCGCTTGCCCGATGCATTCGTCGGAGATCTCTCGGTTGAGGTCGCGGCGTACAAAGGCGCGGGCGCGACGTCGTGCATCTTGGCCACCGGCAGCGGCAAGCTGAGCGAGCTACAGGGCAAAGACAGCAGCCTGCGCATTCCGGTGCAGCCGATCAGCGACACCGTCTGTAGTGGCAAGCGACCGCTGCTGCTCGGAGCCAGCCCAGGACTGGGACTTATCGACGGAAACGAGACGATTCAGCTCACCGGCTGGGGCTTTAAGCCTGGCATCGTCGCACAGTTTGGCAGCAACGGATCCCCGCCGACGTTTACATCAGCGACGACGCAGTTTGTGTCGGCGACGCGGATGGATGCGCTGACTCCGGCGCGGGTCAACATTGGTCCGACGGATATCAAGGTTCTGAACAAGGACGCTTCGTCGCACACTCGCAGCGATCTGTTCCGCTATTACGCGAGCAAGATCGATCTCGGACAGCTTCCGGTGAATCCGGCGGGTAGCTCCAACGACGTGTCGGATCTGCTGATTGGCAACTTGGTTCCGAAGATTCCGACGGCGGTGGCGAGCCTGGCCGCGACGTTCCGCAGCCAGAACAACATGCGGCTGGTGTGGACGATTCCCGCGCAGCCGATCCCGATGATCGATAGCAAGACCATCACGTTTTCCCAGCCGGGGAGCGCGCCGAGCGGAATCAGCACGTCGGACATGGATGGCGACGGAATCCTCGATCTGGTGGTGGCACTGTCGGGCGCGAGCCAGGTGCAGATCTTTTTAAACGATGGCCAAGGCGGTCTGACGGAACAACCAGCGCTTTCGACGGGAAATCAGCCCGAAGGGATCGCCACCGGAGACCTGAACGGCGACGGAAAGCCCGACATCGTCACGGCGAACAAGGGCAGCAACTCTGTCTCGATCATCTTGTCCAAGCCCGGCGGTGGCTATCTGGCCGCAACGTCGCTGACCACGTCGGGACAAGGCCCGGTGAGCGTGGTGATAAGCGATGTAAACCAAGACGGAATCAAGGACATCACGTCGCTCAACTCGATTGGACAGAACATCAGCGTGTTCCTGGGGATGGGACTGGGCCTGTTTACCAGCAAGAGCGTCGAGTTCATCGTCGGCAAAGATCCAACCATGATCAGCCAGGCCGACGTCAACCGCGACGGGATTGAAGATCTGGTGATCGTCAATCGCGGCGACAACAACGTGCAGGTGCTGGTCAATCGCAGCAAGGGATCGATAAACTTCGACGTCTACACGCTCGTGACGGACCAGACGCCCGAGTCGGTGTCCTTTTCAGACATGAACGGCGATGGCGTTCGCGATCTGCTGATCGCTTGCTCGGGAAGCAACACCGTCGATGTTTTCTTGAACCAAGCGCCCGACGGACTGAAAAAGTCGATCGCGCAGTCGTTCAAGATGCCAGGAGCGCCCTCGTGTACCGGCGGCATCCGTCGAGTCGCAGCGATGGACATCATCACCGATGGTCAGATGGATCTGGTCGGTCTGTGCCTGGGCGGTGGCGGAATCCTGAAGAACCAGACTTTGTAGATTTCCCTGCCGTCGCTGACACGATCCTTCTTATATAACCAGGACTCCCTTATATAATCGATGCCACCACGAACCTCGTCCGCCCAGGGGATGGCAGCGAGTGAAGTGGTGCGAGCGAAGCGGTGGGGAAGCTGGTTCAAAGCCGATTACGGTGCCAAGCGCTGACTGTGAGCCTCCAGGCTCTTTTCGGTGCTGTTTCCACGCTGATGGCAGGCGGCGCAGCCCATGCGGACGTTGCGATCGCCGATGACTCGGTCGAGCTTCACGCCGGACCGAGCGAGCGCCTACCTATCAAGGTTAGACTGCGGGTCGCAGCCACGCCGCAAAATGATGGAAAAACAGCACCTCCACCGACGAGCGTTCTGCCGCTAACCAGCTGGAAGCGCGACGGTGAAGACTGGGTCGCAGAGCCGGGCAGCAAGCTGGGCGGACTGTCGGTCAAGGTGCGGCTTCATGGCGCATCCGATGGTCACAGCGAGCTAAGCATCGAGACCAAAGTCACCGCTCCGACGTGGCTACGTCTGCTGTCGCTGGAGCTAGAAACGGACTCGGTCGGGGCCGAAGTCGGTGGTCGCGATCTGCGTCCGAAGAAGGTGACGACGAAAGCGGCGCTGTCGGGACTCGATCCAAAGTGGGTGATCCTGCGGCCCAATCAGAAGCCGTGGACGGTGCTCGTCGACGATGACGTCGATGGAGTCAAAGTTCAGGTTCTGCCGTCGCAAGTGCTGGTTCAGGCGGATCTGCTGAGCAGCGAGACGCGACCGTTTATGTTCTTCCAGCAGTGCACCGATCACTGGCGAGAACCGAACCACAAAGCGTCGCTGGAGACGCGGCTGTTTCAGACTGGCGAGACGCTATCGACGAAGATTTCGCTGTATCAAGGGGCGGCGGTGCCGCTTCTGAAAGCGCGCTATCCCGAAGGACGACGCGCGGCGTTTGTGATCACCGATCACGCCGATCAGACGACGACTCCGACGCTGTATGCGCTGGCGGGTGGAACGTCGAACGCTTCGTCGCCACGCTTCGGCAAAGGCGGCTTTTTGGGCAAAGGTCTGCCGATTACCAAGTCGCTGTGGTTCCGCAGTGGCGAGCCTGCTCCGTCGGCATCGTGGGCGCATCCCAAGCATCCGGTGCTGTCGCCGTTTCAAAAACACCTGCACACCGTCGTCGTCTATCACAACCGCTACGAGCGTCCGCAGGTTGATCCGTCGGGAGCCGGACGTCCGCAGCTCGATGATCCGCTGATGGCGTCGCTGGCAGTGAAGCTGCGCGAGGCGGGCTGGGAAGTGATTCCGCACTCGGCGACGCCACAGTCCGACGATCGCGACAGCACCGATGAAGCGCTGCGCTTCTTTGAACAATACGGCGCAGCGACGTGGATCGATCACCAGCCGTACACCAACTGCGAAGCGCTGACCAATCGCGGCTTTCAGGGTGGCAGCGACGGAATTGCCGATCTGCTCGAGCGTCACAAGTATCGCTACGCGTGGTCGGGAATCGATGTTCCCCCGTCGCCCGTGCTAAACCTTTTGTCGCCGCAGAAGCTGGATCAGTACACGCCGGTTGTCTATCCAAGCGGTCGCTTGTCGACGGGAGCGCCCGGCAATCTGTGGATGTTTTCGACGATGATGACCTACGTCGAAAGCAGTCGATTCTTCTCGCTGTATAAGAAAAAGTCGCTCGATCAGCTCGAAAAAGAGCGCGGCCTGCACATCGCGCACACCTATCTGGAAGCGTTTCATCCGGCGGGCAGCAAGTTCGCCAAGCGCAACCTGATGCAGGCGGGAAAGACACCGGGAGAGATCGTTCCGACGCCGCGCCTGGAGCAGCTGATTGGGACGCTGGCGGGTCGCGTGTCGCGTGGAACGCTGTGGATGCCGACGATGGAGCAGCTTGGCGATCACCTGCGCGCGATGGGACAGGTGACGGTGCGGCTCGAAAGCGATGGATCGGCGACGCTGAAGTCACCGATCGCGATCCACGCTGCGTCGTTTGTGGTGCCACGTCCATCGCTGACGGTGCTCATCGACGGAAAACCGCTGCAAACGGTGCGATCGGACAAGTGGGAAACGGTGTTTTTTACCGATCTGGCTGCGGATCAAGCGGTGAAGGTCGAGCTGCGGGATGCCAAAGGACGGCCCGTAAGCCTGCTCAAACCCGCAGGATCTCCGACGCTGATCGCCGAGGCCAAGCCGCTCCGCGACGTGTTACGATGACCGTATGAAGCCTAAGCACAATCCCACTACGTTAACCACTCCTACGGTCCACTCCTTCCGTCGCACGCTGCTCAAAGGCACGCTGGGACTGGCTTGCGCCGTCACAGTGTCGTCGCTGGGCCTTACTGCATGTGGACTGATTTCCACCAACATCCTCGACAAGACGTTCGAGCTGTCGACGCAGAAGTTCAGCCTCGACTTTGGCACCACCACCGGCAAGGTTCCGACGGTGGCTTGCACGGTCGCTGGCGATCCAAAGTGCAGCGCGCTGGCGACGCAGGTGTCTGCGGCTGGTGGCACTGCGACGGGAATCTGTGACACGACCGCCAAGTCCTGTTCCGCCGAGATTGCCGTCACCAAGAGCTATCCCGTCACGCTCAGCAACGATCCGACGTTCGTGCAGACGGTGGGCAGCAAGGCGATCTCGATCGTAAAAGCGATCGAACTAAACTACGGCGCCAACAATGCCTCGACGGTGAATCTGCCGGAAATGGAGCTGTACATCGGCCCGGAAACGGCAAAGACACCGACGGACAAAGATGTCTATCTGATCGACAAGATTCCGGCGATCGCCAAGGGCACCGTCGTCGCGGACAAGTCGCGCAAGATCATCGTTCAAGCGGGATCGCCAGCGTTTGAGCGCTTCAGCTACTACCTGTCGAATCCCAAGGTGCCGTTTCTGCTGATGCTGAGCGGAAAGCCGACGGTGAAAGCGGGCGACGATCTGCCGTCGGGCAAGGTCGATGTCACGATCACTCCGGCATTTACTGTCGGCCTGCCCCTGTAAGGATCGCGCGTAGCCGCGACGAAACCCATGCTTCGCTTGGCGGAACGGCCCAACCTGCCTATCCGTCGTCGTCTGTGGCTGGTCGCGGTCTGGCTGACGCTGTGGATCTGTTCTGTCGGAAGCGCGACGGCGGAAGAACATTCCAGTTTACCGAAACCCGGCGACTGTGCGCTGTGGGCCGGTCAAGCGCGGCTCGTCGCGCGCAAGCTGCTCGAAAAAGCGACGCAGACCGAATCACCGAGCGTCGCTCGCTTCTACGTCGAGACGGCGTATCAGCTATCACCAGCTCCGTCGCTGCTCTATAACCTGGGACTGCTTCGCTTGCGGGATGGAAGTGCCGTCGAAGCAGCGGATCTCCTACGTCGCTATCAAGCGGAAGTTGGCGCAGAGCTTCCGACGGAACATCGCGCTGCGATTCACCGATCGCTCTCTCACATTCCGACGCACAGCTATGAAGTCGATCTGGTCACGACGCCAGGAGCAGTGGTCTTCGTCGACGCAAACTTGGTGGGACGAGCGCCACTGGCAAAACCGCTCTTGCTGGCGTCAGGTCCGCATCATCTTCGCGTCGAGCTAGGCTATCGACAGCGAGAGACGACCGTGACGGACAGCGACGGAAGTGCGCTGGGGACAAGCAAGCTCAGCCAGGTGCGGCTCCCACTTCCCAACGCGGTGGTGCTGCTCGCGCCGGAGTTTTCACCGACGCATCAGAAGCACATCGCGACGATCTTTGCCGAGCAAGGAATCACGTTGGTTCCGTCGCGTGACCGAGAGCTGCTGCTTGGACAAGTGACGGATCGCACCGGCTGTCTGACGCAGCCCAGCTGTCAGATCTGGATCGGTGAGCAGCTCGACGTCGAGCGCGTGATGGTCATTCGCAGCATCGATCTGCACAGTCCGTCGAGTGAGCGTCTGTCGAAGCTGTCGCTGGAGGTGATCTCGATTCCGCAAGGTGCGCAGCTGTTTCAGCGTCAGACGATGTGTCAGGACTGTACGACGACGCGCAGCGAACCGTATCTGCACGCGCTGGCCCGCACTGTCCGTCGTGAGCTGCCCGACTTGGCCCACAAGGACAGCCACGATCTCGACGAGCCTGCGCCGGTTGGATTCGATGATGTTCCGTCGAAGAGCGTGTCGCCCTGTGCGCTGGCGCGAGGAACGGCCCGCAGGCTGGCGCGACGGCTGCTCAGCGACTGGAATCAAGCGGCAGGCGACGAAGAAGCACGGGTTCGGCTGGAAACGGCCTATCAGCTGTCTCCCTCGCCGCTGTTGCTCTACAACCTGGGAATGCTGTATCGGCAAAAGGGTTCGCTGACGCTGGCGACGGATCTGCTGGGACGCTTTGTCGCGACCGCAGGCACCGAGCTGACGAGCGAGCGACGAGCCAAAGCGGACGCGGTGAAGGCCGAGCTTCGCGAGCAGACCGCGACGGTGACGCTGACAGGTCCAGACGGAGCGTTTGTGTTTGTCGACGGAAAGCTCCATGGTTCTTTGCCGCTTCAGTCGCCGCTCGTGCTGTCGACGGGAAATCATCGTGTTTCCGTCGAGATTGGCTATCGTCAGACGGTTCACGAGGTCCAGCTCCGCAGCGACGATTCTGTGTCGATTCAGAGCACGCTTCCCGACGCGGTCTTGATCTTGCCCGACGAGCGTGTGATGGCGACGCATCCAGAGCTGCTCACCGTGGCGCAGCGAGCCGCCGAAGAAGCGGGACTCACCGTCGTGCCCGAGCGCGATCGTGAGCTGATCTTGTCGAGCCTGCCCGATCACGATGGCTGCGCGCAGAGCCTGCTGTGTATGCGCCGCGTCGGACGAATGCTCGGGGCGCAGAGCACCATCATGCTACAGCAGCAAGCGACG
>WBZP01001815.1_pt1 | contig 25480 bp, 28 predicted proteins | sample 5204301 | NCBI WGS metagenome assembly WBZP01 (sample SAMN12412401, study PRJNA552823) | activated sludge metagenome | isolation source: activated sludge from nitrification reactor of wastewater treatment plant... | place: USA: Pennsylvania | collected 2017 | reverse complement strand
GAAGCCGGATGTGAACCTTGTAGGTCCACGAGGAGTCAACCTCCATCCGGCATGGGTGCGGATCAAGGCTGAAACGACAACTGTGGAGATTGTTCCGATCCGACGTTGACCCGCACAGGTTGGGTACACATATCAGCCCAAGCGATACGGAATATCGGTGCCGCTGCCCGCCGCGGTCTATCCCTTCGGCACGAGCCTCGTCTGACTGGCGCGGCGGCGGATGAAGAACACAGTTTACGGAGAGTGCCGCCCCTCGCTTTCTCAATGTGCTGTGGCGGACTGGCGCTCTTCGTTTCGGCGCCCGTCCCCGTCTGAAGAGCGGGACGCCGCCACAGACGGCGGAGTCAGTCCCCTGGGCGCCCCAAACCGGACAGATGACAGGCCAGCTACATCCGCGTGCCGGTTTCTTGACGCGTCGTCACGGCTACGAGACAATGCCAAACCCCGACAGGGGAGCATGGACGACGCCGTGTGGTAGAAGGAGATTCAATGACTATCTCAGCGAAAGCATTGGGGATAGATCAACTCAACGTCGAGGAGCGGCTCACATTAGTCGAAGAGATTTGGGCGAGCATCTGTGCGGATTCGGCAGGCTTTCCTCTGACAGAGGCTCAACGCGCAGAGCTTGATCGGCGTGTGAGGGATGCCGACAGATTCCCCGACAATGTGGTTCCGTGGGAAGAGATCAAGGCATCCGTGCGAGCGCGTTTGGCTCGATGAGTCTCTGCATTGTCTTTCGCGTCCCCGCACAACATGAGGTTGAAGAGGCCGCTTTATGGTACGACCAACAACGCGCCGGGCTTGGTGAAGAGTTCCTCAGAGAAATTGATGAGGCCGTGCTTCGAGCAGCCGCTCACCCCGAGCGATATCCGCTTGTATTAGCCGATGTGTGAAAGGCAGTCGTCCGACGTTTCCCCTACTCGGTCTTCTTTCGAGTCAGACACGACTGTCTCGTCATTCTTGCGGTCTTTCACTGACGACGAGACCCTGCACGGTGGCAAGACCGAACAGAGTAAGCCCTTCGTGTCGCACGCATTCCCCCCGAGTAGGCCATAGTCGCGGACAGCGTATGGCACGTGTGTTGCCGTCTCTCGATGGCATGCCAAATCACTCCATATGTGTGCACAGACGTCAGGCGGGTAGGCTCGCCATTCGTGACCTTCTCATACTGTTTCAAATATGCCTCGGTCCCTCAAGGCTTCACGTGCCCGTCTCGCCTGTGGCGGATCAGTGTCCACCCTCTAGCCCGCATTATTCATGACTCTTCTGCTGCAATCGCCGATCCGCTGTTGCGACAAGCCTGCGGCCAGCGGGCTCGCCCCTCAGACCCTCGACGTACTGCACGAGTACGCCTCTGGTCCTCCGGGCTCCGCGCGCCGGTCTCACGACGCGGTTGGGCGATTTCGCCACGAACAGTCATGAAGAATGCGGGCTAGGTTTCCGTATAGTACCTAGAGCCATCAGAAGATTCCGTGTATAGTGTGATTCCGATGGAATGGCTTAATTACCACCATCTTCTCTATTTTTGGTCTATTGCGAAGCATGGCACCATTGCTAAAGCCTGCGAAGAGCTTCAGTTGGCTCAACCGACGATCAGCGCACAACTTCGGGTTTTTGAGGACCGGCTCGGAGAGAAGCTGTTTCTGCGGAAAGGTCGGCACCTTGTCTTAACTGAAATAGGTCAGGTTGTCTTCAGGCACGCCGAGGATATCTTCTCCATCGGACAAGATCTGATGAATACAGTGAAGGGCCGTGGCAGCGGCCGAGCCCTTCGTCTCACAGTGGGCATTGTCGACGTCGTGCCCAAGCTGCTGGCGACTCGACTCTTAGAAGCGACGTTTCGACAGTTTCCCACAGTGCGCCTGATCTGCTGGGAGGACAAACTGGACCGGCTCTTGGCCGACCTAGCGATTCATGGATTGGATTTGGTGATCGCTGACACACCGACGCCGCCAACAATTAAAGTACAGGCCCACAATCACCTTATGGGTGAATCGGGGGTCACATTCTTTGCGAGTGCAAAGTTGGCAGCGCGCTACCGGCGCAACTTTCCTCAATCCCTCAATGGTGCCCCGATGTTGTTACCCACCTCTAATACGATGCTTCGCAGGTTGTTGGATGACTGGCTGACGAGCCACGATCTCACACCGACTGTGATCGGGGAGTTCCAGGATAGTGCCACCTTAAAGGCATTTGGACAAACAGGCCATGGATTATTCCCTGGGTCTGCCGTCATGGAAAAAGAAATCTGTCGGCAATATCAGGTACAGGTGGTCCGTCGGGTCGACGCTATCAAGCAGAAGTTCTATGCCATTACCGTCGAGCGACGGCTGAAACATCCGGTGGTCATGACTCTTTTTGACACGGCTCGCCGGGAGATTCTCGGCTAGAGGGATGCTGTAATTCTTGGAAACCTCATTTCCGCCTCAAGGTACGAATGTACGCCAGCACATCTCGAGTCTGCTCTTTGGAGAGCCGATATTCCCATGACGGCATTACCCTGCCCGGACGTCCTTCGTGAATAGTGGTCAGTAAATCAACATTCAGTTTTCGTTGGGTCGCGGGCGAAGAGAGATCTGCAACGGTAGCCCCGGCGATCTGAAGGCCGTCTCCTCGGCCTTTTAGTCCATGGCACGTCACACAGTGTTGGTTAAAGAGCACCTTACCTGCTCGCGCGTCTCCTTCTACCTGTGTCGGTGGTTTTCGATCAGGTTGGGTCTGCGCCCATGTCGAGTCCACAGATACAGCAACCCAGATTCCAATAGCCATGGTCATGCTCGCGACGAGACAGTAAAGTGTGGGGAGCCTTTGAGTTATCGGTGTTTTGACTTTCCGCATAGCCATGAGACCTCGCACCCGACCGTCCTCTTATAGGCTACTTATTGTCCACTCCCAACTGTGGAAGATTGATTGCGGTGCGCTCGAGTCCCATAATGACCGTCAGCGCCGTAGGCGCGTGCTGAACGATCTCCTTTTGCACTTCGATGCGTCGCAGATCAACGAACTCCGTTGCTGATAACCCCAGCGACTCTCTATAGGCTCGGTCTGCGATGCCGCGCTGCCGTTCCGCTTTTTCACGCGCTTCTTCCGCTTTCTGAAATTCCGCCATCGTAATCTTCCGTTGCTCTTGCACGATGGTTTCAGTCGTTTGCTGCACCACACCCTTCGGCGGCATAATACTGCCGACTACGATACGGTTCAACCGCACCGGTATGTTTTGTTTTTCAATCAATTTGGTTTGCACTTCACGCGCGATGGCGTCCTGTAGTTTGGTACGGGTGGTCGGATCGGTCGTCAACTGAAAGAGCGGATACTTTTGTACTTCTTCCCGCACAAAGGTTCGGAAGGCTTCTTTCACGTTGTTTTGATACCAATTCGGACCGTACTTGGCGATGAGTTCAGGAGACCGCCCCTCCACGACGTTGGCAATGAGAAAGGCGTCGAACGAGACAGGGGCGTTCTCGGCTGAAATAATGTCGAAATGCTCCGAGTACTGAACCGGCCTGACGTCGACATCCACTACTTTAGTCGTCGGCACGACCCAGATCCGCCCCGTTGTCGTAGGGATAGGGTGGACCCCGCCATGGCCGAAGATATAGGGTTGCTCGACCAATACCCCTTCATGCCCTGCTTCGATCGCGACACAGCCGGTCCCAATGAGCAAAAGTACAACTGCATATACGCGTTTCAGAATTGGTAGATGGATTTTCCTCATCTGTGCCTCCTCCCACGCCTTAGCATGGTCAAAAGACGAGAAGTTTGTAGCCGGTGCCCATGTACGCGTTCCTGACTCGATGATGCTCCACTTGGTCATATCCTCGGTGTTCCGCGTACAGACTTATTGATATGATGGTTTTATGCGACCTTTTTCTCGAAGTTCCGGAACGAAGTTGTTGATCATTGGGAGACCCGCCAGCATGTCTGCCTGACATCCCTCCACGATGCCACAGGATTCTATGTACCGTGTCGATGAGGTACCTGCAAATAGATTATCGGAGCGGTACGCACTTAAAAACTCTATGTATATATTCAGACCGACAGGAGAGTTTCCTGATATGATGATAGGAAAACCGAATTGAAGGATGTTGGCTGGCCATCGGACAGGAAAAGGGATTTAGGGCAAACTTGGATTTCAGCCTTCGAAATAAAAGTCGTTCTCTCGTGCCGACTAGTTCCGGCTTGGACGAGATTTCGATCGACGAGCACCTCACCTCAACTAAACTTCAATCCTGGGATGAGGCTCAACTTCCTGTTCGATGGAGGTTGCCCTCACGTTTACCGATTGCTCTCGTACTGCTCTTTCTGTTGGTCATTGTTTTCGTCCCTTGGACTCAGACAATAACCGTGACGGGTCAGATGTCGGCCTATACGCCGTACGAACGCCCACAAGACATCGAGGCTCAGATCACGGGCCGCATCAAGAAATGGCACGTGTCCGAGGGTGACCAGGTCAAAGAAGGCGATCTCATCCTCGAACTGGAGGACAATGATCCCAATTTCATGTCACCGCACTTACTCACCTTTCTGGGTCAACGCAAGCACGCATTGGAGAAAACTCAACATGCCGCCCTGACGAGGGTCGACCAGCTTGATAAGCGAATTCTCGAAATGCGGAACCTCGTGAAAGCCGCCGTCCCATCGGCCGAGGCCCGCGTCGTCGAAGCCGGCAATAAAGTGCGCGAAGCGCACCAGAAAGTAGAGTCGGCTAAAATCGATGCCACGACGGCGGCGCTGAATGTCGAACGCCATAGGCAGCTGTCGAAGCGAGGTCTGGTTTCCCAGCGGGAATTGGAATTAGCCATCCAGGCAGACATAGCCAGCCAAGCTGAACTTGAAGGCACGCGCGCGAATCTTCAAGCAGTCGAACAAGCGATGAGATCTCTCAGCTTCGGCCGTGATCAAGTCAACGCCGAGATGCTACAACGGTTGCTCGATGCAGAGGCGAGCCGCGATGCCTCGGTGGCCGAAGCAGCAAGAGTCGCCGACCAGCTTGCCGACGTGTCACTCCGCCTGTCAAACGCCGAGCAACGTCGTCTGGTCAGTAAGATATTGGCTCCGATTGACGGCACGGTCGTCAAGATGAGCAAAGTCGGTGCCGGTGAGACAGTGCGCCAAGGCGATACCCTGGTTCGCCTGTCCCCCACGAGTACCGACAAGGCAGTTGAGATGACAGCGGACGGCCTGGACGCACCCTTATTGAACGTTGGCCGAAAAGTAAAGATTCTCTTCTATGGAATCCCGGCTATTCCCTTGCCGGCTTGGCCCGAACTGATGGCCGGCACCTATACCGGCGTCATTAAGGTTGTCGATCAAGTCGACGATGGAAAAGGGAACTATCGTTTCTGGGTCGTTCCTGATCCCGACGACCGTTTCTGGCCGGAACAATCCCATGTGCGGCAGGGCACGAAGGTCATGGGCTGGGTTATCTTAAACCGCGTGCCCCTCTGGTATGAATTGTGGCGTCGGTTCAACCTATTCCCACCCGATTATCTCGAACGCTCGCATACGCTCATGGATACCCTTCTGCCCAAAGCGGGACGTGGCTCGAAATAAAATTCCCCGACGTCGCCTAGGTCCCATACCGATCATCGCAGTATGCAAGGCCGGTGAAGACTTCTCACGGAGGCAACAAGGGCGACTGTCGGCCGAAATCATCCAGTGCGATGCGGCAATCGACGTAGGAAGTGAGAGTGGGGTCGTTCGAGACAAAAATCACGGTCCAAGACTCATCTTTCGAGCAAATGCGCTGGAGGATACCGTCTCGCAGTGTAGGCTCCATGTCATGAATCATGCCGTCGAACACAAGGAGTTGAGGTCGGCCTAGAATGGTGCGTGCGAGGAGAATGCGCAAGACATGGGTTGGTGCCAGGATTTCTCCAAGGGCACTGATGTGTGAATTGATCCCTTGTGGTAGGGTCCTAACCTCGTCTTGAAGCTGGGTTAATCCGAGTGCCCAGCCAACGTCTTCATAGGAGACGTATGGACGTCTCCACACGATATTGTCGGCGATGGTCCCGTCTATGAGTGACAGTTGCGAATCAATCATAAAGCCACGGCATTGATTCACGACGCGCAGGTCGAGATGTCGAAGATCGACGTCGTTATAGGTGACAAGGCCGCTGGTCGGCAATTCGAGGCCAGCCAAGACCTTGGCCAAGGACATTCGAGCCATCGTCGTCCTGGTGTAGATGCCGACTTTTCTACCGGGAGCCACGTCAAGATCAAGATTATTGAACAGGGATGTGCCATCCTTGACCATGCTCAACCCTTGGCACGAGACACGGATGCCATGAACTTTGGGGTCAGGCAGGGTCACCGACGAGGTGGGAGGGAGATGGAGTTGGTCTTTGGGAAGTGAGAAGAACGTATTCAATTCTTCCAAACCGGTAAAAAAGAAATAGACCTGTCCCATGCTTTTGACCACGGAGTCGAAGTTGATAAGCAGGCTGCCGACTACCACCTCCACCGCCACCAGCTGGCCGAGGGTCAATTGATCGGTGGACAAGAGCCAGCCGGCGAGAGCCAGAGCGCCGCTGTGGGCGAGGGCCTGTCCTCCGACCGAGGCGATGAATTGTCGTAAGAGGACCGCGAAGCGTGCTCGACGACATTCCATATACTTCTTTGCCAGTTGGTCGGTCTTCTCCATCAGTAATGTGTGGCTGTCGGTCGCCTTCATGTGGAGGACGTTCTGGGAGATTTCCTGTATCCAGTGCAACACGTCATACTTGGCATGAGACATTTCAATGGTGGTCCGTAACCCTCCGCGAGACAGTACGAAGAAGATAAACGCGGATCCGAACAGTAGCACGAGGTCAAAGAGGATAAAGTAGGGATGGTAGAACACCAATATGGTCATGCCGATCATACCGCCGACCAATACATGGATCAGATCCACGAGAAGGGCCGACAACGCACGCTGCATGAATACCGTCTCCATAAAGTAATTCGATACCCTGGGTCTGAATCCTTGTAGTCGCACGTGGGGAAGTCTTTGGGCCATCGCGAAGGCGGTCCTGACGAACAGTCGACGTTGGAGCACTTCGACCGCATAGTATTGCAGCGCTCGGAACGCCCCGACGAACGCCAGTACGACGACCATGATAATGGCCAGCGTGGCGATCATGATCGGCTGAATCGCAAAGGAAAACGTATTGACCAATTCTTGAACGGTCAAAGGGATGATCAGCGAGAAGAGCCCGATTGCGAGGGCATAGGAGACGACGAGAGCCAGAATTCTACGTTCGAGGAGGAAGAAAATGCCAAAATGTTTCAGGACTTGATAGAAGTTAGGATGGATGTCGGATGGGGATGTAGCCATATGACCTATTGGTTACGAGAACCTGTGCAGACGAGATACAGGAATTTCAGGTCCTCAGATGGAGGTCGGTTTCGCTCCTCACGCACGTCACTGCTCACACTGTCGGGTCGTCTCAGCGATACCTGTTCCACACGGCTTCGTGCGGAATTTTTGCCCAGGCTCCAATGGCCCACTGATACAGAGCCAAGGATTTATGGTATTCGGCTTTTGCCCGAATGACCTGATTTTGTGAATCGACGGTGTTGCGTTCGCGAAGATTGACGAACAGCACGCTGCTTGTACCAATGCTGAACCGATAACGTTCTCCTTCTTCGACGATTTCTACCAAACGGAGTGCTTGTGAGGCCTCCTCGATTCGCTCCTGTGCCCGATCAATAGCGGATCGCGCGTTGTCGATATCGACAAGCACCTGGTTTTCTCGGTACTGTTGCGCTACCACAAGCCGTTCCGCCTGGCCTTGAGCCTGAAGGACTTCACCCCGACCGCGACGTTGCAGAAGAGGAACTCTCAATTCAACACCGAATCGATACCCCAACCCAAGAACAAATTTCTCCGGGGTGCGGGCCGGTGCTGCTTCTAAGTTCAGGCTTGGGAGCAAGTTGTTCTTCGCCAATCCGAGGTCGATATTGTTCATTCTCGCCTCCACCTCGAGCGCTTTCACTTCCGGCCGTTCCTTCCTTGCCTCCAGCTTATGAGCTATGACGTCGTCCGCAGTCGGCACCCGTTTTTCAACCGGGAAGTCCGGGACGCGATCGATCGGCGGGATGGTCGGAGAGCCATGCTCCCACAAGAACATGGACAGCTTGAACTGTTCCTGCTCAAGCGCTCGACGTGCAGTGATGGCGACTTCCCGACGGCGGTGAACCTCTTGGCCGGCTTCTGTGACGTCGATTGGGGCAATCGCACCGGCCCTTGCACGTTCCTCCACTTGCTTGTAGCGCTCTTCGGCAACGGCCAACGCTCGCTTCTGAACGTCGAGCAACTTCGCTGCGGCCACCCATTCCCAGAATTGGTGTGCGGCGGCTAAGAAGAGATCTTGCCTCGTCTGAGCTACCGTGATTTCTGCGCGAGGAGCCGCCAATTCAGACTTCTGTAGTTCAGCACGTTCAGGGTTGATCATCAGACCCCTGAGCAGGGGAAAGAAGCCACCCAGGATGACTTGTTGATTGCCGTCCCCGAACGACAAGTCGGGAATTCTCGCGGTACCGATCGCTTGACGAAATCCGGCGCTAGCTCTAAACCCCAACGGGTGCAGCGCTTCCACCAACGTATCGTTAAACCCCACCGTTTGCGTGCCCTTGCTTGGATCGGTACTCGAAATAAACCGTTCAAGTTCCAAATCGTTGACGAGGGCGGGTTCAAAGGCGCCGAGCGCCTTCAACATCTGCCCGCGGGCGATCGTTTTTTCTGCCCCTGCCCCTCGCAGAAGGGGGTGGGTCCGGTCGATCCGCGCATGCAACTCGTCTAGACTGAATGGAATGAGTGGAAGCGATTTGGCTGGAGAGACTTCTCCTGCCTGCCCCGCGCTAGTGATGACGGGCAGTAACAACAGCCAACCTAACATAGCCAACAGGATTTTCATGGGAACGCTCCTTTCTATTGAAGGAAGTCCAGATGGACGAACGGAGCGGCGTATAGATCAGTCGGGGAGGCAGATGATGTCGTGTCCATTTGGGCGGCACGGATCCGGAGGTGTTCAGAGAACGGTCGTCCATTATGTCAAAATGCGCACTCTAGCAATAGCTATCAATTTCCCTAGGTCCCTTTAGGCCGAAAGCTTATTGAATGCATCCAATGCGGCAACTTTGTAGCATTCAGCCAATGTGGGGTAATTAAAGGCGGTCGATAGAAAGTAATCAAGCCCTCCTCCTAACCCTAATACCGCCTGGCCGATGTGAATCAGTTCTGTCGCGTCGGTACCAACGGCATGGACGCCCAAGAGACGACGGTTCTCTCGATGGAACAACATCTTGAGGAATCCGCTCTCATCGCCCATGATGTGACCACGCGCAATCTCGCCATAGCGGGCGACTCCGCTCTCATATGGCACCTTCCGGACCGTCAACAGATGCTCCGGCTCTCCCACAGCAGACACTTCGGGGATCGCATAGATGCCGATGGGAAAGTGGGGCGCCATCGGTTCTGTATCTATACCAAACGCCGCGCAGGCAGCCAAGCGTCCCTGCTCAGCCGAGGTGGTCGCCAGGCTCGGAAATCCAATCACATCACCAGCCGCGAGAATGTGCGGAACGTTTGTTCGATAGTCCCCGTCGACTGTCAACCGCCCGCGATCATCCGCCTTCAGCCCCACGGCGGACAGGTTCAAGTGATCGGTGGCGCCTTGGCGTCCCGCACTAAAGAGGACCAGGTCAGAAACCAGTCGCTTCCCCGATTCCAGAAATACCACGACACGCTGAGACGGGCTGTCGATGACCTCTAGTCGCTCGACTGCTTCTCCGAGTCGAAAGGTGACACCCGCATTGCGCATTTGATGCAGTAACTCGTCAATCAACTCTCTGTCGAGAAATTCCAACGGTCGTTCCCGTTTGTCGATCACGGTCACGTCAATGCCAAGCGCCGCAAACATCGAGGCATATTCGATCCCAATCACACCGGCTCCTACCACGGCAAATCGTCTCGGCAGGGATGTGATGTGGAGCAGCTCGTCGCTCGTGATGACGAGATTGCGTCCAGTGAGCATACCGGGTGGCGGAGCCGGTATCGTCCCAACGGCAATCAGGATATTGGCCGCTGTCACTACTCTGGATTGGTCATCTCTCGTTACCAACACCGTATGAGGGTCGTGGAAGCTGGCATCGCCTCTAAGAACAGTAACGTTGTTCCGTTGAAGTTGATCCCGAATAATCTCGGCCTGTTTTTGCTCCACCTCGGCTACCCGAGCTAAAAGGTCTTGGGCGATCGGACGCTGGCTCGAGACCGATTGTCGAAGCTTCTGCTCGAACGAGGCCCTGTTTATTTCCTGGAGGACGGCTTCCCGAAAGGTCTTGCTGGGAATGGTTCCGGTATCGACACAGACACCACCGATGAGGCGGCCTCGCTCAACCACAGCGGTACGTTTCCCGAGTTTGGCTGCTTGCACGGCCGCTCGTTGCCCAGCTGGGCCGCTCCCGATGCAGAGGAGATCGTACTCAAATACTCCCATTGGCTCTTTCACTCATGTTGTCCACCGCACTGCTTTTCATATCGGGCATGACGATCTGCCGACAGTCTATCAGCTAAAGGCACTCAGTTCACCCTTGCCTGGTTCTTTGCCCATGTGCGGCCTAGGTTCAGATCAAACTGACTTTCCCTGTTGCAAGATCGTACACAGCGGATTCTACCCGCAGATTGCCGGCCCTGGTTGTTTCACGGATGACGGTCGAGGATGCACGCAGCAACTCAGCCTGATTCCGTGCATTAGTCTGAATGGCCTTATCGATATTGCCACCGGACTTTTCTATGGCCGGATATATGCGCTGATACAACACGCTGATTTGTCCGGGGACAGTGTCAGTTGTCATTGCGGCTCTTACAGCTCCGCAGTTACTGTGTCCGATCACAAGAAGAGCTTTGATCCCAAGGACGGCTACGCCGAATTCCAGGCTGGCGACGATCTCTGGGGTCACCACATTGCCGGCGACTCGCGTCACGAAGATGTGACCGATTGTTTGATCAAAGACCAATTCCACAGGGATACGCGAGTCGGCACAGGCCAGCACCGCCGCAAACGGTTCCTGTTTATTGACCGTCCGCTCTTTCATGATGATCAAATTGTGTGTGATCGAAGTCAGATGATTTGAGGCAAAGCGTTGGTTGCCTGCCAGCAACTCGTGCAGTGCTTCATCAGGACTCATAGTGGTTTGGGCATGCAGCGTTCGAGGGGAGGCGAGCTCCAGTCCTGCTTGGCTGACTGCTCCAAGCACTGCCCCTGAAAGAACCGTGTGAAGGAATTGTCTCCGGCCGATATCGGAGTTCAGCATGTTGTGTGTCTCCTTAAACGTTAGAGGAGTCTAAGTTCAGACATCTAGATGCCCACGCAATAACGCTACTGCCTGTTACTTCTCATAAAAACCGGCACGGCCCTGTTCCTTCGTGAGATTCGTATTTCCGGGGGCTGACTGGCTGTCCGAACTTCCGAAAGGCCAGCTGAACATCAATGCTGCCCCGTCCGGTGACTGGAAGTTTCGGTAAGGAGCAGAGTGGTGCGGTTCCACGGCGTTGAGGTGATGCGGATCGGTATGGGTTAGGTTGAGCCAGTCCCATGAGGCATTGTCCCTACCATGCGATAAGCTTCCGCCCATTGGGAGTGGTCCGATCAATTCACCAGGTTCAACAGATATGACCGATCGTTCCGCCACCTCCAGAGGACCAAGTATGTGTGTATGTGCCGATGACTCGTCAGGGATGGCATATCCGGTGATGGCCAGGAAACTCAATATCACAACGGCCTTGTTCATGATGACGCCTCCTTTCGTGTTATGCGGCGTACATCAACTGTACGGTAGACAGCTAACATTTACTAATAGAAAGAATAATAGGAATTCATATAATAAATCTATGTAATGGCTTACTCAATGAGGCAAGGAACCGTACTCATGCTGGCTTTCCTGCTCCATGCAATCTCTACAGTCAGGAGGTTGGAACGGTCAGCAGCGGGATACGTGAGCCACGAAGGACCCGCTCTGTCGTGCTGCCGCACAACGCATCCAGAAATCCACGGCGTCCCTGAGTGCTCATCACGATGAGGTCGCAATCCAGACGCTCCGCAGCGGACAGAATTCCGTCGGCGACCATCCCGGAGGCAAACGTCCAATCCCATTGCCAACCCGGGCGGGTCTGGAGCCGCACATGCGGCAGGCTCCCCTCCTTCCCTACATAGAACAAGTGAAATGCGATCTGGTCCGTCCTCAAGCCGAGCACCATTGCACAGGCGGCTTCGATCGCCAATTGAGGAGAAGGTTGATGATCGACTGGAATCAAGATTCGCCGCAGTTGGGATTGTCCCGTTTCCAGACCGACGAAGCCCTTGGTGAGTTCCGGTACAAACAAGGTCATGATTCTGGACCTTCTGGAGAGTTGCTCGGCCAATTGATTGTGCAGCCAGCTTGCCAGTTCGTCCCGCTCGTACGTGGCCGCTACCAGCAAGTCAGCTGGTTCTCGCCAAAGAAACTGAACCATAGAAGTCACTGGATCGGCCGCCACCGCACGAATCGTTCGAACCCCGAGCCCCAACTGTAAGAGCTGCTCCTTGGTTGCTCCCTGAGGCAGCAATCCCCAACGAGCGAGAGTTGCCCGCACGCGAGGCAATTCGTAGAAGTCGGCTTCGGCACGGTCAGGGTCAACGTGCATGATCGTGAGGTCCGCTCTCGTGCCGATAGTCAACTTCAATGCGTGAGCAAAGGCGGCCATGCTCGGTGGCGAAAAATCAGTGGGGTGGAAGATATCTCGAACCGTGTCGATTCTATCCTGAGTTTTCATTGGTCTCCTCCGGCAAATCCAAATACCCCTATCGGAGTTGGGGTGGAGGCTGGCCCGATCGTACTCGGGGCAACCGCCGCACTCGCCACCTAGTGACGTTCTTCCTGGAGAATCTCCCGCTCTGCCTGTAGCCAATCTTCCTCGGCGTGCCCATCCACTCCACCACGCTGGCTGTACAGCTCGTAGGCGCGCATGGCGATCCTTCTCTGAACCAACAGATCATCGCTTTCCGGTACTACTCCGTTAACCTCTGGTTTGCCTTCTTTCCGATTTTCCCGTTTCATGCTTTCCTCCCTTAACGACCACCTTTGGGCTACTGCCGTGGCCGGGCGGTTACCATGAGATTCAAGGAGGGGCATGCGTTGCCCCTCCTTATGGATTGAATCTAGTTGCCGAGTCGACCCGAATAGGGGTGTACATACTCGACGATGATCTTTCCATCCTCAGCCGTGACCGGTTTGTTCCCTCCGGTTGTCCTAAGTGGAATGAGGAGATACGCATTGCCCTTGGAATCCATCACTTCCAGGTGCGACACCTCCTCGTCCAGGTCCTTTACGTTCAGATTCATTGGCATTGCCGGTTTGGCCTTGAGTTCCATGCTGCTGCCACTCACCGACGGCTTTTCGGCTGCGACCACGTTCGGTGCTGCGAGCAGTAGTGCACCAGCGATGACGGAGAGAATCCCTGCTTTCGCCTCATATCGAACTCTCATAGAGACCTCCTTCTGGTTATTGAATGAGCCATGCTTTTACCTGCTCACGTTATATGGGATCGCTTAGCTCATAGACAAATAGATAATAGAAGCATCATTCATCTATAAAACAAATGGACTACAATGGGATGCTTGAACTCCAGGCAACGCCCTTCAAGCGAGAATAGTGTAGTAACCAAAGGCTAAGAGCTGTTGGTCGGAAAGGAAGAGTCGTCAGTTATTGGTGGTCGATCTGGCTGTCCGACTCAAGATCGTACTGACGGTGGGCGAATGACAGCTGGCGAAAATAGACGGGCGGAGTCGAGATAATGCAGCGGCTTAGTAGCGTCTGAGAAAGCGGGAGTTCCCCGTCTACGAGAGGAGGGTGAGAGCAAGGTTCTGCGAATCAGGAAAAGCCCTGCCCAAAATCAATTGAGGACCACGCTTGTAAAGTCGTAGGTATCTATGTGCGTCAGGGCGTAAGACTTCCCATATGGCCAAATCTCTCCTTTGTCAGCGTTTGGTCACAGAGCGTGTAGCCCGGTTTCTTGTCAAAGCATGGATCTGAAGTAGAATAAGCCGGAGCTACCCGAGGGGAATAATGCCTCGACGGATTGCTAGGACGGCGGCCTGCGTGCGATCGTAAACGTGCAGTTTATGGAAGATGTTTCCCAAATGATTCTTTATGGTTTTCTCGCTCAATTCTAAACTGTTGGCGACCTCCTTGTTTGTCTGGCCGCTCGCCACGAGCCGCAACACGGTGATTTCGCGTTCCGTCAGATCATGATCAACCAATGAACGCGTTTGGGCCTTGTCTTCGGCAAGCAACGAAAACTCAGCCAGGATCTTGCCGGCGACAGACGGATGGATAAGCGAATCTCCCCGAGCAATGGCCCGAATGGCATCGACGATTTGCGAAGAGTCAGAGTCTTTGAGCAGATAGCCTGTGGCACCCGCTCGAACAAGGTCGAAGACGTACTGCTGCTCCTCATTCATTGTAAGCGCGATGATGCCAATGTGGGGAAACTCACGTTTGATGAGGCGCGTCGCCTCTACCCCATCCATACATGGCATGCGGAGGTCCATGAGGATCACATCCGGCAGTAACTTCTTGGTTTGTTCAACGGCTTCCATTCCATGCTTCGCCTCTCCAACGACATCGACGACGTCGATGGTTTGGAGCGTAGCCATGAGTCCTTCTCGGACTACTCCATGGTCATCTGCAATCAAGACCTTAATCTTTTCCATGATCGTACCCACGTGAGCCGAGCATGCCGCGGTAGTTGTCCGGAAGTGCCTTCTTCTCATGCGGGTACTGAATGGTGATTGGGCGGTAACGAAGGAGATGCATGAGTGTGGCCTTCATGCCGACCGCGATCTCATAGAAGGTAATGGTCTTCAGTCACCCCACAAATCGTGACGATGATCTTGCCTGACGGTTTGCGGGGGGAGATACCGCTGGCGTTGGAGTAGACATAACCGGCCTATCATCCTTGGTGAGGGTCGTCCCGTTCAGGGAAATACCGGTCTGATGCCTCAATCACGTTGATCTGCACGAGTAACAAACCCCGATTCTTTGGAGCAGTCGAAACCCCCGTTGTTGAATTACCGATACCAAGGTACAGTCGAGTCAATCTGGACGGACCAGGCATCAATCCCGCCGAGTAAGTTCTTCACACTCGTGTAGCCTTGCTGGAGAAGGAACCCTGCGGCGTCGGCTCTTCTCATGCCGTGGTGGCAATAGGTTACGATCTCCGCGTTTCGCTCCAGATTTGCAAGGCATTGCGGCAGCGTGCCGAGTGGGATGAGCTGAGAATCGTCTAGCTTGGCAAGTGCATACTCCCATGGCTCCCGTACATCGAGAAGAAGCGGCTTGTCCACTCTGTCGACCCTATCTTTCAGCTCACGGGGAGTCATCGTCGGGATCATCGTTTACTCCTTTCTCTTGACGACTTCTCAAGCGCTAAAGGAACTTCCACAGCCGCATGTCGTCTTGGCTTGTGGGTTCTTGATCGAGAATCCTGATCCTTGCACGCTGTCCAAATACTCAACCTCGGCTCCTTGGAGCAAAGGAGCACTCTGAGAATCCATGATGATCTTGATATCCCCTTGCTCGATCACGGTATCGTCTTCAGCAGTTTTGGATTCGAGCGCCATGCCGTATTGATAGCCGTGACAACCTCCACCGCGCACATAGACCCGCAGTCCGACCGCCGCGGGTTCTTGTTGGATGAATTCACGAATCTTGTGTTCGGCATCCGATGAGATGGTAAGCATCGACGGCTCCTTCCGTTGTCTGAATCATAAGGCGAAGACGATCGGCACATTTCCGACCTCGGGCAACCACAAGGCCGCAGTCTCCTGTTCGGCGCTGCACGCTCGGAGTAACAGAAAGACTCCGAGAAATAGAGCAATGATGATGGGCCAGATCAGCGATAAAAGGCCAAAGACCATGACAAGGAGTATCGCTGCTGAGGTCAGCCGGACGAACGGCTTGTTGAGGGTGATCATCAGGTGCTCCCTTATATTCTCAACCGAACATCTCCTGGGCTGATCAGTTCCTGACGCCGCTCCACACCTTCTCAGGATGAATGTCTTTGCCGGGATTGAGCTGCTGGGCCCGTTCCAACAGCACCTCTTTTGATTCAGGATAGGCTGGATCGGAAATACAGCAGTTGTCGACCGGACAGACTGCGGCGCATTGCGGCTCATCGAAATGGCCGACACACTCCGTACAGCGCTCGTGTGTGATGACATAGATGCTGTCGCCGACACCTTGTCCGTCGCCCACGTGGTTGCCCTTGGCTTCGGCGTCGCTGCGCGTTTCGAAAATGGCTTCGTTAGGGCACTCCGGCAAACAGGCCCCGCAAGAAATGCATTCGTTCGTGATCAAGAGTGCCATACAGCAACCTCCTCAACTCCTACGCGTGATGAACAACCTTTCCCCCTTTACGAACGCCGGATAGATAATGGATTTTGTGGGGGAGCCTGGCTCGATCGACCATCGGTTCTGGGGGCAACCTTCTATGTTTCGCAATGAGTGGATCGAGCACTTCACCACAAATCAGACAACGCCAAGCCACGAATCGGCATTGTCCAGCTTCGTCTGCCAGGTCGAAAAACTCATCCCTAAGCATGAGGCCACGACATCGGGGGCAATGCATCTATATCCCTCCAGCGCCGGGCAAGCTGGCGCCCGCCTGTTTTTCCTGAAAGTCGGCCAAGGCGGCCTTAATGGCATCTTCAGCCAGAACTGAGCAATGAATCTTGACCGGTGGCAGATTGAGTTCTTGCACGATGTCCGTGTTCTTAATCTTCTGGGCTTCGTCGATCGTTTTTCCTTTGAGCCATTCGGTCGCCAGACTGGAGCTCGCGATTGCTGAGCCACAACCGAACGTCTTAAACTTCGCATCCACAATCCTGTCGTTCTGGACCTTGATTTGGAGCTTCATGACATCCCCACATTCAGGAGCTCCAACCATTCCCGTTCCGATGCCTTCCTCATCTTTCTTGAAGCTCCCCATGTTGCGCGGGTTTGTAAAATGGTCGACGACTTTCTCGCTGTAAGCCATGGAGCAGCCCTCCTTCATGCATTCAATAAAGATTCGGTTCGCAAGGCACTCGCTTCCCTTGCAGATAATCGATGGCAAGGACACGTATTCTGCTCAATGCCATAAGACTCGTCCTTCGACCTTGGCAAAGGCTTCCATGACCCCCAGCCCCATGCGGACGAGTCCATCAGTATCTGCGAGTGCCATGAGTCGATCGAGATTCATAGTTTCATGATCGGCTAGTCCCCGTTCTTGTTGGGTTTCTGAAATATCTCTGTCGAGCTGATCTTCTTGGAGCACGATCATCCTTACCGGCGGTCGGCATCCCGCCTTTCGTATGACACGTTGTTCTATCTGTCTAATAATGCAGTTGGGATGCCAGAATAGTCGGATGGTGTCGAATACTGAACTAGTTGATTTATTTGAGCTAAACAGAAGGTTGGCAATAAGAGAAAAGATCAAAAAGTTTCATAATGATACCAATAATTTAAGTAATCTATAAATCAATTACTTAGGAGTGTCATATTGAAACCTGCGAGATCATTTTGACTCGGTCTTACGGGTCACATTATAGACCTTCAGGCGCCTCAGAAGAGTGGAGCGACTGACCCCTAGCGACTTGCAGGCTAACCGGTAATTCCACCCGGTTTGTTCAAGGGCTTGCACGATTGCTTCCTGTTCGAGTGCGGCAAGCGTGACTTGTTTCCCTGCCGCTTGATAATGAAGAGCCGAATCCTTGTAAGGCGCGTTCGCCACAAAATAGTCAGGCAGGTGTTCAGCGCGGATCGTGTTGTCCGGACAACGGATACAGGCATGCTCCAGAATATTCTCCAGCTCTCGGACATTTCCTGGATAACGGTGAGCTTCAAGGAGTTTGAGCACTGGACCATCGAGATCACGGACATTCTTTCCCATGGTTCGATTGAGTCGAGCGATCGAGTGTTCGATGAGGGGCAGCAGGTCTTCCCTCCGATCACGAAGGGGTGGGATCCGAATCGGGAACACCTGCAACCGATAGTACAGGTCCTCACGAAACCGTCCGTCCTCCACCACGGTCGCGAGGTGTTTGTTCGTGGCCGCAATGACTCGAACGTCCACTTTGACGGTCTTATTCCCACCGACCCGCTCAAACTCCTCCTCTTGCAGCACGCGAAGCAGTTTGGCTTGAGCCATTGGCGAGATCTCGGCGATCTCGTCCAGGAAGATGGTGCCCTTGTTCGCAATTTCAAATCTTCCCTGGCGATCGGCGATCGCCCCGGTGAACGCCCCTTTGACGTGGCCAAACAGTTCACTTTCGAGCACCCCTTCGGCCAGCGCCGCGCAATTGACGGCTACGAACGGCTGGTCCCGTCTAGGACTCAGTCGGTGGATTTCTCTCGCGATCAGCTCTTTCCCGGTGCCGCTTTCTCCTTCGATGAGTACCGTGGCCTTTGAATTGGCGACCTGCGGCAGGAGGTCGAGTATGCTCTGTAGTGCTTTGCTGCGGGCCACAAGCGGGCCTCGAGTTTCGTTCCCGCGCTGTCGCTCGAGCTTCGCCTTGAGTTCATTGATCTGGCTCAGGTCACGATAGGTTTCAACAATGCCGACTAGATTGCCGTGCTCGTCACGGAGGAGGTCGGTATTCAGGCTGACAGGCACCTTCCGTCCGTCTTTGTTCTGAATGACCGTTTCAAAATTTCTCACTTTTTCGCGATTGCGAACAGCGCGCTCCAAAATACAGTCTTGCGTTGAGCAAATGGTTCCTTGAACCAATAGGTGGCAGCTCAGTGGCTGACCGACAAGTTCTCCTTCTTCATAGCCCAGTAACTCGCGCATCGCCCTGTTCATGTAACGTATCTTCATATCTAAACCGATCGTGACGACACCGTCTCCGATACAGTCGAGAAGCACAGCCTCGTCGCAACGGGATTTTTGAGTGAGTTGGGTCATATGGAGTTTCCTCGGCAAGAGAATGATGGAAAGTTTATTCTAATCCCGAACCTTATTCGTGAGTCAAGCACGGCGCGCGGACGAAGCCTGGTGGAGCTTCATAAACGGTCTGGCTCCCAGGTTTCAGCATCGATCGGATCTCAAATTTGCAATATGACATCGAAACATATGCCCCGAGATCTATGGAGAGTGGCAGAGAGCAAGAATGTCGTGATACACAGAGATATGTCCCAGCGAACTCTTGAAACGCTTTCCTTCGACAATACCTATGCCCGGCTTCCTCAAGCTTTTTACGCCCGATTGAATCCCACTCCGTACAGCGCGCCTCCTCGTTTGATCCATGCCAATCGGTCAGCCGCTGAGTTGATCGATCTTGATCCTGCGCAATTCACTAGACCGGAGTTTGCTGAAGTGTTCGGTGGGAGTGCACTCGCATCAGGCATGGAGCCGCTCGCGATGCTGTATTCCGGTCATCAATTCGGGGTGTATGTCCCGCAACTCGGCGATGGACGCGCAATCCTTCTCGGAGAGGCGAAAAACGATCAGGGCCAGCGGTGGGATCTCCATCTCAAGGGAGCGGGGATGACGCCGTTCTCCCGGGACGGAGACGGACGGGCGGTGCTGCGTTCGACGATCCGTGAGTATCTCTGTTGCGCGGCGATGCAGGGACTTGGAATTCCCACCACGCACGCGCTCTGTCTCGTCGGTAGCGACGACAAGGTGTACCGTGAGGAGGTGGAAACCGGGGCGATGCTGGTCCGTATGGCGCCGTCTCACGTGCGTTTCGGAATGTTCGAAGTGTTCTACTACCGAAAGCAGCACGAGCACCTGAGAACGCTAGCCGATTATGTGATCGACCGACACTTTCCCCATCTCAGCGATGTCGATGAAAAATACTCGCGGTTTTTCAACGAAGTCGTTGAGCGCACCGCGCGGCTGATCGCGCAATGGCAAGCGGTCGGTTGGGCCCATGGGGTGATGAACACCGACAATATGTCGATTCTTGGTCTGACGATGGATTATGGCCCCTATGGGTTTATGGATGACTACGATGCGGGGTTTATCTGCAACCACTCCGATCACAACGGCCGCTATGCCTTCAATCAACAGCCCTACATCGGACTCTGGAATCTGAGTTGCTTGGCTCAGGCGCTGTTGCCGTTGGTCGAGAAGGAAGCGCTCAAAGCGGGCCTTGGGACCTATCAGTCTGTGTTTGATCGGGAATACCACAAGCAGATGAAGGGAAAATTTGGATTAGTGGACGAGCAGGTCGGGGACGATGACCTGATTCGAGATTTCCTCGGGTTGCTTCAAGGCAGCCATGCGGACTACACGATCGTGTTTCGAGAGTTGGGCACGTTTTCTTCGCAGAATGGCGCGGTGAATGAGAAGTTGCGGGAGCACTTTCTCAACCGCGAGCGGTTTGACGACTGGGCCCTGCGTTATCGTGATCGGTTGCGGAGCGAGCAGAGCCTCGACCATGAGCGGTCGGCGCGGATGAACCGGGTCAATCCCAAGTATGTGCTCCGCAATTATCTCGCGCAGGTGGCGATCGAAAAAGCCCAACAAAAGGACTTCTCCGAGATCGAGCGGTTGTACACCTTGTTGCAACATCCCTACAGCGACCAGCCGGGCATGGAGGCTTATGCGGCTCCGCCCCCCAACTGGGGCAAGCACTTGGCGGTCAGTTGCTCGTCCTGACGCAGCGTGATCAACTGCAAAAGGTCTACGTTAGCTGCCGGGTTCACTACGGCCAGGACAGAGCTCTAACCCGAGGCGTGATTTTCTCCTGCCACTCTCTCCAAATCCCGCCACACCAAACGGATCCGTCTCGCGATTGTGAATGACTTCGTGGTCTGAGTGTGGGCCTGTGGTGGGCAGGCCGCCTGCCTGCGCGACCGAAGGCCATAGCAACTTGTAGCCTGCGAGCATGGCACCGGCGAGGGAGGATTTCATAAATGTCCGGCGTGTCAAAGACCAGGAAGTTTTGCGAATCATGGATCACTCCGATGCTGGTGACTTGTTATCTGTCTTAAGCCCAGTTCGCTTCTACTAAGTGTCCGCGTAATTGGTCACTCTCCTTATTTAGGGGGCCATGTGCTCACACAATCAACTCCAGCGCCCGTGTATGCCAGGAAAGGACGGCTTTACGGATATTGATTTTGTCCGCAATTTTCGCATGGTCTGAACGGATGATGTGAGCGGCGAAATCAGCCATGAACCGGCTTTTGAGCGTGGCACGTGCACGATCAACACCGACTTCTTGGTAGGGCGCGACAGACAATAGAAGAAAGCCGTCATCGGGGATGCGGTCGTCTCGCATGTTAGCGGCGATGATGCCTCCGGCCTTGCTGAGAGGGTCAGCAAGTTCTGGACTGTAAGGTCCGATAATCAGCGCCAGGTTCGGCATGTGGAGCCAGTGGAACCCGCGCCCGATGCCGATCATCCATTCATGATGGACGATCTCCAGGGTACGGTCGCTTTTCCGGACTTCCTCGATATGGGCGAGGTTGCCCTGTACGAGAGGCAAGAGATCCTCCTGCATCTCTTCGGGCATATCGGCATACAGTCTCGACAGTGAGGCAGGTAAGGAGGCGCGGTCTTGCGCGGAAACGGTCGAGAGGTCCAAGACATCGCGATGATTACTTCCGTGAAGAACGAGCGCATCCTCGTCGGTTTCGAACCCACAGACTAGGGGGTACACCGTGCTGTGTGCTGAGCCGAAGACTTCCTCCACCTGCCGTTTGGTCCGAAGCGCGTGGTCTCGGGCGGCATCGGTGTTATATCCCCAGCCGGCGCAGCCACGATGTTGGTCACCCTTTGAGTAGTGGTAATTGATCAGCACCAGCGTACGTCGGCCGTGTCGAACCATGTGCTGGATCTGCTCTGTCATCACCTCACCGAAATGCGGCCACCCCATGTCAAAGCGTCCGCCGATATTACGGATCGGCTGGATGATTCCGGACGGGGTGTTGGTGGCCACGGAAAGATTGAGGCGCCCATCCATGCATTTGAGCGCAATGATCGCAGTGTCGTGTTTCGCACTGTAACGTTCACGCGCGAGAAAGGATTCCGGGCTTTGGTATACCTGGGCATACCGACGGGCATGTTCCATCAGCCAATCAATCCGTTGCTGTATAGGGAGGTTGCGAATCGCGATGCTGTCTGGACCTGGTTGAGACAAGGACGAATTACTCATCAGGGTGCGTCTCCGAGGCTGAGAGATTGGAGGTTGCCTCCAATTTGTTTCCTGTTCCTGACCGACTCGGGAGAGCAAAATAGATACCTCATCAAGGTCTTCCCTGCAGTCTCTACGGTTTTGACTGATCCAGCGGTGAGCGAGGTGTGCGAAAACAGAAAGGAGAAAGGTCATGCAGGGCGATGCAGGACCTGGCAAGCGAAAGGTATGACTGGATAGCGTTTTTCAGTGAGACGGTCTCATATGTGCGAAATCACACAGAGCGATGCGTGCGAATAATAGGTGTGCGATGCTAGAAAAGGAGTCGTTACTCTATTGAGATGAGAGAACTGGTGAGATCTTAAGTCTATCGGGCCGATGCTCGACGCCTGTGCATTCGGCAAGCAGCGACTCGCTAGGCTTTTGGGTCCAGTCCACATGCCCCATGAGCCCTTCCACTGTAACCACCGAGACGCTGCTGAGGCGAGCCTGTCCACGGCTTTCTCATGACCGGCTAGACGACTGAACCCGTCACGACTCCACGTTACCATTTCAAGTACGCATCGGCCACGCGAGGTTCCACGTGTCTGTCGCACATGACGTCCTCTCGGTTTCGTTACGAACGGTCATGACTCATGCGGCCGAGTCATTTGTTGGAGTCGTCAGCTGCAGACGTCGGGGTGAAGCCACACGCCTGCCGTCGATCCATCCGATGGTCGAGCAGAACGCCTTGTCTCGACTCAAGCATCACGAAAACTCGCATTTGGATGCCCCGCCAGGAAGGACGGGGTTCTTTACTCGCGAAGGACTGCTGTTTCACTCTGTTAACTGTCTGTTGTAGAGTGTCACGCTCGGATATTGCGCGAGTGTCAGAGTGATGTCCCTCACCTCCTAAGAAGCGAATGGCCAAGAAACAGAGCGACTCCAAAATCGCCGTGGCAGGCGCCCTGACCCTCGTGCTGGCGCTGGCGGGAGCCATGCTGGTCAAGGAACCACTGCGCAGTTCACGTCCGGTCGGCACGGGACTGGACATGAAGGCCACGATTGAAGAGCAAGTGGTACGCGCACGTTTGTGGGAAGATCCTGTCGCAGCCGTACAACGGGGCTTGCGGGAAATCAAGTCGAACCGACCCGTCGCTACTCCGGTCCCGCCGCTTACGCAACGCCTTCGATCTCTTCGGCAGGTCATCGCTGAACGGGTCAAGGAGGGCCAGCGTGTCACGGTCCTCCTGGTGACGACCAGTGGAGGTCCATATGTGGAAAGCACTGAGTCGCGGATCCGAGATCGGTATGCGGTCGGAACAGCCCTTGGAGTGTCTTGTTATGTGCCGGAACAGGAGGGCCAGCTCTCGTTTGTGGAATGGGATACCCTGAGCCCTCTCCCGGCACTGCCGTATGAGTGGTATCGGCTCAGACGAACCAGACTGTGTGACGAGGAATCGCCACGCTCCCACAGTGTGCTGGTCGTCTGGTTTCCGGATGAAGCGCTCAGTCGTGGGTTTTTCGCCAGTCTGACATCCTTCTCTCAGGCGCTTGTCTGCCGAGAAGCCGAGAAAAGGAGCGAGTGTCTCCTCACCGACGATCGGCGCAAGCTCGTTCGCTTGAATTCACAGCTCCAACGGGGGGTCACATTTAAAATTCTCGGCCCTCGTAGCTCCTCAGCATTTCGGGCACTCTTGGCCGAGGCGGGAGAATCCTACGGCGAGCCGCATGTGGGAATCGGCGTTTGGCCGAATGCGGACGGCTGGATCGAGCTGTATTCCCCGTGGAATAGTGCGATGAAAGGGCTCCTCGCCTACGGACTCAAGGCGACCGTCGAAAAAGGGGCCGCCTGCGACTCCTACACGTCTTGCGAGCAAGAGTTTACCCGTCGGCTCACGGGCGCGAATATTCGGTTGGCATACGAAATCGGTTCTGATGACCAGTTGTTCGAATCATTAGTCGAGGAATTGGAGCGCCGGCAGGTTCGCCTCGGGTGGGATGCGGTGATCCTGATCGGGGAATGGGATTCGTTCTATGGACGGACGCTTCCGATCGAGTTCCGAGCCGCTGCTTGCAAGAAAATCGCGACCTTTCCCGAGCAGGACTTGGAGACGATCGAGGTTCCGGTGATGATCAAGCAGTGGTGCTCCGATATTCCGCATGCCGTGGATCTCCAGATTCGGCGGCAAGCCGACTATGAATCGTTGCGCCTTAACGTTCAGCGGTACAGCTACCTGAGCGGGCTGGATGGCGAAGTGCCGGGAGAAGACAAAACCAAAGCCATACGGACCGATAGCGCGAAAGACAGCCAGCGTGAGCGCCCGGAAGGGACCAGTCAGGTGGACTATGTACGGGCGTTGGTGAATCGAATCCAGGATGAGGGTGAAGGGGCTCGAGCCATCGGGATCTTCGGCACCGATCCGTATGATTCGCTCCTGATCATCAAAGCCCTTCGCCCTGCGTTTCCGCACGCCATTTTCTTTACCGTCGGTCTTGATGCCCGACACCTCCATCCGAGCGAGTACAAATGGACCCGCAACATGGTCATCGCCTCGCCGTTTGGGTTGCAGTTGGATAGCGGATTGCAACGCGATGTCCCGCCGTTCCGGAGCAGTTATCAGACGTCGACCTATTTCGCGACGTTGCAGGCAGTCGGACATGTCCTATGTCGCCGTGAGCAGTCTGTCATGGCGAACGGTCCCTGCGGGACGACCTACCATGCCGCACTGACGCCGGAAGATCGTGTGTACGATGCCGGACTGCATCCCAGATTGTTTGAGGTGGGACGGAGCGGTGCGGTCGATTTGAGCCTAGTTATGAAAGAAGAGGTCCGCACGATTCATCCGTTACGATCTGACTTGGCCTATACGGATGGCTACGGTCAGCTGAGTCAAGGGATCGGATTTGACAACGCCGCCGTGGCGGCGGGGACGGCTGTGGGATTCGCACTGTTCGTTCTGGTCGCGTGGAGCAACCAGCGCCTCTGGTCTGGCATCGTGCGGTACCCGCGCGTATTGAGTATCACGGCAGTGGTGCTCGTCGCGCTGTTTGCAGTCTTTGTCGTAGCTGGCGGGGCCGATGCACTCTTGGCGGGGCATGATGAAGGAGAGCCGTTTTCGTGGACGGCAGGTGTCAGCATTTGGCCGAGCGAGTTGCTGCGCTTCTTGGTTGTCGTGCTGTCTGCACTCCTGTTTGTGAAGGGCGCCCGCGACCTCGAGAAGAACGGCGAACAGATCGACGAAAAGTTTCAGTTCGAAGACACCTCAAAACGTCAGCGGTTCTCACCCAACACATTTTGGACGAATCTTCAGCGGGTCTATCATCCCCTCGCCACAGTTGGCTCGATGAAAGTC
>WBZP01001811.1_pt1 | contig 25484 bp, 24 predicted proteins | sample 5204301 | NCBI WGS metagenome assembly WBZP01 (sample SAMN12412401, study PRJNA552823) | activated sludge metagenome | isolation source: activated sludge from nitrification reactor of wastewater treatment plant... | place: USA: Pennsylvania | collected 2017 | reverse complement strand
GACCACCAGGGTCAGGGCGAGGGCACCTAAGGTCAGGGCACGCTGGCGACTCGGGCGGGCGGGCGTGTGGGCAGAGTGGTTGATCGATTGACGCATACCCCCTAGGGTATACGAGAACAGGCGACACCACCGTAGGAGACCACCATGATCTTCACTCAGTACTACCTCGACTGCCTCTCGCAGGCGTCCTATCTCGTGGGGGACGAGACCACCGGGCAGGCCGTCATCATTGACCCTCGGCGGGATGTCGGCGAGTACCTCGAGGACGCGAAGGCCGCCGGCCTGACCATCGTGGGGGTCCTCAATACGCACTTCCATGCCGACTTCGTCTCGGGCCACCTGGAGTTGCAGCGCGAGACCGGCGCCTGGATCGGCTATGGCGAGGCCGCCAAGGCGGAGTTCGAGGTGCGTCACTTCGCTGATGGCGAGCGGGTCTCGCTCGGCGAGGTGACCCTGCAGGTGATGCACACCCCAGGACACACGCCGGAGTCCATCTCCATCCTGGTCTTCGAGCGGGCTGACGACCCGGTGCCCTACGGCATTCTCAGCGGCGATGCGCTCTTCATCGGCGACGTCGGCCGGCCCGACTTGTTGGCGTCGATCGGCTTCACCTCCGACGAACTTGGGCGGATGCTGTACGACTCGATCCACCACAAGATCATGGGCCTGCCCGATGAGGTCCGGGTCTTCCCGGCGCACGGCGCCGGCTCGGCCTGCGGCAAGAACTTGTCGACCGAGAAGCAGTCGACCATTGGGGAACAGCGCCGGACCAATTACGCCTGTCAACCCATGACCGAGGACGAATTCGTCGCCGTGGTGACCGAGGGGCAACCGACCGCACCGTCGTACTTCGTCTACAACGCGGTCCTCAACCGTCAAGGCCGCGACACTCTCGATGTGGACTCCAGCGTGCCGGCGATGAGCCCGGACGAGGTGGCTGCGGCGATTGCCGAGGGCGCCATCGTCACCGATGCGCGACCCAACCCCGAGTTCGCGGTGGGCCACCTGCGCGGCTCGGTCAATGTGCCCGCTGATGGGCGCTTGGCGGAGACGGTTGGGACGGTGCTGGCGCCCGAGGACCGAGTGGTCGTGATCGCTCCCGAGGGCCAGGAGCAAGCGGTTGCCACGCGCTTCGCTCGAATCGGCTACGACCACGTGGTGGGCTATGTCGCGGACCCGGAGGGGTACTTCGTGGACCACGCCGGTGATATGCAGCAGGCAAGCAGGCTCAACGTCGCGCAGGCGGACCAGGCCATGGAGGCAGTCGAGGGCTTGCAGGTGCTTGATATCCGCAATCCGGGCGAGGTCGCTGGGGGGATGATCCCGGGCGCCAAGCACATCCCGCTCGCCGAGCTGGGCAAGCGGACCGCTGAGCTCGACCCAAGCAAGCCGTTGCTCGTGTACTGCGCGGGCGGCTGGCGCTCAAGCGTTGGCTCAAGCCTGTTGCGGCGCAAGGGTTTTACCGATGTCTCAGACCTGCTTGGCGGGTATGGCGCATGGAGTGCGGTCCATGAGATCGCCCCGGTGGCCTGCGAAGCTACGCAGCGCGCCGAGGCCGCCGCGAAGGAAGCTGCTGCTCGCGCCTGAGGGGGTGCAAGCGCAACTTCGGGTCGGAACCTGTTGGTTGGGGTCCCTTCTAAGGGGCCCCAACCACCATGTTCCGGCATCAGGCGGGAAAGTTGGGCCAGGTGGGACGGCAGAGCGCCCGCCCGGACCGGTGGGACGGCGGGGAACGGCGGGGAACGGCGGGGACGGGGACTCGGGCTTTGCGCCTCAGGCAGGGTCTGACCAGGTCACGAGCCGCAGGTGCTCCTGCGATCCCAGTAGCTCCAGCCGCCGCCACAACACGCTGCCCGGAACCGCTTGACTGGCATGGGCGGCGATCGCCCGCCCCTGGCGCTCACGGTCGACGTCCAGCACGATCGGCAAAGCGGTCGGGGCATGCCCGGCGAATGCCGCGGAATACTCCTGGTTGAGCACTTCGGCGACCTCCCTGGGCAGCCCCCAGCCCAGCACCGGGATTCGATGGGCCCGGGCGACGGTGAGGGCGGCGATGGTCGCGGCCTCATGGTCAGGGTGACCGGTGACTCCACCGTCCTGGCAAAACACCAGCAGCCCGTCGGGGCGCTCGCGCGCGATCTGGGAGGAAATCTCGGTGACGAGCGCCTCCCCGCACCCAGCCAGCCCACCGTCCGGGTAGTGACAGAGCAACGCCTCTTCGGCGCCAAGCTCCCTAGCGGCGACCATCAGCTCCGCAGCTCGGGTCTGCGCCAACCCCTCGGACTCGCCCAGCGTCGAAGCTTCGCCGGCGGTCAGGCACAACACCCGAACGCCGGCCCCACTATCGACCAGCGCGGCAATCACACCGCCCAGCCCGAAGGACTCGTCGTCAGGGTGGGCCACGACCACGAGCACACGGGCCCATCGGGGAAGTTCAGCCATCGTGTTTCAGCCTTCCGGAACAAGGAGTTCGCCGCGGAACGCGGCGCGTAGGGTGAGCGTGATGACCGCGGCCACGACCGCGCTCGCGAGCGCAAGCAGAGCGATGGCGATGACATCAGCTGCGACCAGCGCACTGGCGCCAGCCATCGCGATCGCCGCTGCGGCAGCCGCCGCCAGCGGGAAGGTATACGCCAAGAAGGGCACGGCAAATGGCTGGCGTAGCAGCGTCGGCGCTTGGGCTAGCAAGAGGATCACGAAGAAGATCGCCGCGGCATACGTGATTCGCCCGAAGGCATCGTCGACGGTGCCCGCCAAGGTGTTCCACGACAACATGATCACCGACGGCGGCGCAATGAAGATCGCGATCGTGGGGAGCATTCGGGGCGGCAGCGCCGGCTCATGGAGCAAGACGCGCTGCAACAACAAGGGCAGCAGAACAATCCAGAACACCACGCCCACGCCGAAGGCAAACCACGCCAGCTCAAGATTGCCGATGCTCCGGGCCGCAAGCGGGGTGATCACGTTACCCACGATGGGGATGAACCACGCCGGAGTCACGTGTCCGGCGCCAATGTCGCTGCGCCGGAACCAGGTTGAGATCACCACGACGGTCGCGATCAAGTGACCCACCGCGCCGATCCACCACAAAACCCTCGCCAGTGCCGGCGCGACATCGGCGTATGCCGTGCCCAGGATGAGGATGGCGATGGTGACCGTAGGGACAAAGGCCATCCGCATCGGATGGCCCAACTCGGCGCGGGCAGCGGCCGGATACCGGACCCACTTTGCGGCATACGCAGCTGCCACCAGGACGAAGGCCGCGCTCGCCAGCACGAGCAAGAGAACGAAGGGCCAGCGCGGCATACCCCACACGAGGCTGGCGCGACGCCAGGCGAGGGCCAACCCGCCCAGGCCCATCACGGCGGCGAACAGGGTGACAGGGAGGTGCTCCAGGGGGTTCTTGGCCACCGGACTAGCATACCCCTAGGGGTATGGGTATAGTTCAGCAGCGGATGGTCGCTCACTTCGAAGGAGAAGTCCCATGGCCGATGTCGTCGTTCTCGGCGCTGGCGTGGCAGGACACACTGCCGCCCTGCACCTGTCGAGACTGCTACCCAAGGGCCACACGGTGACGGTGGTCAGCCCGAACTCCCAGTGGAACTGGATCCCCAGCAATATCTGGGTCGGGGTCGGCAAGATGGGCAAGGAGGATGTCGTCTTCCCGCTCGCCCCGGTCTATGCCAAGAAGGGCGTCACCTTCAAGCAGGCCAAGGCAGTCGCGATCTGGCCGCAAGGCGACAGTGAGAGCGATCGAGGCGCGGTCGACATCGTCGCTACCTCGCCGGGCGCCGATGGCTCCAGTGAGCGCATCCGCTATGACTACCTGGTCAATGCCACCGGCCCGCAGTTGAAGTTCCAGATGACCCCCGGGCTTGGCCCGCACGGCGGTCACACGGTGTCGGTCTGCACCGCGGACCACGCCATCCAAGCGGCGGAAGCCCTCAGGGCCACCATCGCCCGACTCAAGGCAGGCGAGCGCCAGACCCTCGTGGTCGGCATGGGCCACGGCACCTGCACCTGCGAAGGCGCCGCCTTCGAGTACGTCTTCAATGTCGATCATGAGCTCCGTGAAGCCGGCGTGCGTGACCTCGCCCGGGTCATCTACCTCACCAACGAGAAGGAACTCGGCGACTTCGGTGTCGGGGGGATGACCTTCGCGGACATGGGCTTCGAGACCAGTTCGGAACTGTGGACCGGTTCGCTGTTCCGGGAGCGCGGAGTCGAGGCCGTCCTGGGCGCTCACGTGACCAAGGTCGAGCCCGGGGTCGTTCACTACGAGACCCTTGACGGGGAATTCCACACGCTGGACTTCGATTTCGGCATGCTGCTGCCGCCCTTTGGTGGGGTGCCGCTGGCGGCATACGACAAGAACGGCGAGGACATCTCCGCTTCCATGTTCGCCCCGAGCGGTTTCATGAAGGTCGACGCCGACTACTCCGGCAAGCCGTATGCGGAATGGAAGGCGTCGGACTGGCCCAAGACCTATCAGGCCATCGGCTACGACAACATCTGGGCCGTGGGTATCGCCTTCGCTCCGCCGCATCAGATCAGCCAACCCCGCACCTCGCCCAATGGAACGCTCATCGCGCCGGCTCCGCCGCGCACGGGTATGCCGTCCGGCGTGATGGGCAAGACCGCCGCGCTCTCGATCGCCGACCGGATCAAGCACGGCGCCAGCGCCAAGGCCCACGAGGCTTCGATGGCCAACATGGGCGCCGCCTGCGTGGCCTCTGCTGGCGCTGGCATGCGTACCGGCTCGGCGGCCGCGATGACCATGATGCCGGTGGTCCCCGATTTCGAGCGCTATCCCACGGGCCGCGACCTCAAGGACACCCGGGGCGAATTGGGCCTGGCCGGTCACTGGGTCAAGCTCATGCTCCACTACCTCTTCATCCACAAGGCCAAGGGTCGCCTCGGCTGGCAACTCATCCCGGAGTGAACCTCATGTCTGACAACAGCGCAGTCCCGGTGGCCGACCTCAGCAAGGCGCCCCTCCCGACCGAGAAGATGCTCAAGCGGCGCAAGAGCGTGCCCATCCAGTTGACGCGCTTCGCGGTCTTCAACGCGCGCATCATGCGGATGGTGCTCAAGGGCCACGGCTGAGGTTGCGGGCGCCCGCGAGCCGCGAGCCGCGAATCCCGCGACTTGGGGTCGGAAACTGTTGGTTGGGGCCCCTTCTAAGGGGCCCCAACCAACAGTTTCCGGCATCAGGCGGGAAACGTGAGGTTGACTGGGGCCATGAGCCCGCGCAGCCCAGGTGACTGGTGGAACGAGCGCGTCGTGCCGCGACTGGTGGACGCATCGCTCAATGACGCCACCGCGGCCTCGTGGCGGCGCCGCGTGTGCGCCGAGCTGAGCGGCACTGTGCTCGAGGTAGGTTTCGGCTCCGGTCGCAATGTGCCCTATCTACCAGCGGCCGTCGACGAGGTCCTGGCAGTCGAGCCAGCCGACCTGGCCTGGGAGCGGGCGGGTGCACGGATTGCGGCATACGGCCGGCCGGTGACCCGCATCGGCCTGGATGGCGCCAGCCTGCCCATCGCCGATGCCTCAGTGGATGCGGTGCTCTCGACCTGGACCTTGTGCACGGTGGGCGACCTCACCCGCGCCCTCGGCGAGGCCCGGCGCGTGCTGCGGCCCGGCGGAGCGCTGCACTTCGTGGAGCACGTGCGCTCCGACCGCCCGGGGGTGGCGCGCTGGCAGTCCCGACTGCAGCCCGCCTGGGGCGTGGTCGCTGGCGGTTGCCACCTCGATCGAGACATCCTCGCGTCGATGCGCGCCGCGGGCTTCACCGTGGCGGCCGAGCCTGCCCAGGCACCGATGGCGATGGAGCTGGTGCCTTTCGTGTCCGGTCGGGCAACCTAAACCAGTCGAGTGTCGGGTTGTGGTTCCTCTGGAGCCTCCAGAGGAACCACAACCCGACACTCGATGGGGGGAGCCGACAGCCGCTGGCCCTTGTTTGCCGCGTCAGCGGCCAAACATGCGGCCGAAGAAGCCGCCGCTCGACGCGCTCTCCTGGCTCTTGGGGTGCCCGCCGCACCACTGCGACGCGGGAACGCTGGACTTGACCATGGCGACATGCTGGCCACACCCGGCCCAGGTCGTCTTGCCGCACTCCCGGCACTTCACTGCTCGGCACATCTGCTTGCTCCTATCGTCAGCAACGGCCCGAACACCGGGCCGCTTCGGCGACACTATACCCCAGGGGGTATAGTGTCGCATCGTGAGCGAGACCCCGAACCCCACCTATGTCATTGTCGGCGGCGTCGCCGGCGGCATGTCCGCGGCCACCAGGCTTCGCCGCCTGGATGAGTCCGCACGGATCATTGTCGTCGAGCGTAGCGGGCATGTGAGCTTCGCCAACTGCGGCCTGCCGTATCACGTGGGCGGGGTCATCGAGAAGCGCTCGGCCCTCCTGCTGCAGACACCGGCCAGCCTCGGCGCGCGCTTCGGCTTGGATGTGCGCGTACACACCGAGGCGACCGCGATCGACGCACAGGCGCAGACCATCACGCTGCGCGATCTCGCCACGGGGGTTGCGGAGGAGATCACCTACACGGCGCTGGTGCTCTCCCCCGGCGCCCGACCCGTCCGCCCACCGATCCCCGGCATCGAGCGCGCGCTCTCGCTGCGCGATATCGAGGACACCGATGCCCTGGTCGAGGCGGTGCAGGCTGCGCTGCCGCAGGCCCGTGGCTTCGACGACGAGCGCACCGAGGGCGGGACCGCGGTGGTGATCGGTGGCGGCTTTATCGGTGTCGAGATGGCCGAGAACCTGGTCCACAAGGGGATGCAGGTCGCGCTGGTCGAGGCCACCCCCCAGGTCATGGCGCCCCTCGACCCGGAGATGGTCGCCCCGGTGCATTCCGCCATCCGCCGGGCGGGCGTGGATCTGCGCTTGTCCCACGCTGTGACCGCCATCGGCGAACGCGAGGTCACCCTGGATGACGGCAGCACCCTGCCGGCAGATGTCGTCGTCGCCGCGATCGGGGTGCGCCCCGACACCACACTGGCACAAGCCGCCGGGCTCACGATCGGCGAGCGAGGCGGCATACGCGTCGATGAGCACCTGCGCACCAGCGACCCGCACATCTATGCCGTGGGCGACGCGGTGGAGAAGGTCGACGGCCTGACCCACGAGGCGACCCTGGTGCCGCTGGCCAATACGGCCAACCTTCAGGGTCGGCGCGTGGCGGACATCATTGCCGGGCTGCCAGGCACGGACCGCCCGGTGCTGGGGACCGCGATTGTCCAGGTCATGGACCTGCAGGTCGCCGCCACGGGCTGGAACGAGAAGCGGCTTCGAGCCGCGGGGCGCGCCTATCGCGCCATTCACACCCACCCGGCCTCGCACGCGACCTACTACCCCGGCGCGGACGGCATGTCCCTCAAACTCCTCCTCGATCCGGCGACGGACGCGATCCTGGGCGCCCAGGGGGTGGGCCGCTCCGGCGTCGACAAGCGCATCGATGTGATCGCCACCGCGATGACCGGCGGACTGCGCGCGAGTGACCTGGCCGAGTTGGAGTTGGCGTACGCGCCGCCATTCTCCTCGGCCAAGGATCCGGTGAACATGCTGGGCCACATCGCCGACAACCTGCGCAGCGGAATCGCCCACTCGATTCAGTGGCACGAACTCGCCGATGCCGTGGCCGCCGGCGCGACCGTCCTCGATGTCCGGACGGCAGCAGAGTTTGAGCGCGGGGCGATCCCCGGCGCGATCAATGTCTGCGTCGATGAGTTGCGCGACCGCCTGGGTGAGCTGCCCGATCAGGACAGCCCGATCGTGGTGCACTGCGCAGTCGGCCTACGGGCCCACGTGGCCGCGCGCATCTTGGCCCAACGCGGCTGGAGCGATGTGCGCAATCTGTCCGGCGGGTATACGACCTGGCGGGCTGGCACGGCGGCCTGAACCGGTTGCCCCCACCTCGCGGCGACTGGGGTGGCGACTTAACCGTCGGTCTTGCGCAGCAGCACCACGGTGTCGAGCGCGACGCCGCCCGGGGTGGGCTGGTGAGCATGTCCGTCGGTATGCCGGTGGCCCCCCTCTGCGGGAACCTCACGTCGACGCAACTCGGCCAGCTCCGCGACCACCGGCAAGGCATCCGCAGAAGCCACCACGTGCTCGGGGTCCTGGAGGATCTCGGGTACCTGCGGGCCGCCGACCCCCTCGGTCAGATTGCGCAGCGAATGTGCGATCACGAGCACGGCGCCACCCGGGCGCGTGGCGGCAACCGCCTGCTCGAGCGCGGCCCGCCATTGCTCCGGCGGAAGGTGGACGTAACAGAAGAGCGCGAGGTCGTAGGCCGTCCCAGGCGCGGGCTGCGTTGCATCGGCCACCAGGCCGGCGACCCTCACGGCATCCGGTCCGAGACGCTCGGCCGCAATCCGTCCTAGCCGCTCGATGGCCACCTGGGAGTAGTCCGTGGCATCGACCTGCCAGCCCTGCTCGGCGAGCCAGATGGCGTTGCGGCCCTCCCCGGCAGCGATATCGAGCGCACGGCCGGGGGCCATCGGGGCACACAGCTCTGCGACCCAGATGTTCGGGGTGGCGGACCAGACCAAGTCGCTGGCGGCATACCTGGCGTCCCAGGCGCTGGCGTCCATGTCAGCTCAGGCCAGGGAGAGGAAGAGCTTCTCCATCGACTCGACGTCCATCGTGTGCGACTCGGGGTCGACGATGCATTGACGCAAGCCAAGGGCGATAACCGCGAAGCCGGCGCGATCCAGCGCCTTGGAGACCGCGGCCATTTGAGTGACGATGTCCTGGCAATCGCGGCCATCCTCGATCATCCGGATGATGCCGCCGATCTGACCCTGGGCGCGCTTGAGACGCTTAACGACCGTCTGCATCTCGTCGGGGTTCAGTTCCATGCTGGGGATGATACCCCGCTGGGTATCTGTGCGCGGAGTGCTCATGTGCGCGGTGGCCCTTCCTCAATCGGGTGACCGGCGGCACGCCAGGCAGCGGTGCCCCCCTCGACGGACAGGGCACTGCGGCCGGTGCGTTCGAGGATCTCGGCAATCGCTGTGCTGCGGTTGCCGCTCTCACAGATCACGTGGACATCTACGCCCACGGGGATCTCGTCGAGATAGCTCATGATGCGGCTCATCGGCGCGAAGAGTGCGCCCGGGATGTGCCCGGCGACATACTCGCGCGGCTCACGACAATCCACGACGATCCCGCCCTCGGTATGCCGCTGAGCCAGTGTCGCGATATCGATCGACCTCACCATGTGTTCATGATACCCCCAGGGGTATCAAGTCATCACCGCGAGGTCAGGCTTTTGTGGCCTCCGCCTCGGCAACCTGACGCCGAACGTCGGCCATGTCCAGGTTCTTCACGCCATCGATGACCTGCTCGAGTGCGGCGGCCGGCAGCGCGCCGGACTGGCGGAAGACGAGGATCCCCTCGCGGAAGGCCATGATCGTGGGGATCGAGCTGATCCCGGCGGCGCCGGCAAGGGCCTGCTCCGCCTCGGTGTCAACCTTGGCGAAGACGACGTCCGCGTGGGTCTCACTGGAGGCCGCGAAGGTCGGGGCGAACTGTCGACAAGGCCCGCACCACGACGCCCACCAGTCGACGAGAACGATGTCGTTGTCGGTGATGGTCTGCTGGAAGGTGCCAGCAGTGAGGTCGACGGTGGCCATGGCGATGCTCCTTGGGGGGTGAATGAGGCTCGGCTAGGCCAACGCCAAAGGTTGCGGCAGCCATTCCCCATGCTCGCCGGATCGGCGGCGTGGGCACACCAATCCACCCCCGCGGCAAGGACTGCGCCCCGGGCACTCACCCCTCATCTTGACAATCGGGAACAAATGGCGAGAGTATTTCGATATATCGACGTAAGCACCACGATGCACACAGAAAGGCACCACCATGCATCCCTTCATGACTCACTCTCACCAACAGCCACTCCCCTTCGGGCCGAAGGGTCCACGCCGCGGCCCACACGGTCATGGCCGTGGGCGCGGCCGCGGGTTCGGTCCGGGCTTCGGTCCGGGAGGACCTGGTTTCGAGCCGGGTGACGCACCCTTCGCGGCCTTCGGGCCGTTCGTCGGCGGGCCCGGCGGCCCTGGACGCGGACGTCGCGGCCCCGGTCGCGGGCGTCGCGGCGATGTCCGCAATGCGGTCCTCGCCTTGCTCGCCGAGGGCCCGAAGAATGGCTACCAACTCATCGCCGCGATCTCGGAAAAGACCGAGGGTCTGTGGCGACCGAGCCCCGGCTCGATCTACCCCGCCCTGGGGTTGCTCGAGGACGAGGGCCTCATCGAGCCGTCGGAGACCGAATCAGGGAAGGCGTTCGCGCTGACCCCGGCCGGGCGTGGCTATATCGAAGAGCACGCCGATGAACTCAAGGAGCCCTGGGCCAAGGTGGCCGGGCCGCACGCGAGCTTCCTCGACGTTCGCTCCGAGATCCGACAGCTCGCGATGGCGGTTCAGCAGGTCGTCATGACCGGCGACAAGGACCAGATCGCGGCCGCTCGCACGGTTCTGGATGACGCCCGCAAGGGGATCTACCGGATCCTCGCCGGCGACGCCTGACCGAATGACGGAAGCGCCGGAGCCCGCAAGCCTGCGGACTCCGGCGCTTTCGTGACCTCACGCAACACTGCCCGAGGTCGCTGCACGAGAGGACCGCCCTGAGACAGGCCCGGCCCACTCTCACCCGGGATGACAGGGTGGCGGGTATGGCCCCCTCGGCGACGCGCCCTCCGATCGCGCTGCCGGCGATCCTGGCAGCGCTCGCCATCCTCGGTCCTTTCAGCATCGACACGGCCTTCCCGGCATTTGCGCAGATGCGTTCGGACTTCGGGGTCGGGGCCGGGCAGATGCAACTGGTCGTCAGTGCCTACCTGCTGGCCTTTGCCGCGATGAGCCTCTTCCACGGGCCAATTTCCGACGCGGTCGGCCGCCGGTGGGTCATGCTCGTCGGAGTCGGCGTCTACACCGCGGCCTCAATCGGCTGCGCGCTGGCGCCCAATCTCAGCGCATTGCTCGCCTTCCGGGCGTTGCAGGGACTGAGCGCCGGCGGAGGTGTCATCGTCAGCCGAACCATCGTGCGTGATCTGTACTCCGGCGCCCAGGCTCAACGGCTGATGTCGACAGTGGCGATGATCTTCGGACTCGGGCCCGCGATCGCTCCGATCGTGGGCGGACTCATCCTTCAGGTCGCCTCGTGGCACGCGATCTTCTGGTTCCTGGCGGCCTTCGGCGTGCTGCTGCTGATCGCGGTTGGCTTTGGGCTGCCCGAAACCCACCCGCCCGAGCGGCGTACCCCCTTCCGTCCCGCCCCGATGTTGCGCGACCTGGTTAGCGTCGCCAGGCACGCCCGCTTCCAACAGGTGGCGTGGGCCTCTGCGCTCACCTTCAGCGGTCAGTTCTTGTATATCGGGGCGGCTGCGATCTTCATCGTGGACCTCTTGCATCGTGGCGAGACCGACTTCTGGATCTTCTTCGTCCCCATGGTGGCGGGCGTGATCATCGGCTCGTGGGTGAGCGGACGCGCCGCCGGCCGACTGTCGGGTCGACGATTGATCAGCATCGGCTTCGCGGTGACGCTCGCTGCGGCTGCCCTCAATGTGCTCCTTGCCGCGACTCCGGCCACGCAACGGCTGCCGTATGCCGTGGTCGGGCCATCGCTGATGGCCTTCGGGATCGCGACCGCCTTCCCAACCTTGCAACTCACCGCCCTAGATCTCTTCCCGCAGCGGCGCGGGACGGCCGCCTCGGTGATGACCTTCATCGCCTTGACCGTCAACGGGGTGCTGGCCAGCGCGCTCGCTCCACTGGTGACCGGCAGCCTGCTGACCTTGGCGAGCGCCGCGCTGGGCTTGGTGCTGGCCGGGCTGCTCGCCTGGGCGAGGTACCTGCGCTCGTCGCAGCCGGTGACGGAACCGCCGACAGTTCCGCAGACTCTGGAGCCGACCGACCAGATGTGACCTCGACGGTCGTATGCTCGCCTGTCATGACGCATCAGCTCATCGGCGGCGAGCGCCGCACCGGATCCGGGGGCACCTTCGAGGTGCTCGACCCCAGTACCAATGAGTCCATCGAGACCGTGCGCTTGGCGACCGCCAGCGATGTCGACGCTGCCGTGGGTGCCGCGCGGGCGGCATACCCGCAGTGGTCCACGGCAACCCCGGTCGAGCGGGCCGGAGTGCTGCACAAAGCGGCCGCCCTGCTGGAGGAGCGGGCCAGCGAGATCGCCGAGCTCGAAGCCCGGCAGGCGGGTAAGCCGATCCGCCTGGCCACCGAGTTCGATGTCCCGGGCACGATCGATAACACCGCCTTCTTTGGCGCGGCCGCGCGGCGGCTCGACGGCTTGGCCCAGGGCGAGTACTCCGGCGATCACACCAGTTCGATCCGCCGCGAGGCCATCGGGGTCGTCGGTTCGATCGCCCCCTGGAACTACCCGCTGCAGATGGCGGCCTGGAAGGTGCTCCCCGCGATCGCGGCCGGCAACACCATCGTGCTCAAGCCGGCCGAGATCACCCCGCTGACCTCGTTGATCTTCGGTGAGATCTTCGCCGAAGCGGGCGCGCCGGCCGGCGTGGTCAATGTCATCACCGGTACTGGTCCCGAGGCGGGCGCGCACCTCGTGGGTCACCCGCAGGTCGACATGGTCTCGTTCACGGGTTCCACCGGCGTGGGTCGCCAGGTCATGGCGACCGCGGCCGCCACCGGAAAGCGCGTGCACCTGGAATTGGGGGGCAAGGCGCCCTTCGTCGTCTTCGAGGACGCCGACCTGGACGCCGCAATCCACGGCGCCGTGGCAGCGTCCCTGATCAACGCTGGTCAGGACTGCACGGCTGCCACCCGAGCCATCGTCCACCGCTCCGTGTATGCCGCCTTCGTCGATGGTGTCGCAGAGCTGATGTCCGCGGTCCGCCTCGGCCCGACCCTGGATCCCGAGACCGACCTCGGACCGTTGTCCTCCCCGGCGCACCAGGCCAAAGTGGCCGGGATGGTCGACCGCGCCCGGGCGTATGCCGTGGTCCGCAGCGGCGGGCGTGTGCCCGTCGGCGATTTGGCCAAGGGCTGCTACTACGAACCCACCCTGGTGGCCGATGTCCCGATCGGCTCGGAGTTGTGGACCGATGAGGTCTTCGGGCCGGTGCTTGCGGCGGTCCCCTTCGATGACGACGACGAGGCCATCCGCCTGGCCAATGACACGGCGTACGGCCTGGCCGCCTCGGCCTGGACGCGGGACACCTATCGCGCTGGTCGGGCGGCTCGGGAGATCCGCTCGGGTTGCGTGTGGGTCAATGACCACATCCCGATCATCAGCGAAATGCCTCACGGTGGTTTCCGCGGGTCCGGCTTCGGCAAGGACATGTCGCCGTACTCCTTTGACGAGTACACCAACATCAAGCACGTCATGCATGACATCACTGCCTCGGTCGAGAAGACCTGGCACCGAACGATTTTCAGCATCTGAGAGGACGACATGACCACCTTTGACGAGCCCGTCATCACCCCGGACCCGCAACGCGGCGCGGCCATCGCGGCCGACGACCGCCGTCATGTCTTCCACTCCTGGTCGGCCCAGGCCCAGATCAGCCCGCTGCCCATCGCGGGTGCGAGTGGTTCGTACTTCTGGGACTTCGAGGGCAAGCGATACCTGGACTTCACCAGCCAGTTGGTGAACGTCAATATCGGTTATCAACACCCCAAACTCGTCAAGGCCATCCAGGAGGCCGCCGCCCGGCAGTGCACCATCGCCCCGAGCTGGGCCGACGAATCCCGTTCTGAGGCAGCGCGACTCATCGCTGGACTGGCGCCTGGGGATCTCAATCAGGTCTTCTTCACCAATGGTGGGGCCGAGGCCACCGAGAACGCGATGCGGATGGCTAGGCTGCACACCGGACGCCAGAAGGTGCTCACGGCATACCGGTCCTATCACGGGGCCACCGCTGGTGCGATCACTGCAACCGGCGACCCACGGCGCTGGCCGAGTGAACCGAATGTGCCTGGCATCGTGCACATTTGGGGCCCCTACCCGTACCGCAGCGCCTTCCACTCCAGCACCGCCGAGGAGGAGACGCAGCGCGCCCTGCAGCACATCCGCGACACCCTCATGGTCGAAGGCGCGCACACGGTTGCCGCGATCATGCTCGAGACCGTTGTCGGGACCAATGGGATCCTGGTCCCGCCGCCCGGCTACCTCCAAGGGATCCGCGAGATCTGCGATGAGTTCGGCATCGTCTACATCGCTGACGAGGTCATGGCCGGCTTCGGTCGCTGCGGCGAATGGTTCGCCGTGGACCACTTCGGCGTGACCCCGGACCTGATCTGTTTCGCCAAGGGCGTCAACTCCGGTTACGTGCCGCTGGGCGGCGTGGTCATCTCGGACCGGATTGCCGCGAGCTTCCAGGACCGCGCGTTCCCCGGCGGGCTGACCTACTCCGGTCACCCATTGGCCTGCGCCAGCGCTGTCGCGAGCATCACGATATTCCAGGAAGAGGGCATTCTCGACAACGTCCGGACGCTCTCGGACAAGGTGATTGCGCCGCGCCTGGCCGAGATCGCCGAGAAGCACCCGAGTGTCGGCGAGGTGCGCGGTCTGGGCTTCTTCTGGGGGCTCGAGTTGGTCAAGGACCGGCAGACCCGCGAGCCCCTGGTGCCCTTCAACGCCTCAGGTGCCGCGGCGGGCCCGATGAACGAGTTCGCAGCGGCCTGCAAGGCGGAGGGCATGTGGCCCTTCGTGCACTTCAACCGCACCCATGTGGTGCCGCCGTGCACGATGACCGAGGAGGAGTTGCAGACCGGGCTCGACATCCTCGACAGCGCCCTGGACGTGGCGGATCGGCATACGACGCTGAGCTGAGCACGCGGCATACTGCTCCGGCATACGGCTCGTGCATGCTGCTCACCTGTCACAACTTTCCCGCCTGATGCCGGAACCTTGCGCTTCAGGTCCCTTGTAAGGGGCCCCAACCGAAAGGTTTCGGCACGCGGCGGGAAAGTTGAGGCGCGTGGGGCGTTGGTGTGGGTGCGGTGGGGCGCGTGGGGCGTTGGTGTGGGTGCGGCGCGGTGAGGCGCGTGGGGCCCGGTCAGCCGAGGCGGTCGAGGTATGCCGCGAGCGCCTCTGGCGTCCAGGTCTGCTCCAGGGAGGCCGCCGTCAATTCGGCGGCCTCCTGCGCGCTGCCCTGCGCGGGCGTCCAGTCCGAGCGCTGCCAGCCCGCCAAATAGCCATCCGCATCCTCGGCGCCCAGTCGCATGGCGGCCTCGTCAATGGCTTCCTGAAAGCGCGCAGCGAGCATGACCTTGACCTGCTGATCTCCCTCGCGCGCGACCACGAGCGATGGCAGCTCGCGCCAGGAGGTCACCTGTACATCCGTCACGATCGACCTTCCTTCCAGAGCAGAGCACTGAGTATGCCGTTCGCGCCATCCTTGTGGACAACCAACAGCGATGTCAGCGACGCGGCATACGGTGTCCTTCTGATAGGCGGAGGTGGGCAGTGTCGCGGGCGTTCGATCGGGAGAGCATTCCCGAGCTGAGTAATGCTGACCTCGATGCCTGCTGCGGCACGGTCACCGTTGCCCGCGGACTTGCCTATGCCCAGCGACACCACGTGATCGACCTTGACGCCAGCCCCGACCACCGGGAGGTCGAGGGTCACGTCATCGGATCGAGCGGTCAGACCTACCTCACCACTGTCCGACTGCGTCCGGATGCGACAAACCCTTGGTTGCATCACTGGAGCAGCTCATGCACCTGCCCGGTGGGCGCCGACTGCAAGCACGCGGTCGCCCTTGCTGTCGCGGCCCGGGTCCTGCGCGAACCCGATGGCCCGCCGCCGGGTCGACGCTGGGAGAGCGCCCTCTCACCGCTGCTTGACGTGGAGGATGACACCCCACACAGTCCGCTCGGGCTGCTCATTGAGCCGATCACAGCGGGTAGCGCCCGACGCACCAGGTGGACCGTGCCCAGTGCCAGCGGCCGTCCGGGGCTGCGCATGCGACCGGTCGTCCCCGGGGCGCGCGGTGACTGGATTCGCACGGGCGTGTCCTGGGAGAGCTTCGCCGGGGGCTACTACGCCTATGGGCATGCGACCTTCAGTGATGACATGCGCGACGCGATGACCGCCATCGCCGATGCTCACCGGCGCGCCGTCCGCGCCTACGGTTTCGGCCGGATGCCCGATGCCATCGCCCTGGACAAACTCGGCGCGCACTGGTGCGCCTTGCTGGAGAAGGCCCAACAGTGCGGAGTCGCCCTGATGACGCACCCTCGGCAGCCGAGTCCGGTCCGGATCGCCCCGGACCCGGCCGCCTTCGTCATCGAGATTGAGCGTGCCGGTCGCGATGCTGTGCTGCGGCCCGGGATCGATCTGCCGGCAACGATTCCCGGTGAGGCCACTCTGGTGGGAAACCCGGCCACTGGGTGGTTTGCCTGGGACGGCCCGCTGGTCGTCCTCGGGCGACTCGCTGAGCCCTTGGACGCCGCGCGTCAGCGCCTGGTCGATGCCGGCCCGATCGAGATTCCCGAGGCCGATTGGGGCCGCTTCGTGGCCACAGTCTTGCCCGGACTGCGCCGCCGCGCCGAGGTCCGCGCCGTCGGCCCGGCCATCGAGCTGCCCGAGGAAGTGCCACCGCGGTTGCGGCTGTCGTCCACCTTTGAGCCCGGGCATCAGGTGCTGCTCGAGTGGCAGGTCGTCTATGGCACCGGCGAGAACGCCGTGCACGTCCCCCTGCAGTACGACTACCAGGATCCGATCCGAGATCGGGTGGCCGAGCGCGAACTCATCGCGGCCCTGCGCCCCGTGGTGACCATGGAGCGGTTGTGGCAGCGCATCGGCGTGGACCGCACCCTGGTCCCGGTCATCAGACTGCACAACTTCGACACCGTCGCCTTCAGTGCCGTGCTCGCGGACCTTCAGCATCTCCCCGAGCTGGACGTCATCGTGGTTGGCGAGCCCACGGCATACACCGAGGTCCTGGACGCGCCGCAGATCGCCTTCTCAGCGACCGAGTCGGCCGAGGGCAGCGGGACGGACTGGTTCGACCTCGGGATCAGCGTCACGGTGGCCGGTGAGGAGGTCCCGCTCGCCCAACTCATTCAGGCGTTGACCCAGGACGCCTCGCACCTTCTGCTCGAGAGCGGAACCTGGTTCAGCCTTGATCGACCCGAGCTCGAGCGCCTGCGGGTTCTGCTCGATGAGGCGCGCGAGTTGCAGGATCGCCCCAGCGAGGGCCTGCGGATCGGCATGGTCCACGTCAGTTTGTGGGAGGAGCTGGTCTCCCTCGGGGTCATTGACCGGCAGAGTGCGCGCTGGGAGCAAGCGGTCACCGCTCTGGCCGATCTCGGCAGCCGTGAGCCCGTGCCACCGCCGGCCGGGCTGTCCGCAGATCTGCGGCCCTACCAGTTGGAGGGATACCAGTGGCTCTCGCTGCTCTGGGATGTCCGGATGGGCGGGATCCTGGCCGACGACATGGGCCTGGGCAAGACCCTGCAGGTCCTGGCCATGGTCCAGCGGGCCGCCGAGGAAGGCACGCTCGCGGACCCGGTGCTCATCGTGGCTCCCACCTCGGTGCTCTCAACCTGGGCCAGTGAGGCGGCCCGCTTCGCACCTGCCCTGCGCAGCGTGATCCTGGAGCGCACCCGCGGCAAGGCCAAGGTGCCCCTGGCCGACGCGGTGGGAGATGCCCAGTTGGTGATCACCTCGTATGCCGTGGCACGCATCGACGAGGCCGCCTTCCGCGAGCGCTCGTGGTCGGCCTTGGTGCTCGACGAGGCGCAGTTCGTCAAGAACCACCAGTCCAAGACCTACCAGGTCATGCGCCGACTCCCCGCGACCCGGCGCTTCGCCCTGACCGGGACGCCGCTGGAGAACTCGCTCATGGACCTGTGGTCACTGCTCTCCCTGGCAGCGCCCGGCCTGTATCCACGGCCAACGGCATTCCGCGATCAGTGGGCCCGGCCGATCGAGTCCGGCAGCGACCCGGATCGGCTGGCCACCTTGCGGCGGCGGATCCGCCCGCTGATGTTGCGACGTACCAAGGAGGCCGTCGCCACCGAGTTGCCGCCGAAGCAGGAGCAGGTGCTGACCGTGGCGCTGCAGAGCCGCCATCGCGCCGTCTATGACCGTCATCTCGGACGCGAGCGCCAACGCATCTTGGGGCTGCTCGACGATGTCGACGGCAACCGCTTCGCGATTCTGCGCGCGCTCACCACCCTGCGCCTGCTCGCGCTCGACCCCGTCCTGGTCTCCCCGGAGTATGCCGGTCTGGGCGCCAGCGCCAAGATCGAAACCCTGGTCGAGCACCTCACCGAGCTGGCGGCCGAAGGGCATCGGGCCTTGGTGTTCAGCCAGTTCACGGGCTTCCTCACCATGGCGCGCGAGGCCCTTGAGCAGGCCGGTCTGGAGACCTGCTATCTGGATGGGTCCACGCGCAACCGGCCCGAGGTCATCGACCGATTCCGCACCGGATCGGCGGACGCTTTCCTGATCTCGCTCAAGGCCGGCGGTTTCGGGCTGACGCTGACCGAGGCGGACTACGTCTTTGTCGTGGACCCGTGGTGGAATCCCGCCGCCGAAGCGCAGGCCATCGACCGGACCCACCGGATCGGGCAGACCTCGCCGGTCAACGTCTACCGCCTGGTATCCGCGGACACCATCGAGGAAAAGGTGGTCGCCTTGCAAGAACGCAAACGGGACCTCTTCACCCGGGTCGTCGACGAGGGCGCCCTGCTCTCCAGCGCCCTCAACGCCGAGGACCTGCGCGGACTACTTGAGCGCTGAACTGGCTGCGCCCGGGCCTGCCTGAGCAGATCCGGGCGCAGTGGCAGGGAAGGGGTCAGACAGTGGGGGCCGCCGGGTCGGTCGGCTCGTCCGAGCCCACCGACTCCTCCGCGCCCGCGTACTGGTTCGGCTCCTGTGTCGGCTCCTGCACCGGCTCCTGTGCCGAACGGCCCTGAGCGGCCAAGAGATCCACGCCCTTGGCGACCTGGGTACGGACGGTGGACACCTGCGACTGGTACTTGCCGCCGGTGCGGGTGTTGAACTCGGTGGCCGCCTTGTCGAGCATGCCCTCGACCTTGTCGCGGTTCTCGGCGGCATACGTGCCAGCCTTGTCGATGCCCTTGCGGACGGCTTCGTCGCCCTTGCGAATGGCCTCATCGGCCTTACCGGCGAGCTCGACGAGCTTGGGGTCGAGGCCGCGGGTGGCGGCCTGATCCTTGAGCGACGGCCAGGGCTGCGCGGACGTGCTGGTCATGGTGGTGATCCCCTCGGGAGGTGGTGCTGAACCCAGCGGTCGCGTGAGTCCGATGGTAGAACCGTGGCAACCTTCCAGATTGTTCCCCGCGCTGGCACACTGTGGGCAGCCTGACCGACCGAGGAGTATGCCCCCATGGAGACCGTGCCCAACGCCGACGTGGCGCCTGCACCCGCAGGCCGCTTGACCGGTCGGGAGTGGCGCACTGCGGTGGAGTTGGCGACCTCAGCGCTGGCCTTGCGGGTCGTGGACAGTTGGCCCCGCGGGGATGAGCATCCGGTGATGGTCTTGCCCGGCTTTATGGCTGGCCCGGACAGCACACTCTTCCTGCGTCGAACCCTGCGACGGCTGGGCTATCGCACCCATGACTGGGGGCTCGGCCGCAACCTCGGGGTGCGCCCCGGCCTTGAGGACGCCATGCTCGACAAGCTCATGGAGCTCTACGACCGCTATGGCACTCCGGTCTCGCTCATCGGCTGGAGCGCCGGTGGCATCTACGCTCGCGAGCTGGCCCGTCGGGCCCCCGATGCGGTGCGCATGGTGATCACGCTGGGGTCACCCTTCCGCGGCCACCCGAGCTCGACCCGGGCCTGGCGGTTCTACAAATTCATGAACCGGCACGATCTCACGCATCAGCTCACCAGCCCCGAGAAGCGAGCCGAGCGCGAGCAGCCACTGCAGGTCCCCACGACGTGTATCTACTCGCGCAAGGACGGCATCGTGGCATGGGAGTGCTGCATGTCTTTGCCCGCCGAACGAACCGAAAACATCGAGGTGGACGCGACCCACCTGGGCTACGGGCACCACCTGACCACCTTGAAGGTGATCGCCGACCGCTTGGCCACACACCCTGACCAGTGGCGTCCGTATGCGGCGGCGCCACCCGCGAGCGACGGCGGCCTCCCGCACGCCGCCACCGGCTGACATGGCGGGCGCACGCTGGGCGATGCCGCTGGACGCCTTCTTCTTGATGTCCGAGTCCGAGCAGACCCAGATGCATGTCGCTGCGCTCATGCCCTTTCACCTGCCGGCCGATGCGCCCGCCCGATTCGTCAGCGATCTGGTCGCCGAAGCCCGTAGGGCCCCGGTTGAGCGTCCCTGGAGCCTGCGCCTGCAGACCCATCGCGCCATGCGTCAGCCGGTGCATCGCTGGATCAAGGACGGCGACTTCGACATCAACTACCACGTGCGGCATTCGGCGCTGCCCTCTCCCGCCGGCGAGCGCGAACTCGGCGTTTTGATCTCCCGCTTGCATTCCAACCCCCTGGACTTCTCCCGGCCGCCGTGGGAACTGCATGTCATCGAGGGGCTGAGCGAGCGTCGGTATGCCGTGTACGTCAAGATTCACCACGCGCTCGTGGATGGCTTCACCGGCATGCGGATGATGGCGCGCAGCCTGTCCAGCGACCCGCAGGACCGGCAGACGCCGCTGTTCTTCTCGGTGCCGCCACCGCGCCGCCCGGATGATGCTGGGCCGCGGCCGAGCATCCTCGCCCAGTTCACCAAGGCGGCCGTGGGTATGCCGGGGGCGCTCGCAGCAGCGGCCGGAACGGTCGTGCGCAGCCGCGGGTCGGGCGCCCTCGTCGGGCCCTACCAAGCGCCGGACTCGCTGCTGAACCAGCGCATCGGCCGCAACCGTCGGTTCGCCACCCAACTCTGGGAGCTCGAGCGCCTCCGGCTCATCAGCAAGGCCTCGGGCGGCACTCTCAACGACGTGCTGCTGGCCGCCTGCGCCGGAGGGCTGCGCACCTTCCTCAGCGAGTTGGACGGCCTCCCTGACGATCCCCTGGTCGCTTTCTTACCGGTCAATGTGCGCACACCCGGAGGCAATGGACCCTCGGGCAATGTCGTGGGCGCCATCTACGCCGGCCTGGGTACCCAACTGAGCGACCCACGTGAGCGGATGGCCGCGATCATCGAGTCCACCACCGCTGCCAAGGCCGAGCTCTCGGGGTTGGGACCCGAGGCGGCCATGACCTATAGCGCTGCGCTGCTCAGCCCCGGCGCGCTCCAGATCGGGGCCGCGATGTCCGGGCTGCCCAGCCCCTTGTCGGCGAGTTTCAACGTGTGCATCTCCAACGTGCCCGGACCGAGCGAGCCGCTGTACTGGCGGGGTGCCAGGCTGCAGGCGAGCTACCCGGTCTCCATCCCGGTGCACTCGATGGCCCTCAATATCACCGCGCACTCGTACGCGGGGACCCTGGCCGTGGGTTTTGTCGGGGACCGCGAGGCCCTGCCGAGTCTGCAGCGGCTCGCCGTCCACACCGGCGAGGCCCTCAGCGAACTCGAGCAGGCATACGGGACCGCGGCTCGCTAGGCCGCCCACCCCGATCTTTCCCAGATCTGACGAGTTGCTTGCGCAGGCTCGGCAGGCCCGCAAGCGCGACGTACCCTGACGCCATGAGCATCGAGCCCGGCCGCGCCCGCTACGTGTCCCTGACCACCTTCCGCGCATCCGGCCAGGGAGTGTCCACCCCCGTATGGATCGCTCCGACGGTGGCCGGCTTGGGTGAGCCTGGGGATCTGGTGGTGATCTCCGAGCTCGACACCTGGAAGGTCAAGCGCCTGCGCAAGGACTCGCGCGTGGAGTTGCGCCCCTGCGACATGCGTGGCCGCGTCGAGGCCGATGCGCCGACGTGGACCGGCCAGGGACGCATCGCCGCCGAGCCCGAGGACGTTCGCTTGGTCAAGCGCGCCATCGGTGACAAATACGGCTGGTGGTACCACGCATTCGCTGCCGTCGAGCGCGTCATGGTTCGGGTTCGCCCCTCCTACCCTGCCCGGGCCGGGATCATCATCACGCTGGATAGTTGATGGCACTGACGCTGACCGAACTCGTCACGACCCACGCTGCGGTCGCAGCCACTCGGGCGCGCACGGCCAAGACCGCGGCCCTCGCGGCTTGCCTGCGGGAGAGCGACGCCAGCGAGGTCGCGGCCACCGTGGCCTATCTCTCCGGCCGAGTGCCCCAGCGGCGCCTCGGGGTGGGCTGGCGGTCGCTGGCGGAACTGCCACCCGCTGCCGCCACCGGCACCCTGACCGTGAGCGGTGTCGATCGCGCCTTCCAGGTATTGGCGGATGCCTCGGGGCCGGGCTCGGCCGGGCTTCGACGAGACACCCTGATGGCCCTGCTGCGCACGGCTAGCGAGCCTGAGCAGGAGTTCCTCCGGGCGCTGATCACGGGCAACCTGCGGCAAGGGGCGCTGGACGGGGTGATCCTCCAGGCGATCGCGGCGGCATACGACCTCCCGGACGCGCTCGTCCGCCGCGCGGCGATGCTCGCTGGCAGCCCGGCCGCGGTCGCTGCGGCAGCCGCTCAGGGTGGTCACGACGCGGTAGCGGCCATCCGGCTCGAGGTCGGCCGGCCGATTCAACCCATGCTGGCTTCGTCAGCCAAGGCCGTGGCCGAGGCGGTCGCCACTGCTGGACAAGGCCGGGTCCTCGTTGATGCCAAGCTGGACGGCATCCGCCTTCAAGTGCACCGGCGCGCCGGCGTCGTCAGCCTCTACACGCGCAGCCTCGAAGACATCACCGAGCGACTTCCTGACGTGGTGCCCCTGATCGAGGCATTGCCCGGCGGGGATCTGGTCCTAGACGGTGAGGCCATTGCGCTGCGGGCGGATGGCCGACCCGAGCCCTTCCAAGTGACCGGTGCGCGCACCGCCAGCACGGCTGACCTGGAGGACCTGCAGACGCGGGTGCCGCTGTCGACCTTCATCTTCGATGTGATGCATCGCGATGGAGTCGACCTGCTTGACGAACCGGCGCACGTGCGGGATGGGCATCTGCGCGAACTCGCGCCGCACCTCATGGTTGAGCGCCTGGTTACCAGTGACGTCGGCCAAGCTGAGTCCTTCAACGTGGCGGCCCTCTCCCGAGGGCATGAGGGAGTCGTGGTCAAGGCTGCGGACAGCACGTATGCCGCTGGCCGCCGAGGCAGCGAGTGGGTCAAGGTCAAGCCGGTCCACACCGTCGACCTGGTGGTCCTCGCCGTCGAGTGGGGCTCCGGGCGTCGCCAGGGCTGGCTGTCCAATCTGCACTTGGGTGCACGCGACGAAGTCACCGGCGAACTGGTGATGGTCGGCAAGACGTTCAAAGGCATGACGGACGAGATGTTGCGTTGGCAGACACGGCGATTCACCGAGTTGGCTAGCTCCGGAACCGACGGTTGGGTGGTGAACCTGCGGCCCGAGCAAGTCGTCGAGATCGCCTTCGACGGGGTTCAGCGCTCCACCAGGTATGCCGGTGGGCTGGCACTCAGATTTGCCCGGGTCGTGCGCTATCGCGACGACAAAGAGGTCTCCCAGATCGACACCCTCGAGGCGCTGCGACGCACGAGTGGGGCAGGAGCGGACGCATGATCAGCACGCGACGAGCAGCGGCATACGGCCTGGTGAGCGCACTGGCAGGCATGGCGACCGGCCATCTGGTCGCCGCCCTGCTCGCCCCTGAGGCATCCCCGGTCCTCGCGGTCGGCTCAGCCGTCATCGATGCAACCCCGCGCGCGGTCAAGGAATGGGCGGTGAGCGCCCTCGGCACCGCAGACAAGAGCGTGCTCTTGGGCACGGTCTCGCTCGTGACAGCGGCGCTGGCCGCCGGCGCTGGGGTCCTCTCCCGGCGACGAGTCGCCTACGGAGCGACCTTCGTCGCCCTCCTCGGGGCGCTTGCCCTGACGGCGGCCGTGACCCGGCCCGCGTCCACCCCAATCTTCGCCATCCCTGCGGTGGTGGCGACCGGAGTTGGGCTCCTGGTCCTTGGTCACCTCTTCCGTCGGCACACCGCCACCAGCCAGCTGGAGAACCCACTGGACCACACGGCATACGCGCCTGGAGCGCCGGCGACTCCACGGCGGCGCAGCGTGCTGACCGGTGCGACCGGCATCGGGATTGGATCGGCCCTGGTGGGGGCCCTCGGTCAGGGCCTCATGCGCCCGGATCCCGCGGCCGGGGTGACCTTGCCAGTGCCGGCGGCGCCCGCTGCCCCGCTACCCCCCGGCCTTGAGTCGACCGTGCCGGGAACCTCGCCGCTACGTACCCCGGTCGCCGACTTCTATCGCATCGACACTGCTTTGACGATCCCGCGCGTCGATCCGGGCACCTGGGCGCTCACCATCGACGGCATGGTCGATCGTGAGGTGCGGTTCACGTTTGCTGACCTGCTCGCCATGGATCTGCTCGAGAGCGATGTCACGATCAACTGCGTCAGCAACGAGGTGGGCGGCCCCTATATCGGGTCAGCTCGCTGGACCGGGGTCTTGGTCAAGGACTTGCTCGCGCGCGCTGGGGTGCACCCCGAGGCTGAGCAGGCATACACGGTGTCGGTGGACGGGATGACCATCTCGATCCCGATCGAGGCTCTCATGGACGATCGTGGCGCGCTGCTCGCCATCGGGATGAATGGGGAGCCGTTGCCGACGCAGCATGGCTTCCCCGCCCGGCTCATCACCCCGGGACTGTATGGCTACGTCGGGGCCACCAAGTGGGTGGAGCGGCTGTACGTGACCACGTACGCCAAGGCAGCCGCCTATTGGAGCGAGCGCGGCTGGGCCGAACGCGCCGAGGTCAAGACCCAAACTCGGATCGACACCCCGAAGGCGGGGACCGGTATCGCGGCGGGGGAGGTCGCCATTGCCGGAGTGGCCTGGGCGCAGGCGGGTGGCGGCATCAGCCGGGTCGAGGTTTCTGTGGATGGCGGCGGCTGGCTTCAGGCGCGCCTGGGCCCGGCGGTGGGGCCGGCGTACTGGCGCCAATGGCACCTGCCGTGGACTGCGACTCCAGGGCAACACACGCTCCGTGCTCGCGCGTCAGACGCCTCCGGAACCGTGCAGGATGAGACAGTCCGGCCGATCGCCCCCGATGGCGCCACGGGTTACCACGTGGTCGAGATCACGGTTCAGTAGGCGGAACGGTGAGGCTCTCAAACGGCTGGGCCCGCGCAGTGCCCTTTTGGTCCTGGCATGATGCAGCCGTGACCCCCGCCGCCACGATTACCGCGCAGGCCAAAGCGCTTGCCGATGCGACGAGATTTGACATCTTTGAGCGGCTCCGCAGCAGCAAGGGCGCCCTACTCGTGGTGGACCTTGCCGAGACCATTCCGGTGCATCCCAACGCCATTCGTGGGCACCTCGACGTCCTCATCGAGGCTCGCTTGGTCGTGCGGGAGCCGGTGCGGCGACTAGGTCCGGGGCGCCCGGCATGGGCATATCGGGTGAGTCCCGGGGCGATCGAGCGGTGGGGCCTCACGACGCCCGCCGAAGAACT
>WBZP01001810.1_pt1 | contig 25494 bp, 19 predicted proteins | sample 5204301 | NCBI WGS metagenome assembly WBZP01 (sample SAMN12412401, study PRJNA552823) | activated sludge metagenome | isolation source: activated sludge from nitrification reactor of wastewater treatment plant... | place: USA: Pennsylvania | collected 2017 | reverse complement strand
GGTAACTCACTGATCACTACGCGATGGCCCACCCCAACACCGGCAACGACACACCCGACAGCACGTCCGGCACAGTCACACCCGGTTCCCCAAACCCCACCACCCCAGGGGACTTACCCCCGCCGTGCTCGCCGACCTCCTCGGCCTCGCACCGACCACAGCCGTCAAATGGATGCACCAAGCCGGAGGCGACTGGTCCGGCTACGCCGCCGAACTCACCAGAGCCCGCAATCACCAACCATGACGAATACCCCCAACACACGACCGCGCGCCGGACCTAATCAGCACAGCAGGTAAACCGCTCATTACCAGTTTGGCCGGCGGCATCCCGATCACCGTCGTGTCCCGGCAGCTCGGGCATGAGTCGATCCAGGTGACCGTGGACATCTACGGCGATGTTGATCGGTCGTCGACTCGGGCCGCGGCCGACTTCATGGACCAGATGCTCAGCTAGCCAGCAACGGCATGTGTCCGCGCGCACCACATTTCGGGCATTTGAACGTCGGACGGTCCGGCATCATGGTCGCGGTCAACTTGGCTTTGCATGACGGGCATGTGACCGGAACCTTGGGTGGCCTGGCCGCGGTGACTGCCGCCGGAGCAGCGGTTTTCAGGTGGCACTGCCAACACTCGAAGTTCTTGGCCCCCATCGGGATGTTCTGCACGGCATTGCAGCGGGTACAGGTCACCGACATCAGTCCGAGGGGAGCGGGAGGTCGTCCCGGACTGGACACTGCAACGATGAGGACGCCGATCAGGCCGAGGAAGAAGCCCCACCAGAATGCGCTGGCAGGCTTGTTCTTTCGCTGAGCTATGAGGGTGCACACCACTCCCCAGAGCAGTCCCCAGAAGAGCAGGAAGAAGAGAAGCTCGGTCGGGCCCACTCAGCCAGCCAACCAAGACCAGGGCCACCATGAGCTCGGCAGGAGGCACAGTATGGCGATGATCGCGGCAAGTCCGTATGCGATGGACGCGCACACCATCGTCCATCGCTTTGGCTGATCTTCGACTTCTGCGAGTACGGGTTCCGGCATCGTCATGGCTTTACCGCCCCACCACAGCCGCCCGGCGGTGCAGGTGCAGGTATTGGGCCGCCGGGCACGACGCATTGCATACCTGGGCTGAGGAAGCCGGCAGGGTGGCCAACGAGGGGTATGCCGTACTGGATGTAGTGCCAGAAGCTGCCGTCGGCGTAGGGCGTTCCGTCGCAGTAGCCGGCGTAGATCATGCTGCCCATGCCGCCGCCAGGACAGTAGTTGGTCTGCGGGTTCGGCATGTGTGGATCAGGATCGGCCTGCGCGGCCGGTGTGAGTGAAAGCGATGCGGCCGCCGCGGCCGCGATGAAATTCCCCCGAGTTTCAAGCGCGCAGCGTATTCCGGTCCGCGAGCCTTCGCCGCCGGTTCACAGTTACCGGATCGTGCGCCAACGCTGCCTCGCTGGCGACCAGCCGTGCGAGCAGCTGGTAGTAGCGGACCGCCGACATGCCGAACCCGGTGGATTAAAGGTTCGGTTCAGTGGCGGTGTCGCCAGTTGTCGGCGAGCCATTCGACAAGCGCGCCGATGGCCAGGACGACGACGCCGACGAACAGGAGCGCGACGAGCTGCCCGGTATCGAGAGTGAGCGTCACCACGATGCGAGGCGGCCGTCGAGGTGGTTCATGACCGCGATGGCGGCCAGGGCGGTGGCGACGGCGCCGAGCAGGTAGAGGCCGACGAACAGCGCGGCTGATCTGACCATCGCGATCTCCTGTCATGTCGTACGATCCCCTGACAGTTCCGAGGGGGTGTTGGGGTATGCCGCTGTGGCCACTGCTCCTTGGTGCGGGGATGTGGGCATTCCTGATCTATATGTGCTTCTTCCGGCGCAACTCCGAGGTCACCGGCTGCCCGCAGTGCGGTCACGAAGCGGGCCTGGACGACGACCGGAAGCACTGCCCGGAGAGCCAGAACTACAGCGGGTGGGTGAGCGATCTCTGCCGCTGCCGCCACGACTACCACTGGAATTACGAATCAGTGCGAGAGTGAGCCTGGTCTGCGGGTGACCGCACCAGCGGGGGTGACCTACACTCCCGTCAAAACTTTGCCGGACATCCTGAGGGGGCTACGTGTCGAGCGTTCAGCAGCGCTACCAGAAGTGGTCACGTCGCCGCTACCTTCACGCAGCTCGGGGGCATACCCGACTGGACATCCAGGGTTTGCGGATGGTCGCCGTCCTCACGGTGTTCGCCTGCCACCTCTGGAAGTGGCCGTCGGGCGGGTTCGTCGGTGTCGACGTGTTCTTCGTGATCTCAGGGTTCCTGATCACCGGGAACCTGCTGAGGGACGCCGAAAAACGGGGCACGGTGTCGTTCCGCACGTTCTACTGGAACCGGGTGCGGCGCATCGTGCCCGCGGCCACCGTCGTGCTGATCTTGACCTGCGTGGCGGCGTACCTGATCTTCGCGCCGTTCCGGGCCCGTGAAGTCGGGGTTGATGCCCTCTTCGCGTTCGTGTTCGCGTCGAACTGGTGGTTCGGCTATAACGGCACCGACTACTTCCGGGTGGCCGCCGACTCGGTGTCGCCGTTGCAGCACTACTGGTCGTTGTCGATCGAAGAACAGTTCTACATGGTGTGGCCCGCGCTGATCGCGTTGATCAGCGTGTTCGTGCTGCGTAAGGCGTGGACGCATGGTCATCGGATGCGGATCGCTGGCTATGTGATGGCGGTTGTCGTCGTGGCGTCGTTGGCTTGGGCACTGTATGAGACTGTCACGTCACCGGCGTGGGCGTATTTCAACACGTTCGCGCGGGTGTGGGAGCTGGGCGTAGGCGCGGTGCTGGCGTGCAGCGTCGGGCTCCTGGCCAGGATTCCGCAGGTAGTGAAACCGTGGCTGTCGTGGTTGGGGCTGGTGTTGATCGCGGCGAGCTTGTTCCTGATCACCGACGTGTCGACCGGGTTCCCGGCCCCGTGGGCGATCCTGCCGATCGCCGGGGCGGCGCTGGTGATCGCGGCCGGGGTTGGCGGCGAACCGGCCTACCAGCAGTTCCTGCGGAACCCGCTATCCACCTACATCGGGGACATCTCGTATTCGCTGTACCTGGTGCACTGGCCGATCATCATCTTCGCGGCGCTGCTGATGGATGTCAGCGGCGCCTACTACCTGCTGGTGGTGGCGTTGGCGTTCGCGTTGGCCATCGCCTCGTATCACTTCGTGGAGAACCCGTTGCGGCGCGCCGACGCTGCGAAGTTCCGCTCGAGTGTGCGGGACATCCGTCACGGACGGTTCACGCCGAGCCGAGCGGCCCGCCATGGGGGTATCGCCGCGGCGGCGCTGCTGGTGGTGGCGTTGAGCGCGTTCGCGTTGCATCCCGACGCCAACCGGCATGCACAGCCGCCGGCCATAGCGTCGGGGCCCACTGCCACCCCCGGGGGGCCCGCTGCACCACCGTTGGGTCCGCTGGCCACCGCGCTGGGCGTCCAGATCACGGCCGCGTTGCAGAGCACCGCGTGGCCCCCACTCGACCCGCCGATGGAGGATGTCCTCAAGGGTTCGTCCGTCGACCCGGCGATCCAGCCGTGCGACACCGACAATCCCACCGTGGACACAGCGACGTGCACTTTCGGGTCGCCGACGGCACCCACCCGGATCGTGCTTGCGGGCGACTCTGAGGGGAACAGTTACGCGGGGGCATTGCGCAACATTGTCCTGGCATCCGATGGGCGGTTGCAGTTGCTCGTCATGTCGATGCAGTCGTGCTCGTTCACCAAAGAGGTCATCAATCGGGCGACCTTGTCCGAGAACTGTGAGGCCCGCAAACAGCACGTCGTGGACACGATCAACACCACGAAACCTGACATCGTCATCATCGCGAATCTGTACAGGTTCGGGAAGAACGTGGACAATCGGCAGTTCAAGTCTGGCGAGCGGGATCGGTCGATGCGGGCGATCCTCGATGAGTTCAAAGCGTCCACCGGCAAGGTGGTCTTTCTGTCGGGGCCGCCGGGTGGAGTGAACATCAAGGACTGTTTCGGGAAGCGGTCCAGCACTCCTGCGGACTGCCTCGGCACGGTGACGCAGGAATGGCTGCAAATGGCGTCGGTCGATCGGAACATCGCTTCTGACATTGGTGGGGCGTGGATTGATGCGCGGCCCTGGTTCTGTGTGCAGCTATGCCCGAGCTTCGTGGATACCACCGCCACGAAGTCCGATGAGTTCCATATGGCACCTGCGTATGGTCAGAAGATCGCCCCAGTGATCGATGAATCACTCAGAGCGGCAGGGGTTTACTAACCGACACCAGTTCCGTTGCTGGCTACACCCACGCCAGCTCGGGATACCAAGCCTTCGCTTTTGCGTAGGCCGCAATGAGCTGCGGCCCCAGTGAACACCGCCGACGACGTGAGGACTCCAGGACCCGCATCTGACGGTACGACAATCCTTGCTTGCCGAGGATGAGGGTGATCTGGTTACGGGACGCTGACGAGTTGATCGTCGCGGAATTGGTGTCGACGACGAACACCCCGTCACCACTGTCCGGTAAGGGATAGGGCGTCGGAACATGTCAAGTTCGATGAGACTGACTGTCAGCAGTCACGTATTTCCTCAGGTTTGAGGGGTTGTCCGTCACGTAATTCCCCACCTGCCGTCACGTAATTCCCCACCCTTTGGGGGCGTGTCCGGCGGGGGTTGGGGTGCTGCTCAGGTTCGCAGATCTTTCGTTGATGGCGACTGTGGCGCTTCCCAGGTGGGCGGGATGAATGCTTGGATCACGCTGCGGCGCGCGCGGTACCGACGTTTGTCCTTCTCGACCAGCCCCAACTTGGTGAGATCGTTCAGGTCGCGCGTGGGTGTGCGCTCACCGACCCTGGTGTAGAAGCGTGCAAGCGTCGTGTTCAGGTCGGTTGCTTCTTTGGCAGTGATCCATCTGCCCTCAGGCATTGCGAGTGCGAGTTCGCGCTGACGGGTCCGTGTCTCGGTGTCCGGCATGTCCCGGAACCTCTCGTAAACGTAGCTGGTCCAGTGAATCTGGACGTTCTCGGCCTTGACGACCTCAATCTGGGCGCGCAGCTCTTCAAGGAAGCCATCAAGCGCGTAGCGGATGAATAGGTTGACATCGCGCTGGGCCGCATCGAGTGCACGGTAATAGCCATGGTCGCGCGTTTTGTTGTAGTAGTCCGACAGCAAGTTGGTCGAAACGATAGGCGCCACACCAGACTCCGACAGAATTTGCACCTCGATCAACCGGGCCAGACGACCGTTGCCGTTGCCGAACGGGTGGATCCACGCGATGTAGAGGTGGGCCAACATTGCGGCTAGGACCGCATTGATGAACCTGTCACGCACGGGTGACGACGGATTTACCGTCGACCGCAGTTCGGCCAACCAGCGGACGAATTGGTCGACCAAATCGGGCACATCCTGCCAACGCGGCGCGAGGTAGCGCCCGGCGGTGACATTGTGCCCGCGTAACTTTCCTGGTGCCACCTCCGGTTCGTCGGGGATGCCTTCGAGTATCTGGAAGTTCAGCCCTTCCAACCGTTCCCGCGTGATCGGTAGCCGCATGCCTGCCCGCAGCGCCTCGTCCATTTCGTTGATGGCACCCAGAACATTCTGGACCTCGCGCTCCTGGTACTGGCGGGATTTCCCCACCTTGGCACTGCCTTTGGCAACAATCTCCTTAACCTCAGCCTCGCTGAGAGTGTTCCCCTCAATAGCGGTGGTGGCCTGTACGCCGCGCGCTAGGTAGACCGACGACATCTCCTCAGCCCTGGTCGGCTTCAGAGGTACGCCAGCGAGGTGCTGGCACTTGCTCATCGCCTCGCCAAGGTCCAGCCACATGTCCGGCGTGAGCCTGCTGGTGTCGAACTCGAAGCTGATATACGGATGCTGTTCAGGTCGAGTCATACGCCATTTCCTAACCAGAAAATACCGCTGCTGAACAGGAAGGATACACTACTCATGGTCAATTTCATCCATTTTGACATCCATAGGATGCGCCATTTCTGGAGTCCACGGTACTGCCGGTCGCGACATCCGTCGAGCGGGAACCTACATGAACGGATCGGAGGCGCTTGAAGGCTGCGACGTCGCCCCTTGTGAGTGTGAACCACTCGCCGTTGCGCCGCCGGTCCCAGAGGCGTTCGTGCCAAGAGTGTTCGATCCCAACGGCGTCGTCGGTCTCGATGGTGTGCACCATCTCCAGCTTCTCGGGCAGCTGCAGGCCGAGCTCGTAGGCGCGGCGACCGTGGTCGTTGGACCGACCGATCTTGTGATGTTTGCCCGACCTTAGGAGGTTGACATAGCCGGGCACTGGCTGGGAGTCGTCGCCGTCGTCCGACTTATCTGCCTCCGTGGGCGCCACGGCAACGGGGGCAGCAGAACTGTGATGTCGGCGAACTCCGGGGTGCGCTTGATGGATGCGTGCAGTGCAGCGAGCTGTTCGGCGCGGCTCCCGAGGGGGTGGGTTACGACACCCAGTCCGGGGAAGTCGGGGTTGGTGCGCCGCTCCATCGTCATCTGCGTGCGCGTCGGGTACCGCGGTCATCTCAGCATTCCCGGATAGCGGAGGGCAAATGCCATCTTCTCAGCAATGACGACCGGCGGCATGGCGGAACGGTATCGCGGACACCACTTGCTGGCTGCTCCTCGATGGGGGCCAATTGGTACCTCCAAAGGGTTACCGGCGGTTCTGATTCAGCAACGCTGGAACGAAACGCGCCGAACTTCTGTGGTACTTGCTCAGGAGTGCGGCATGCTTCGGCTGAGTCCTGAGGGGCAGTCTTGGCGACAACGTTGGCCGCAGCCCGCGTCGGCGGTGCCGGCGCGGAAACGGGCGAGTTTTGCAGTACCGCACTACTGAATCCGTCGCACCGGCGGCCCGTGACGATTCGGATTACTGGAGCACGCTCGCAGCAAACCGAGGGGGTCGGCAATGGGAAATAGAAAGCACCGACGGAAGTTCCGCCGCACCGCCACGCAGATGACGGTGTCGGTCGCGACCGTGGCGATGGTGTTAACGGGAGCGGCAGTGTCGCCGGCGTCGCCGGGGACGTCGCCGGAGGTGAAACTGTCTGCCGACGCGACCGCGTTGATCCTGTGCGGTACCACCTGTCCTACCCCCAACGCGTACTGGATCGAGCACATCAGGGACCAGTTCGTCGCGCCCACCCACCCGGACCAGGACCTCGACTACGTCGGCGTGACGGCACCCATGGAGTTTTGGCCCATCACCGGGATCTTTCGCCTGCTCGGCCTTGCCCTGGGCCCGGCGAGCCTTTGGGGCCCCGGCGGGCCGGGATGGCCGGATGAGCCGTGGTGGAAACTCTCGGGCCTCTTCGACCTGACCGCCGATGAATCATTGGCGGGGGGCGTGGCCGATCTCGAGGCGGCGATGGCCGAGAACGGTAACGACAATCTGGTGATCTACGGCAACTCGCAGGGCGCAGGCGTCGCGAACGTGGTGAAGAAGAAGCTCGCCGAGCAATACCCGACGAAGGCCACGGCCCCCGACATCGACTTCGTGCTGGGCGGTGACCCCAATCTGCCCAACGGCGGTCTGATGTCCCGGTTCCCGGGCCTCTATGTCCCGATCCTCAATCTGACGTTCAACGGGCCCGCCGCGACCGACGCCCCTTTCAAGACGGTCGAGATCAACCGACAGTACGACGGGTTCAGCGACTTCCCGTTGTATCCGATGAATCTGCTCGCCGACCTCAACGCGATCATGGGCATCGTCTACGTGCACATGTACGGGATGGATGTCAGTCTGGTGCCCGGTTCGACGACACCAGCACCCACCGTGGACCAACACGGTGACACCACTTACTACTACTTCGAGAACGAGAACCTGCCGTTGTTCGGCCCGCTGCGCAACCTGGGGGTGCCCGAGGCGTTGATCGACATCGTCGAGCCGTTCTTCCGGGTGCTGGTGGAACTGGGGTATGACCGCACGATCCCGGCGTGGGAACCCACCCCGGCCCGGTTCACCGCACCGCCGGTGGATCTGCTGAAGCTCGCCGGCGATCTCATCGGTGCGATCGGTGAGGGCATCAACAATGCCCTGGCCATCGTCGGCCTGGCACCGGCGCCCGGCACCGCGAAGAAAGAGTCGGCCCCGTTGACGGCCGGTGACACGACTACCCAGTCTGACGAAAAGGCGCCGACGGTAGCGGTGACCGGCGCTCGCCAGATATTCACGGAGACAGCAACATTGACGACGGCAGACACTGAATCCGCCGAGCCTGGGGATTCCCCGGAGATGGTAGCCGGCGAGTCGGAGCCAGATACCCAACTGTCGACGCCGGCCGAGGACGTGACGGAAAACGCGCCGACGGCCGAGCCGACCGCCGAGCCGACCAGCGGGGAATCGCCGGTTGCCTCCACTCCCGAGCCGCAGGCGTCGGACGACACGGACAAGTCCGAACTGCCGGACAGCTTGGACGACACGGACGAGACGCGAGAGTCGCCCGGTCAGTCGAGCCAGCGGAGCCCCGCCGCGGCGGCCATGGAGGCCGCCGTTACCGGCGCCGAGTCCGCGAGCGGCGAACCGTCCTCAGCTCCGTCGTCACCCGACCGCCCCTCAGCGGGAGCCGACGGCAGCGACGGCGGGGGTTCCTGATCCGCTAGTCACCATCGGCCATCGCCCGGGCCCACGCGATATGACCTTCGAAGCCAAGGGATTCCGCCTTCGCACGATAATGCCCGAGCAAGTCGAGGAAGGATTCGTCGCCGCGGGCGCGGGCCAACAGGGTGCGCACCCGCAGCAGCGTGATGTCGAGCATCGCCGAACTGTGGCCGGCATGCATGCCGGCCAGCCGATCGATGGTCTCTTCGGCTTCGGCAAGGTCGCCGTGGGCGCCGCGCTCCACCAGTGTCTCCACCAGAACACCGGTACCCCACACGCCATAGAAGGAATGTCCCCGGCGCAGTTCGTCGGCGGCTTGGCGCATCGCGATGATGGCGGCATCACGGTCGCCGCTTCTGGCTGCATCCCGGGCGGCCCAGATATCCGTGGCGGGGATGAGGAACAGGGCACGCTTGTGCAACCAGATGTCGCGGACCCGCATCATCGCGTCGAGCCCGCGGCGACGGTCGTCCTCGTCGTCCTGGTTCAGCAGCCCAACGGCCAGCGTGTATGCGGCCAGGCCCACTGCGCGATCGCTGCTGGCTCGGTTCGCGGTTCGTACCGCTTCCTCGCTGTTGCGCATCAGGACGTCATTAGCACGAAGCACCCCGTATTGCATCGCGAACCCGTAGGTCCACGCGACGACACCGGAGAAGGTTTCCGCATTGCTGCGCCTGCCCATCGCAACGGCATCGCTGAGGTCTCGGCGCCAGCCGGGCCGCCCCAGGCACCACCGAGCGGTGCCACGCCACGCCAACGCGATCGCCAGCGGTGACCCCACGCCGTAGCCGGCACCCTTGGCGGGGTCGCCGCCCGCCCAATCGACGATGGTCTGCGACCACCGCAAGATCTCATCGAATTCCAGGACGCCGAGCCAGTTGACGAAAGCGATGCCTGCCAGCCCCATGAGCGGGGTGGGATCGTCGATGGATTCGAGCAGCGCCATCTGTTCGGATGCCAGCTGCGATCCCTCACGTGCTCGCCCGGCGTAGACCAATTCGGTGATCAACGCCGTCATTCCGATGGCCAGCGAGACCTTGTCGCCGGCCGCGTCGCACAACTCCCGTAGCTCGGCGAAGCGCGTCCGGCTCTCCTGGACCTCGCGGGCCTGCCAGTCGGTGGCACAGAGCAAGGTGCGCGGGGCGATGCGCATCGCCAGCTGGTCGGGGTCTTCCCCGGCAGCGGGGCCGGCCAGCCGATCGGCGATCCGGCACGCCCGCTCCCAGCTGATCCGGGCAGCGGCGAGATCGCGGTTGGTTGACCACGTGCCGGCGCGCATCCGCCAGTCGTAGGCTGCGTGCAGATCGCCGGCGGTCTCCAGGTGTTCGGCGATCAGCGCCGCGTTCTCCTCCAGCGACCCCTGCGCACGGTCCTGAATCGCGGCGGCCAGGCGCCGATGCCACTGTGCGCGATCGGATTTCAACTGTGATTCGTAGGCCACCGCGCGAATCAGCGGGTGGCGAAAGGCGTACGCGGCGACGGGGATGGACTGCACCTGGTCGATGAGATCGACGGCGAGCAGTTCCTCGAGCAGTGGATCGAAGCCGAGTGCGTCGAGCAGTTCGGCGTCGAAACGGGCCCCGATCACCGACGCCGCGTTCAATGTCCTTCTGGCTGTGGGAGTCAGCCGGTCGATGCGTGCCCCGATGGCCGCCTGGACGGTGCCCGGCACGGATACCTCGGCGACATCGTCCGCGCAGACGTAGCTGCCCCGGCCGCCGGTGAGGACGCCGCGTTGCGCCAGTTCGCGCACCATCTCTTCGGCGAAGAACGGGTTCCCGGCGGCCCGTCCGGCGATGAGCGCCGCCAGATCGACGACCGTGGCATCGGGCCCGAGTAGCTGGCCGAGCAGGGCGGAGATGTCCGAATCTTCGAGTGGGCCAAGTGTTATCGCGTGCGCATCGTCAATGTGGGTGAGTGCGCCCCGGTACTCGGGGCGGGCGGTGATCAGCACCATCGACGGGGTATCTGGAATGACGTCCAGAAATTCGGTCAGCATCGACTCGCTGACGGCATCGATCCAGTGCGCGTCCTCGACGATGAACAGTGTCGGTTCGGTGCGTGCCAGGGACATGCCGTTGATCAGTGCGGTCAACCGCCGTCGCCGCGGCTGCGCGTCGACCTGAACCGGCGCGATGTCGGGATCGCCAATGCCCAGCAGGTCATCGAGGAGCAACAGGTCATCCACGGCGGCGTCCGGAACCCGCTGCCGCACTGTCGCCCGCGCCCCCACGTCGTCACCATCGACGATGCCCATCGCCGCCCGCAGCAGTTGGGTCACCGCGTGGAACGGGACGTCTTGGGCGTGGGATTCGCAGAAGGTCCAGACCACCCGGACGCCGCGTTCGCCGGCCAGCGCGGCGACGTCCCGGGCCGTGCGGCTCTTGCCGATGCCGGGTGATCCCACCACGGTGACGACGCCGCCCCGGCCAGTGATCCCGCGGTCCAGCATGGCGTCGAGGGCCGCCATCTCGCAGCGCCGGCCGACCAGGGTCGCCTCAGCGGCTCTGCCACTTTGCCGGTCCGGCGGGCTGAGCGCCACCAGGCGGTAGGCGCGCACGGGCTCCTCGGCGCCCTTGATGTGCACCAGCTCCGGTGCGGCCAGCACCGCCGTGTGTTCGACCAGTCGTGCGGTGGATTCCGACAGCAGCGCCGCGCCCGGGGGAGCCACCGACTCGATCCGCTGGGCGAATCCGACCGCCTCGCCCGTCGCGGCATATCCCAGCGAGCCCGAGCCGATGGCGCCCGCGATCACCTGCCCCGAATTCAGCCCCACCCGGAGGTGCAGCGCCACGTTGTCACGGAGCTGTACGTCGGCGGCCAACCGGGTCATGTCGTCCTGGATGGCCAGGGCGGCCAGGCACGCGCGAAAAGCATGATTTTCCAATGCAATCGGGGCTCCGAAGATGCCCATCACACCGTCGCCGTTGTACTCCACGGTGCCGCCGTAGCGTCGCACTATCGCTGCTGATCGCTCGACAACGTCGGTCATGACGTCGCGTAGCCGCTCGATGTCCAACGCCGCCGCGATGGCCATCGACCGCACCACGTCGGCGAACAGCACCGTGACCTGTTTGTACTCCGGCGGCCGGGCCGCTTGTGTGAGTCGCGCACCGCACTGGCCGCAGAACATGCCCGTCGCACGGTATGCACCGCAAGAGCCGCAGGTCGGCGCCGTCGCGGCCGATCCACCATCCCCGGTGGCGTCCATGGCACCGATGATTTCACGACGGTCCACGCGACGGGCCGATTAACCGCGTGGGCGCCGGCACTCCTTCACAACGATTGACATCTCCTCCGAGTCGAGGTGACACTCACGTCCGGTGAGGGGAGGCAACGATGTCGGAGACAGTACTCGTCACGGGGGCGTCCGGCCTGGTGGGCGCCCCGACGGTGGCGCAGTTCGCAGCGGACGGCTGGCACGTGGTTGCCACGGCGAATCGCCGCATGCCCGCGAACCTGCCCGAGGGTGTGAGTGTTGCGGAGGTCGACCTGACCGACGCGGCGCAGGTGCAGCGGGTGATCTCGGAGGTCAAGCCGGACGTGATCGTCCACCTCGCCGCCGTCATCCCGCCGCTGATCTACCGTGACCCCGCGATGGGCCGCAAGGTGAACGTCGACGCCACGGCGGCGCTGGTTCGGGCGGCCGAAGCCCAACGGGATTCGCCGCGCTTCGTGCACGCGTCGAGTGGAAGTCTCTACGGCCCGCGCAATCCGTATCGTCATCTCGAACCACTCACGACGGACAGCCCGATCCGCCCCACCGAGATGTACGGGCAGCAGAAGCTGTCCCCACGACGATGACGACTGGTATCCGTACGGCGACTGGATGGATGTGACGCGGGCTCAGGAAGCGCTTTCGTTCCAGCATCATTCGTGGCCGGATCTGCTTGCGGACTTGCGTTCCGCCGTCGGCTGGAAGTACTACCCGACGCGTCTGGTGGCACCGTTGGCGCGGCTGGCATTGAAGCGCCGAGGTGTGTATCGCAATTGGCCCGGCCAGTATGCTGACGTGTGGGGAGCCATCCGGAACCGGTTCGGTGAGGTGGTCGAAACCTCCACCGGGACTGGCTAACTCACGTTGAGTGCGCTGCTCGATATCGGCCACGAGGAGGAGGGCGCTTGAAGATCCGGAAAACCCTGAAGGCCCTCGCGGTGGCCGCACTCCTCATCGTCGGCGTGGCCGTGATCGTGCCGTACCTGGGCCCGCATCGTGACGGCCGCGACGCACTCGAGGTCAACCCCTCCTGTACCCACCTGTGCGACGGGGAGGACGGCGGCTTCTTCGGCGGTGACGGTGGAAACGGAGCCTTCGGGGGCAAGGGCGGCAACGCCTGGCTGTACGGCAGCGGCGGCCGCGGCGGCGACGGTGTCGACGCGGTGTACGACGCAAGCGGGAAGCCGGCCACCCCGGCCAGCGGCGGTGGCGCCGGCGGCAACGGCGGATTGATGACGGGCAGCGGGGGCGACGGAGGACACGGGGGCACCGCCACCGCCCCCTATGGTGACGTCGCCGCGGGCAACGGTGCCGGCGGCGGCAGCAGCGGCCTCTTCGGCGGAAACCCGGGCCACGGCGGCAACGGTGGAAACGCCGCGACCACTACCGGAACGGCCACCGCAGGCAGTGGCGGCGACAGCGGCTCACGAGTGTCGGACCTGAACTTTGCCGGGGACTCGGGCGGCGGCGGCAACGGCGGAACCGCGACGACCGTCGACGGCACGGCCATCGGAGGCTCGGGTGGCTATGGGGGCCATGGCAAATGGCACTCGGCGAAACCGGGCGGCGACGGCGGAAGCGCCACCGTCACCGGGTCCGGCGACGCCACCGCGGGCGCCGGCGGGGCAGGTGGCGGCGTGTTCTACGGCACCGCCGCCGACGGAGGCAACGGTGGGTCCGCGAACACACCCAACGGAACCGCCGCGGGCGGGTCGGGCGGCCAGGGTGGTCTGGTGGTATCCACCGGAGGTCCGGCCGGCGACGGTGGCGCCGGCGGCGATGCGACGGGCCCAATCGCCAAGGGCGGCAACGGTGGCGCCGGCGGCAAGTTCGGCTTCGGCACGACCGGCGGCGACGGCGGCGGGGGCGGGAATGCGTCCGGCGGCGACGTCACCACCGGCATCGGTGGCGCCGCGGGCACCGGCATGTTCGGCACGAACGGTGTCAACGGCCGGAACGGTGGCTGACGCCCGACCGTGCGTCGTGTCGTCGACGCAATTCCGTCACTCGGCGGAGCTGTGTTCCTTCTTGCGGATCCGGGGCGCCAGCTGCACGATCTCGGGCACCACGGTGGGGTTCGCCCTGGCCATGGTGACCAGCGAGACCAGGGTGTTGGCGACGTCGTCGAGTTCGGACATCTGCGCCGGCAGTTGACCGTGTTCGACCCACGACCGGAACAGCTGGGCCAGCAGGTCGCGGTCGGCGCCGCGCAGGATCTCGGTGCCCGCCGTCGGTCCCACACCCACCCTGATCAGCGCGAGCTCGGGATGCTCGCCGCGCCAGGCCCGCAGGATCTCGTCCAGGGCGGCCTTGCTGGCATTGAACGCGGCGGCGCCGGCCCGGGGATTGCCGACGTCGTGGTTGGAGGTGATCAACACCACCCCCTTTTCGGAAAGATGCGGAAGTGCCGCTCGCAGAACGTTGTTCGCGCCGACGGTGTTGACGGCGAAGGCATGCAGCCAGGTGGCGCGGTCGGTGTCGGCGACGTAGGAGAACGGGACGACGGTGCTGGTGAACACGACCGCGTCGAGGCCGCCCAGGGCGTCGGCCGCCTCGGCGACGACGGAGTTGATGGCCGCCGGGTCCACCACGTCGAGTTCGAATGCGAACCCGCCGATGGCTTCGGCCACCTCGGTCAGCAGGTCGAGGCGGCGGGCCGCAACGGCGACGCGGGCGCCGCGTCGCGCGGCGTTGACCGCAACGGCGTGACCGATTCCCGAGGAGGCGCCGACGACGAGGAGGCGCAGGCCGGTGGCGTCGGTGATCGGATCGTTCATGAGCCCCCTTCGCCCTTGCCTTGTTAGGTCACCCTTATGACGGTAATGACATTACCCGGTAGTGCGGCGGGGTCGGTCAGCGGCCTTTGAACACCGGCGTGCGCTTCTCGGCGAACGCGCGCGGGCCCTCCTTGGAATCGTCGGACAGGAAGACGGGGATGCCGTTCTGGGTGTCGGGCACGAAGGCGTCGTTCTCGTGCATGCCTTCGGTCTCGCGGATGGTCTTCAGGATGGCCCGCACCGCCAACGGCCCGTTGTTGTTGATCACCTCGGCGATCTCGAGCGCCTTGGCCAGCGCCTGCCCGTCGGGCACGACATGACCGATCAGGCCGAACTGCAGCGCTTCGGCGGCGGTGATGTGCCGGCCGGTCAACAGGAGCTCGCAGGCGATGGTGTAGGGAATCTGCCGGACCAGCCGGACCGCCGATCCGCCCATCGGGTACAGGCTCCACTTCGCTTCGGAGATACCGAATTTCGCGCTCTCGGCGGCCACCCGGATGTCGGTGCCCTGCAGGATCTCGGTGCCGCCGGCGATGGCCGCACCCTCGACGGCGGCGATCAACGGCTTGGTCAGCCGCCGGCCCTTGAGCAGGCCGTCGATGCGGGTCGGGTCGTAGCCGGCCTTGAAGGTGTCGCCGGGCGCCTGCTTGGTGGCGTTCTTGAGGTCCATGCCGGCGCAGAACGCACCCCCGGCGCCGGTGAGGATGCAGCTGCGGATGTCGTCGTCGTCATCGACGCGGTCCCACGCCTCGACCATGATGGCCATCATCTCGCCGGTCAGCGCGTTGCGCCGGTCCGGTCGGTTCATCGTGACGATCAGGGTGTGTCCCCGCTGCTCCACCAGGGCGTGCGGCTGTTCCTCGGTCATGAGCGGACTGTAACACGTTCTAATTTGCGATTTCGGCGTGGTTACGGGTGGTCAGCGCCCCTTCGCACGCCGAAATCGCACTTTCAGGTAGCCCTTGTCGGCGGGGATCTGCGCCGCGGTCACAGCGACGAATCGTCGCCCGGCCAGCCACAGCACGATGTCGGACACCAGGCCGGGTCGCCAAGCGAATCCGTGGGCAGTGCGCCGGGGGAGAAGCCGTGGATGTAGGTGTCAGCGAAGCGCCCGGTGCCGGGCGCGGATCAGTCGTTCGGCCGGGTGACGGTTGCGTACCTGGCCAGGTGACAGTCGGTGGAGCCGAACTCGTACTGCACCGCGGTGAGGCGCTTGAAGTAGTGGCCGATCGCGAGTTCTTCGGTCATCCCCATGCCGCCGTGCAACTGCACCGCGTTCTGGCCGACGAAGCGGGCCGCGCGGCCGACGGTGGCCTTGGCTGCCGAGACCGCACGGGCCCGGACGCAGGGTTCGGCTTGCAGATTCAGGATCGCAAGGTACACCGCCGCGACGGCCTGTTCGACCTCCATGTACATGTCCACCATCCGGTGCTGCAGCACCTGGAACCCGCCGATCGGCTGCCCGAACTGCTGACGCTGCTTGCAGTACTCGACGGTGTCGCCCAACACCTTTCGCATGCATCCGACCGCCTCGGCGCACACCGCCGCGGTGGCCTCGTCGCGCGCCCGGTCGAGTGCGGCAGCGGTATCGCCGGCCAGGGGTTCGCCCAGTCGCACACCATCGAACACCAGGTCGGCGGCGCGACGGTCGTCGATCGTCCGGTAGGCATGCACGGCAAGGCCCGCCGGTGGTGCCTCGGCGTCGAAGTCGGTGCAGAACAAGGCGACTCCGCTCGACGTCGGTGCGGCGACCAGGAGGTGGGTGGCCAGCGGCGCGTCGGCGACGACTTCGGCCGAGCCACTGAGCACCCAGCCGTCCCCGTCGCGAGACGCGGTCAGGTCGGCGCCCCCGGCCAATGTCATCACGGCCGACCCCTCGGCGATCGAGGTGAGCAGAGCTTCGGAGGCTTCACCGTCGATACGCGCGAGCAGTCCGCCCGCCAGGACGACGGTGCCGACGTAGGGTTCGATCACCAGTGCCTGGCCGAGCGCCTCGCTGATGATCATGAGTTCGGTTGGGCCACCACCGATTCCACCGATCTCCTCGGGGAAGGTGGCGCCCAGGATGCCCAGCTCTTCGGCGAACCCGCGCCAGATCTCGGGCTGCCACCCGGCACCGGTGTGGGCCGCGCTGCGGCTCTTCGCCAGGTCGTACCGGGTGGCCAGGAACTTGGTCAGGCCGTCGCGCAGCAGTTCCTGTTCCTTGGTCAGGTTGAAGTCCATGATGTGTCCCCTACAGGCCGAGGGCCGCTTTGGCCAGGATGTTGCGCTGGATCTCGTTGCTGCCGGCGTAGATCGAGCCGGCCCGGTCGTTGAAGTAGCGCAGCGGCGCCACCGCCTGCCAGGGCTTGCCGCTGACGTAACCGTCTGCGGGAGCGGTGTATTCGGTCACCGGACCACCCGGGCGGGTGGCGTGCGGCTGATACACCCGGCCGTGCGGGCCGGCGGCCTCCAGGGCGAGTTCGGTCAGCGCCTGGCTCAGTTCGGTGGAGATGACCTTGAGCATCGACGACGCCGGGCCCGGGTTGCCGCCCTCGGCGACGACGGCCAGGGTGCGGAACTCGAGGATCTCCAGCACCTCGGTCCGGATGCGGGCATCGGCGAGTTTGCGGGCGAATGCCGGATCGTCGATCAGGGCGCCGCCGGCCGGGCCGGGCTGGGTGGTGGCCACCTCGGCGATCTCCTGCGCCGCCACCTGCAGCGCCGGGGCGGTCACGCTGCCGCCGCGCTCGAACTCGAGCAGGTACTTGGCGACGGTCCAGCCGTGATCGATCTTGCCCAGCACGTTGGCTTTCGGCACTCGCACCTGATCGAAGAAGACCTGGGTCTGGACCTCCTCGCCGGAGGTCATCACCAGCGGGTGGATGTCGATGCCCGGGGTGGACATCTCGAGTAGGACGAACGTGATGCCCTGCTGCTTGCGCTCCGAACGGGTGGTGCGCACGAGCGCGAACATCCAGTTGGCCTCGACGGCATGGGTGGTCCAGATCTTGGAGCCGGTGAGGATGAGGTCGTCACCGTCTTGCACCGCGGCCATTTGCAGCGATGCCAGGTCAGAGCCGGACTCCGGTTCGGAGTAGCCCTGGCAGAAGAACACCTCGCCGGTGAGGATGCCGGGCAGGAAGAAGTCCTTCTGCTCCTTGCTGCCGAACTTCATGATGGCGTGCGAAACCATCCGGATGCCCATGGGGGACAGGCTCGGGGCCCCGGCGAGCTGGCATTCCCGGCTGAAGATGTAGTGCTGGGTGAGGCTCCAGTCGCAGCCGCCGTATTCGACCGGCCAGGCCGGCGCCGCCCAGCCGCGCTCATGCAGGATCGCCTGCCAGGCCATGCTGGCCTCGTGCTCGGCGTAGACGCTGGTCATGAGTCGACCCGCCTGCCGCAGGTCGTCGGTGAGTTTCCCGTCGAGGAAGGTGCGAACCTCGTTCTGGAACGCCAGATCCTCGTCCGACCAGTTCAGATCCATGCCTGATATTTGATCAAATCTTTGGGAGTCCTGTCCAGCCCGGCTCGGCATGTGACGCTTGGCCGGCGGCGCTGGCGGCCACTACTCGAACACCGCCAGTGGCGGGGCGCCCGGCGGCGACAATGTCAACAATGCCGGCGCGACCGTGGCCTACGAGTTCGGGATATTTGGGAAACGGTTCGCCTACCGGCATCACGCTCGCCGCGACCGCAGCGGCAGCGGCGTCTGACACCGCGAATGCTGTTGCCGGGGTGCAGATTTCGGCGAGCTACATGTGATTCGCGCCGCAGCCACCTTCGTCAGCCTGTAGGTGGCGGGGATGGTGGCTGTGGCGGTCACGGCGGTTGCGGTCATGAATCACTTCGACGGGCGCCTGGCCCAGCTGTGACCCGTCCGGTGAGAATGTCTTCGGGCGCCGCGACCAGACCGAGCTCGGCCATCAGCTTGTCGGCTGAGGACTTCCCCGGAACCTGGCGGGTGGTCGCCGACAACATCTCGACGGGACTGCGCGAAGTGCGCGACTCGCTGTGGAAACCCGACTATCTACGCGCGTGCCGCAAATACGCTCCGGCACTAAGGCTTTCGGATCTGCAACCGGCGGAGGCGGGTATCCCAGCCCAATCGTGGTGGTGCACGCCGCCAGGTAGCCCAGGCCGGTCAGCGCGTCGTACCTCCACACCTCGGGCACCCACAGTGAATCCACGCCCAGACGTTCGGCCTCGCGGGCGAGGTTGGCCGCGCCGGGCAGTCCCGGCTCGGTGACGACACCAATCTTCGTGGCGAACCCCCCGTGGCAGGCTTTGACGTATGCGATATCGCGATCAGCCCACCGTAGAGGTCACCGAACGGGTGCGGTGTGACGTGGACTCCGCCTGGCGTCTGGTGACGGACATCGAACTGCCGGCCCACTGTTCACCGGAACTGCAGGCCGTGCAATGGCTCGGCGACGCTGACCGTGTCGAGTTGGGCGCGCGTTTTCGAGGCCGCAACCACAACGACGCGAGGGGCACCTGGGAGGCCGACTGCGAGGTCGTCGAGGTGGACGACACCGGCGACGTCCGGCGCTGGGTGTGGAACGTGCTGGTTCCCGGCGGGGTGGGTGCCACCTGGGCCTTCGAGGTCGAACCGGCCAGCGACGGCGTGCTGATCCGGCAGTGGGGCCGGATGGGACCGGACCCGTCGGGCCTGAGCACCGCGATCGCGGCGCGGCCCGAACTCGAGGGCCGCATCGTGGCCCGCCGGCTCGCCGACTGGGAGCAGGGGATGCGCGCGAATCTCGACTACGTGCGCGCGGCCCTCGAGGATCCCGAGCGCGTCTGACCGCGCGACCCGCGGCGACGCCCACTCCGGTGTGGCTGACGCGGCTGTTCGCCGGTGCGCGCGCCGGGCGTGCGCTTGGGTCCCTGCGCCTTGACGGGCTGCACCGGCTTGGCCGGTGGGGCCTGATACGGCGCGCGTTCACCGATGAGCGCCTGCACCTGCGCCGAATCCGGGGACACCTCTTGAGGTTTGGCGCTGATGCCGGCCCGGCGCAGCACGGCCGCGGCATCCCTGCGCTGCTCGGGCAGCACGAGCGTGACGACGTCACCGGCGCTGCCGGCCCGCGCGGTACGGCCGGAGCGGTGTAGATAGGCCTTGTGCTCGGCCGGCGGGTCGACGTGCACGACGAGTTCCACATCGTCGACGTGCACGCCGCGGGCGGCGATGTCGGTGGCCACCAGCACCCGGGCCTGCCCGCTGCTGAACGCCGCCAGGTTGCGGTCGCGGGCCGGCTGAGACAGGTTGCCGTGCAGGTCGACCGACGGCACACCGGCGTCGGTCAGCTGCTTGGCCAGCTTGCGGGCGTGATGTTTGGTGCGCATGAACAGGATTCGGCGCCCGCTGCCCGACGCGAGGTTGTGCACCAGCGTCTTCTTGGCCTCGGCGCTGCCGACGTGGAAGACGTGGTGCGTCATCGCCGCGACCGGGGAGTTGGCCTCCTCGGTGGAGTGCAGCACCTCGTCGCGCAGGAACCGCTTGACCAGTTTGTCGACTCCGTTGTCCAGCGTGGCGGAGAACAGCAGTCGCTGGGCGTCTGCCGGGGTGGCGGCGAGGATTCGGGTGACGCCCGGCAGGAAACCGAGGTCGGCCATGTGGTCGGCCTCGTCGATGACGGTGACCCGCACCGCGTCGAGGCTGATCAGCTTCTGGCGCATCAGGTCTTCGAGCCGGCCGGGGCAGGCGACGACGATGTCGGCGCCCGCGCGCAGCGCACTCACCTGACGGGACTGCGCGACGCCGCCGAAGATCGTGGTAACCATCAGGCCACTGGCCTGTGCGAGCGGTTGCACGGTGGCGGTGATCTGGGTGGCCAGCTCCCGGGTGGGCGCCAGCACCAGGCCGGTGGGCCGGTTGGGTGTGCGGCGCGCACCCTGCAGCCGGACTACCAGCGGCAGCGCGAACGCCAGCGTCTTACCGCTGCCGGTCTTGCCGCGGCCGAGCACGTCACGGCCGGCCAGGGTGTCGGGCAGCGTCTTGGTCTGGATGGGGAACGGGCTGGTGATGCCGCGCTGCGACAGGCTGTGCACCAGGGCTGCGGGCACGCCGAGATCGGCGAAGCCCGCTGTGGTTTCGGTGGGCAGGGTCGTATTCACGTTTCTTACAGTTGCTTTCGAGCTCGTAGGGCGAGACTGCCGGTGGGCAATATCGATCGCCGCGAGAAAGTCTTCTTGGAGGACTTGGGAAGATGATCCACGACGTGCCGGCTCAGCTGTGAGGCGATCCGGCTTGCGACACACTATACCGGACGAGCGTACGGCGACCTAACCGCGCCCGCTGCGGACCGGTCCGTCGGTCGCTTCACGTCGGCTGTCAGCAGCAGCGGGCGCCCGGGTTGGCGTCGACGGCGGCGTGACGCATGCGCCAGTATTCGGCTTCGGTGCACACCGGCTCGCCCGGATGCCGGCGGGCGCGGTACTCGAGGTAGCGGCGATAGTGGTTGTCGCCCATCAATGACGCGCAGTACCAACGGATTTGGTGTGCGATACCGGTAACGCGTCCCATTGTTGCTGCACCTCCTTCTCGGTGGCGGAGGGGATCAGCCCGGTCGGGGCGAAGATGCGGGACGGTACCGGGGTTTCCTCGGCCAGGGGCCGGGTGTCGCCGCGGATCGCCCGCAGCGCCACGATCAGACCCGTGAGGAACACGATCAGCACCACGACCGCGAACACGATCGATAGCGTGCCCTGGATGAACGTGTTGCGGATCACCTCTTCGATCTGTTGTGGGTTCTTGGCCGCGCCGAACGCCGCCTTTCCGGCTTCCTTGGCCGCCACATACTGCGAATGTTGTTTCCAATAGCCCAGTTTCGGATCGGCGGAGAAGATCTTCTGCCACGACGCCGTCATCGTCACCGTCAGATCCCACAGCAGCGGGACCCCCGGTATCCACGCCCACGCCAGGTAGCCTTTCTTGATCACCACGACGGTGACCACCGTCAGCGCGATCGCGGCCAGCAGTTGGTTGGCGATACCGAACAGCGGGAACAGGGTGTTGATGCCGCCCAACGGGTCGGTGACGCCCATCAGCAGGATCGAGCCCCATGCCGCAACGACGATCAGGCTGCACGCCCAGGCGCCGACGCGCCAGCTGGGGTCGCGCAGTCTGCGCAGCGGGCCGCCGAGATTGCCCAGCCCGTCGGAAAGCATGAAGCGGGCGACGCGGGTGCCGGCGTCGACGGTGGTCAGGATGAACAGCGCCTCGAACATGATCGCGAAGTGGTACCAGAACGCCTTGACGCTGGGGCCGCCGAACGCCTGATGCAGCACCTCGGCCATCCCGATCGCCAGGGTGGGTGCGCCGCCGGTGCGCGATACGATCGACTCCTCGCCGACGGCGTCGGCGGCCGCGGTGACTTCCGCGGGCGTGATCGGCGCGCCGGACAGGCCCAGGCCGTTTGCGTACGCGGCCGCGGTGTCCGCCGCGCCCCCGGTGGCCGCGGCAGGCGCGTTCATCACGAAATACAGGTGCTGGTTGAGGATCGACGCGGTGATCAGCGCCATGATCGCGACGAACGACTCGGTCAGCATGCCGCCGTAGCCGATCAGCCGCATCTGACTTTCCTTCTCCAGCAATTTGGGCGTGGTGCCCGAGGAGATCAGCGAGTGGAAGCCCGACAGCGCACCGCAGGCGATGGTGATGAACAGGAACGGAAACAGCGATCCGGCGAACACCGGTCCGTCACCGCGGGTGGCGAACTGGGAGACGGCCGGGGCTTCCATCACCGGACGGGCCAGCAGGATGCCGAGGGCCAGCAGGCCGATGGTGCCGACCTTCATGAACGTCGACAGGTAGTCGCGCGGGGCGAGCAGGAACCACACCGGCAGCACCGAGGCCGCCAGACCGTAGACGATGATGCACCACGACAACGTGACTTTGGACAGCGTGAACCAGTCTGCGCCCCAGTCGGTTTGGGCGACCCAGCCGCCCGAGACCACGGCCAGCAGCAGCAGCGCCACGCCGAGCAGCGACACCTCGGAGACCCGGCCCGGCCGGAAGAAGCGAAGGTAGAGGCCCATGAGGATCGCGATCGGGATGGTCATCGCGATCGAGAACACCCCCCACGGGCTTTCGGCCAGCGCGTTGACCACCACGAGTGCGAGCACCGCGAGCAGGATCGTCATGATCACCAGCACCCCGACGATGGCCGCGACGCCGCCCGTGGCGCCGAGTTCGTCGCGCGCCATCTGGCCCAGGGACCGTCCGCGCCGCCGCGTCGAGATCGACAGCACCAGGTAGTCCTGCACGCATCCGGCGAACACCGCGCCGATGATGATCCAGATGGTGCCGGGCAGATACCCCATCTGGGTGGCCAGCACCGGGCCCACCAGTGGGCCGGCGCCCGCGATGGCCGCGAAGTGATGGCCGAACAACACCCGCCGATCGGTCGGCATGTAGTCGGTGCCGTTCTCGAAGATCTCCGCCGGAGTGGCGTGGTCGTCGCGCGGTTTGACGATCTTCATCTCGATCAGCCGGGCGTAGAAGCGGAAGCCGATGACGTAGGTGCAGATCGCGGCGACGACGAACCACACGGCGTTGACCGTCTCGCCGCGGAAGAAGGCGATGACCGCCCACGCGACGGCGCCCAGGACGGCGATTAGGCCGAAGATCAGCTTGTGCCGGGCGGTGATGGGCGAGCGGTCGATGACCGCCACCGGCGGCAGATCCGCGTCGGCGCGAATGTAGGTGATGTCGCCGACGGTCTCTTCGGATGGCGCAGCGGTGGGTGTGGCCACGGTCGGTCCTCCCGTGTCGTCTGGGTGTTGCAGTGATCCTGTCAGTGCCGTGCCCATGCGCGCGGATATTCGGCCACCCCGTCGGCGATTCGGTCAGACCACGGGACTGCCCGATGTGATCGTGAGGATGCGGACCACGGCATCGGCGACGTCGGAGACATAGATCTGTGTGCCGTCGGTGCTGACGGCCACCGAGTGCGCCTGCGATTCGGGTTGGCTGTCGATGGTGAGGGTCTGCTCGACGGTGTTGGTGGCGGCGTTGATCACCGACACGGTGTCGTTGCTGTTGGAGACGTAGACCACGCTTCCATCGGGGCTGACGGCTATCCCGTAGGGCAGGGGTCCGACAGTGATCGTGGTCAGCAGCGGTGTGGCGGCGTAGGGGTCGAGCACCGACACGGTGCCGGCGGCGTTGGCCACGTAGACCCGCCCGGAGGGTGATGCGGCGATGCCGAACGGGTTGGCGCCGACGGTGATGGTCTTGGCCACGGTGGCGGTGGCGGTGTCGATCACCGACATGGTGCCGGCACCGAAGTTGCTGACGTACACCTGGCTGCCGTCGGCGGAGACCGCCACCCCGGAGGGGGTGGCACTCACCGGCACGGTGCTGAGGATTTTCGGCGTCGGGAGCGTGGTGTCGAGGACGGCGACCTTGCCGGTTCCCGCCATGCCGACGTAGAGACGGGTTCCGTCGGGTGAGGTCGCGAGGCCGTAGCTCGCCCCGCCGCCGGTGGTCACGGTGGCCGTGACGGTGTTGGTCGCGGTGTTGATCACCGAGACGGTGTTGTAGCCGGCGACGTAGGCGCGGTTGCTGCCGGCCGGGCCTAGTGTGATCGCCGTGGGCAGGGTTCCCACGGTGATGGTGACCGGGGTGGCGGTCGGGTTGGCGCGGTCGATCACCGTGACGGTGCCGCTGCCCTGATCTACGACATAGGCCTTGGTCGCCGACACCGCCACACCCAACGGGGTGGTACCCGTCGGCGCCGAGGTGCTCGCAGCAGAGAACACGGTCGGCGTGATCGGCACCGTCACGGTCTGGCTTGTCGACGTGAAGCCGTCGCTGGCGACGATGGTGAAGGTGTCGGAATCGGTGCCAGTGGTCAGGCCGGCGGCCAGGCGCGCCGCCTGCGACGGCGTATAGGTGTATCCGCCCGTGCCGTTGGCGGTGACGGTGCCGGATGCCGGCTGAGACACGGTGTAGGTCAACGTATCGGAGTCGGGATCGGTGAAACCGAGCGTGACGTTGACCGCCCCGGTGATGGCGTCGGGGGTGCCCGTCGTCGGTGTTCCTGCGATCGGAGCGGTGTTGCCGCGGGCATAGGTCAGGATCCGCAGCGTGTTGTCGGCGAGATCGGCGAGGTAGATCTGTGTGCCGTCGGGGCTGACCGCGATGGACTGCAGTTGGATCTCGGGTTGGCTGTCGGTGGCGATTGTGGTCATCACGGTGTTGGTGGTGGTGTTGATCACCGACACCGTGTCGTTGCTGTTGGAGACATAGAGCAGCGTGCCGTCCGGGCTGGCGCTGACCCCGAAGGGGTTGGGTCCGACGTTGATGGTGGTCAGCAGCGGTGTGGCGGCGCCGGGGTTGAGCACCGACACGGTGCCGGCGGCGAAGCTGGCGACGTAGACCCGCCCGGAGGGTGATGCGGCGATGCCGAACGGGTTGGCGCCGACGGTGATGGTCTTGGCCACGGTGGCGGTCGCGGTGTCGATCACCGACATGGTGCCGGCACCGAAGTTGCTGACGTACACCTGGCTGCCGTCGGCGGAGACCGCCACCCCGGTGGGCAAGCTGCCGACGTTCACCGTGCCGACCAATGTCGGTGTGGCGGTTGCGGTGTCGATGATCCCGAGCGTGTCGGCGCCTGTCATGCTGACGTAGACCCGGGTTCCGTCGGGTGAGGTCGCGATGCCGCAGCTCGCCCCGCCGCCGGTGGTCACGGTGGCCGTGACGGTGTTGGTCGCGGTGTTGATCACCGAGACGGTGTTGTAGCCGGCGACGTAGGCGCGGTTGCTGCCGGCCGGGCCGAGTGTGATCGCCGTGGGCAGGGTTCCCACGGTGATGGTGACCGGGGTGGCGGTCGGGTTGGCGCGGTCGATCACCGTGACGGTGCCGCTGCCCTGATCTACGACATAGGCCTTGGTCGCCGACACCG
>WBZP01000268.1_pt3 | contig 25499 bp, 19 predicted proteins | sample 5204301 | NCBI WGS metagenome assembly WBZP01 (sample SAMN12412401, study PRJNA552823) | activated sludge metagenome | isolation source: activated sludge from nitrification reactor of wastewater treatment plant... | place: USA: Pennsylvania | collected 2017 | reverse complement strand
TGCGATCTTCAACCTGGCAAAAAACGGAAGCACCATCATTTTCAGCACACACCGCATGGAACAGGTGGAAGAAATCTGTAACCACATCGTACTGGTGAATAAAGGAAAAAAAATACTCGACGGTACCGTACACGGAGTGAAGCAGCAATACAAAGACAATATCTACCAGTTGGGCGCATCTGTTTTACCTGAACACCTGATGACACATATATTTGAGATTGTTAAGCACGAACCCGACAGGTTATTGCTGAAACTGCAGGAAGGAACTACATCTAATGATGTGCTGAAGTACTTCATCAGCCAGGGCATTGTGATCCATTCATTCCATGAAGTGCTTCCTTCACTGAATGATATTTTCATCAAACTGGTAGAAGGCACATCCAATGCCAGGGCTTTTCAAAACGTTTAATTTTAACTGCATCACATGAACAAGATAGGATTAGTAATTGGCCGAGAATATTTTACCAGGGTGAAAAAGAAATCATTCCTTGTTACCACCATCCTGGTGCCATTGGTTATCATCGGTTTTTATGCCGCCATCATTGCTATAACCATCAATGGTGGCAGCGACCAGCAATCGTTTGCCGTTATTGACGAGGCAAACCTGTTTAATGGCAGGATTGAAACAAAAAACAAATCAATCAGTTTCCATTTTATACAAAACAGCAGTGAAAAAGATTTTGTAGGCAAATACAAGGATTCCGGGTACAGCGCTTTCCTGTATATTCCGCCATTCAACCTGGAAAAACCGGAAAAATTTGTGCTGCACAGCCAGTCAACAGTTAGCCTGACTACAACCAATTCCATAGAACGCATCATCAACAAAGCGATAGAAGACAAACGGCTCGTAGCCCAGGGCATCGACCCAAAGAAATATGAAGCCATCGCGGCTGATGTTTCATTGCGGAATACCATCGACACCAAAGAAGGCGGCAAACAAAGCATGGCGGGTGTTGCTTATGCGGTTTCATTCGCCTGCGGCATCCTTATTTATATGATGATGATCATTTACGGCACCCAGGTGATGCGTGGCGTAACCGAAGAAAAGACGAACCGTATTGCTGAAGTGATTGTAAGTTCCGTAAAACCGTTTGAACTGATGATGGGAAAGATCATCGGCATCGGTGCCGTAGGGCTAACTCAATTCGCCATCTGGATCATTCTCATGATCATGATGCAGTTCGCGCTGCCAATCATATTCCCGGATATGCTGTCGCAGGTGAACAATGCGGCCAGCAACCCGGAATCTGCATCTATGGTAGCTAATATTGCCCAGGGGCTTTCATCGCTTCCGGTAACAAAAATCGTACTGGCATTCATATTTTACTTTATTGGCGGATACCTAACCTATGCTTCCATGTTTGCCGCTATAGGCAGTGTGGTAAGCGAAGACCAGAGCGAAGCACAACAACTGGTATTCCCGGTACTGATGCCCATCATCCTCGGTTTTGTAATCATGATGCAGGCAATCAACGAACCTAACAGCAACCTGGCTATTTTCGGCAGCCTGTTCCCGTTAACTTCCCCCATTGTAATGATGGGAAGGATCACTTACGAAATACCGGTTTGGCAAATGGTCGTTTCCATGATATTGCTGGTAGGTTGTTTTTTCCTCTTTACCTGGTTAACAGGAAAGATTTACCGTACAGGTATCCTGATGTATGGAAAAAAACCGGGCTGGAAAGAAATGATGAAATGGGCTTTCAGGAAATCCTGATGGATTTTAGTTTGCTGCTTCGGATGGATTACCAAAAACCGCTTTATATATTTCGGCTTTGGCATACCTGTAAAACAAACCAGATAACAGGATCACCAGCATCAGTATACATCCAACAAAGAAACCAACGGTTCCAAAAATTAATGGTGAAGATTTCTTTACATTAAACGGTGGATCGGGTTTATCAAGTGTGGCAATGATGGGTGTTACTTTCTGCAGGCGCCATAGTGCCTCTTCCCTGTTATTGGCAGATGCATCCCGCTGGCGGGTAACCCATTCTTTCTGGTTGGCCAGGTTCTCTTTGGGTATGCTGTATTCTATCCTTTCTGCCGGAACAAACATGGTTGTATTGGCCAGTGTTACCGCTTTCTTATCAAAACCTCCCAGCACGGCATCCAGCGAATCAATTTTTTTGATGGTGAAATCGTAATCAAGTTTGGCCTTTTTAATCTTCAGGTCTTTGTAAAACTCCGACAGCTTATCAATAAAAATATAACTGATGGGGCTAATCAGGTCCTTGTTGGTATTGCTGTATACCACTTCCAATATCCCGTTCTTGTTTATCTTGGCCGCAATACCGGATTTAAGCAGGTCGCCACCGAGAGAAATAAGCGATGTTTCGTCAGACGGTTTTTTTATTGAGCGGCTGAAGATTGATTTTGTGGCATTATAGTTATCAACGAGCAGTTCGGCGATGGTTTTATTGCCCTGTTCCGGTAACCGTTCTTTTGCAACCGCTTCGCGTGTATTGCGGCTGAGTGCCAGTTCAACAATATTGATGGAAGCTTCGTTGCTGAAACTTTTAGGCGCATCACTGATGCCCAGCAATGAACTGAGCGCACTGGTGGAAGCAGAATTGTCGTTGGATGTAGTTAGCGGAAAAACGGTAGCCCTGGAACTGTACATCGGTTTCACGCTCCTGCTGTACAGGAAAAACAAAGCGCCGAACAAAATACCACCGGCCAGTATGATGAATTTGTACCGGCCAATCTTTAAAAATACATTCTTTACCAGTTCGTGTGTAGTCACAAAAAAATATTTTACTTGATGTATTTGAATATGATACCGGTTAAGATTACAGGTATGGAAGCCACGATCACTGATTTTACCAGGTCTGAAATCTCAGCGCCTTCCGGCCTGTACGGAACCGTGATCATTGACCCTTCTTCTATTTTAGGATAGAAATGCAGGAACAGGAAATTTTTTGTACGCCTGCTTTTTCCATTTGCATACGTAACATAAATCCTGCGCCTCCATGGCCTTAACCCGTAACCGCCGGCCTTATCAATATAATAAGGCAGTTTGCTGTGTTCTTTGTCGAAAGTGATTTTCAACGGCGACTGCACGGTTCCTTTTATGGTAATGAACGGGTTTATTTCAGGAATGAATATGATATCATTTTCCTGCAATACGATATCATGCTTGGAATTTTTATATTTAAGCGCCTTATACAGGTCGATACTTACCGGTTCATCTATTGACTTGAGTGATTCAGATATGCTATCCTGCAGGATAACGCCGTTTGAATCCAGTTTTGGTTTTTCCAGCACTTTCTCACGCATCAGGCCTGTTTTGTTCCTGTATAAGATGGCACCGCCAATATTTGCATTGTCATCAAGCCCGCCGGCCCTTTCAATGAAAGATGACAGGGTTTCATATTTGCTTAACCGCGGGTAAAGCCCGGGATATTTTACCAGCCCCTTCACTTCTACGTTTTGCTGCAGTTCAAAGGTTGGGTTACGCCTTACAAAAACCTGGTCGTATGGTTTCAGTTGAACCAATGATGCCGCCGAATCCAATTGCAGGTTTGGTAATATGGCATATGACTTCACGATGGTTCTGGTAGGTTTCAATCCCTGCTGCGCCGAATCCATATCAACAATACTGGATATTTCCAGCCTGCCGAATTCTGCAGATGGTTTTATTCCTCCCGACAGGTAAAGCAGGTCCTGCAGGCTCATTCCGCCATATTTTCTTACACGTCCTTCTTTACGTACTTCGCCAAAAATCTCTACATATTGCTGTTCACCGAATTCGGATTGTGAAAAAAGTTGAATCACATCATTCGGCATAAGGGTAACGTTGTTGAAACTGTTGCCCACATTTGAGTTGATATCGCTTAAGTCTACTTCAAGCCTGTCAGATTTCAGATTGGTTGAATCACCGGCGCCCCTGAAAATATATGCCCTGGGCAGGTATGTATTGCGGGTTACGCCGCCGGCACGGTTGATGATGTCGAATAACCGGTCGCCGGTACGCAGTTCATATACGCCCTGGTAAGTAACTTCACCCCTCAGTTCCACCTTATTGGCAATACCTGGTTTAATCAGGTCTACTTTTACTATGTCGCCGTCATTCAGCATAAAATCCTGTCCGGCTAACTGGAGTATCGCATTGGCATTTACATCCCGCTGAACCTGCTTTTCATTTTCAGTCCTGAGTACTTTCATGCCGGATGCGAGCGCTTCTGCATTCAATCCGCCTGCATATTTCATTAATGCTTTAACGCCTTCGTCTTTTTTCAACTGGTAATACATGGGCCTTTTAAACTGGCCGGTTGCCAATACTTTTTTCTCATAAAACCCTACAATGATGAAATCGTTATTCTGCAGGTATAAGTGTTTACCAAAATCGCCGGTATGAAGGTATTTATACACATCAATTTCATCAATTACCCTGCCGGCCCTTTTCACCTGGATATTTCGCAGGTTACCAAACTGGGTAACACCGCCGGCCTGGGCAATGGCGTTAAATGCATTGGAAAAAACAGAAATGGTAATCGGGCCTGCCATCAGTACTTCGCCAACCACATTCACATTGATGGATCTTGGCTGGCCAAGTGAAACAGCTATATTGGTACCTGACGGAACCACACTGCGGAAACGGGCGTTGATGATGGACCGTACATTATCGAACGTTAGGCCCTGAACCTGTATTTTTCCCAGGCCCTGCGGGAAAATAGCGCCATCCCTGGCCACTACATAGCTTTCCTGGAATTCGGCGGCACCCCATAAGGAAACTACGATATGGTCGCCCACACCGATCGGGTAATCCAATGGCGGCGTGGATAGTTCTGCCAGGTCGAAACTGGCTGCACCCCTGAAAACATCAGCTCCGTATGTTTGGTCGGGTTTATATGACTCTGCTTTTATATTGTCCTTAATAAGGCTATCCCTGTCAAGTTTTGTATTCTTACCAAAATCAGCATTCTTGTCTTTCCCGGTATTTTCCCGGTTCTTATCACTCAACAGGGATGATAGCTGTGTTTGGGAAAGCTGCTTGGGGTCAACCTGGTTTGGCAGTATTTCTGTTGGATTTTGATTGATGACCGGGGGCTGGCAATATGCTTTGAATGAAGAAAAAACTATGAATAAGAATAAGGGGTACCTGAAAAATGACCTGCGATGTGATCGTTGCATCTTGAAAGGGGGTTGTGTTCAGAATTTTTATTGCCGCAAATATAACATATTATTTGGGTGGATGCTGTGAAAGACTGCAGTACTCATCCCATATCTCCTGAACAATTTCAGCGGCCGGCTTAATAGAATCGATCAGGGCGCTTACCTGACCTATTTCCAGTTCTCCTTCCTGCATATCGCCTTCAAACATTCCTTTCTTGGCCCTGCCACGGCCCAGCAATGCAGCCAGTTCTTCCACTGGCATACAATTGGATTCTGCTTCCTGTACTTTCTCATAAAATGCATTCTTCAATAGCCTTACCGGTGTAAGCTGTTTCAGGGACAGCATCGTATCGCCTTCCCCGGCATTCAGCACTGCCTGTTTAAAGCTGATATGGCTGGATGCTTCATTACTGGCAACAAAACGGCTGCCAATTTGCACGCCCGATGCGCCCAGCACCATGGCTGCCAGCATCTGCCTGCCCGTAGCGATGCCACCTGCTGCAATAACCGGGATGTGTACCGCCGTGCAAACTGCCGGTATCAGTACAAAACTGGTCGTTTCTTCCCTGCCGTTATGCCCGCCTGCTTCAAAACCTTCCGCTACAACGGCGTCGCAGCCTGCATCCTGTGCTTTTAATGCGAACTTACTGCTGCTAACCACATGTACCACTTTTATGCCATGCTGCTTAAGCCGGGATGTATAGGTTTTTGGGTTGCCGGCTGATGTGAACACCACCGGCACTTTCTCATCAATAATGGTTTGAATGTGCTCTTCGATATTGGGATATAAAAGCGGGACATTTACGCCAAACGGTTTACCGGTTGCTGCACGGCATTTCCTGATATTCTCTTTCAAAACCTCAGGATACATGCTACCGCTTCCCAGCAACCCCAGCCCGCCGGCATTGCTAACAGCACTGGCTAACCGCCAGCCACTGGCCCAGATCATACCGGCTTGTATAATGGGTTTTTCAATGGTAAACAGGCTGGTAATGCGATCTGGATCAATAGTATACATAACAGGTACAAATTAATTACAAACTATTTCAATACATGAAATAATTATGAACATTTACACATGGCAGTTACAGAACATGGCATGCTGCGTATAAAAATGGAAGGAATTACTTTGTTCCGCCGCCCAGGTCTATGGCGGTATTATCACCAATATTCAGGTTGCGGCTTACGCCTCTTACTTCGGCATCACTTCCAATGAGGGAATTGTTCAGCACTATTTCCTGGAGATTGCTATAGGCACCTACGATGCTGTCTTTTACGATGGCCCGGTTGATGGTAGAGTTTTCACCGATAGCCACATTGGGGCCTATCACTGAGTTTTTTATTTTGCAGCCTTCGCCAATACTTACGGGCGGAACGATGATGGTATTCTCAAAATCATTCGGTTCCTTTATGTCAACACCTATTTTTTTGAGCAGGATGGCATTTGACTGGAGCAGGGTTTCCTTTTTCCCGCAATCAAACCAGTTGGCCACTTTAAATGATTTGAATTTAACACCGTTCTGTATCATGCATTCCAGCGCATCGGTGAGACTGAATTCTTCATAACCGGTCTTATTCTCACTGATACTTTTGATGCAGGTAAACAGTTTTTCCGTTTCTTTAATTTTGTAAATACCCACCAGCGCCATATTGCTTTTTGGAATGGCCGGCTTTTCCACCAGCCTGCAGATGAATCCGTCTTCTTCCACTTCGGCAACGCCAAAATTCCGGGGATCATCCACCTTTTTAATCCCGAGCATGGAATAAGGTTCTTCCATGATCTCTGTAACATTGTATTCAGCAATGGTATCGCCCAAAACAATGATCACTTCATCATTACCAACAAGCTGGCCGGTAAGTTCAATGGCATGGCCTGTACCGAACCGCTCATTCTGGGTTACAAAATGGCAGTTGAGGTTTGGGTAATGCTCATTCACATAATCCTGTATTTTTTCCCCTAGATAACCGATGATAAAGATGAAATCGTTGATACCTGCATCATGTAACTGGTCGATGGTGAAACTAAGGATAGTTTTGCCGGCCAATGGTATTAATGCCTTAGGTTGTGTATATGTATGCGGACGAAGCTTGGTGCCTACGCCTGCAACTGGAATGATTGCCTTCATTGATTGAGTTATTACCTCCCAAACATCCTTTTCCCGTATATCTTCACTAACATCCAATATTTGGGCAAGTGAAAGTAGTACATTTTGTGTAAAATGAACACATTAGGGGTGGTATTATTTGAAATGTATGATGTGTGATGTTAGATTTATGATGTATGATTTATGATGTATGATTTATAAAAGTGCTGCTTATATTTGCCGGATAATAAATAACATATGCAGCACGACAAGTTGATATTTGACCTGGTTAATAAAGAACTGGAAAGGCAACGTAATGGTATTGAACTGATTGCAAGCGAAAATTTCACCAGCTTACAGGTGATGCAGGCCATGGGCACATCACTCACCAATAAATATGCAGAAGGTTACCCCGGGAAAAGGTATTACGGCGGATGTGAAGTGGTAGATGAGATTGAACAACTGGCCATTGACAGGCTGAAACAGATATTCAACTGCGAATATGCCAATGTTCAGCCGCATAGCGGCGCCCAGGCCAATGCGGCCCTGATGCTGGCCATATTGCAACCCGGCGACAAGATCCTGGGACTCGACCTAAGCATGGGCGGCCACCTTACCCATGGTTCTCCTGTAAATTTTTCAGGCAAAATATACAAGCCTTATTTTTACGGAGTTAAAAAAGATACAGGCCTCATTGATTATGACATGCTGGAAGAACAGGCCAGGAAAGAAAAACCCCGGTTGATCATTTGCGGTGCGTCGGCCTACAGCCGGGATATTGATTATGCAAGAATCAGGCGGGTTGCCGATGAAGTAGGTGCATACGTATTATGTGATATGGCTCATCCGGCAGGTTTAATAGCGAAAGGGCTTTTATCTTCTCCTTTCGATCATTGCCATTTTGTAACCAGCACCACACATAAAACCCTTCGTGGCCCCCGTGGCGGCATCATTTTGATGAAGAAGGATGTGGAAAACAGTTTTGGCGCCAAAGACCTGAAAGGTAACCTGCGCATGATGAGCAATGTGCTGGATATGGCCGTTTTCCCGGGTACCCAGGGCGGACCGCTGGAGCATGTTATTGCCGCCAAAGCAGTTGCTTTTGGAGAAATACTAACGGATGATTTTACACGTTATGTAACCCAGGTAAAGGCAAACGCACAGGCGATGGCAAAAGCGTTTACTTGTAAGGGTTACCAGATCATCAGCGGGGGAACCGACAACCACCTGATGCTGATCGATCTCAGGAACAAGAACCTTACCGGTAAAAAGGCGCAGGAAACCCTTGACAAGGCGCATATCACCCTAAACAAGAACGCAGTTCCTTTTGATGATAAAAGCCCGTTCGTTACCAGTGGAATACGGGTGGGCGTTCCCGCCATTACCACGCGTGGCATGAAGGAAGCGGATATGCAGGTGGTGGTTGATTTCATTGACAGAGTGCTGATGAACACCGATGATGAAAAAACAATCGCTTCCGTTAAACAGGAAGTGGGTTCCTTTATGAAATCGTTTCCCCTATACCCCGAATTAGGATAAGCTAACCTATTTATAAACAAATATATTTTTCAATGATACAGCGTATTCAATCCGTATGGCTCCTGCTGGCATCAGCCAGTGCATTCCTAGGCCTTACGTTTCCTTTTTACATAGGAACCAATAAAGACCATGAAGCTTCTTACCAGTTAAACGGCATGGAGAACATTTACCTGATGGTTTTAACAATCATCATCGGCTTACTGGCATTTGTAACCATTTTCTTTTTTAAGAAAAGAAGGCGCCAGGTGCGGCTGGCTGTATTGGGAATCGGTTTAGAACTTGTACTTATCCTGTTGTATTATTTCCAGGTACGCACATTTATTGAAGATACCGGGGCTTATGCTTTAAGTGCATTGTTACAGGGCTGTGTGCTTTTCTTTTTCTTCCTGGCTTTGCGTGGTATTGGCAGAGATGTAAAAGTGATCAGGGATAGCGACCGGTTACGGTAATCTTTTTTCCGCTTTTATTTTTATTACATCATTACGAACGCAGTCGCTCTCTACATCGCGAACCCTTTCCTTTCCGTCATTGCGAACCAATACCTTTCCGTCATTGCGAACGCAGTGAAGCAATCTCTTCATTAGAAACCCAATCTTTTTCGTCATTGCGAACGCAGTGAAGCAATCTCTTCATTAGGAGTTAAATTCATATACTTACTTGGAGATTGCTTCCCGAAAAAATCGGGACAAGTCGTTCCTCGCAATGACGTAAAATTGAGAGTTTCGTTTCCCTTCCGTCATTGCGAACGCAGTGAAGCAATCTCTTCATTAGAAGTTGAATTCATGTACTGACCGGGAGATTGCTTCCCGAAAAAATCGGGACAAGTCGTTCCTCGCAATGACGTAAAATTGAGAGTTTCGTTTCCCTTACGTCATTGCGAACGCAGTGAAGCAATCTCTTCATTAGGAGTTAAATTCATATACTTACTTGGAGATTGCTTCCCGAAAAAATCGGGACAAGTCGTTCCTCGCAATGACGATCAATTGAAGACATCGTTCCACGCAATGACGATAAAAAGTATCAAAGAAATAAACCGGTATTACTTTCCCTGCATTTTTTAAGTTCTGCGGGTTTACCGCAATAAACCAGGTTACCGCCAGCATCCCCGGCTTCGGGGCCAAGGTCAATGATCCAGTCGCAGCATTTCAATACATCCGTATTATGTTCAATCACGATAATGGAATGCCCCTGTTCTACCAACGCATTAAATGATGCCAGTAATTTTTTGATATCATGAAAATGCAGCCCGGTGGTTGGTTCATCAAAAATGAACAGGATGCTACCCTGTGATTTTCCCTTACCCAAAAACGAAGCAAGCTTTACGCGTTGCGCTTCTCCGCCACTGAGTGTACTGGATGATTGCCCCAATTTTACATAACCCAGCCCAACATCACTTAGTGGCTGTAATTTCCTGGCTACATCTGATCCATGTTTGGGATCGAGGCTGAAAAAGGCGATGGCTTCATCAACGCCCATTTCCAGCACGTCATAAATATTTTTTCCATCAATGGTCACTTCCAGGATCTCTTCTTTAAACCGTTTTCCATTGCATACATCACATTCCAGGTGCACATCAGCCAGGAACTGCATTTCCACTACCTGTTCGCCTTCACCCTTACAGGCATCGCACCTGCCACCATCAACATTGAATGAAAAATGCCGGGGCATGAATCCACGCATCTTGCTCAGGGGCTGTGCGGCAAACAGGTCCCTGATTTCATCATATGCTTTTATATAGGTAACCGGGTTGCTTCGGCTCGATTTACCAATCGGGTTCTGGTCAACCATTTCAACCTGCCGGATATAATCGATATCACCGGATAATTTGCGGAACAATCCCGGCTTCCCGGTAAATTCTTCCTTCATTTTTTTTAAGGCTGGATACAGGACTTGTTTCACCAGTGTTGTTTTCCCGCTACCGCTAACACCGCTTACTGCACAAAGCACATTCAACGGAAATTCAACCGTAATGTTTTTAAGGTTATGCTGCATGGCGCCTTCCACGGTTAGGGAACGTATCCATTTACGCACCTGTTTTGGCGGATTAATACTTAGCTTTCCCGATAAATATTTTCCGGTAAGGCTCTTATCATCTGCCATGATATACTCATAATTACCTGCTGAAACCACTTTACCCCCGAGGTGGCTGGCAAATGGCCCCATATCTATGATATGATCTGCTTCTTTCATCATCATCTCATCATGCTCTACCACAACCACGGTATTTCCCAGGTCGCGTAATTCCTTTAATACGGCAATCAGGCGTTTGGTGTCGCGGCTGTGTAACCCGATGGAAGGTTCATCCAGGATATACAAAGAATTGGTAAGATTGCTGCCCAGGCTCCTCGTAAGCTGAATCCGCTGGCTTTCACCGCCGCTGAGTGAATTGGCCAGCCTGTTCAGCGTAAGGTAGCCCAGTCCAACATCCAGCAATGTTTTCAGCCGGTGTTCCAGTTCGGCTAGTATTCTTTTGGCCACCTGCTGGTCGTATGCACCCAGTTTCAGTTTACTGAACCACTGAACCAGGTCCCTGACAGGTATTTCACAAAGTTCCCCGATATGTTTGTCCCCTACTTTTACATAAAGTGCCTCTTTGCGTAACCGGTAGCCATTGCATGCTGTGCATAATGTTCTTCCGCGGTACCTGCTTAACAAAACGCGGTATTGCACTTTGTACAGGTTCTGTTCCACCTCTTTGAAAAAATCATCAATACCGTTCACGTGCTCATTCCCTTTCCACAACAGGTGAATCTGCCCCTGCGTAAGGTCCATCACAGGTTTATGAACCGGGAACCCGGTTTTTTTGGCGGCCCGGATAAAAGCCTCTTTCCATTCACCCAGTTTTTCGCCTTTCCAGGGCGCTACAGCTCCTTCATACAGGCTTAAACGCTTATCGGGAATTACCAGGTCGGGGTCTATTCCCAGGATCTGTGAAAACCCTTCACAAACCGGGCAGGCTCCATATGGATTATTGAATGAAAACAGGTTAGGTACGGGTTCTTCAAACTGCATGCCATCCAGTTCAAACTTATTGCTGAACGTGAGCTGCTTCTTCCCGTTAATTTCCAGCAACATCATGCCATCGCCTTCATAAAAGGCCGTATTCACCGAATCGGATATGCGGTGCAGGTCATCATCATCAAACGCTTTTTTAACCAACCGGTCAATCAGGATAAACGTATCTTCTTTTCCTTTTCCGTTGATGGTATCCATAAAAGCGCCTGCATCCTTCATTTCCAGCAGGTCTTCCATTCTTATAACTTCACCGCTCCTGTAAAGCCTTGAAAATCCCTTTTGCAGCAGGATGTTCATTTCTTCCCGTATGTCCCGGTTACGGTGTTTTTTAAACGGGACCAGTAAATGAACCTTGTCTCCGTCTTTCAATACATGGATGGCTTGCAGCACATCGGCCACGTCATCCTTTTTCACTTCCCTGCCGCTTACCGGTGAAATGGTTTTACCAGTACGGGCGAATAACAGGCGCAGGTAATCATAAATTTCAGTCATGCTGCCAACGGTGCTTCTTGGTGTACGGGTTATCACTTTCTGTTCGATGGCAATGGCAGGGCATAATCCTTTTATATAATCAACATCCGGCTTATTCATTCGCTGCATGAACTGCCTGGCATAAGCGCTGAGGCTTTCGGCATATCGGCGCTGGCCTTCAGCAAACAAGGTATCTATGGTTAATGACGATTTTCCCGAACCGGAAACACCTGTTACAACCACCAGTTTATTTCGTGGTATCGTTACCGTTACGTTCTGCAGGTTATGTACCCTGGCACCTTTAATGAGTATGCCGTTATCATCTGCCTTCAGTTTATCCGCCTTCTTTTTACCTGCGGTTTTTATTTCCTTCATGATTGCGCTAATGTACTCCAGAATAGTGTTATTACTGCATTTTGTGAAATTAATCATAAAGTTACTACGTAGTTCTACGATTGTTTTCGAGAACAAGTACTTTAGTTTTCAGAATCCATGAAAAAAGTTTGAAAAAGATTTGGCGGTTTATATTTTATCACTATTTTCACAGTCCAATATCCAATAAATGAAAAGCCGTCGATGCCTATCAAATAGACTTCTACGAAATTTTTCTCCTTATTGGTTAGAACAACAATCCTTAACCAAACAAAAACTGTAGAAGTTATGAAATGCCTTAACAACCTTACCGACCAACAACTTGTTCACCTGTACATGGAAGGTGATTCAAACGCACTTGCAACACTTGTAAACCGTTACAAGGACAAAATTTTCACTTCCATTTATTTATTGGTAAAAGACAAATACCTGGCCGAAGACATTTTCCAGGATGTGTTTATCCGTATTATTGATACGCTGAGGGGCGGACGTTATACCGATGAAGGTAAATTCCTGCCATGGGCCATGAGGATAGCACATAACCTGTGTGTTGACCATTTCAGGAAAGTTAAGCGCAGCCCAAGCATTAAAACCAGCGATGACCGTGATATTTTTGAAGTATTGAATTTTTCTGAGCCGGGCGCCGACCAGCGCATGATGGCTGACCAAAGCCATGATAAGATCAGGAAAATGATTGACCTGTTACCCGAAGACCAGCGCGAAGTGATCATCCTGCGCCATTATGCCGATTTAAGTTTCAAGGAAATTTCAGCCCTTACCAAATGCAGCATCAACACTGCCCTGGGAAGGATGCGTTATGGTTTGATCAACCTGCGTAAAATGATGACAGAAAAACAGATCGCATTATAATTTTTAGTTGACCACGATTAATTGAATAAAGAACCTTCCGGAAACGGGAGGTTTTTTATGTGGGAGTAATTAATAATTAAGAATTAATAATTAAGAATTAATAATTATGAATTATGAATTAAGAATTAATAATTAAGAATTAAAAATTAAGAATAGAAAATATGGAAAGGATTATTTTTTATTAAATGCATCCAACCCGCATTGCAGCCAGGCTAAGTACTCATTGGCAGCAGGCATATACCCTACCGGGTACGACAGCAAATTTTCTTCATTATCAAGAATGGCATACAGTGGTTGTGCATTATTGGAGAAATTCTCTGTTTCAAAAGTTGACCACTTATCGCCAACCGTAATGATATCCTTCTTAATACCTTCCTTTGTGGTATACGTGAATTGGGAAGCTGCTGGTAATTTTTTCTTGTCATCCACATACAGCGAGATAACCACAAATTTATCCTTCATCAGTTGGTACACATCCGGCTGGCTCCAAACTTTTTCTTCCATCCGCCGGCAGTTAACACAAGCATACCCGGTAAAATCAAGTAATACCGGTTTATTCTCAGCACGTGCCCGTTTCATCCCTTCCTCATAATCCCTGCTGCAGTTAAGGCCAAGCACACAATCTGATTCTTTCTGATAGATGCTGTAATATAACGGTGGCGGGAAGCCGCTGATGAGTGTGAGGTTTGCCCAGCGGGTATTGGTAACCCCGGGTACGAGATATAAAGTAAATGCAGCAGCCAGCAAGGCAAGCGACAGCCTGGTAACGGAAAGTTTCTTAAGCGGCGAATCATGTTTGAAGCGGATAAACCCGAACAGGTAAAGCGATAGCCCGGCGCCGGTAATGATCCAGATACCGATGAAAATCTCCCTTTTCAGCAAACCCCAATGCTTTACCAGGTCGGCATTTGAGAGGAATTTAAATGCCAGGGCAAGTTCTATGAAACCAAGCACCACTTTTACGGTATTAAGCCATCCGCCTGATTTTGGTAAGGAATTGAGCCAGTTGGGAAAAAGGGCGAACAAAGCAAACGGCAAAGCCAGGGCAAGCCCGAAACCCGCCATACCCGAACTGAGTTGCATGGCTCCACCGTCTCCGGATAATGAGCCGGCCAGCAAAGAACCAAGGATTGGGCCTGTACATGAAAATGAAACCAATGCCAGGGTCAATGCCATGAAGAAAATCCCAAATATATTACCGGCACCCGCACGGCTGTCTGCTTTACTGGAAATAGATGCCGGCAAACTGATTTCATAATACCCGAAAAACGAAAATGCAAAGAATATGAAAATAGCAAAGAAGAATACATTCAGGTAAACATTGGTTGAAATATTATTAAGTATTTCAGGATTTAACTGGTCTAAAAAATGAAACGGGAGGCTTAACAGGATATAAATGAGCAGGATGAAAAACCCGTACAGGGATGCATTCTGTATACCTTCTTTTTTTGTTCCCGCTTTCTTGGTGAAAAAGGATACGGTTAACGGTATCATTGGAAATACACAGGGCGTTAGTAATGCAATCAGTCCGCCCAGGAATCCAAGGATGAAAATGTTAAACAGGCTGGCCGATGCGGTTTCAACCGGGGCAGATTCGGCCCCGCAAGTTGTTTGCGGATTTTTAATGTTGATAGATGGAATTAGTATCCTGCCGGCAGCCGGTAATGCTGTGCTGTCAAGCACCACGTTCAATCGCTGTTCTTCCGGTAAAAACAGGTCGCCTTTACCGGTGAAATATGAAAACGTCAGCCTCAGCACCGGTGGCGCTGCACCTTTTATCTGCAGTGGCTGTATGATATTGATGCTGCCGGTTGATACCTTCAATACCTTTTCAAAATTGGGATCAGTGATAGTTATTTTACCGGATTGGATAACCGGTGTTTGAAGTATCAGCGTTGAATCATCCTGCAGGATGGAAATACCCGTTAAGCCGTCGGTTTCACTAACGGTGCTGTATACATGCCAACCTTCCTTAATATGGCCTTTGAAGGATAGTTCATAACCGGTGCCGGGTATTTTTTTTACAGAACCCGTCCACGTCACCACCAGGCTATCCTGGCCAAATGAGGTGCCGGCAGAAAAGAAAAAGAAACTTATCAGGAACAGGATGGTCTTGGCTGTGGGCATGTATTCAAATTATAAAATTCCTGTGCAGTGTGGGGAACAATCTGATCTTTGTTATTTTCCTCCGAGCTTAACAGAAAATGGCACATCTTTCGGGGGAAGACATCGTTTGTCGTTACAAACCATATAGGTAACCGTACCGTTTACTACCGTATTGGTATTTGATTTAAGTTTTACTTTTTGTACAAAATCCACCTTTTTCCCATAAAACTTAAGTACCGATTTAAAATTGGGGTCATAGGATTTTTCCAGCTTTCCCACTTCTTTCACTTTACCGTCCATTTTCACCAAAGGATTAACTGCAAAACTGAATTCTGTTGGCACAGGGCCTTCACCGGCATCCTGCGCATATATATGCCAGTTGCCCTCCAGGGTTGCTGTTATGTGCAGTTCATACGTTTTATCTGCCACTTTACTGGCACTGTATGTCCATTGAACCGGGTTTTCCATTTGTGCGCTGGCCCTTAGTACAAATAATGTAATAAAAGTGAAAATAATAGTTGATTTCCTTAACATCATAGGTAATTTAATACTATGCAAAATTATGAGAATCACCGGGATAATACGGTAACAGACTGTTAATTGTTGGTAAGCTATGCTATATCAAACAGTTTTTGAAAGATCCTTATCCCGTCAGTATTATTCAAAGCGGTACTGCAGGCCCTTTCCGGGTGAGGCATCATTCCAATAACATTTCCGTTTTCATTACAGATACCCGCAATATTGTCAATGGTGCCGTTAGGGTTGCTTGTTTCATCAACCGTTCCGTTGGCAGAACAGTACCGGAACAGTATCTGCCTGTTCTTTTTCATCAATTCCAAAACAGTATGATGCGCAAAATACCTTCCTTCCCCATGAGCAACCGGTATTTTGTATGTGTCGCTTTGCGCAGATTCTGCATACTGAATATACACATTTTTACACACAAATTGCTGCCCGGCATTGCGTAATAAAACACCGGGTAACAGTCCGCTTTCACAAAGTATCTGGAAGCCGTTGCAAACACCGAGCACTTTGCCGCCTTTTTCAGCAAAACTGATAACACTCTGCATCATCGGGCTAAAACGGGCGATAGCCCCACAGCGTAAATAATCACCATAGCTGAACCCGCCGGGCAATACGATGCAATCCTGCCGGCTGAACATAGACAGGTCTTTATCCTTATGCCATAAGGGGAGCACTTCCTGGTTCAGGTCATGCCGGAGCGCATCAATCATGTCCCTGTCGCAATTAGAACCCGGAAAAACCACTACGCCGAATTTCATCTTATTTGATCATTTATAGGTTGCAGCAAATGTACGGCAGGCGTGCCTATTTAAATAAAAAAACTGGTTGCCAGGTATATGAGCACCATACCCCAGTGCAATAAATAAGGCACAATTTTCCTTTCCGGGTAAAAAAAGGCTGCGCCTGCAATCAGGGCAAGCGGAACGGCTGTTAAAATCCAGTAATCAAAACCCTGCGACGCATTCAAAAACGGTACAATCAGTGAAACAAGCAAATGCAGGAAAACCAGGTTCCAGCATTTCCGGGTTTGCACTACCTGTCTGCGCATATTATCCTGTATGAAATAAAAACCGATGATTACAGTAAAGCAAATGATAATTACAGCAGCTATAGCCCAATTATGCTGTTGAAAAGAAGGAACACTGATTGAAAAACCCGGAAACCGGTAACCTTTCCATTTCTCAGTTAAAAAAACACCCGCTGCCAGGAAATAATACGGTGTAATGATACCTAATACCACCATGAGCCATTCGGGCAGCCGGAAAGGCCTTGTTATAACGAGCCCAACAATCACTAACAACAGGAAAGCTATGGAAGGGAAATAGAAAAAACCGGCAATTCCAATCAACATACCTGCGTTAAACAAGGTGGCTTTGGGGTTGTTGTTATTGTGAAGCCCGCTTAAGAGGAATAATACCGGTATCAGCAGTGTATTAACAATCAGTGGCGATGACAGGTTGAACCAATCCGGAAACATGGAAGTGATTAACAGGTAACTCATACCACTCAGGAAATTCGGTTTCTGCATCAGCCGCTGGCTGTTTATGAGTTTATTAATACTCAGGGCCTGTATATATAATAGCAGGAAGGTAATTACGGCATAAACAACGGGTAAAACATGGGCGGATTTTAGCCAGCCCAGCAAAGCCTTGTACAGGAAACCATCCAGTTGCTGCGGTTGCGGCACGTGCGGATGCAGGAACATGGGAATCTTTAAAACAATGCCATATATCAGGAGCAGGAAATTATTATATGGATTATTGGCTTTGAATATGCCTGTCACAAAAAAATATTGAATGCTTTAAAAATGCTTCCTGCAAAAATGAGCATTTAAAACTGTTTTAAAAAATCAGGCAACCGGTAATTATTCAAAAAACAGCACTTTGGCAAATGCGATATTAGTGCGGTACACGCAGGGTATGATCATTTCCCTGTACCCAACCTGTTTGGCCAGCCTTGGCATGAATTCAAATCCGGCCTCGCGGCTTTTTAATGTAGGATACCTTTTCACCTGCCCGTCCGGTAAAACACTGTGGTTGCTGATCACCTGCTTGTTCCTGTCTTCTTCAACGAATATGAAGTGAATTTCACTGCCCACATTCATGGTGCAAAAAGAAAGAAAATTATCGTTCTCGTCGTCTGATTGTTTTTTGGGTATAATGGATGTCCATTGTAACTCCATGTTACTGTTCAGGCTCAGCAACATGATATTATCATAGTAAAACCGAACATTCTGCAAGTTGTTAAAACTGCTTAATGGCCTGTAAAAACCATTATTGAAAGCCGGATTGGTAAGATAATAATCTGTATTGGTTGTATATGGTGAATTGTACAGGTAATTATATCGGTTCCAGTTGCTGTTTGATGCGCCGGTTCTTCCCTGCTGATAATTATCTTCCGTTGCAAGTATGAATCCGCCGTCTTTTTTTACAATCGACTGCTGTATACTTATATTGTCAAAAGCAGACTTGAACTGGCCGTCGGTAATTTTAGCCCGTAATGTATCATGAAATTCATTGAATTTCATTTTTTTTACTTCCGTATCCTGCATACTTATCAAAGCGGCAAACAACCCTTTTATATTTCCGCCCTCTTTGTCGTAGTAAAGCGAACTGATGATACAATGGCTGTTAAGGTTATCAATTTTTAATTTGATGTCATCAAAATATTTACTTTCAAACGTCATTGGCTTTATTACGAAATCTGCTGCACCTGGTTTCTTTGAAATGATGTCCATCCCGTTCACTCTTTTCCTGAAATTTATCAGGGATAACTTTGCGTAAATAAAACTTCCGTCATTAGCCAGGAGCAGGTCGCTGTAAGCATCATTGCGGTCATCATAGGGAGATACTAAACGGGTACTATCCAGCATATTCAGGTTAGCATCAAATAACTTGGTCGCTACGGTAAACTGCTGGTTTTTCCGCTGCATCTTATATACGAGAATCCGTTGTTTGTCCTGGCTGTAAATGGTGTTGTAAATTTTATTGTCTGCCATCATGCCCAGTTTTGTAGAGTCCAGCAGCACGGGATCAGCCAGTTTTTTCCCGTCGGGCCCCAGTTTCACACCCATACAAAATATGGTATTATTCTTCTGGTACTGGTAGGTAAGTAAAAACTGGCCGGGGTAAGTAACAAAATCAATATTGAACGTTTTATCCGGAACAAAGGCCAGCCTCAGGCTTTTTTTAATCCGCATATCGTTGTCATAAAATGCCAGTACATGTTTCCAGCGGATATTCTTGTAAATCACATAATGATCCTCCATTTTGCCCAATATCTCAAAGCGGATATCCCGGTTGTCTTCATTATTGTATTCAGAATAGGTTATTTCCTGTGCAGAAAGACTACCAGCAAATAGCAACGAAAAAAATAAAAGGATTATATGAAAGTGCTTACTGTATATCATTTGTCAAAATTAAGATTAAAATGTTCCCCGTTAATTTGTTATGACTTATTATAACAATCTTTAGCTGCATTTGTTAATTAACTAATAACTACATTCATTGTATGCAAACTGTTATTATAACGGGTGGTACCGGGCTGGTTGGCAAAAGACTCAAGGCACACCTGGTTCATAAAGGCTATAAGGTTATCATTCTTAGCAGAAAGGCTGGAAACGGGCCAATTATTGAACCGGTGGGATATGCTACCTGGGATGTTGACAGGCAAATCATTGATGAACAAGCCATCCGATCGGCTGATTACATCATCCACCTGGCCGGTGCCGGTGTAATGGACAGGAGATGGACGCCATCATATAAAAAAGAAATTGTGGAAAGCCGGGTAAAAAGCAGCAGGCTGATCACTGAAAGCCTGAAAAAAATTCCAAACCGGGTTAAAGCTGTTGTATCGGCTTCTGCTATTGGCTGGTATGGCCCCGACAGGGAGCCTGCCAGGCCTTTCGTGGAGGAGGATGAACCAGCAACTGATTATTTGGGGCAAACATGTGTACTATGGGAAAAAAGGATTTCCGCTGCTTCCGGTGAACATACACGGGTTTGTATACTAAGAACCGGTATTGTTTTAAGTAATGAAGGAGGCGCTTTCACTGAATTTGTAAAACCGCTCAGGTATGGAATGGCCGCCATACTGGGAAACGGCAATCAAATAATCAGTTGGATACATATTGATGATCTTTGCCGCCTGTTCATATTTGCGATGGAAAACGCGTTCATGAAAGGAAGCTACAATGCAGTAACCGCTATGCCTGTTAGCAACAAGCAACTCACGTTAACGCTGGCCAGAAAAAAAAGAGGACGTTTTTTCATACCCTTTCATGTGCCGGCTTTCTTATTAAAATTAATTTTGGGCGAAGGCAGTATAGAAGTTTTAAAAAGCACAACCGTGAGTAACGATAAAGTGAAGGCGGCCGGTTTTACCTTTTTGTACCCGTCCCTTGAATCTGCGATTGATAAGCTTAATGGAGAAACTACAGGTCAGATTTTATGATTCTTCTCCTGCTCAGCATAAAAAATAACAGTACATATATAACGGCAAACAGTAAAACCAGCCAGGTATAATCTGTAGGAAGATTTGATTTTGCAATTGATTTCAAAGGGTTGTCCGGAAAAGTAAGTAACCCGTCGGAAGCATTCATAGGAAGGTAATCGCCCATGCTTCCCAGGTCTATCCCATGATCGGCCCTTAATTTTATGCTCCACACATCCAGCAATTGTGAAATGATATTTTCAGCTCCCATATAAATGAAATACAGGCCTATGGCGAATCCAGTACGCCTGATCCAAACTGAAATTAAAACGGCCAGCAGGTTGTAAGACAGCGCTTTCAGCAAGAAGAATCCCACATGGGAAAAGCCAGTGAGGGAAAAAGAAGTTCCGGAAAACAAACCAAATAGCAGGGCTGTAATCATAACCAGTAAAGTAGTTGTAACGGCCGCAATTACAGCCAGCATGATCTTAACAGATATAAAATCTTCCCTGCTCCAACCGTCAATGATATTCTGCCTGTTTGTGCGGTAGGTAAATTCATTTGTTACCAGAATGATCAGCAGCAGGGCCGGTAACATCAGCAGCCAACCGGTGGCATAGCTGGTAGTCTGCCAGGTTCTGGTAAACTCATACGGGTTGAAAGATGAAACAAGCCCGGCGGTGTTGATCTGCCCCACTATATTCTTGTTAACCGTATATACGATGTAATTTGTTGTAAAAACACCAAGCACTATAAAACTGCTGATGATGATGAATGCGTTGTAATTCTTCAGTTTGAGCCATTCTGTCTTTAATAACTTGAGCATGTATCAGGATTTTCCGAAATTGAAAATTTAGTTAGTCAGTTCAAAGAATTTGCTTTCGAGGCTTTTCTTTTTCAGTTGCAGGTGAGATAATACGATACCGTTGCTGAAACAATACTGGTTTACCGATGCAAGGTTTGCAGTTCCTGCCGGGAAATATGCCTTTACCACCTGGTCGGCCTGGTCAACATTGCCAACACCAGGCATTTTCAGCAGGGCTGCATGTAATTGCTGAAGGTCAGCAGATGCCAGCTCCACCATATCTTCATTCACCAGTATCTCATTCACGTCTCCATGTGTTATCAGGGTTCCCTGCTTGAGGATAGCCACATGGGTGCATACTTTTTCCACTTCATCCAGCAGGTGACTGGCCATGATGATCGTTTTGCCCTGTTTTGATAATTTTTTTATCAGCTCCCGTATCTCTGCAATGCCTACCGGGTCCAGCCCGTTGGTGGGTTCATCAAAAACAAGCACATCGGGGTTACCGAGCAATGCAGCACCTATGGCTAACCGTTGTTTCATGCCAAGGCTATACGTGTTGAACCTGGAATTCTTCCTGGCCGACAGGTTCACAATTTCCAGCACCCTTTCAATATCATCTTCGCCCCGTTCCTTGATGGATGCCGCAATCTTCAGGTTCTGCACCGCATTGAGGTAATGATAGAAGTTAGGGGTTTCCAACAGGGTGCCTATCTGTTTTCGCTGCTTGCTGGACGGCTCTTCACCCAAAATACGGTACCCGCCTCCGGATGCCTTCAGCACATCCATGATGATTCCCAGCAGTGTCGTTTTGCCGCTGCCGTTAGGGCCAAGGATGCCAAAAACCGTGCCGGCAGGCACTGAAAAACTAACATTCTTCAATGCCTTTATATTGCCATAATTCTTGGAAAGGTTCTCTACTGTTAATACTTCCATGTTAGCTCTGTTTCATATTCCGTGTCAAGATAATGGTTTTTATTAATGACACGTTTTAATTTAATGATGAATGGCAAAGCGTTTCATATTCCTTGCCTGCTTTGTTGTCGAATTCATTTTCTCATTCCCTGCTTTAACATCCCCAAATCATCCATCTCCAAATCTCCAAATCAATTCATCTCCAAATCAATCACCTCCAAATCTCCAAATCAAATCATCTCCAAATCAACCTTCTTCCACCTCATGCCATACCGAAGAAAAACCGCCCAATATTGCATGCCCGGTTTCACTGAAATTCAGTTTATGCAGTTGCAGGTCGTCAATATCTTTTTGTAAAACTTTCCTGAAAAACGGATTTAACGTGCCGCCTTTTTCACCTGGCCCTGCTGTTGGATCATACTGAAACGGCGGATCTACCAGTGTTCCCCTTGGATACATGATGCCGGGAATCCCTTTACCCCGGATATCAATCACGTCCGGATGGTCTAACCCGATAGTATGCCCGAATTCATGTGCCGCCGTAGTTGAATTATTCAACAGGTTATCCAGTTTAAAATACCCGGTATTGCTGTTTATCCCATCCACATAGGAAATATTTCCTGCAGCAAACTCCTCAATCCTGAAATAATTATACTGCGGATTGCTATTGGCAATTACATCCAGGTCGGTAAGTCCCGGTTTATATTTACCCTGAATGATAAAATTAACAAGATACCGGTTACCGTTTATCCATACGGCACCATTGGGTTCATTCCAATGTTTACTAACGTCAATAGACACCTGCTCAGCAAGTTGCCGGCTGGCTGCATTGCCATAGAGGAGGAATGTGGCATGAATATTAAGCAAATGGCGAGCCATATCTAATTCAGCTACACCCATCTACTTCAGGTGTTGCATGAAATAATCAGTTACTTTCTGGTATAAGTGAGCCCTGTCTTTACCTACAACATTGTGTTCATGCCCCGGGTAAATCATATAATCTACCTGTACGGATTTATCTACAGCCGCTTTTACAAAATTCACAGAATGCTGTTGTACAACAACCGGGTCCTGTAGTCCGTGAATCAGCAGGAGTTTGCCTTTTAGTTTTCCGGCCTTTTTCACCAGGTTGGTAGCCTCGTAGCCCTCCGGGTTTTCGGCAGGTGTATCCATATATCTTTCACCATACATGATTTCATAGTATTTCCAATCCATTACCGGCCCGCCCGCAACCGCTGCTTTAAAAACGCCCGGATGTTCAAGCATGAAATAGGTTGTCATGAACCCGCCGTAACTCCAGCCAAACAAACCCATATTATCCGTATCAGTATATGAAAGTGATTTCAAAAATGATACGCCGGCCATCATGTCTTCCATTTGCTTTTTACCTGCATGGCGAAAGATGGATTGTTCAAATGCCTTTCCGCGGTTTGAACTGCCCCTGGTATCAAGGGTAAATACAATATAACCACGGGCTGCCATATACTGGAACCAGTAATCACCGGCTCCCCCATTCCAGGCATTCAGCACCATTTGCGCATGCGGGCCTCCGTACCAGTATACAACCACCGGGTATTTTTGGGTACTGTCAAAATTGGCCGGTTTATATAACCTGCAATACAATTCCGTTCCTTCTTCATTCTTAATGGTAAAAATAGAAAGTTTGCCGGTACTGTACGCTGACAGCGGGTTTGCTGATTGGAGCAGCGTTTTCAGTTTACCGGTTTTACTTTCCAGCAGCTGAATCGTTTTCGGGTTATCCGGGCTGCTGTAATTATCAATTACATAGTTACCATCTGTACTTACAAGCGTATTATGCAGATAATCGCCGGTTGTAATTTGCTTAGAAGTTCCTTTCTTGATGTTCAACATATACAGGTTCTTTGAAACCGGGGAAACGGCAGTGGAAGTATAAAACAGGTGCTCTGCCTTTGCATCAAAATCCTTTACTTCAAGCACTTCCCAGTTTCCGGAGGTGAGTTGTTTTACCAGTGAACCGTCTGTATTATACAGGTATAAATGATTCCAGCCATCCCTCCTGCTTTGCCAGATAAACTGGCCGGGATTGCCTTTCACAAACAACATTGGATCCAATGGTTCAACATATTTAGTATCAGTTTCCTCAAACAATGTTTTTATAAACGCACCGGTTGCCGCATCATACTGGTTTAGCCACATATGATTCTGTTCACGGTTTACCACTGCTATAAATATAGATTTGTCATCAGGACTCCAGGCGATATTGGTAAGGTATTGCTCTGCCGGTTCTCCCGTTTTAATCCATACCGTAGTTTTTGTAACTGCATTGTAAACTGCCACGGTAACATGATGGCTTTTTCCGCCGGCCATCGGGTATTTTATATTCTCGTTAACTGCCGGGTATTGGGTCCAGTCTATGATGGGGTAATCAGTTACCATGCTTTGATCCATACGATAAAAAGCAAGCATCTTACCATCATTGCTCCAGAAAGTGCCTTTATGTATCCCGAATTCATCGCGGTGTACCGATGAGGCATACACGATATCTTTGCTTCCGTCTGAAGTAACCTGATTTACATCAGCTCCTTTGGCCACAAACAGGTTAAACTTGTCTACATACGCAATATAACCATCTTCACTTCTCTCCACATTTTCCTTAGCTGCGGTATTCTTATCAATTAACACGGCATACCTGTTATCCATTGTATTAAGGGAAATGCGCTGCCCTTTCAGGCTGATGATCCAGTTGTCTGCTCCAAACTGAACAGGCATCAATGCCTTTACCGTATCCAGGGCTGCAGCGCGTAATTTTTCATTAAACTGCTGAAGGGTCAGGAAAACCGTTTCTTCCCTGCCGGCAAAACTGCCTTTCACCCAAACTTCGGTGCCGTCAATTTTTTTCAGGTACACATAATCGTTAGTTCCCTTTATGAACTGAAGCTGTTTGAGGCTTTCGGGTGCCAGTGTGGTCCTTGCATTAAGCATGGCATCTTCCATACTCAGCAGCCTGGGTTGTGCAAACAAGAAGCCGGCGGGCAACAATAAAATCAGTAATGCAGTAATCCTTTTCATCTTATACGTTTTTGGAGCTGGTAAAAGTAGGTAATAATTTATTCTTTCATAAAACCGGCAATGAAGGGCAGGTGAAAAAGCCTAGTTTCTTATATTCCGGGTCAGGATTCTATGAGGGTAACCATGTTATCGGTTACCGTTAACTGATGACGTACGCCGCATTTTAATGCCAGGTTATGTTTCTGGTGCCCAACCGG
>WBZP01001809.1_pt1 | contig 25503 bp, 23 predicted proteins | sample 5204301 | NCBI WGS metagenome assembly WBZP01 (sample SAMN12412401, study PRJNA552823) | activated sludge metagenome | isolation source: activated sludge from nitrification reactor of wastewater treatment plant... | place: USA: Pennsylvania | collected 2017 | reverse complement strand
GGCGGGACCGCATGGGACACTGCGCGCCGCGACCGACGCCGACCCTGGCAGTTCGCCCTGGGGATCTTCTTCCTCTGGGCGGCGTCGGACTGGCCGGTGGGCACGCTCGGAGCGAGCTACCTCAGCTCGATCCACATGCTGCAGTACATGCTCTACACGCTGGCCGCGGCTCCGATGCTGATGCTGGCCACGCCCGAGTGGATGGGTCGCCGGATCATCGAGAAACTGCACCTCGAGGGCGTGCACCGGATCGTGGCGCGCCCGCTGGTCGCCGCGATCATCTCGAACGTCATCCTGATCTCGACCCATTCACCGATCGCGGTCGATGCGCTGCGGGCCACGCAGTTCGGGTCGTTCGCCCTCGACATGATCTGGCTGGTGTCCGGCTTCATCCTCTGGACCCCGATCATCAGCCCGCTGCCCGAGGCCCGGGCCCACTCGGCGGGCGTGAAGATCCTCTACCTGTTCGCGGCGGCGGCCCTCATGCCGATGATCCCCGGCGGGTTCCTGACCTTCTCGTCGCAGCCGCTGTACAGCACCTATGAGCTCGCTCCCCGGTTGGCCGGCATCAACGCCCTGAACGACCAGCAGGTCGCGGGCGTGCTCATGAAGGTCGGCAACCTGCCGCTGATCTGGACGGTGATCGCGGTGATCTGGTTCCGCTGGTACCGCGACGAGCAGCGCAGCAGCCGGGTCATCCACCGCGACCCGGTCACCGGTGCGCCGCTGCGCACGCCGGTCGACCGATCGAGCGTCTGACGCCACATCCAGTTCTGTAGTGCGAGATCCAGGCGTTCGCCTGGATCTCGCACTACAGAACGGTGGGGGAGGCGGTCAGCTCCGGCGGGGCAGACCGAGGGCGTCGGCCAGTGCAGCCCCGGTCGGCGCGCTGTTCAGGTAGGGCTCGACGTTGTGGGCGTGGCGGCCGTTGAACACCAGGTGGTCCTCGACCCGCTCGCCGAACCGGTCGGCCAAGCGGGGACACGCCGCGGTGGCCAGGTCTCCTTCGGCGGCGACGTTGGTCCAGCGGCGCACCGCGGCCGGCCACACGCCCCGACCGTCGACCGGTGCGGGCTCGAGCGTGTCGAACACCATCGCCTGATCCCCCAGCGGTGATCCCAGGGTGATCAGGTCGAGTTGGAGATCGGGTCGAGTGCACAGGACCTGGTAGGCGATCACGGTCCCCAGCGAGTGGGCGATGACCACGCGGGTATCGGAATCGAGATGCCGCTCCAAGCGCTCGTGGACACGCGACTTCATGTCGGGGTCGAGGACGTACCGGGCCAGCAGCTCCATCGATCGGGCGTTGGTGTCACGTGCGACCTGCTGCACGAGCGCGTCGAGGCCGGCTCCGTCCGCGCCGGCCACCGCCGGGTGCCCGTCGAGCAGGTCGGCCAGGTCAGGGGTCGGTCCAACCGAGCCGTCGTCGCTGCCGGCGTCGGTGCCGTCGTCGTCCGGTTGCTGGTCGGCGGACCGCGGCTCGGGTCGCACGAGATCGCCCCAGAACGCGACCTGGGACCGCTCCTGGAGCCGACTCAGAGACACGTCCTGCACCGGAACCCCGGCGCTCCAGAGCCCGTCGAGCACGCTCGGCGTCCAGCGCACCCACAGCCGGAACGGTCCCCACAGCTCGTGGAACGCCCCGTGGATGATCACGACCTCGGCCATGCCCGGAGTGTGGCACCTCCCGGGGTTCCGGCGTCGGACCCCGCGGGGAGAGCGTGTCAACGACGCCGGTCGCGGGCCTCGGCCAGCAGGTGCAGCTCGTCGTGGGCGAGGGTGGCGCCGGCCAGGGCGGTGATCTGGCCGCTCGGGTCGTAGGCGGGCGCGACCTCGACCAGGTCGGCGCCGACGACGTCGAGGCCGCGCAGACCGAACAGGATCTGTCGGGCCTGCCACGTCGTCGGTCCGCCGACGACCGGGGTGCCGGTCCCGGGCGCGTAGGCGGGATCGAGGAAGTCGATGTCGACGGTCAGGTAGGCGGCTCGGCCCCCGACCACCTCCCGGATCCGGTCGACCGTGGCGTCGATGCCGAGGCGGAACATCTCGTCCGCGTGGATCACGTTGAAACCGTGGCTCTCGTTGGGGGTGCGCATGCCGATCTGAGCCGACGTGGTCGGGTCGACGACCCCTTCGCGGGCGGCCCGCAGGAACATCGTCCCGTGGTTGAGCTCGTCGCCGACGTCCCAGGTGTCGGAGTGGGCGTCGAGGTGGATCAGCGAGAGCGGACCGAACCGTTCGGCCGCGGCGCGCAGGAGCGGGTAGGCCACCAGGTGGTCGCCACCCAGTCCGAGGACGCTCGCGCCGGCGTCGATGACGTCCCCTGCGGCGCGTTCGACGTTCTCCAGCATCTGATCTGTGTATCCGGGAGCGAACGCCACGTCCGCGTAGTCGACGACGCGATGGGTCGCGAACAGGTCGACCTCCCACGGCCACAACCCGTCGGGGTACTCGCCGGAGAGGGTCGACATCTCCCGGATGGCCCGGGGTCCGAATCGGGCGCCCGGTCGGTTGGTGGTCGCGTTGTCGAACGGGACTCCCACCACGGCGATGTCGACACCGCTCAGGTCCCGCGTGAGAGGGCGCCGAGCGAAGGTGGTCGGGCCCGCCCAGGTCATCCCGGCGGCGCCCGCCCCTCCCAGGTCGCCGTCGTCGCGGTCACCGGGGCCGTGGGTCTCGCTCACCGACACAGGTTCCCACACCGCAGTCGGATCACGACGCCCGTCGTCCGGCTGAGTCAGGCGACGCGACCGGCCGACGCTGCTCGAGGTCGACCAGCCAGTGGCGATACCAGTCGGGGTCGCAGAACTGGTCGGGGTGGTGCCCCGGCAGCGACGACACGAAGAGGTTGGGAACGACCTCGAACGCGAAGCTGACCAGCAGCCGACCGGTGCGCCACCAGGTGGCGGGGGATCGGAGGCGATGCTCGGAGTGCATCTGGAGCGCGATCGACCAGAGTACGAGCCAGGCCAGGAGGGCGATCGACAGAGCGCCGGCGCGGGCATAGCGCCACCGGGACCCGTCGACCGCGGCCCACACGTCGAAGGCGACCGACTTGTGCTCGACCTCCTCGGCCAGGTGCCAGACGAAGAGGTCGGTGGCGGCGGGGTCCGCGCCCCGCAGGAACTCGGCGAGGTGGTCGCTGGTCCAGCGAGCGAGGGAGTAGGCGATGGTCTCGGAGGCGGCCGCGAAGGCCAGGCTGAACCGCAGGCTCCGGGTGCGCGACAACCAGCCGTAGATCCGACGGGACCGCGCCTCGGGCCGGGCCAGGGCGGGGAAGCGCTCGATCAGCCGTCCGTTGAACCGCCGGTGCTGCCGTTGGTGCTCGAGCTCCTGGCGGACGAAGGTCCGGGCGATCCCGGCCAGGGTCGGCTCGAGGTCGGGCAGGGCCCGTCGGACCGCACCGGCGAAGTACGGCTCCACCGCGGGCATCAGGAGCGACACGGCGTTGGCGGCGGCCACGAACTCGGCCGCGGCCGGGTTCCACACCGGGTCGATCTGGTCGGCGTCGATCTCGACGCGGCGCAGCACCGGGCCGTGGTGGTCGTGCATCACCTCCCATCGGCCGACCCGCGGCCCGGATGAACCGAACGGCATCGACCGAGCGCGACGGTGCCGATGCGGGTTCCGTGCCGGTACTACGCTCCGCGAACCGAATTCGAACCCACACGAGGTGACGAACACGATGTCCAACAAGGCGCTCCGAATCACCGCCGTCGCGGCGGTCGCGGTCCTGGGTCTCGGCCTGGCCGCGTGCAGCAGCGACGACGACAGCTCGTCCACGACGACCGAGGCCGGCGGGGGCGGTGGCTCCAAGCTGGTGATCTGCTCGGACATCCCCTACGCCCCGATGGAGATGGAGGCGACAGACACCAAGACGCCGAGTGGCTACACCGGCTTCGACATCGACTTGGTGCAGGCCATCGCCACCGGTGCCGACAAGACCCTCGAGGTCAAGGTCACGCCGTTCGACGGCATCTTCGCCGCCATGGACGCCGGGACCTGCGACGCGGTGGTCTCCTCGGTGTCGATCACCGACGAGCGCAAGCAGAACATGGACTTCTCGGAGCCCTACTTCGATGCCGAGCAGTCGGTGATGGTGACCAAGGCGAACGCCGAGAAGTACAAGACGCTGGCCGACCTGACCGGCCAGGACATCGGGGTCCAGTCCGGCACCACCGGCGAGGAGTACGTCAACAGCCACAAGCCGAGCGGTTCGACGGTCAAGGCGCTCCCCGGGGCGTCGGACCTGTTCGCCGCCCTCCAGTCCGGAACCATCGCTGCGGTCGTGCAGGACTACCCGATCAACGCCTACCGCACGACCCAGGACAAGAACTTCGTCATCACCGAGAAGATCCCGACCGAGGAGCAGTACGGGATGGCGGTGAAGAAGGGCAACACCGAGACGCTCGACCTGCTGAACAAGGGTCTGTCGACGGCCAAGTCCGACGGCACCTATGACAAGCTCTACGAGAAGTACTTCGGCGAGAAGCCGCCCACGTCGTGACCACCGGCGGCCGGTTCGGGCTCGGCCCGCCACCGAGCCGCTGGATCTGACACGCTGACGGGCCGGGACGGTTCGACCACGAAGGTCGAGCCTCCCGGCCCGTTCCGCCACCATGACCCGTTCGCAACGCTCCAACCTGATCCAGTGGGCCCTGTTCGTGGCCGGCCTCGCCCTGGTCGCGCTCGTGCTGGGGGTGACGGTCCGCTGGGGTGACCTCGCCGACCGCTTCTTCAAGTGGGAGGACTTCACCGACCAGTTCCCGGGGATCGTCACCGAGGCGGCCCGCAACACCCTGGTGTACACCGCGATCGGCTACCTCGGCGGCCTGGTCATCGGTCTGGTCGTGGCGCTCATGCGCCAGTCGCAGGTGCCGCCGGCCCGGGTGATCGCATCGGTCTACATCGAGGTGTTCCGGGCGCTGCCGGCACTGCTGACGATCCTGATCGTGGGCTTCGGGCTGCCGATCGCCTTCGGGGCCGAGAACCTCCCCGGCTTCCTGGCCCAGCCCTGGGGCGCGGGGTGCCTCGCCCTGGCCCTGGTGGCCGGCGCGTACCTGGCCGAGACGATCCGGGCCGGCATCGAGGCCGTGCCCCGTGGTCAGGTCGAGGCTGCTCGATCCCTGGGCATGCCGACCGGGGTCACGATGCGTTCGATCGTCCTGCCCCAGGCGTTCCGGGTGATCCTGCCGCCGTTGACCAACGAGCTGGTGCTGCTGCTCAAGGACACCTCGCTGCTGGCCGTGCTCGGCGTGGCGATCGGTCAGCGGGAGCTGACCACCTGGGGCCGCACCATCTCGAACGCCATCGGCAACTACACGCCGTTGATCGCGGCGGCGGTCTGCTATCTGGTGATCACCCTGCCGCTGACATTCCTGGCCCGATGGGTCGAGCGTCGGACCCAGGCGGATCGTCGATGAGCGGGGGAGCGACCACCGACCCCGGTGGGTCCGGAGCTGCGCGGCCCACCGTCGACATCCGGGGGCTCTGCAAGAGCTTCGGGTCCAACGACGTGCTCAAGGGCGTCGACTTCCACGTGGACCAGCGGGAGGTCGTGGTGGTGCTCGGACCGTCGGGATCGGGCAAGTCCACCCTGCTGCGCTGCGTGAACCTGCTCGAGACCCCCGACTCGGGCCAGGTGCTGATCGACGGCATCGACATCTGCGACGAGGACACCGACGTCAACGCGGTGCGCCGCCGGATCGGGATGGTGTTCCAGCAGTTCAACCTGTTCGCCCACCTCAGCGCCCTCGACAACGTCACGATCGCCCAGCGCAAGGTCCTGAAGCGATCGGCCGCCGAGGCCCAGGCGGTCGCTCGCCGCAACCTCGAGCGCGTCGGCGTCGGCGACAAGGCCGGCCACTTCCCGGCGCAGCTCTCGGGCGGTCAGCAGCAGCGGGTGGCGATCGCCCGAGCGCTGGCGATGGACCCGGAGATCATGCTGTTCGACGAGGCGACCTCGGCGCTCGATCCGGAGCTCGTGGGCGACGTGCTGAAGGTCATGCGCTCGCTGGCCGAGGACGGCATGACCATGATGGTGGTCACCCACGAGATCGGCTTCGCCCGCAACGTGGCGGACCGGGTGGTGTTCATGGCCGACGGCGTCGTGGTCGAGGAGGGTACCCCGGCACAGGTGATCGACGACCCTCAGCACCCGAGGACCCGCCAGTTCCTACGCCAGGTCCACGACCGCTGAGGTCGTCCGGGTGCCGTCCCGGGCGGGCACGGCACCCGGATCAGGTCAGATCTTCGCCCCCGGCTCCACGACGCCCTTGCCGGCGTTGGCCGGGACGTCGGTCACCCCGTCGCTCGGGCAGTGGAAGCCCTCGCTGTCGTCATCGGTCCCCCCGACCTCCTCGGGGTAGAGGCGCTCGAACTTGCCGTCCTTGACGATCAGCAGCATCGAGCACGAGCTCGACTTGGCTTCGCTGAAGGGGGCGGGGTCCTGAGCGGCGTGGAGTCCACCGCCGGTCCAGTCCTTCTGGGCCGCAGCCTGTTCGAGGACGCACTGCCGGGAGATCGTGCCGCCGTTGGCCTTCGCGCAGGCATCGGCGGCGGTGGCGAAGAGCAGCCAGGCGCTCATCGACTGGATCCCGAGGGGAGCGACCTTGGCGTCGGGGACGTACTTCTTCAGCATGTCCAGGTACTGCCGCGTCGCCGGCCACTGGTCGGCCTCCTCGATCGGGTGCACGGTCTGGCGCACGACGCTGCCCTCGACGGCCTCGTTGCCCTGCGAGAACAGCAGCGGGTCGTACATGTTGGTCTCGAGCAGGGCGTGGCCCTTCCAGCCCTGCTCCTTGAGCTTGGCCATGGCGCTGGTCACGTTGCCGGCCTCACCGACCCACATGAGCGTCCCGGCGCCGGAGTTGATGATCGACTGCGCCAGCGGCGTCCAGTCGGTCATCCCGACCGCGGAATATGGGAGCTCGGCCACCACGTCGAGTCCGACGTCCTTCGCCGCGGCCTTGTACTTCTCCTTGACCACCTCGAGCGCCGGGAGCTCGGCGTAGGCGATCGCGACCTTCTTGGACTCCTTGGGGTACAGCTCGGCGTAGTCGCGGATGAAGGTGTTCGACACCGACGTGCCCGGATTGGGGACCGGTTGCACCTGACCGCTCGAGTCTGCCTTCTGCGGTGACACGGCGTATCCCGGGATGTCGACCAGGCCGCACTTGTGGAAGTCGGAGCTGTCCTTGCCGCTGAACTGGAGGTTGTCCTGGGCCCAGCCTCCCCCGACCATGGCGAACACCGAGTGGCAGCCCGCGGTCATGGCCTTGGTGACGTCCAGCAGCGCGGCGTCCAGCTCCACCGGCTCGATCTTCAAGCCACCGATGCCGCCGGCCTCGTTGCACCACTTGGTGAAGGCCTCCGACGCATCCCACATCTCCTTGTTGAGCCCGGGGCGGATCGAGGAGCTGCGGTCGGTGGCGACCCCGATGTACAGCTTGTCGGCGCCGGTCCCGCCCTCGCCGTCGGCCACCTTGTCCTTGCCGGGGCCGCACACCGGGGCCGGGAGGTCGCCGAAGGATCCGGCGGCGGCCTCCTGTGCGGCAGCGGTGGTGGTGGGCTTGTCGCCGTCGTCGGCCTGCTTGTCGCCGCCGCTGGCGCCGCATGCAGATGCCAACAGGGCGAGGACCGCGACGGCGGTGATCGCCAGAAGGTGCTTTCGAGCCATGAGGTTCCCCCTGGTGCTCCGGTGCGGACCCGCCGCTCCGAGTGGACAGCCGCACGGTAGCCCGCTGTGACCCCGGGCACATGGCATCCGCGGGTGAGCCCCGGGTGGATGTCAGGCGATGACGCCGGCGGCGCGCAGCGCCCCCAGTCGATCCGCTGACAGGCCGAGCTCCTCGCCGAGCACGGCGTCGGTGTGCTCGCCGAGCCACGGGACTCGGCTCTCGGGCCCCTCGGCCACGCCGGAGATCTTCACCGGGTTGCCGGGCGTGAGGATCGGCTGCTCGACCCCGTCGGTCCGCGGCATCTCCACCAGCATGTCGCGCATGGCGACGTGCGGGTCGTGGACGACCTCGTCGTCGGTCAGGCACGGACCCGACGCCAGCCCGGCCGCGGCGAGCGCCGCGGCGGCCTCCTGGCGGGTCAGCGATGCGGCCCAGGATTCGATGCCGGGCCGGATCACCGTCTCCATGTGACGAACCCATCCGGGACGGGTCGCCAGCCGTTCGTCGGTCAGCCACTCGGTGTGTCCGATCAGCTCCGCCAGTGCCTCGAACTGCGGCTCACGTCCGACCTGCAGGACGAACCACCCGTCGGACGCCCTGAAGTTCTCGAGGATCAGCGGCGCCCGCTCGGTGAGGCCCATCGACCAGAAGTTGCTGACGATGTCGGTCATGGCGACCAGTGCGTCGAGCATGGCGACGTCGACGTACTGGCCGTCGCCGGTGCGGTCTCGCTGGCGGAGCGCGGCGAGGACGCCGATGGCACCGAACAGGGCGGCGGAGATGTCGCCGAGAGCCCCGACCGGACTCGCCTGGGGCGGCCGGTCGTCGCGGGCCTGGTAGTCGTAGATGCCCGACATGGCCTCGACGATGGCGGCGAAGGCCGGACGGTCCTTGTACGGGGAGTCGGTGGTGTTGCCGAAACCCGACACCGAGAGGTAGATCACCGCGGGGTGAACGGCGGCGACGTCGTCGTAGCCGAGCCCCAGTCGGGCAAGGCCGCCGGCCTTGAAGTTCTCGGCCACGACGTCGAAGCGGGGGGCCAGCTCCAGGACCAGCGCTCGGCCGTCGTCGGACTTGAGGTCGACGCAGATGCTGCGCTTGGACAGGTTGTTGCGCAGGAACGTCGCGCCGACCTGCCGTCCCTCGGGGTCGGTCATGGCCGGCAGTGACGACCGCCCCATGTCACCCCCTCGGGGTGACTCGATCTTGACCACGTCCGCCCCGAGCCGGGCCAGCAGCTGGGTGGCGTAGGGGAGGGCCTGCATCTGCTCCAGGGCCAGGACCCGAATCCCGTCGAGGGGCTTTCCGGCCCCAAGGGCATCGGCGTTGGCGATGTCTCCGAGTCGCATGGGGCGACCGTAGTGGGATCTGACGGGTCGTCACATCTTCGACGGTCGACGCTGGGCTAGCGTCGAGGCCGTGGGAAGCAGCGGCCAGAAGCCCCGGAAGCCGAACCAGCGCCACCTGCCCAAGGTGGGCACCAAGGCGAACGTCGACTACGAGGTCGCCCAGAAGCGGGCCGAGGTGTTCCGCGGCTGGCCCTGGATCATCGTGGCCGTGCTGCTGGTCGTCCTGCTGATCGCGTTCATCGCCATCACCTGACCGCGTCGCCGCCTCCTCCCGCCGCGGTGAGCGCGTCGAGGATCCGTCGCCTCGTGTCGGCGGGGTCGATCACGTCGTCGATCTCGATGTGCGACGCCACGTTGAGCGCCCCGCCCCGCAGGTAGGCCAGCTCGATCAGGGCCGCCTCCCGATCCTGACGCTCGGCCGGGTCCTCGATGGCGTCGAGCTCGCGGGCGAAACCCAACCGGACCGCGCCCTCGAGCCCCATGCCGCCGAGCTCACCGGTGGGCCATGCCACGGTCAACACCGGTTCGTGCATGCCCCCCGCCGCCATCGCCTGCGCGCCCAGGCCGTACGCCTTGCGCAGGATCACCGTGATCCACGGGGTGTCGAGGGACGCCGCGGCGACGAACAGGTCGCCGAACGGCCGGACCTGACCGGCGGCCTCGGCGTCGGGGCCGACCATGAAGCCCGGTGTGTCGCAGAACGACACGACGGGCAGACCCCATCGCTGGCACAGCTGCACCAGCCGGGTGGCGCTGGCCGCCCCCTCGGCGTCGATGGCGCCTCCGAGGTGGGCGGGGTCGTTGGCGAGCACGCCGACCGACCGTCCGGCGATCCGCCCGAGTGCTGTCACCATCCCGGGCGCATGACCCGATCGCAGCTCCACGAGGGTTCCCGGGTCGGTCACCGTGGCCAGGATCGACCGGACGTCGTAGAGGCGTTTGCGGGCGACCGGGACGGCGTCGCGCAGGCCCGTCTGATCCTGTGGTCCGATCGCCGTGTCCACCCGCGTGGACCCGAGTCCGACCAACGCTCGGGCGGCCCGGACCGCTGTGATGTCGTCCTCGACGCGGACGTCGACGGTCCCGTTGGCGACCTGCACCTCGATCGGGCCGATCGCGGTCGGCTCGACCCGTCCAAGGCCGCCGCCCTCGATCATCGCGGGTCCGGCCATCCCCAGGTTCGAGTCCTCGGTGGCGACGATCACGTCGCAGCACCCGACCAGGGCGGCGTTGCCGGCGAAGCAGTAGCCCGAAACGACCGCCACGGTCGGAACCCGTCCGCTGAGCCGGGCGAAGCGGGCGAAGGTCGGCACGTCGAGACCGGTGACCACCGGAGCGTCGACGTCTCCGGGGCGACCGCCGCCGCCTTCGGCGAACAGCACGACCGGGAGGCGGTGGCGTTCGACCACCGCGAGGATCCGATCGGTCTTGCGGTGGTTGACGAAGCCCTGGGTGCCGGCGAGGACGGTGGCGTCGTAGCCGATCACCGCGACACCGACTCCGTCGATCGTGCCGGTGCCGGTCAGCAGGCCGTCGGCCGGGGTCCGTTCGATCAGGTCGTCGATCTCGCGTCGGCCGCGTTGGGCGGCCACCGCGAGGCCTCCGTACTCGGAGAAGCTGTCGGTGTCGAGGAGCTGCTCGATCAGGTACCGGACCGTGTGGCGCCCCTGGCGGCGACGTCGTGCGACCGCCTCGGGGCGCATCTGATCGTGCAGGAGGGAGCGGCGGCGGAGCACCTCAGCCAGGTCGGCTCGGTCGAGGCCGACCGGTGCGTCCTCCTCGACGGTGTCCGGCGCCGCCTCTGCGCCGAGGTCGGCCGCCCCGGCGTCCAGTCGGGCGACGACGGATCCGCGGACGACCGGTTCACCGACCGCGACGAGGACCTCGTCGACCGTTCCGGACTCGGGAGCTTCGGCCGGATGCTCGGTCTTCATGCTCTCGAGGAGCACGACCGCGGCGCCGGCACGCACCGGGGAACCGACGGCGACGACGTGGCTGCACACCCCGTCGACTGGTGCGAAGACGTCGAGCAGGCGTCGGCGGGGATCAGATCCGTCGGTGCGGAGAGGCACCTCCGCACACTAGGCACAGCGGGAGGAGATCCCCACCGCCGACGTCGGAGCCGGCTACTCGGCCCGGTCCCAGCCGAGGGTCTGGGAGTCCGGTCGGCGTGCGTCGAGAAGGCCGTTGACCCAGTCCCGGAACGCCAGGTCGGTCTCGACGAACTCGACGCCGTAGAGGCGCCAGTCGTCGTCGCCGATCTCCTCGATGCGACGGATCCTGACCACGGCGTCGGCATCGTCGAGACGGATGCACACGGGACGTCCCCGACGGAGCTGCGGAGACGTAGGCGCGACGATCGCCGCCCCGCTGATCGACACGTCGACCACCCGCCCGATCTCGGGAGGCCGGGCCCGGTCACGCAGCCGGCCGGGGATGAGCTCGTCCACGCGCCACGAGACGAACACGTCTCCGAGGCCGATCCGCTCGCCGAGTCGGCCGGTGCCGGTGGGGATCTGCGGTGCCATCTGCTCCCATCGGCGCGCCGAAACGTCACCTGAAGCTTTCCGCCACGGTGCTCGGGACCGCGGCTAGCGGTCCGACGCCACCACGTCGGACCAGGATCAGCGCAGCGAGCCGACGACGAGCTCGCGGACGCCGACGGAACCCTCGCGTGCCTGCAGGTAGGCCTCGACCACTGCGTCGGGCCCGACCACCTCTCGAGGTTCCCACCAGCCGTGCAGACGCCGGAGGAACGAACGCCACGCGTCGGTGAAGGCGGCTTCGATCGCAGTGTCGTCGACTCGCCGACGCAGATCCTCGGCGACCTCAGGGGCCAGGAAGAGCTCCCGCGACGCGCCGGGCAGAGCCGACGTGTCGACAGGAGCAGCATTCCGGTGGGTGGCTCCGACCACGATCGACCGGAGCAGCGAGTCCCCGAGGTGGTGGTGGACGTCGTGGGCCACCGCACCGTCACCGCTGAAGTCGACGACCATCGTCGGCCCCACCGGCAGGGACGCGACGTCCCGATAGGACAGCACACGGTCGTAGCACCCCGACGAAGTCGTGTCGGCCACGTGGTCGTCGCGGGTGACACCGATGACCGCCGGCGGCCGGTCGAGGGCCCCCAGGAGGTGCGCTACGCCGAGGGCGGTGCGGCAGGAGGCGCTGGTGACCACGACGGCGGCCACCTCGTCCATCCTGCGGGCCGACAGACCCGCGACGATCAGGAACGCCATCGTGAACTGGGGCCGCAGCGCCACCTCGAGACCCGGATCCTCCGAGGCGACCGATGTCGGGTCGACCGCACGGAACAGGTACCGGTCGTGGACCGCGGCCGATCCGCGCCGGTGGGGTGCGCCGTCGGAGAAGCCCCGCGGATCGATCCGCTCCGGTGTCACCAGCAGGTGGGTGGCCATGGGCAGGTAGCCCGTCACCTCGAGCCCCTCGGCCAGGTCCGGGTGCCCCGAGCGAGCCACCCGCGCCCGACCGAACGTCGGGATGTGCCCGAAGCCGTCGGGCGCCGGGAAGTGGCGCCACGCCCCGGTGCTGTCAGCCGAGGCGGCGGTCGTGACCGTGTGCGTCGACAGGGCGAACGACTCGATCGCCAGCAGCGCCGAACCCGTCGGTGGCGTCGATCCGTCCGTGAGCACCGACGGCCGGACCTCCATGTGATCGAGGTCACTTCGCGACACCACCAGGCTGCTACCGAGGGTCATCTGCTGCTGTCTCCGGTCTCCGAACCACCCTGGATCGACACGACGATGCCTACCACGGGGTGCGGTGGCTGTGAGTCGGGCCCTCCGCTCGCCTATCCTCTGAGGGTCCGAGCACCGGAACCCACTGGAGCGGTCGCCGGGTCCCACCACTGGGCCCACGCCGACCGCCGCGCGTCCCGGACCACAGATCCCGACGGATCGGTGCGCAGGCGGCGACCGGGAACGATGCCTCCCGTCCGGGAACCCCGCAGCGCTCGGAAGAGATCGGGACGGCCGCTCGCACACCACGGGCACGAGACGAATCGAGGACGATCATGGGTGCCAGCCGAACCAGCTTCGCCAAGCTCCAGCGGGACCGGGCCAAGAAGGCCAAGGCCGCCGCCAAGCGCGAGCGCCGCCTCACCGGCGAGAACGAGATCGACGACGAGCCCGTCACCGACGTCGCCGAGCTCCCCGAGGGCGAGGACCTGTCCGCGGATCAGCTGCTGCGCCTCGTCGAGGAGCTCCACGCCGACTTCGAGGCCAAGCGGATCGACTTCGACACCTTCGAGGAGCGCAAGATGGAGCTCTTCGCCCGCATCACCGTCGACTGATCGATCGGGCGACGTCCCCGCAGCGCCGTCGAGAGCGATCCCGACGCCCGGTTCCCCGACGTCGGACCGAGCAGCCGACCTGCGGGCTAGGTTGGCCCCATGAGCAGAGCGCGCAAGATCTCCTCGGACCTCCGTCATGTCGCCACGCTGGCCGGGACCACCGCCGCGGTGGTGGAAGGTGCGGCGATCGCGGCCGAGCGGGCCCGGTCGGTGGCCGATCACCTGGGAGGGGACCGGGAGCAGGAGTCGGCCCCGGTCGCTGAGCTGGAGGTGGCCGCCCGAACCTGTCGAGGACGCCGGACCCTGCTGGTCCTCGTCGTCGTCGGGCTGCTCGCCGCAGTGGGCGTCGTGGTCTGGAAGAAGCGCCGCTCCACCGAGGACGAGATCGCGGACCTCCGCGACGATCGCTTCGCGGGCTCGATGCCCTGATCCCGGACGGGAACGCGTCTGCGGCCGAGCCGCTCAGGACGCCCGGTCGTCGATCTCGGCGCGCACCTGGTCCATGTCCAGCTCGCGGGCCTGGCTGATGAGGTCGTCGAGCGCAGCGCGGGGAAGGGCACCCGGCTGCGAGAAGAGCAGGATCCCGTCGCGGAACATCATCAGCGTCGGGATCGACATGATCTGCAGCGCGCCGGCCAGCTGCTGGTTGGCTTCGGTGTCGACCTTGGCGAAGGTGATGTCGGGGTTGTCCTCCGACGCCGACTCGAACACCGGGGCGAAGCTCCGGCACGGACCGCACCATGCCGCCCAGAAGTCGACCAGGACGATGCCGTCGCCCTTCACGGTGGTCTCGAAGGTGTCGTCGGTGAGCTCGGTGGTGGCCATGTGGGGCACAACCGTAGCCACGAGCGCCCCATTCCCCGCGCCTGGCGGGCGGACGGTGGCGCCCTGCTGCCGCTGAGAGGACCGCCAGCGGCCGGTGGGTCGCCACGGCCCGGGAACCTGCCGGCCCGGGACTACTGTCGGCCGCGCGCACGGGGGGGGTGCGCCCAGGAGGACTCATGTCGCGTGCAGCATCCACGACTCCCGCTCCGGTCGGATCGCTCCGGCCGATCGGGACCACCGGCTACGGCGGTCGCGGCGAGCGTGAGCGTGCCGCCGCGGTCCGGGCGGCACTCGCGGCGGGCGCCCCGACGCCGCGCGTCGCGATCATCGGCGCCGGCGCGGCGGGGTTGTGCATGGCCATCCGCCTCCGCGATGCCGGGATCGACTCGTTCACCATCTACGAGAAGTCCGACGGCGTCGGTGGGACGTGGCGTGACAACACCTACCCGGGCGCGGCCTGCGACGTCCCCAGCCACCTGTACAGCTTCTCGTTCGCGTCCAAGCGGGACTGGACCCGGCGCTTCGCCGGTCAGCCCGAGATCCTCGGCTACTTCGAGTCCCTGGTCGACCGCTTCGACCTGAGCGGACACCTGCGCCTGGGAACCGAGGTCACCGAGGCCCACTACGACGACGCGACCGGCACGTGGACCCTGCGGACGGCCACCTCGGACGGCGAACCGTCGGAGGGCACCTCCGCCGGAACGGTGGTCGCCGACGTCGTCGTGTCGGGCCTGGGGCAGCTCAACCGACCGTACGTCCCGGACATCCCCGGTCTCGACGCCTTCGTCGAGGGCGGGGGGACCGTGTTCCACTCGGCGCGCTGGGACCACGACCACGACCTCTCCGAGGATCGGGTGGGGGTCGTGGGAATCGGGGCGAGCGCCATCCAGTTCGTGCCTCCCGTCGCCGCCTCAGCTGCGCACACGACGTTGTTCCAACGCAGCGCCAACTACGTGGGGCCCCGCAACGACCGCGAGTTCACCCCCCGGGAGCGCTGGATCTTCGAGAACGTCCCAGGAGCCCAGAAGGCCTACCGCGAGTCGATCTACTGGCGCTTCGAGGCCCGCTTCAACGTGATGCGTGCCGGGAGCCGCCTGGGGCGCTGGATGCAGGGCCAGTTCCGCAAGGGCCTCCAACCGATGGTCTCCGAACGCCTCCCCGAGGCCGCCCTGGTGCCGGACTACCCGGTCGGCTGCAAGCGCATCCTGATCGCCGACGACTGGTACCCCACCCTGCTGCGACCCGACGTCGACGTGGTCACCTCGGGGATCGAACGCATCGAGGACGGGGCGGTGCTCACCGACGACGGTCGCCGGACCCCGGTCGACACCCTGATCTTCGGCACCGGGTTCCGCTCGACGGAGTTCCTGTCCCCGCTGAAGATCACCGGCCGCTCCGGCCGTGACCTGAACGAGGTGTGGGTCGACGGCGCCCGTGCCTACATGGGGCTGGCCGTGCCCGGGTTCCCGAACCTGTTCATGCTCTACGGTCCGAACACCAACCTGGGCCACAACTCGATCCTGTTCATGATCGAGCAGCAGGTCGGCTACACCCTCCGCCTGATCGAGGAGAAGGTGCTGCTGGGACTGCGCTCCGTCGAGGTCTCCGAGGGCGCCGCGTCGCGCTACGACACCGAGGTGCAGACCGCGGCGGACCGAACCGTGTGGGCCGAGGGCTGCCACTCCTGGTACAAGAACGCGGACGGCCGCATCACCAACAACTGGACGGACCACACCACCGTGTACCGCCGGTTGCTGTCGTCGCCGGATCCGTCGGACTGGCTGCTCGAGCGAGCAGGGTCGGACTGATCAGTCCAACTCGAGCGAGTCGATGAACGCGTCGAGTTCGCTGCGCTCCCGGGTGCGCTTCATCCGGGGCAGCCGGTCGAGGATGCGGGCCCGGTAGCGGGCCTCGGCCAGGCGGGGGTCGAGCACGGCGACCACGCCCCGGTCGGTCGCGGTGCGGATGAGCCGGCCGACGCCCTGGGCGAGCTGCACGCCCGCGGCCGGCACCGACACCTCCATGAAGGCACGCTCGGCACCGACCGCGTCGCAACGGGCCTCGACGATCGGATCGGTCGGCACCGGGAACGGGATCTTGTCGACCACCACCGCCGAGCAGGTCGTGCCCGGCGACGAGATCCCGGTCCAGAAGCTGGCGGTCGCGAACAGCGACGCGTGCTCGTTCGCCAGGAAGCGCTCCTGCAGCACGCGGTTGGGCGCGTCGCCCTGGGCCAGGACATCCGCGTCGGGCAGGCGGTCGCGGACGGCATCGACGCTGCGGCGCAGCATGCGGTGCGACGTGAACAGGGCCAGGGTGCGCCCACCGCAGCGCTCGATCACGTGCACCAACTCGTCGACGACGGCGTCGGGCCAGGCCTCGGCGTTGGGCCGGGGCAGGCGCGGCACGTAGAGCAGTCCGTGGCGACGGAAGTCGAACGGCGAGTCGACCGCCAGGTACTCCGCCCGCAGGCCGAGGCGACCGGCGGTGCCGGGATCGAGGGTGGCCGAGCACATCACGACGGTCGGGCCCCCCGAGCCGTCGCCGTCGTCGGTCGCCGCGTCGGGGGAGTCGTCGTCTACCGGCCGCTCCCATGCCGTGGCCCGCAGCGTCGGCCCGATGTCGATCCGGGTGAGGTTCAGGGCGAACCGCCCCCGACGACCCTCCGAGATCCACCGCACCTGGCCGGGGTGCAGGTCGTCGCGCAGGGCGTGGAGGTCGTCGCTGACGGCGTCGCAGTTGCGGATGGCCCGCTCGAAGCGGTGCGCAGCCGCGCTCATCGGGGCGTTGCCCGCAGCCTTGTGGATCTCGCGCAGGCTGGTGACGGCCCGGTCGACGGCCAGATCGGCTCGGGTGAGCGCGTCGGCGATCACGTCGGGCAGCTCACCGGTGAGCCGGCCGGACCCACGGTCGCTCGACACCTCGCCGAAGACCTGCTCCAGGGCGTCGTCGACGGCGTCGGCGGCCGCGCCGATCGCCATGGCGACGGTCGGGGCGTCGGCCACGCAGCGGTCGTGGACCTGGGCCAGTCGACGGATCCGCCAACCGGTCATCGAGACGCCGAGCGCGCCGACCATCGCGTCCTCGAACTCGTGCGCCTCGTCGATGACCAGGTGGTCGTGGACGGGCAGGAGCTGGCCGCCGGCCTGGACGTCCGCGGCGTAGAGGTGGGCGTTGACGACGACGATGTCGGCCCCGCCGGCCCGTTCGCGTGCCTGTTCGGAGAAGCACTCCGCGGCGTAGCCGCAGCGGCTCGCTCCGACGCACTCGCCGGGGCCGACCGACAGCGCCGACCAGGCCGGATCCGACGGCGGGTCCGCGAGCTCGGCCAGCTCACCGGTGGGAGTGGTGCCGGCCCACTCGAGGAGGCGGTCGAGCTCGCGTCGCAGCAACGGATCGGGGGCCCGAACCTCCGGGACCGACCCGTCGCCGTCCCAGCCGCCGCCCAGATCGAGGGTCTGCTGCTCCTCACCACGACCGAGCTGGACCCGGGTCTCGGCCACCGCCGCCTGACACAGGTAGTTGGAGCGGCCCTTGAGCACCGCGAACCGGAACGGCACGTCGAGAGCGTCGGCCAGGAACGGCAGGTCCCGTTCGCCGAGCTGGTCCTGGAGGGCCTTGGACGAGGTGACCACGATGGTGCGGGCGTCGGCATGGGACCGGGCCGACGTGATCGCCGGCAACAGGTAGGCGACGGACTTGCCGACACCGGTCGGCCCCTGGACCGCCAGGTGCGTGCGGGTCCGGAACGCCCGGTCGACGGCCTCGACCATCTGGCGTTGCTGCGGACGGTCCTCGCCGGAGTCCATCGACTCGATGACGCGGGTCAGCAGCTCGGAGGGGTCGGGGCGGCCCATGCGTCAGCCGGGTCCGGTGGCGGGCGCGGCCGGGGGAGCGGGTGGAGCCGAGTCGAGGTAGTCGCTCAGCGACGCGGGACGGAGCCCCGCGGCCTGGATCTGGGTGAGGACGGTGTAGAGGCGCAGCACGAGGCCGGGCCGGAAGTGCAGCAGGACGATGTCACCGGCGCGGAGCGGTCCGTCGGCGGTGACGATCGATCCGCTGTCGGCCACCGCCGACCAGTGCAGCGCCGCGGTGAAGCCGCAGCTGGCGGCCTGCTGCAGAGTGGCGGCGTCGTAGCTGCCGTACGGCGGACGGAACAGCGTGGGTGCCCGTCCGAACCGGTCGCGGAACTCGGCGACCATGTCGCAGATCTCCGCGTGCTGGAACGCAGCGTCTCGGCCGCGCAGCTCGGCGTGGGTGGAGGTGTGCGCCCCGAGGACCGCTCCGGCGTCCTGCAGTCGGCGGAAGTAGTCGGCGTTCCTCGCGAAGTAGGACTGGTTCAGGAACAGCGTCACCGGGATCCGGTGCTCACCGATCAGCTTCAGCGCGTCCTCGTCGGCGAAGGCGCCGTCGTCGATGGTGATGAACACGACCGGGTCGGTGGTGGGCACCCGGTGCACGACAGGGATGGGACCGGGACCGCCGACCAGCGGGCCGACGGTCACCCCCGGCACCGACGTGGGGACCGGCGGCGCCGTCGTCGTGGGAGCCGTCGTGGGGGTGCTCGTCGACGCGGTGGACCTTGACCGCTCCGACGACGGCCCCTCACCGCCGGCGGAGGACCCGGTGCCGCCGGTGCCCCCGCCCGAACGCGTCGCGACGACGGCGAGTCCGCCCGCCACGACCACGACGACCAGTGCCGTCACGACCAGGACCGCCCGGAGCCGTCGGGCGGATCGGGCGCGGCGGACGTCGGCCAACCCCGGCTCCGGGGCGCGCGTCTCCTCGAGATCCGTGGGGGGCACGCCGGTCAGGTTAGGGCCCGTGGGCCGGGCCGACAGGACGCCTCAGATGGTGCGGGGGACGACCGCTTCGACCAGGGCGGGACCGTCGACCGCGATGGCCGCCTCGAGCTGGGCGGTGAACTCCTCGGCCGTCGTCGCCCGGGTCGCCGGCACCCCCATCGACGCCGCCAGGGCGACGAAGTCGAGGCCGGGGATGTCGAGCATCGACAGCGCCCGGGGACCGGGATCGCCGGCACCGACCCGGGACAGCTCCATGTTGAGCACGGCGTAGGAGCCGTTGTTGAGGATGATCGTGGTCACGTCGAGCCCCTCGCGCACCTGCGTCCACAGCGACTGGGCGGTGTACATGGCCGACCCGTCGGCCTCCAGGCAGATGACCTTCCGACCCGGGACGGCGACCGCAGCTCCCGTCGCGGTCGGCAGGCCGAAGCCGATCGCTCCGCCGGTCAGGGTCAGCCAGTCGTGGGGCGGGCAGCCGGCGGTGGCGCCCTGGGCGAACAGCCCGGTCGTGTTGCCCTCATCCGCGACGACCGCTCCCTCGGGCAGCAGGGCGCCCAGGGCGTTGGCCATGGACTCGGCGTTGAGCTCGCCGGTGGGCCGAGCCGGCCGACCGGCCGGGATGACCGGCGGGTCGCTCGGCGCGTCGAGGGCGGCGGCCAACGCGGCCAGCGCCCCCGCCGCGTCCTCGTCGGGGGCCGACAGGACGTGGACCTGGCACCCCTCGGCGACCAGGTCGGACGCCTTGTCCGGGTAGGCGAAGAACGACGCCGGATGGGCGGCGTCGACCAGCACCAGGTGACGCAGGCCCTGGAGTTGCATCTGGGCGAACTCGGCCAGGTAGGCCAGGCGCTCGACCGCCGGGGTGCCCGCGCCCCGCTCGGCGCGGGTGGGGAAGGTCTCGCTCAGGACCTTGGCGCCGGCCGCCATCCCGACCCGCGCCGCGTCGTGCAGCGCGCCGGTGCGCATGGCAGCGCCCCCGACCAGCAGCCCGGCGGGCTCTCCGCCGCGCAGCACGGCGGCGATGTCGTCGATGCGATCGGAGGGCACGGTGCCGGCTCCGGAGACCGGTGACGGACCGACCGGGCCGGGCGAGTCCAGCCAGCAGGTGTCGGCCGGCACGATCAGCGTCGCGACCTGACCCGGGGCGCCGTAGGAGGCGGCCACGGCATCTGCGGTGTCCCGGGCGATCGTCTCGGGGGAGGCGACGGTGCGGACCCACGACGACACCCCGCGGGCGATCGAGATGATGTCGGACTGCAGCGGGGCGTCGTACTTGGCGTGGTACGTGGCGTGGTCGCCGACCACGTTGACGACCGGCACCTTGGCCCGACGGGCGTTGTGGAGGTTGGCCAGTCCGTTGCCCAGGCCCGGACCGAGGTGCAGCAGAACCGCGGCAGGCCGATCGGCCATCCGGGCATAGCCGTCGGCGGCGCCGGTGGCGACCCCCTCGAACAGGGCGAGGACTCCCCGCATCTCGGGCACCGAGTCGAGCGCGTGCACGAAGTGCATCTCGGAGGTGCCCGGGTTCATGAAGCACACGTCGACCCCGGAGTCGACGAGGGTTCGGATCATGGCCTGTGCGCCGTTCATGGCTGGTGCCTTTCGAGTGGGGAGCGGAGCGAGGGGTGCCGGGCGGTTGGTTCAGCCGAGCAGGGTCCCCGGGTTCAGGATCCCGTCGGGGTCGAACGCGGCCTTGATCCGGCGCATCAACGCCAGCTTGGCCGGATCCTCGAGCTCCAGGAAGTAGGCCTGCTTGGCCTCACCGATCCCGTGCTCGCCCGAGATCGCGCCTCCCAGAGCGACGCCGGCCGCGAAGAGGGCGTGCAGCAGACGGGAGCGACGGTCGAGGTCCCCGCAGAAGATCCCCAGGTGGACGTTGCCGTCGCCCGCGTGCCCGCATCCCGCGACCCAGGCCTCGTACTCGCCGGCCAGGGCCGCGACCTTCTCCATGAAGGCGGGGATCTGCGCCCGGGGCACGACGATGTCGACGACGTCGTCGGCCCCGTTGGCCTTGGCCATCCAGAACGCCTTCTCCCGGGCGTCGATCAGCTGCCCGGCCGCGGCGGGGGGAAGCACGTAGGCGTCGATGGCGCCGAGCTCGTGCAGCTGCTGGGCCACCGAGTCGATGTCGTCGTCGAGCCGTGTCGGATCGGAGTCCTCGAGCATCACCACCAGGTAGGCGAGTGCCGAATCCCTGATCTCCTGGGGGATGCCGAGCTCGAGGCCGGTGAAGCTGGCGGTCGCCGACATGGTCAGCAGGTCGATGTACTCGAGGATCAGCGGACCGACCCCCGAGTCGATCAGGCGCGGCACCGCCGCGGTGACCTGCTCCAGCGTGGTGAACGGGGCGAGGACCGTGGCCTGGTGCTCGGGACGGGGGTAGAGCCGCAGAGTCGCCTCGGTGACCAGCGCCAGGGTGCCCTCGCTGCCGATGACGAGCTGGGTCAGGTCGTAGCCGGTGGTGGCCTTCACGAACTTCCCGCCGGTGCGGATGATCTGGCCGTCGGCCAGCACCAGCTCCAGTCCGAGCACCTGGTGGCGGGTGACGCCGTACTTCACCGCCCGCATGCCCCCGGCGTTGGTGGCGACGTTGCCTCCCAGGCTGGCGGAGTACTCGCCGGGGTAGACCGGGTAGACGAGACCGGCCGCGGCGGTCACCTCGTCGAGCTCGTTGAGCCGCAGCCCGGGCTGGACGACCGCGACGTGGTTGTCGGGATCGAGCTCGAGCACGCGGTTCATCCGCTCGAAGCTGACGACGATCGCCCCCTCGGCGGGGATCGCGGCGCCCGACAGCCCGGTCCCGCTGCCCCGGGCGGTGATCGGGACCTTCCGCTCGGCCGCGAGCTTCACCACCGCGGACACCTCCGCGGTCGACTCGACCAGCACCACCGCGGCGGGGCGACGGGGCGCGACGGTGAGGCACTCGTCGTGGCTGTAGTCCTCGGAGGCGACCTCGGGTCCGAGCACCCGGTCCGGGGCCAGGACCTCCGCGAGTGCGTCGAGCAGGCCGTTGTCGGTCATGTCGCTTGCTCCTCCCCTGACGGGTGCGGTCCTGCCCCGGTTCTAGCAGGGCTCATCGGCCGGGTGGTCAGGCCGTGGCGCACCGACCCGCTCGGAGCAGTGCGGCGGCGGTCGGCACGGTGATCCCGCCGAGAGCACCGCGATCGCCGGTAGCGTGCCGATGACGCGGCCCCGTCGGGGTCCGAGCGACGACGCAGGAGGTCGCGGTGAGCGATCAGGGGACCCCAGAGGACATCGACGCCGCCGAGCGGGCCGAGGCGGAGGAGATCCGAAGTCGGATCGCGGATCTGCCCAACGCCCTCGGCCTTGCCGCACGGCTCAACTCGGGCGTGCTCGAAGCCGGAGCCGCGCTCGACATGCGCACGACCCACCTGGTCCGCGTGGCGGCCATGGCGGCCACGGGGATGCCCGTGATGGGCTGGGAGGTCAACCTCGAGCTGATGGAGGACGAGGTCGGCGTCGACGACATCGAGGCGGTCCTCGCCGTCATCGCCCCGATCATCGGGACCTCGCGCTACCTCCAGGCCGTCACGACCCTGGTCACGGACTGACCGTGGCCGATCTCAAGGTCGAGGTCGAGCCACGGGAGGTCGGCCTCGACGCCGACCGCCTGCGCCGCATCGACAGCCACTTCGCCCGCTACGTCGACGACGGACGGCTGCCCGGCTGGCTCGCCGTCGTCAGCCGGCACGGCCGCGTCGCCCACATCGCCCACAGCGGCCACCGCGACGTCGAAGCCGGTGCCCCGATCACCTCCGACACCCTCTACCGCATCTACTCGATGACCAAGCCGATCACGTCGGTCGCGGCGATGATGCTGTACGAGGAGGGCGCGTTCGAGCTGAAGGACAAGGTCAAGCGCTACCTGCCCGCGTTCGCCGACACCCGGGTCTACAAGGGCGGCGGGGCGGGCTCCCCACAGCTGGAACCACAGATCGACGGCATGCGGATCTGGCACCTGTTCACCCACACCTCCGGGCTGAGCTACGGGTTCCACCACGCCCACCCGGTCGACGCCCTGTACCGCAAGCACGGCTTCGAGTGGGGTTCGCCCCGGGGCCTGGACACCGCCGGAACGATCGACGCGGTCGCCCGTCTGCCCCTGGTGTTCCAACCGGGCACGTCGTTCAACTACTCGATGTCGACCGACGTGCTCGGCCGACTGGTCGAGGTGTGGTCGGGAATGGGCTTCGACGACTTCCTCCGCACCCGGATCTTCGAGCCCCTGGGCATGGACGAGACGACCTTCTGGGTCGACGGCGACGACGCCGAGCGCCTCGCCGCCCTCTACATCCCGTTCGGCGAGGGTGGCCGCGCCGTGCGTTGGGACGAGGGCGGCTCCGCCGCCACCCGTCGCCCCGAGTTCCTCTCCGGCGGCGGCGGACTGGTGTCGAGCGCCGGGGACTACCACCGGTTCATGGAGATGCTGCGCCGCAGAGGGGAGCTCGACGGCGTCCGCATCCTCGGGCCGCGCACGGTGGACTACATGACCTCCAACCACCTGCCCGGCGGCGTGGACCTGGAGGCGTTCGGTCAGTCGACCTGGGCCGAGACCACCTTCGACGGCGTCGGCTTCGGCCTGGGCTTCAGCGTCCTCATGGACCCGGCGCCGTACCGGACGATCGGCTCCGCGGGCGCCTACGGCTGGGGCGGCGCGGCATCGACCGCGTTCAGCATCGACCCGGTCGAGGACCTGACCCTGGCCTTCTACACGCAGCTGCTGCCGTCGAGCACCTACCCGATCCGCACCCAGCTGCAGCAGCTGGTGCACCAGGCGATCGTCGACTGACGACTCGGCCGGGGCTCCGTCCCCGCTCAGATGCGCTCGAAGTTCCGGCGCAGCTCCCACTCGGTGACCACGTCGTTGCTGGCCCGCCACTCGGCGCGGGCGGTGTGCAGCAGGTGGAAGTGCACGTCGTCGCCGAGCGCGTCCCGAGCGAAGCCGGACTGCTCGAACGCGTCGATCGCCTCGACGATGTTCCACGGGATCCGCTCGAGGTCCTCGGCGGTGTAGGCGTTGCCGACGAACGGCTCACCGCAGTCGAGGCCGCGGTCGATACCGTCGAGTCCGGCGGCGACGATCGCGGCGAAGGCGATGTAGGGGTTGCAGTCAGCACCCGGGATGCGGGACTCGACGCGCATCGCAGCTCCGTGTCCGACCAGGCGCAGGCCGCACGTGCGGTTGTCGGGCGACCACACGACCGCGGTCGGGGCCCACGACCCCGGCTGATACCGCTTGTAGGAGTTGACGAACGGTGCGAAGCACAGCGACAGCTCGCGGGAGTGGGCCTGGATTCCTCCCATCCAGGCCCTGAACGCGGAGGACATCCCGAACCGGTCCGCGTCGCCGCCTGAGCCGGGGGCGAGCGGGCGACCGTCGGGACTCCAGATCGACGAGTGGATGTGGCAGCTCGATCCCGGCTCGTCGATGCGGGGCTTGGCCATGAACGTGATCGCCTTGCCCTGGAGGTGGGCGATCTCCTTGGCGCCGTTCTTGTAGACGGTGTGGTTGTCGGCCATGGTCAGCGCGTCGGAGTACCGGAGGTTGAGCTCGTGCTGGCCGGGAGCGGCCTCCCCCTTGGAGAACTCGACCGGAAGACCCGCGGCGACCATCCCGTTGCGCAGGGCCCGGATCAGCGGCTCGTCCTTGGTGGTCTGCAGCACGTGGTAGTCGAGGTTGTACCAGCTGCTCGTGCGCTGTCCGAGGTCGCGGTAGTGGTTGCGGGCGAGCTCGTCGTAGCCGGCGTCGTAGGCGAACAGCTCGAGCTCGGAACCGATCATGACCACCAGATCGCGCTCGGCGGCACGCTCGATCTGGTGTTGCAGGACCTGGCGGGGCGACACCGCGACGGGGGAGTCGTCCGCGTTGTCGAGCACGTCGGCGAGCACCAGCGCCGTGCCCTCGAGCCACGGGGTGATGCGCAGGGTCGACAGGTCAGGTCGGCCCCGGAAGTCGCCGTAGCCGGCCTCCCAGTTGGCGAACCGGTATCCCTCGACCACGTTCATGTCGACGTCGACGGTCAGCAGGTAGTCGCACGCTTCGATGCCCTCACCGCCGGAGGCCGAGCCGTCCGGCCCGAGGACGTGGTCGAGGAAGAACCGACCGGTCACCCGCTTGCCCATCAGCCGGCCCTGGAGGTCGGTGAAGGCGACGACGACGGTGTCGATGGTGCCGTCGTCGACCAGCCGGGCGAGGGTCGCTACGTCGATCAGACCTGAGGCGCGTTCGGACATGGTCGCCGATGGTACGACGCCCAGGGCCTCCGTCCCCGGTCCGGCGACGACGTCTCCCGTCGGGCGACTACTCGGGCGTGGTGTACGCCGCGGTGATGCCGCCGTCGACCAGCAGCGACTGACCGGTCATGAAGCTGGAGTCGTCGGAAGCCAGGAAGAGGGCGCCCTGGGCGATCTCGGCCGGTTCGCCGAACCGCCCCATCGGGATGTGCACAAGCCGCCGCTGCCGCTTGGCGTCGTCGTCGAGGTACTTGGCCAACAGCGGGGTGAGCACCGGA
>WBZP01001806.1_pt1 | contig 25567 bp, 21 predicted proteins | sample 5204301 | NCBI WGS metagenome assembly WBZP01 (sample SAMN12412401, study PRJNA552823) | activated sludge metagenome | isolation source: activated sludge from nitrification reactor of wastewater treatment plant... | place: USA: Pennsylvania | collected 2017 | reverse complement strand
CCCCACGGACTTCAAGTCGGACGACTTCGACCGCATGCGGCGGAGCGACTTCGCGGACTGGTCTCTGACGATCGACGGCCTCGTCGAGCGGCCGGCGTCCTTCTCGCTCGCCGAGCTGCGCTCCTGGCCGTCACGCAGCCAGATCACGCTCCTCGCCTGCGAAGAGGGCTGGTCGTACGTGGCTCAGTGGACGGGCGTGCCGCTCTCGGCTCTGCTCGATCGCGTGGGCGTGAGACCCGAGGCGAAGTTCGTCAACTACTCCTCGATGCAGCCAGGGTGGTTCGACGCGATCGACATGGCCGACGCGCGCCATCCCCAGACGGTCCTCGCCCACGGCTTCAACGGCGCCCACCTCTCGCCGGACTTCGGCGGCCCGCTGCGCATGCGCGTGCCGAGGCAGCTCGGCTACAAGAGCGTCAAGTTCGTGAACCGGCTGACGCTCGCGGCCTCGCCGACGGTGGTGCCGAGCGACTACTCCTGGTACGCCGGGATCTGAGCCAGGCGTTCTTGACGCGCACCCTGCGCGTCCCCACACTATGCACATGAAACGCGCGAATCTTGTGCTCGACGAGGCGCTTCTGGAAGAGGCCGTCCGGGTGAGCGGCGAGCGCACGTACTCTCGCGCCGTCGAGCGCGCGCTGTCCGAGTTCGTACGACGCGCGAGGGCCGGGACGATCCTCGAGCTCGCCGGGTCGGGCGCCTGGGAGGGCGATCTCGGCGCGATGCGAGGGGATGCCGCGGTGCGCGAGCGCCGGGGCGTCTACAGGACGGGATCCCGGGCGGGCCGGCGTGCTGCTCGTTGACACATCGGCCTGGATCGAGGTTTTTCGCAAGCCCGCGCGCATCCGCCTCGAACAGCTGGGAGATCTCGACGAGATCGTCACGTGCCTGCCTGTCATCCAGGAGGTCCTGCAGGGCTTTCGGGACGAGGTGACCTTCCGGACGGCTCGCGAAGCGATGTGGTCGTTTCCGGTCGTCGAGGCGCCGCTCCGCCGGGAGGTCTTCGAAGAGGCGGTCGCCCTGTACCGGGCGGCGCGCCGTGCGGGCTTCACGGTCCGCTCGGGTGTCGACTGCATCATCGCGGCGTGCGCGATCCGCCACTCCCTGACGGTCGTGCACGTCGATCGGGACTTCGATCGGATCGCCCGTGTGTCTGCCTTGCAGCAGCGCGGGCCCGTCCCCTGAGCATGTAGAATCCTTCCCCACAACCCCCGCCGAACAGCCGGACGAGGAGGAGCCGAAGCTCATGCCCAGCCCCGACCGACCTCTCGTCATCGACGTCGAGGCGTCCGGGTTCGGGGGAGCGAGCTACCCGATCGAGATCGGCGTCGCGCTCGACGACGGCCACAAGTACTGCTCGCTCGTCCATCCCGAGCCCGAATGGACCCACTGGGACGCCGAGGCCGAGAGGGTGCACCGCATCCCGCGGGACCTCCTCGAGACGTACGGCCGGCCCGCGCGCGAGGTCGCGCAGACGCTCAACGAGCTCCTCGCCACGCGCACGGTCTACACGGATGGCTGGGTCGTCGACAAGCCCTGGCTGTCGACGCTCTTCCATGCGGCGCGGATGGAGATGCAGTTCCGCGTGAGCCCGCTCGAGATGATCCTCAGCGAGGGGCAGATGCAGGCGTGGCACGAGGAGAAGGGCCGGGTCCTCGCGACGCTCGACGTCTCGCGCCACCGCGCGAGCCACGATGCCTGGGTGATCCAGGAGACCTACAGCCGGACGAGGAGCGCCACGCGCGCCGCCTGATCCGCCTCGCGTCGACGCTCCCTCAGCGCCTCACGATCCGGATGGTCCGCAAGGGCGAGCGGAGCAGGTCGCCGTCGCCCGAGGTCGCGGCCCGCGCCTGCGAGACGCCCGGAAGGCCGGCGCTCACCGCCGGACAGCCCTGGCCGCCGAGGTAGCCGAGGGCGGCCCCGAAGCGCGCCTCCTGGGCGTCGCCGAGGGCGTGGTTGTAGTCGTCGGCCACCGCGCAGCCCGGGATCGCGACGCCGATGCTGCTCGTCGCGTTCGCGGGCGAGAAGCCGTCGGAGTAGTCGCCGAAGGCCTTGTCGTTGACGCCCTGGAACTGGATCGAGAAGTACGTGGTTCCGCAGTTGTCCTCCGGGTAGAAGCCGTAGGGCTTGCCGCAGGTCGTCCCGCCGACCTCGACCACCTCGACACCGACGCCGCGGAGGCTGTTGATGATCGACTCGCTGGCCGAGCATGTGTTCGAGCCGGTGAGCACCGCGACGCGCGAGAGGTTCAGGACCGGCAGGGCCTGGCCCGCCGCGCCCGAGAAGCCCTGCGAGGTCGTGTGGAACGGGACCGGGGTGAGCGCCTCGCCGGTCACCGGGTTTTTCGTCCCGTGCTTGTCGTTGAAGAGCGTGCGCTCGAACGTGCGGCCGGTGGTCGCGGCCGGGCCCGCGATCATGTAGGCGACCTCGCTCGCGATGTCGAGGTAGCCGCCGCCGTTGTAGCGGACGTCGAGGACGAGGTCGTTGACGCCCGCGGCCGCGAGCTGCCCGAACGCGGAGATGAGCAGGGGCTCGGCCGTCGCGATGTGGTCGTTGAAGAGCATGTAGCCCACCGTCCCCGACGGGCCCCGCACGGTCTTCACGTTCTGCACCGGCGTCGAGGTCACGTTGGCCGAGGTCATCGTGACCGTTCGCACGGCGGCGGAGCCGACGTCCTGGACCGTGAACGTGTGCGCGCTGCCGGCGGCCGAGGGGAAGAGGCCCGCGTTCAGCGTGGCGACGCTCGCGCTGTCGGAGGCGTTCACGAGGTCGACGCCGTCGACGGTGAGGACCTGCGTGCCGCGCAGCAGGCCGGCCGTCGCGGCGGGCGTCCCGGGATCGACGTAGGCCACGAGCACCTTGCGCGGCGGGGTCGAGGCGACCACCACCCAGTTCGCGCCGTAGCCCGCCTCGATGCCCGACTGCGAGAGCGCCACCCACTGGGCCGTCGAGTAGGTGAAGTGGAACTTGTCCTTCGCGTTCCCGGACGCGGTCGTCGCCGAGGTCTTCAGGAGGTTGAAATAGCTCGACGTCGAGGAGTAGGACGCGGGGTCCGTGTCCGGCACCTCGCGGTACCAGAGGTAGAGCTCGTTCGTCCAGGATCGCAGGAACGAGTTCTCGAGCGCGGTCGACCCCGCGGTGTCCGCGTAGGGCTTGCCCGTCGTCGGGTCGGTGCCGGTCCGGGGGCTCGCGCACTTGTTCGCGAGCGACGAGGACGCGGGGAAGTCGCCCGCCTTGTAGGCGCTCGAGGCTCCGGTCGTGGAGTCGGAGCCTCCGCAGGCGGCGAGGGCGACGAGGGCCGACAGGGCGAGCCAGCGGGGGGTGGCGCTCATGGCGCGACCTTAGCACGCGGGGCGCGGCCCGGAGTGTCAGGAGGTGTGACGCTCAGCGGCCGAAGACGTTCGCGGCCAGGAGGCTCGCGCCGACGAGCAGGACGAAGACGGCGAAGGCGCGGCGGAGCCGGGCCGGGTCGAGGCTGGCGCCGGCTCGGACCCCGACGAGGGCCCCGAGGACGGCGGCCGCCGTGAAGGCCGCCGTCAGGCCGAGGGGCATCCGGCCCAGGCGGAGGTGGCCGACGACGCCCGAGGCCGAGTTCGCCGCGATGACGAGAAGCGACGAGCCGATCGCGCGGTGGATCGGGACGTCGGCGAGGAGGAGGAGGGCGGGGACGATCAGGAAGCCGCCGCCCACGCCGAGGAAGCCCGTGAGCGCGCCGACGCCGAAGCCGGCGGCCAGCACGGCCGCCGGCCGACGCCCGCCGGCGGCGCGCGCCGACGGCCGGCCGCGGAGCATCAGCGCCGACACGACGAGCATCAGGCTCGCGAAGAGCAGCAGCAGCGTCCGGCCCGACACGAGCGGCGTCGCCAGCGCGCCGAGCGGCGCGCCCGGCAGGCCCGCCGCCCCGAAGGCCGCGGCCGCCCGCAGGTCGGCGCGGCCGTGGCGCGCGAGAGCGAGCCCGCCGACGAGGGCGGTCGCCCCGACGATCGCGAGCGACGAGCCCACGGCCGCGTGCGGGTCGAGGCCGGCCACGTAGACGAGCACGGGAACCGCGAGGATCGAGCCGCCGCCGCCGAGAAGGCCGAGCGAGACCCCGATGAGGCTCGAGAGGACGAGGGCGACGAGGTGCGAGGTCGTCACGGGGCAGCGTCCTCAGCGCTCGCGATCGGGCTCGTTGTCGCGCGGGGGTGGGGACGCGTGACGGGCGGCGTAGTCGGGGTAGTACCGGGCAATGCACTCCGGGCACATGCCGTGAGAGAACGTGGCCTGCGAGTGATCCTGGATGTAGCTCTCCACCTGGTTCCAGTAGCCGGCGTCGTCGCGGATCTTCTTGCATCCGGCGCAGATCGGGATGAGGCCGCTCAGCACCTTCACCTGCCCGAGGGCCGCCTCGACGCGCCTGCGGAGCTCTCGCTCGTTCGCGCCGAGCCTCCATAGTCGGAGCCGCACGCCCCCGGCCAGGAGGGCGCCAAGGGCGGCCACTACGGCCGCGCGAAACCACCACGTCTGGTGGACGCGGGGGGCGAGCTGGAACGCGAAGGACGCCTCGCCTGGCCCGAGGGCGCCTTCATCGTTCCGCGACCGCACCCGGAAACGGTAGGGTCCGGGCGGGAGGTTCGTGTAGACGGCCTCGCGCCGGGCCCCGGCGGCGACCCAGTCGGCGTCGAACCCCTCCAGCCGCACGTCGAATCGCAACCGGTCCGGCCGGTCGAGGTCGGGGGCCGAGTAGCGGACGACGAGACGGCCCTCGCCCGGCGGCAGGGGCGCGGGGGCCGCGAGGAGCGCCTCTCGGCGATCGATCTCGATTCGGTCGATCACCGCCTGGGGCGGAGCCGACCGCGCGACGAGCGCGGCGGGGTCGAACTCGACGATTCCCCGTGCCGAGGCCGCCCAGAGGTGGCCCGCGCGGTCCCGGGTCAGAGCCGGCGACACCGCACCGCTGAAGTCCCGCGTCGGCAGACCGTCGGAACGGCCGTAGACGACGGGCACGAGCGGGGCGCGGTCGCCCGCCGCCTGGCGACGCATCTCTTCCGCGGACACGCGGGCAAGGCCGCGGTTGGTCGTGAACCATACGTGGCCGTTGCCGTCGGCGGCGATGGCCCATACGCTGGTCGCGCCGAGGCCCTCCCCCATCGTCGCGGGCACGATCGCGCCGTTCGCGAAGCGGGCCAGGCCGCGGTTGGTGCCGAGCCACAGAACGCCGTCGCTCGTCTGATGCACGGCGAGGACGGAGAGCGGCGGCGAGTCGGCGGGCGGGCCGAAGCACCTGAAGCTGTCGCCGTCGCGACGGCAGATCCCGCCGCCGCTGCCGCAGCCGGCCCACAGGGTGCCGTCCCGGTCTTCGAACAGCGCATACACGAGGTCGGAGCGCAGGCCGTCGGCTCGTCCATACACGCGGAACCTTCCGCCCGAGAAGCGAGTGAGGCCGCCCGCCGCCGCGCCGACCCAGAGCGCTCCGGCGCGGTCCTCGAGGATCGCGCGCACGTCGTTCCCGCCCAGGCCGTCACGCGGGGACAGGGCCTGGAATCGTCCGTCGCGCCGACGGCTGAGCCCGCCGCCCCGAGTTCCCACCCAGAGCACGCCGTCGCGAGTCTCGGCGAGGGCCGTCACCGTCGACGAGGCGAGGCCGTCGCGAACGTCGAACGTCGTCGCTCGCCCGTCGCTCACTCGAGTGAGGCCCGCCTGAGTCCCGAACCACATGGCGCCCGTGCGGTCCTGGAGGACGACCCAGGCGTCGTCGCTGGCCAGACCCCGGCGGGTCGACCACGTCGTGAATGCGCCGCCGCGAAGTCGCGCGAGGCCGCCGGTGCCGCCGACCCAGAGGCTCCCGCTGCGGTCGATGAACAAGGGCTCGGGCTCGGCGGACGGCAGGCCCTCCAGCATCGTCAGGCGAGACGCCGCGCCTCCGTCGACACGCCAGAGGCCGTCGCCCCGCACGGAGAGCCAGACGCCGCCCAGCTCGTCCGTCTCGATGGCACGCACGCTGCCGACCGGCGAAGGCGCCACGGGCCGGACGGCTCCATGGTCGAGGCGTGCGAGGCCCCGGGCGGTCCCCACCCACAGCGTGTCGCTGGCGTCGACGTGCAGCGAGCGCACCTCGTCGTCGGGAAGCCCCTCCCGTCGCGTGAACACCGTCCGCGCGTCGCCCTCGATCCGCACGAGCCCGCCGTGGGTGCCGACCCACAGCCGCCGCCCGCGGTCCTCGACGATCGCCCGGACGAAGTCGCTCGGGAGTCCGTCCCTCTGTCGGATCGAGCGAGCCGACCCGTCGGGCTCGATCCGACACAAGCCGCCCGGCCCTCCGGTCCAGACGGCGCCGTCGCCCGCCACCGCGATCGAGCTCACGGTCCCGCTCCCGGCGCACGGGCCGAGGGGAACCCGTTCGATCGCGCGCGAACGGTAGCGGAGGAGGCCGTCCTCGACGCCGACCCAGAGCGTGCCGTCCGGCGCGGCGCGGAGGGCGCTCACCGAGTTGCCGCCGAAGGCGCTCGTGTTCGTGTTGTCGAAGACGGTGAACGTCCCGCCGTCGAACCGCACGAGGCCCTCCTCGGTGCCGAGCCAGAGGTAGCCGTCGGGCGTCTGCTCGATGGCCTGGACGTGGTCGTGAGGCAGGCCGCGCTGGTCGTTCCACGTCTCGAGGACGAGATCGGCGAGAGCGCGGCGGTCGAGCCGCGGCGGCTGTGATGTTGCGCCGTCGGCCGCGGCGCCAGCGAGCAGCAGTGCGGCAGAGAGCGCCAGCGCTCGGGCACGGCCCTCGCGGCGCGGCACGAACCGCCCGGGCATCCACGTTCGAAGCATCTCGTCGGGGCGCGTGGCCCGACCATCGGGCATGCGGCGTCCGCGCCGCAGTATAGGCGCTCCCCGTCGCCTGCGTGGCCGCCGCCTCGCCTGGTCCGACCTACGCCCCCTTGAAGCACAGGAGCGGCCTCAGCCGCCGCGCCACGCGCACGAGCTCCCGCTCGGCGCGCAGCACGGCGTCGACGTCCTTGTAGGCCGACGGCGCCTCGTCCCGCAGGTTCGCCGCGAGCCGATGGTCGAACCAGACGCCGCGCAGCTCGCGCGTCACGTCCTTCGCCGAGAGCGCACGCCTCGCGTCCGTCCGGCTCATCCGCCGGCCGGCGCCGTGGGCGCTCGACGCCATCGCCTCCGCGCACCCGCGGCCTTCGACGTGGTAGCTCCGGGTGCCCATCGACCCGGGGACGATCCCCGGCTCGCCGGCCGCGGCGGGTATCGCGCCCTTGCGGTGAACCCACAGCGCCTCGCCGTCGTGGGTCTCCTGTCGGACGTGGTTGTGGTGGCACGACAGCCAGAGCGACTCGTTCGCGTCGACGCCGAGGGCCCCGCGCACCACTTCGCAGGCGGCTGCCACCATCTCCCGTCGCCCGGCCTCGGCGTAGTCGAGCGCCCAGCCGACGTCGGCGAGGTACGCGCGGCCGGCGTCGGTCGCGGCGTCGAGGAAGCGAAGTCCGGACCGGCCGGTCGCGGCGCGCACGAGGTGGTGGTCGCGGATGGCCTGGCCGACGCCACGCGAGCCGCTGTGGAGCATCAGCCAGAGGCGGTCCTCGTCGTCGGCCTGCAGCTCGACGAAGTGGTTGCCGCGGCCCAGCGTGCCGAGCTGGAGCGCGGCCTCCTTCTTGAGCGCCTCGAGCGCCGGCGTGGCGAGAGGCCGCCCGGCGAGATCGGCGGGGAGCCCGGGCGCGCGGCGGCGGCCGTGGCGCGCGAGGGGAATCGCCCGGTAGAGTCCCGCGAGCACCGCGGCGGCCCGCCTCTCGTCCCGGAGGACCGCCGCGTCGGCGTCGAACGCGATCGCGGCGACGCCGCAGCCGATGTCGCCGCCCACCGCGTTCGGGTAGAGAGTGCCCGCGGTGCCGACCACCGTCCCGATGCACACGTCCGCCGAGAGGTGGACGTCCGGCATGATCGCCACGCGGCGGACGCCCTCGCTGCGAGCGAGCCGATCGATCGCCGCCTCCACCTCGCGGTCGAGGGGGCCATCGACCCAGCGCCGCACCGTCGTCTCAGTCTCCACGCTCCGCCTCCTCCTCCCGTCGCACCTCGAACACGATCTCCGGCGTCCGCTTGCGGTGAATGGCCTGCGCGGCCTCGCGCCGGAAGAGGCCGGCTCTCTCCCGCAGCACCGCCGCGGCCGCCTCGACGTCGGCCGCCGTCCGGGCCGGCGCCAGCACGACCGTCACCCGCAGCCGCGAGGCGTCGGGCGCCGGAGACACCTCGGCCACGACGCTCGACGCGAGCGCCGCACAGTCACACAGCTCGGCCAGTGTGAGCGACGCCGCCCGCTCGACCTGGCGGCAGAGCTGCTGCGTCTTCCAGTCCGCCCGCCGGCTCCGGCTGGTCGAGCCGAAGAACCGCGCGGGGTCCGTCCCGTCGTCCGGCCACACGTCTTCCACCGGCGGGAGTCCACGCTCCCGCGTCCTTCGAAGAGACACGCATGCTCCTCGCGGCCGCGCGCGAACGCGCGCAGCACGCCCGTTCTACGAGATCAGTGATCGAGCGAGGAGCCCCGGCTCCGGCGCGGGCCGCGGGAGACGGCTAGCGGAGGCGCGGGAGGAGGCTCGACGCGGTCGGCGTGGCGTGGGACGCAAGCATCTCGGCCTCCTTGGATCGGCCGTCGCGCGAAAGGCGCGAGGCACTCACGGGAAGGTAGGTGCGGGTCCGCGTTCTGTCAAGAGCGAAACGAGCGCGACGCGAGCGCTGGCGAGACGAGCGCTCGTCACCTCGTCGCCGCACTGGCCGCCTCCCTCCGTCTCCGCGAGAGGAGCCGGTCGAGGCAGCGCGAGCGCAGCCGCCGGCTCGCGAGCGCCTGCTTGAGCGGCGGCAGCCCCAGGACGACGCCGAGGATCGCCGCCATGGCGCGATGGTGGAGGTGCGCCTGGTTGTCGAACACGAGCTCGTGCAGGAGGCCGCGCTCGATCGCCATCACGACCACGCGGTGAGTCGAGTCGACGGGCGTCAGGACCCGCTCCGCGCGCGCCACGAGCCGCGCGGCCCCCTTCGGGCAGACGCCGGCGCACACGCCGCACCCGAGGCAGCGGTCGGCCTCCGCCGTGGCCTTCTTCCGCCCGGGATGGCCTGGATCGTCGCCGGGATCGAGGCGCAGCGCGTCCACGGGGCACGCCCGGACGCACCGCCCGCAGCCGTCGCAGGCGTCGCGGTCGAGCGCGACGAGGAAGTTCGTCGTGTGGACCGGGTGCAGGAAGCCGAAGCGCTTCGCGGCGAGCATCGCCTCGCAGCAGCAGCCGCAGCAGTTGCACAGGAAGGCCGGCCGCTCGCGCACGTTCTCGCCGAACTGGACGAGCCGCCGCTCGCGGGCGAGGGCGAGAAGGTCGAGGCCCTCCGCCGCGTCCACGGCCCGCCCGACGTGTTCCATCTTGTGGCGGCAGTAACACAGGCCGACGGCCACCGCCGCCGCGTCGCGGACCATGTGGCTCGCCCGCTCGTGGTCGAGGACGCGCAGCGTGAGCTCGGAACTCGAAGAACCCGGCCATCGGCGGGGGGAGGACGTAGAGCGGCTCGCCGTCCGCCTCGAGGTCGAGGAGGACCGCGCGCGACGCGAGGCCCTCGAGGACGCGCGCCGCCTCGGCCTGCGTCACGCCCCAGGCCCGCGCCGCGGCGGCGGTCCGGAACGGCTTGACGGGCAGCGCCGCGATCCGCTCGGCTTCGCGGGGGCTCACGAGGATCTCGAGGATCCGATGGAGGAGCTCCGACGACGGCGCGCCCTGCGGAAAGCGGTTCAGCCGCTCGACGAGGCTCCGGTAGCCGTCCCGCGCGGCGAGATGGCCCACGGGCCCACGCTAGCGCCGGCGCGCCGCGCGGGCATGAGCCGTTTGTGTCACTCTCTTCCGATCCTTCGCCACCGAGGAGAGCCATGAGCCCGCGATCCGTCGTCCCCGTCCTCTGCGCCGGCGCTGTCATCCTTCTGTCGGCCCCGGCGGGGGCGCAGAGCCACCGCGGCGACCTCGGCGCGGGCGGCGTCCGAGCGACGGGCGGCCTCTACGGGGCGGCCCTCACCGCGAACTGGGCCCTCACCGAGCTGCCGGAGCCGGGGGCCGCCGCGGCCGCGGGCGAGGCGATCTCCGTCGCCGCGTGGGAGGTGAGCGCGGTCGCCGACGTCGCGTACGTGTCCGGCACGCGGGACGGCGGAGACTACTCGCGGACCTCCTTCCTGGCCGGCCCGCGCTTCACTCTCGCCCGTGTCGAGTCCTTCCGCCGCCTCATGCCCTTCGGCGAGGCGCTCGTCGGGTCGGTGCGGCAGGGTGGCGCGGGGTCCACCACGCACCTCGGCGGAGCCTTCGGTGTCGGCCTCGACCTGCCTCTCGGCCCGCTCGCGCCCGCCGCCCGCCCGCCTGCGATCGCGCTGCGGGCGCGCTACGCGAAGCACTGGGTGAACGAGGACACGACCGCCTGGTACGACGAGTTCGTCGTCGCCCTCGTCTGGCGCCTCACGAAGAAGTAGGCCGCTCGAAGCGGCCGAAAGCGCCGCCGTTCAGGGCTCGCGGCGTGGATCGAAGCGTGCGGCTCGCCTGAGTCGTCTCTTTGGAGCGATGAGGTGCAATCTCATTGCCCTGACGCCGCCATTTCCGGTCGCAATACGCTCTGTATGCGACGTGCATTTTGTAGGTCACACGCGAGCCTGACTGTGCTATAGCCGGTATGTTCACCGTCCGGCAAAGGAGCGACATGGGCACTCGAACTGTCGACTCCGTTCTTCGTGTGGGCGCCGTCGCGCTCGCCGTTCTCCTCCTCGCCATGCCGGCGACGGCGGATCGCCACAAGGGCGACGTCGGCGGCGGCATCGGCGGAGGCGGCCGCAGCTTCCTCCTCGGCGGGAACCTCGAGGGAGATCTCGTCGTCCGGGAGTGGCCGTGCCGTCTCGATCCCGCGATCGGGAAACACCGCTGCACCTTCAGTGTCGCCGGCGCCCTCGGCCTGGCTCAGGGCGAGCACGACGACCTGCCCCTCCGGCAGTTCCAGTATCAGCTGGGGGCGCGGCTCGCGTGGAACACGCCGGCCAGGTACCGACTCCAGCCCTTCGTGGTGGCGCTGGGCGGGCGCACCTACAAGAAGCTCGTGGAGAGCGGGACCTTCGCCTCGGCGTCGTTCGGTCTCGGCGCGGACTTCGGCCTGAGCTCCGACCCGCACCCCAGGTGGGTGCTCCGCGGCCAGGTGCTCGCGAGCTGGATCAACGACGGCAGCGAGAGAGAGTGGTACCCGCAGGCCGGCGTGTCCGTGGTCTACCGCTTCGAGGACGACCCGCCGCCGAAGCCCCCCTCCGCCGCGGCGCGCCGGCCTTGAAGCTCGCGCGACCCGCGGCGCGAGGCCGCGGAGGACGGGGCCCGTGAGCGCACCGGAGGCCCCCCGACCGCTGCCCGAGGCGGCCGGAGCCCTCTCAATCGGATCCCGCCTCGGGCCGTACGAGATCGTCGGCCATCTCGGGGCCGGCGGCATGGGCACCGTCTATCGCGCGCGCGACGCGCGCCTGAAGCGCGACGTCGCGCTCAAGGTCATCAGCCCGTCGTACGTGCGGCCCGAGGCGCTGGAGCGCTTCGAGCGCGAGGCCCGCGCGGCCGCCGCGCTCAGCCACCCGAACATCCTCGCGGTCTACGACGTGAGCATCGACGGCCCGGTGCCCTACGTCGTGTCCGAGCTCCTCGAGGGCGAATCGCTGCGCGAGCGGCTCGATCGCGGGCCGCTACCGTACCGCAAGGCGATCGAGATCGGCGTGCAGGTGGCCGAGGCGCTCGCCGCGGCGCACGCGAAGAGGATCTGGCACCGCGACGTGAAGCCGGGGAACGTGTTCCTGACCCGCGACGGCCGGGTGAAGCTCCTCGACTTCGGCCTCGCGAAGCTGCCGCCGGCCGACTCGGTCGAGCTGTCGCAGCAGTCGACGACGCCCGAGCTCAGCCACCCCGGCCGAGCCCTCGGTACCGCCGCCTACATGTCGCCGGAGCAGGTGCTGGGGCAGGAGGCCGACCACCGCAGCGACATCTTCGCCCTGGGTACGGTCCTCTACGAGATGCTCACCGGCGTCCGCGCGTTCGGGCAGGCGACTGCGGTCGAGGCGATGAGCGCGGTCCTGCGCGAGGACCCGCCCGACGTTCTCTCGCTGAACCCGTCGATCCCGCCCGCGGCGGCCGCCACCGTGCGCCGCTGCCTGGAGAAGGGACGCGACGAGCGCTTCCAGTCCGCGCGCGACCTCGCGTTTCACCTCCAGCAGCTCCTGCAGTCGACGTCGGGCTCGCACCCGCTCCCCCCGCTGCCCCGGTCTCGTCGGCGCCTGCTCATCGGCGCGCTCCTCGCCGCGGCCGGCCTCGCGGGCGGCGCCGCGGCGGCCGTCGCCTGGCTAGCGCGGCGGCCGGCCGCTCCGTCCTTCGAGCAGATCACCTTCCACCGCGGGCGGATCGGCGGCGCGCGCTTCACCGACGCCGGCATCGTCTACAGCCAGACGCGCGATCTCGCGCGGCCCGCCGCGTACCTCCGCGTGCGCAGCAGCCCGGAGGCGCGGCTCCTCTACGCCGACGCCGACGTCTTCGCCTTCTGTGGCGGCGACCTCGCCCTCTCGGTGAACCGCCGGTTCGTCAAGGGGGAGCGGGTCGCGGGATCGCTCGCGTCGGTCCCTTCGGGGGCGGGCACGCCGCGGGCCTGGCTCGAGGACGTCGAGGCCGCCGACTGCGACGCGTCGGGCCGGGCCTTCGCCGTCGTACGGTCGAAGGGCTTCGGGGCCGAGAGCACGCTCGAGTATCCGGTCGGCAGCGTCCTCTACCGGACCAGCGGGTCGATCCGCGACGTGCGGGTGTCCCGCGACGGCCGCCTCGTCGCCTTCTTCGAGGACCCGTCCGGCATCGGGACGAGCGGCCGCGCTGTGATCCTCGACTCCGGCGGCCGAGTCGTGCACCGGACGCGCGAGTGGGCGAGCGCCCGCGGCCTCGCGTGGTCGCCCCGCGGCGACGAGCTGTGGATGACCGTCTCGGAGGGGCGAGCGAACCGACGCCTGGTCGCCCTGCGGCCGGACGGCCGCCAGCGCCTCGTCTTCGCGGCCCCCGGCTCGCTGACCATTCGCGATGCGGCCGAGGACGGCCGAATCCTCCTCACGCTGGACGAGGAGCGCACGGTCGTCGTCGGCCTGCCTCCCGGCGGATCGGTCGAGCGGGACCTCTCCTGGTTCGACGACGCCGGCCTCGCCGCGCTCTCGTCGGACGGGCGGCGGATCCTGTTCGGCGACCGTTTCGGGATCTACGTCCGCGGAACCGATGGATCCGATGCCACGAGGCTCGGCGCGGTCGAGGGATACCCGGACGACCTCTCTCCCGACGGCGCGACGGTGCTCGCGACGACGCTCGGCTCCGACGGCGTCTTCCTCGCTCCGATCGGGCCGGGGCGGGTGCAGCCGGTCCCGGTCGAGGGCCTCGACCGCTTCCGCGGGTGCCTCTTCTTCCCCGACGGGCGAAGGCTGCTCGTGAACGGGCAGGAGCCGGGGCGGCGCATGCGGTCGTACGTCGTCGACCTGCCGGGCGGCCGCCCGCGCGCTCTCACCGAAGAGGACACGTGGGGCCTCGTGATCTCGCCGGACGGCGCCCGCGTCGCGACCGTCTCGGTCGACGGCCCGCTCTCCATCGTCCCGGCCGAGGGCGGGACGCCCCGGCCCGTCGCGGGGACGGAGACCGGCGAGCGGCCGGCGAGCTGGTCGGCCGACGGGCGGTCGCTGTGGGTGTTCCGGCGCGGAGAGCTCCCGGCTCGTGTCTTCGCCGTCGACATCGAGAGCGGCCGCCGCGCGCTGTGGAAGACCCTCGCCCCGACCGACGCCGCCGGCGTCTACTCGATCGACCAGGTCCAGATCACGCCCGACGGCCGGTCCTGCTTCTACAGCTACAGCCGCACGCTCTCCGAGCTCTACGAGGCGAGCGGCCTGCGCTGACGAGGGCGCGCGGAGCGCGGCGCCGCCCGATCCGGCGGGGGCGCCGCGCCCGCGCTACCTGGTGATGACCGCCTCGAGGTACTCGCCGCGCACCGCGAGAGCCGTGCCGCCGCTGCGGTCGGAGTCCCGCAGCAGCGCGAGGAGGGCCTGCTCCAGGCCCTTCCGCCCGCCCTCGTCGAGCGCGGCGAAGGCCTTGTGGGTCGGCCCGTAGTACGTCCGGAAGAAGTCGACGAAGTGCTCGGGCGAGCGGTAGCGGAAGACGAAGTTCTTCCGCTCGGTGCGCAGGTCCGCCGCGCGCGGGCCGAAGAGCTCGACGAGGCGCGTCTCCTGGCCCCAAGCCATGGGCGAGCGCAGGCCGGCCGGCGGCGGGACGAAGCCGCGCACGACGCCGAAGAGCTTCCCGATGAAGCCCTCGGGGGTCCACGAGGCGAGGCCGATGCGCCCGCCGGGCCGCACGACCCGCAGCATCTCGTCCGCGGCGCGCTCCTGCTGCGGAGCGAACATCACCCCGAAGGTCGACAGGACGACGTCGAACGAGTCCTCGGGAAACGGCAGGTCCTCGGCGTCGGCCACGCGGAAGGCGAGCTCGACGCGCTCGGCGTCGGCGCGCCGACGGCCCTGGTCGAGCAGCTCGGGCACGTAGTCGGTCGAGACGACGTGGGCGAAACGCCGCGCCGCCGCGAGCGAGGCGTTGCCGTCGCCCGCGGCCACGTCGAGCACGCGCTCCGTGGAGAGGAGGTCGACGGCCTCGCACAGCGACTCGCCGACGATCTGCAGGGTCACGCCGATCCGCCCGAAGTCGCCTGAGGCCCACGTGGCCTGCTGCTTCTTCTTCACCGCCGCGACGTCGAGCCCGCTGCCCGCGTCCGTCCCCTGGCCCGTCCCGGCGCCTGCTTCGAAGGTCATGGAAGATCCCCCTTCGCGCGCCCGGGCCCCCGCCCGGCCGCGCGTCACAGGGGGAAATCTGCGGCGGCGGGGGGCTTGACGTCTGGCTCGCCGTCGGGAAGTCTTGACCCAAAGTCCGAAGCCAGTCGGGGGGGCCATGGGTCGCGACACGCTGTCCGACGTGCTGCGCGCCGTGCGCCTGCGCGGCGCGGTCTTCTACTACGTGGACGGGGCGGCGCCCTGGGTGGCCGAGGCCCCGGCCGCCTGCGAGATCCTCCCGGGGATCATGCCGGGCGTCGACCACCTCATCGAGTTCCACGGGGTGGTCGAGGGCTCGTGCTGGGCCGCGACGGCCGGCGAGAGCCCGGTCCGCCTCGTCGCGGGCGACCTCATTCTCTTTCCCCAGGGCGATGCGCACGCGATCTCGAGCGCCCCGGGCCTGCGCGCGGCCCAGGTCGACCGCAGCCTGTACTTCGCGCCGCGGCCCCCTCAGCTGCCGTACGCGATCAGCGTGAGCGGCGACGTGGTCACGACCGCGCGGCTCGAGGGGCGGGGCGACCGGACCACGGTCGCGTGCGGCTTCCTCGGACTCGACGCGAGGCCGTTCAACCCCCTCCTCGCGTCGCTGCCGCGCCTCCTGCACGTGCCGGGGGCGAGCCTCGGCGCCGACTCGTGGATCGCCGCGTTCCTCCGCGCGGTCGTCGTCGAGTCGAACGACCGCCGCCCCGGCGGCGAGGCGGTGCTCGAGCGCATGAGCGAGATGCTCTTCGTCGAGGTCCTCCGCCGCTACGCCGACGGGCTCCCGGCCGCCGAGACGGGCTGGCTCGCCGCCCTTCGCGACCCCTCGGTGGGCCGCGCGCTCGCGGCCCTCCACGAGAAGCCGGAGGAGCCGTGGACGCTCGAGCGGCTCGGCGAAGAGGCCGGCCTCTCCCGCTCCACCCTCCACGAGCGCTTCGTGGATCTCCTCGGGCAGCCGCCGATGCAGTACCTCACGCAGTGGCGGATGCAGGTGGCGGCCGGGCTGCTGCGCGACACCGGGGCGAAGCTCGTCGACGTGGCCCTGCGGGTCGGGTACGACAGCGAGGCCGCGTTCTGCCGCGCCTTCAAGCGCGAGGTCGGTGTCGCCCCCGGCGCGTGGCGCCGCGGGGCGCGCGAGGGATAGAAGGCGTCAGGCGACCGCGTCCCGGGTCGCCGCCTCGTACCAGGCCGCGCGCGGGGCGTCGGTCGCGGCGATCTGGGCCGGGCACGGCAGGTCGGCTTCCTCGACGCCCCACGCCCGCACGACCTGGCCGCGCGCCCGCGCCGCGTCGAGCGCGGCGCGGTCCTTCGCGTCCGCCGCGAAGAAGGGCGCGTCGCGGACGGCCCCCCGGTCGTCGCCCTTCTGCTCCTCCACGAAGACGACCGGGCGGAACCGCGCCGGCGCGAGCCCGCCCTCGGGGCCGGCCAGGATCGCCCCGCCGTCGTCGGTGGCGCAGCGGTACGTGCGGCCGCCGTGGATCGCGGCGCCGGACGCCGGCGGCTCCGCCTCGGCCCGGCGCCCGGCGCCCCAGCGCACCTGACGGCGGCGCGTGTCGAGGACCCCGCGGCGCTGGCGGCTCACCCCGCCCTCGACGTGCCATTCGACGACGTTCGTCCCATCGATGGCGAGGCGCACCTGAGAGCCGATCCCGTAGGCGCTCCCCCCGGACCAGGAGACGCGCCGGTCGGCCCCGATCCGCCCCACGAGGCTCTCGAGCCGCGTGCCGCCGGTGAATCCGTCGGGCGGCACGAACCGGTGGGCGGCCACGACCCAGCCCTCGTCGTTCACGGCGACGGCCGGCTGCGACAGGGGCAGCGCGCTGTAGCGGTAGGACGACTTGCTCTGCCACGCGATCGCCCTGTCCGGCCGGACCTCGCCCGCGAAGGCGTGGAGGTCGCCGGAGGTCGCGACGTAGACGAGCACGGCGTCGCCCCTCGCGTTCGTCGCCAGAGCGGGCTCCGCGCCGAAGGCCCAGCGGTACGAGAGGCGCGTGTTCCCGTTGCCCGACAGCACGCACAGGACCCGGCTCGTCAGCTCCGTCAGTTCCGGCCAGCCGCCGGCGGCGACGAGGTCCGCTGGCGTGAACAGGCGCGGTCCGAGGGCGTCCTCGACGATCCGGTTGAGGTCCTCCGGGCTCCCGCACGAGGGAGAGAGGAGGTCGTCCTTCGAGTCGAGGACGACGGTGATCGGCGCGTGGACGTGCGCGTCCGACCAGCGCGCGAGGGTCGCGAGCCACTCGCTCAGCTTCAGCGAGTCGGGATTGCCTCCGCCGAGCGCGACCTCGGCGCCGGGCTTCAGGTGCCCGACGCGGAAGTCGCCGATCTCGGCGAAGCCCCGCGCGTGGACGTCGAGCTCGACCAGGCGGCAGCCCGCGTCCAGCTGGTCGGGCAGGGATCCCCGCGCGCCGCCGGAGTAGCTGTTGTGCGTGGCCCGGAACCGCACCTCGTCGTATCGAGGCATGTGGAGGATTCGTGCACAGACTGTCCCTGAACGCAAGAGTTTTCAGAACCGCGCTTCGGGGGTCGGTGTCCAAGCCGGCAGACAGCACGACGCGGTCGGGGGCTGGCGAGGAGGCGCAAATGAGGCGACGGGCTGCGGTGTCGACGTGTCTCCTGATGGCCGGCGCGCTCGTCGCGTGCTCGGTGCGCAGCGGAGAGATCCTGGGGCCGGTCGTGGACATCGGAGGGAAGCCGGTCGCGGCGCGGGTCAGCGCGAGGTGCGGCCCGGACGGCATCGCTCGCGAGACGGCGACGAACCGGCACGGCTGGTACTTCCTGGCCGATCTGCCCGCCGGCCACTGCGTCGTCCGGGCCGAGTCCGCGGGCCACGCCGCGGCTTCCGTGACCATCGACCTTCCGCGCGGCGTGCGCTTCACGCAAGGCTTCCAGCTTCTCTCCGCGCAGACGACGGCGCCGCCCCCGCCGCCGCCTGCGGCGGTCCGCGTCGGTGGTCGGATCCGCCCGCCTGACCTGGCCCTCGCCCTCGGCGTCGAAGGCGGAGTGCCGGGCGGCGTCGTCGGGGGAGTGCTCGGGCGGCGGGCGGCCATCGTGGCCCCGCTCGAGATGACCGACCGGTACGCGGGCCCGATGGAGACCGAAGACTACGCGCGGACCGACGACGAGGGCTTCCGCGACCCGCGCCGCGACCCGCTGTCCACCTTCTCCGTCGACGTCGACACGGCCTCGTACGCGAACTCGCGGCGCTTCCTGAACGAGGGCCGCCTTCCTCCGCCCGACGCCGTGCGGCTCGAGGAGTTCGTGAACGCCTTCGCCTACGACGACGAGCCTCCGGCCGCCGGAGACGGCCCGTTCGCCGTCCGCGCCGAGGTCGGGCCGTGCCCGTGGCGGCCCGATCACCGCCTCGTGCGGATCGCGCTCCAGGGCCGCGTCGTTCCCGAGGCCGACCTGCCGCCGCTCAACCTCGTCTTCCTCGTCGACGTCTCGGGCTCGATGAACGAGCCGCGCAAGCTGCCTCTGCTGAAGGCGGCGCTGCGCCTCCTGGCGGCCCGCCTGCGCCCGAGCGACCACGTCGCGATCGTGGTCTACGCGGGCTCGTCGGGCCTCGTCCTCCCGCGCACCGCCGGCGACCGGAAGCGCGAGATCCTGGCCGCTCTCGACTCGCTCGAGGCGGGCGGCTCGACGAACGGGGGCGAGGGGATCGAGCTCGCGTATCGCGTCGCGGCCGAGGGCGCGCGGCAGGGCGAGACGAGCCGCGTCGTCCTGGCGACGGACGGCGACTTCAACGTCGGCGTGACGAGCCGCGGCGCTCTCACGCGCCTCATCGAGGAGAAGCGGAAGACGGGCGTCTTCCTCTCGGTCCTCGGCTTCGGCGAAGGCAACCTGAAGGACTCCGCCATGGAGCCGCTCGCCGATCGAGGCAACGGCAACTACTCCTACGTCGATTCCCTCCAGGAAGCCCGCAAGGTCCTCGTGCGCGAGGCCGGCGGCACGCTGGTGACGATCGCGAAAGACGTCAAGGTCCAGGTCGAGATGAACCCCGCGCGCGTGCAGGCCTACCGCCTGCTCGGATACACGAACCGGCGGCTGCGCGCGGAGGACTTCAGGGACGACCGCGTCGACGCGGGCGAGATCGGCGCCGGGCACCACGTGACCGCGCTCTACGAGATCGTTCCGACGGGCGCCGCCGCCGGCCCGCCGGTCGACCCGCTGAGGTATCAGTCCGCTGGCCCGCTCCCGCCGGCGGCGAGGTCGGGCGAGCTGATGACGGTCAAGGTCCGGTACAAGGAGCCGGAGGGCCAGGAGAGCCGCGAGCTCGCGGCGCCGGTCCCCGACGCCGAGCGGCCGGGCGGCCCGTCCCGCGACTTCACCTTCGCGACGGCCGTCGCGGAGTTCGCCCTCCTGCTCCGGGACTCGAACACGGCGGGAACGTCCGGCTTTGCCGGCGTCTCGCGACGGGCCCGGGTCAGCCTGGGCGCGGACCCGAGCGGCGATCGCGCGGAGCTCGCGCGGCTCGTCGACCTCGCCGCGACGCTCGCCGAGCCGCCCCGCGCGGCCTCCGGCCGATAGCGGTCGACACCCGGCCGGCCGCGCCGTAGGCTAGCGGCCGGCCGCGGCGCCCCGCGGCCGAAGGAGCCGCGGCCATGAGCACCTGCCGGTGGGGGATCCTCGGGACGGCGGGCATCGCCCGCAAGAACTGGCAGGCGATCGCCCTCGCGGGAAACGCGTCGCTCGTCGCGGTGGCGAGCCGGACGCGCGACCGCGCGCGCGACTTCGTCGACGCCGGCCAGGCCGCCTGCCCGCACCCGCGGAAGCCGGAGGCCGTCGAGGGCTACGCGGAGCTCCTCGGCCGCTCCGACGTCGACGCGGTCTACGTCCCGCTGCCGACCGGCGTCCGCAAGGAATGGGTGATCGCCGCGGCCCAGGCCGGCAAGCACGTCCTCGTCGAGAAGCCCGTGGGCGTCACCGCCGGGGACGTCCGCGAGATGCTCGCGGCCTGCGAGAGCCACGGAGTCCAGCTCATGGACGGCGTCATGTTCATGCACGGCGAGCGGCTGCGGGCGCTCCGTGCGGTCCTCGACGACGGCGAGAGCGTCGGGCGGATGCGCCGGATCGCCACCCAGTTCAGCTTCACCGGCGACGAGGCCTTCTTCCGCGACGACATCCGCCTCCACTCCGGCCTCGAGCCGCACGGCTGTCTCGGCGACCTCGGCTGGTACAACCTGCGCTTCACCCAGTGGGCCGTGGGCTACGAGCGGCCGACGCACGTCCTCGCCCGCGAGCTCGGCGCCGCCGCGCGCCTCGACAGCCCGGCGAGCGTGCCGACCGAGATGTCGGGCGAGCTGCGCTTCGCGAGCGGCGTCTCGGCGAGCTTCTACTGCTCCTTCGTGGCCGAGAACCAGCAGTGGGCGAACGTGAGCGGGACGAAGGGCTTCGTGCACGTGCCGGACTTCGTGCTCCCGTTCTTCGGCGAGGAGTCCCGCTTCGAGGTCACGCGCTCCGTCTTCGAGGTCCGCGGCTGCGACTTCGACATGCGCCGCCGCACGCGCACCGTCGCCGTGCCGGAGTACTCGAACAGCCACCCGAGCGCGCAGGAGGTCCGCCTCTTCCGGACCTTCTCGGATCTCGTCCTGTCGAAGAGAATCGAGCCCCGCTGGGGCGAGATCGCCCTCGAGACTCAGCTCCTCGTCGACGCCTGCCGCCGCTCGGCGCGCGAGGGTCGCGAGATCGAGCTCGGACGTCCCTGACCGGAGGTGCCCACCGTGACGACCCACCCGACGAACGCCGGCCGCCGAGCCGGCCACGACCTCCTCTTCGCCTTCCTGATGGTCGCCTCGCTCTTCTTCATCTGGGGCTTCTGTCACGCGATGCTCGACGTCCTGAACAAGCACTTCCAGGACGTGCTCCACGTGAGCAAGGCGCAGTCGGGGCTCATCCAGACGTCCGTCTTCGGGGCGTACTTCCTCATGGCCTTCCCGGCGGCCATGCTGATCCGCCGGATCGGCTACCAGAACGGCATCCTGCTCGGCCTCGCGGTCGTGGCCCTCGGCGCCTTCTCCTTCGTGCCGGCGAGCCTGTGGTTCAAGACTTTCGGCTCGTTCCTCTTCGCCCTGTTCGTCCTGTCGAGCGGCCTCGCGTGCATCGAGACGGCGGCGAACCCCTACGTGACCGTCCTCGGGCCGAGGGAAGGCGCCGCCGGCCGCCTGTCGGTGGCCCAAGCCTTCAACTCGGTCGCGTACATCATCGCGCCGACCGTGGGCGGCGCCCTCCTGTTCGGCCGGCGCCACGCCGCCGGAGAGGAAGTCGACTTCCGCGCGCTCCTCATCCCGTACCTCGTTCTCGGCGCCGTCGTCCTCGCGGTGATCGCCGTCTTCTCGCGGGTGAAGCTGCCCGAGATCGAGGCGGAGGGGGCGGCGGGCGCCGCAGCCGACGAGGGCGCCCACGTCGCCCCCCTCTCCCGCCAGCCGCACTTCGTCTGGGGCATCGTCACGCAGTTCCTCTACATCGCGGCGCAGGTCGGCGTGAACGCGTTCGCCGTCAACTACATCCTCTCGAACGCGATCACCACCGACGCGAGCGGCGCCACGGTCACGGCCCCGCTCTTCGCGTGGTACCGCGCCGCGACCGGGGCCGCGACGCCGGAGGCCGCCGCGGCGTACGTCGTCACCATCGCGATGATCCTCTACGCCACCGGCCGCTTCAGCGGCGCGGCGATCGCGAAGGTCCTCCGGCCGGAGAGGATGCTCGCGCTCTACGGCCTCGCGAACTGCGCGATCGTGCTCGTGGTGATGGCCGACGTGAAGCAGCTCTCGTGGGTCGTCCTGCCCTTCTGCTGGCTCTTCATGTCGATCATGTTCCCGTTCATCTTCGCGATGAGCCTGCGCAATCTCGGGCCGCGGACGAAGCTCGCGGCGTCCTTCCAGATCATGTCGATCGTCGGCGGCGCGATCGCCCCGCCCCTCATGGGCTGGCTGGCCGACACGTACCACAGCATGGCGATCTGCTTCACCGTCCCGCTCGTCGGCTTCGCCGCCACGACGGCGTACGGGCTCGCGTACCCGACCCTGCTCCGACGGTCGGCGGCGGCGTAGACGAACGCGCCGCCGCACCGGCCTCCCCGGTCCCGCTGACGATGGGCTGACAATCGAGACGCCGCCCGGGGCGTAGGATGCGGCGAGATGCGCCTGCCGCGGACTCTGGTGCCCGGCCTGGTACTGGCGCTCGCCGTCGTGGCGGGCTTCGCCGACCGCGCGCTCCTCGCTCAGGGCGAGGCTGCGCGGGCGGCCGCGCTGGCGCGGATCGGCGAGGACGCGCGTCAGGCGGCGCGGGCCACGCGAGCCGCTCTCGCGCCGGTCGAGCAGGCGCTCGCGGCCGGGCGGCCGACTGCGGGAGTCGAGTTCGAGCGGATGCGCGTTCCTCCGGCCCGACGCCCGGCGCCGTTCGGCTCTCCACCCTACTCGAGCCGACCGAGAGCCGAGCTCGCGGGGCTCCTCCTGTCGACGGCGCCGACGCCCAACGGGCTACCGGAGGCCGTGGTCGCCCGCCTCGCGTTGGGGCCGGCCGCGCCCCTGTCCGGCGTCGCGGCGGCCCCCCTCGTCGAGGAGCGACTGCTCGACGGCGAGCTGCCCGTCGATCCTGACGATCTGCCGTACCTGGCCGAACGCCTGGGCAAGGGCGCCGACCCGCGACTGCCGCGGCTCGTCGTTCGACTGCGGTCCGCGCCCGACGCTGCCCGACTCGCGGTGGCACCGTCGTTCGCGCGCCGGCTCGACCAGGCTGGCCGCGTCGAGGGCTGGAGCCGCACTGCGGACGGCTGGCTGCTCCACTACTCGGTGCCGGCAGGGGAGCTCCTGCGGCGGGCGGCCGTCACCGCCGTCGCGGGGCCGATCCGCTCGCCGCGGGCAGAGGCGAACGGGACGCAGACGGTTCCCGTGCCGGACGTCGAGGGCTTCTCGCTACGGGTCGAGCCGCGAGTTCAAGGTGCGCTGCGTCTCGTCGCCCTGCGGGTCGTCCTCTGGCTCTCGGCCGCCGCGGGCGTCGCCGGCCTCGTCGTCCTGCGGCGCGCCCTCGGTCGCGAGGAGAAGGCTCTCGCCCGTGAGCGGGCGTTTCTGTCCGGCGTCACGCACGAGCTGCGCACCCCGCTCACCACGATCCGCGTCCTCGGCGAGACGCTGGCCGACGGCCGGGGTCATCCCCGCGAGTACGGCAATCTGGTGGCGGAGGAGAGCCAGCGCCTCGAGGCGCTCGTCGAGCGCGTCCTGACGCTGGCACGGGTCGAGCATCGCCCGCGGTTCGGTGTCGTCGATCCCGCCGAGCTCGTGCCGTCAGCCGTCGCTCTGGTCCGGCCACGAGCGGAGCGTCGCCGCGCCCGGGTGACGTACGAACTGGACGAAGAATTGCCTCGTTGTACGTGGGACGGTGACGCCGTGCGTCGCGCGCTCGTCAATCTCCTCGACAACGCCGTGGCCCACGGCCGCGAAGGCGGGGCCGTGGGGGTGCGCGCCTCGGCCACGTCGACCGAGGTCCGGCTCTCGGTGACCGACGACGGTCCCGGCATCAGTCCGAGCGAGAGGCGGCGCATCTTCGGCCGATTCGAGCGAGGGACGAGCGAAGCCCCCGGCACCGGGCTCGGCCTGTATCTGGTCGACGAGGTCGCACGGGCGCACGGCGGTCGGGTCGACCTCGTGACCGCGGACGGGCGCGGGTCGACCTTCACCCTCGTCCTGCCCCTGAACCCGCCCGGGAGCGAAGAGCCGAGGGCGGATGCATGAAGGCGCAGATCCTCCTCGTCGAAGACGAGCCCGCGCTCGCCCGCGGACTCTCGGACAACTTCCGCGACGAGGGCTACGAGGTTCGGCACGAGCCGCGGGGCGACCGCGCCCTCGCCGCGATTCGCGATGCCCGGCCCGATCTCGTGGTCCTCGACGTGATGCTGCCCGGACGCTCCGGGCTCGACGTGCTGCGGGACCTGCGTGCCGCCGGCGATCGAGTGCCGGTGCTCGTCCTCACCGCAAAGGGCGACGTCGTCGACCGCGTCGTCGGGCTCGAGCTGGGCGCCGACGACTACCTGCCGAAGCCCTTCGCCGTGCGAGAGCTGCTCGCCCGCGTGCGGGCGCTCCTGCGGCACGCGGCCCCCGTCCCTCCGGCCGAGGAGCTCGTCGTCGGCGACGTCCGCTTCGACTTCCGCGCCCTCGCCGCGACGGGGGGCGGTGCGGCGGCTCTGAGCGTGCACGACATTCGCGTCATGAAGGTGCTCGCCTCGCGGCGCGGCGAGCTGGTGCGGCGCGCCGACATCGTCGAGGAGGTCTGCGGCCTCGACTCCGAGGCGACCTTGCGCACCGTGGACAACCACGTCGTCGCTCTCCGGCGCGCCCTCGGCGACGACCCGCGGCGACCCCGCTACCTCCACACGGTGCGGGGCGAGGGTTATCGCCTGACGCTCGAATGACAGTGCCCGACAGGGTGCTGACCTCCAGAACGCCCCGCCGCCCTACCTTGGCGGCGGCGGGGGGAAACGCCCCGTCAAGGGAGGAACCATGAGGCGCGCACGACGGGCAATGATCGTGGCGTTCCTGCTGACGGCGGTCAGTGCATCCGGCGAAGAGCCCACGGCAAGACTGGCCAGGGGGAAGGTGGAGGCCGACCTCGGGAACCACGCCGCGGCGGCCGAGGCCTTCACCGCGGTCGCCCAGTCGACGGAGGCGACCCCGAGCCAGCGGTGGGAGGCGATCATTCGTCTCGGCGTCGCTCGTCGCGAGGCGGGCGACGCCTCGGGCGCGGCGGCCTCGTTCGAAGAAGCCTTTCGGACCTACGGCAAGGACCCTGAAGCCGTCCGCTTCCTCGTCCTGGCCGTGGGCGGCGCGCTCCCCGGCGACGAACGCTGGACCGACGTCTGGAGCCAGGCGACGCTCCAGATCGATCGCCGGGATGCCCGCCGACCGGTCGCTCGGATCCGGTGGCCCGGAGTCGAGCCCTCCACGGCTCCCTACCGGGGAGCACTCGTCAGCATCGATTTCAAGGACGGAGACCTCCAGGACGTCTTCCGGCTCTTCTCCGAGATGACCGGGCTGAACGTTGTCGTGCAGCCGGGCACCGAGGGGCGATTCACCTACCAAGGGCGTGAGCGACCGTGGGACGAAGCGCTCGAGCAGATCCTCGCGCCGAACGGTTTCGTCGCCCGGGTCGAGGGAAACGTGATTCGGATCGGCCGTCCCGGCCGGAGCTGGAGCGCCTCCGAGGACCGGAGCCGCCCGGCTTTCGTCGGGAAACCGATCGATCTCGATCTCGTCGGCACGAGCCTCGTGGATGCGCTCCGCGAGATCGCCGCTCACGGGCGCATGCGTGTCGAGGTGCCGGAGGGCGTGCAGGGCCGGGTCACGCTGCACTTGAAGGCCGTGCCCTGGGATCAGGCGTTCGATCTCGTCGCCGGCACGAACGGCCTCACTTGGACGCGGTCGGGCGACGTCCTTCGCGTCGAGCCTCGGGTGGTCGGGCCGTAGACGGCCGGCTCGGCCGGGCGTAACCTCCGGCAGCGGCCGGCCGGCGGCCGGCCCTCCCACGGAGGGCGGTCATGAGCTCCCAGGATCTTCCGCGTCGAGCCGGCTCCCGCCGGCGGGCCCCGGCCGGGAAGTTGAGCCTTCGCGACGCGACCCGCTTCGCGCTCCGCCTCGCGTTCAGCGGCCGCTTCCTCAATCTGGCGAGCCCGAATCTCCGCGGAACGGATCTGAGCCGACTCCGGTGTTTCTCGCAGCACGACATCGAAACGATACGCCGCAG